>Ga0154867_1048_pt3 | contig 18150 bp, 12 predicted proteins | sample Rifle2008BG19ft_FD_105839 | JGI IMG/M metagenome (GOLD analysis project Ga0154867, IMG submission 105839) | Candidatus Aminicenantes bacterium RBG_19FT_COMBO_65_30 | reverse complement strand
TCGACGGCGAGATCTATCGTTCCGACGACGCCGGCGCGACGTGGGGCAAAGTCAGCCCGGAGAAACGGTCGATCGGCGGCGCACCGGGATATTACTACGGCCAGGTTGTCATCGACCCCAACGACGACAAGGTCGTTTACGTCCTCAGCGTCGGCGTGCTGGCCAGCCGCGATGGCGGCAAGACCTGGATCTCGCCCTTCCGTTTCGGGGGCGACAACCACGCCCTCTGGATCGACCCCAAGGACAGCAACCACATGCTCCTCGGCTATGACCACGGCCTGGGCGTGACTTGGGACGGAGGGAAAAACTGGTACCATCCCGATTTCCTGCCCCTGGCCCAATTCTACGCCATCGACTTCGACATGTCCTATCCCTACCGCGTGGCCGGCGGCCTCCAGGACAACGGCTCCCTCATGGGGCCAAGCACCAAGGGCGCGAGCGGCGGCCGATTCGGCGGCGGGGCGGGAAGCGCGGGGCCGCCCATCCGCCTCGAGGACTGGTTCAATATAGGCGGCGGGGACGGCATGTACAACGTCTTCGACAGGGCGACAAACCGCTATCTCTATAACGAATCCCAGTTCGGGCCCCTCTCCCGAATCGACCTCGTGACCGGGGAATCTAAAAGCATCGCTTACCAGCGCTTGAAGCCCGAGACGCGCTGGAATTGGTGCTCCCCGGTCCTCGTTTCCGTCCATAACAGCGAGACGATCTATCACTGCGGCAACATCGTCGTCATGTCCACGAACCGCGGCGAATCCTGGACCGAGATCAGCCCCGACCTGACAACCAACGATCCGGCGAAGCTTACTGTCCAAGGCAGGGGCGGCGACGGCAACATCCAATACTGCACCATCACGACCTTCGATGAATCGCCTCTCGTCCCCGGCCTTCTCTGGGCCGGCACGGACGACGGTAACGTCTGGGTCACCCGGGACAACGGCAAGGCCTGGACCAAGCTCAACGACCAGATCCCCGGGAATCCCGGCTATTGGGTCAGCCGCGTCGCCGCTTCGCCCTCCGACCCGGGAACGGCCTATGTCAGTTACACCGGCCTCCGGAACGACGATTTCCGTCCATTCCTCTACAAGACGACGGACTGCGGCGCCACCTGGACGCCCCTCGCCGCCGGGTTGGCCGAGGGGCCGGTCAACGTCATCTGTGAAGACCCTAAGAACCCCAACCTCCTCTACGCCGGCACGGACTTCGGCATATACGTCTCGATCGACGGAGGCAAGGCCTGGCTAAAGATGAAGAACGACATGCCGACCCAGCCCGTCCACGACCTCAAGGTCCAGCCGCGGGAGGCCGACCTCATCGTCGCCACCCACGGCCGGGGCGCTTACATCGCGGACATCAAGCCGCTCCAGGAGCTCACCCCCGGCGTCCTGGCCAAGGACGTCCATCTCTTCGCCGTCGAGTCCAAGGTCCGCTGGGCGGGTCAGGACCGCCGGGTGTCGGGCAGCTCGAACTTCGCCGGGGAGAGCGAGCCCAACGGCATGGTCATCTCCTATCTCCTCAAGGCCAAACCCAAAGAAGCGGTGAAGATCCAGGTTTACGCCGGCAACATGCTGCTCGATGAGATCACGGGGACGTCCGACGCCGGGCTCAACGCCGCGGTCTGGAACATGACCGGGCGGCGCGAGCGGACAGCCGAAGAGAAAAAGGCCGCCCAGGAAGGAGCGCGCCGGCTCCGCGAGATGGGCTACGGCGGCGCGGGAGGAGATCCGAATTATGCCTTTTTCCCGGTTCAGCCCGGTGAATATCGGATCGTCCTTTCGGTCGACGGCAAGACGCTGACGGCATTCGCATCGGTCCTCAAGGACCCTCGCTACTAGGCTTGATTCGTGATCCGGGCCGGCGGGGAACGGCAGGGAGCGGCGGGGAGCGGAGTCCCCGGAGCGACCGGCAGGATTGTGGCGGAGGAGCGAGGCATGATCATGCCCTACAGGATCCAGGACGTCCTCGGCCGCATCGACCGCTTTCCTCGAGTCGATCTCATCCATCGCCCGACGCCGCTGCGAAAGCTCGAACGGCTGTCGGCCCGGCTGGGAGGGCCGGAGATCTACATCAAGCGCGACGACCTGACGGGCTTGGCCTTCGGGGGCAACAAGTCGCGCAAGCTCGAATTCATCGTCCGGGACATGCTCGATAAAAAAGCCGACGTCGTCATCACCTGGGCCGGCATCCAGTCCAATTGGTGCATGCAGACGGCGGCGGCGGCCCGGACCTTTGGCATCAATCCCATCCTGGTGCTGTTCAAGACGACCGACCTGCCCGCCGCGGCGGACGGCAATCTTCTCCTCGACGTCATCCTCGGCGCCGACATCCGCATCCTGCAGGCCGAGAAGGGCAAGATCGTCAAGTCGGCCCAGGCCATGGACCTCCTGGATGAAGCGGGGCGGGAGGTCAGGGGACAAGGGCACCGGCCCTATCTCGTGCCCGTCGGAGGCTCTCTCGTCCGGGGCGACATGGACAAGCCGCTCGGCGCGGTCAGCTATGTCGCCTCTTTCGCCGAACTGCTGGAGCAGATGAGGTCCGGCGGCGTGGAGCCCGACTACGTCGTCCATTCCACGGGGTCCGGCGGGACGCAGGCCGGACTCGTCGTCGGAGCCAAGGCCCTCACGACCGGCTGCCGGATCATCGGCATCAGCGCCTCGGATCCGAAGGGACCTTTCTCCGACGACGTCCTGGAGATCGCCCGGGCCACGGACGAAGCCCTCGGGCTCGGCCTCGAGGTTCTGGCGGACGACGTCGTCGTCTTCGACGAATACCTGGGAGAAGGCTACGGGATAGTCGACAAGGCCGTGGCCCAAGTCATCCGGCTGGTCTTCCAAACGGAAGGCATCGTCCTCGATCCGGTCTACACGGCTAAGGCCATGATCGGCCTCATCGACCTCATCAAGACGGGTTTCTTCAAATCGACGGACAAAGTTCTCTTCCTCCACACGGGCGGGACGCCGGCCCTCTTTCCCAACCGGGAGAAGATCGTCGGTCTCCTCGAGGAAAAGGATTAGCCCGCCGGTTTTTCGACGAGGCTCCGGATCGCTCAGAACAGGCGGGCGAGGCCCGCTTCGAGCCCTTCGAGAGGGACTCTGTGGATCTCGATGGGCGCGGATTCGAGAAGGCCGGGCGTCTTCAATCCACTTCCGGTCAAGACGAGGACATCCTTGCCGTCTCTCTCTTTAATCAGGCCGGCGGCGGCCAGCTTTTTCAGGGCGGCGAGCGTCGTCGCGGATTCGGGTTGGCAGAAGAGACCCTCTGCCGCGGCCAGTTCCCGCTGGGCGTCGAGCATTTCCCGGTCCGACACGGCGAGCAGGAGTCCATCGCGCTCGCGGATCATGCGGAGAACGGCGTTCCCGGCCGGAGGGGTCGGATTGGCGATGGCGTGGGCGATCGTTCGGATATCGGTCAGAGGCTCGTATTTTTCGAGGCCGGCGTCGAAGGCCCTGACAAGAGGAGCACAGCCTTGGGCCTGGATCCCGACGAATGTGGGGTAGGCCGAGATCATCCCTTCGCGCTCGAGGTCGGCGAAGCCCCGCATGAGACCGAGCAGATGACCGCCCGAGCTCAGCGGGACGAAGACGGTGCGGGGCGCGCGGCGGCCGAGTTGGAGAAAGATCTCGAAAGCCGTGAGTTTGTAGCCCTCCATCCGGTAGGGATCTATCGAGTTCATGAACGTGATGCCCAGCTTCTTCCCGATCTCGAGACTGGTCCGGAAGAGGGCCCCATAGTCGCCATCGACGGCGACAAGCCTCGGGCCGTAAATGCCGGCGACACGGAGGCTGGTCATGGACGTCCCTTCTTTGAGCAGGACGAAGGTGTCGAGTCCCGCCCGGGCGCCGTAAGCCGCTGTCGAAGCGGCCATGTTCCCCGTCGAGACCGTGCCGATCCGCCTGATGCCGAGGGCGACGGCCTTCTGGACGGCTACAGCCGTGCCCCTGTCCTTGAAGCTCGCCGTCGGATTCTGGGCTTCGTTCTTGGCGTAGACGCCGGCCAGGCCGAGGGCGGTCCCGACGCGCTCGAGCCGGAGGAGCGGCGTCAGCCCTTCGCCCAGGCTCAGCCGGGGATCGATGCTGTCGAGGGGCAGGAAGTCGGAGAACTTTTCGAGCGCGAGCGTCCGGTCTTCGTGGATGACCTTGCCGCCGGAGCGGACGCCGGGAGCGATGAACAGGGGCTCGCCGCATCCGGTACAGAAAGGGGAGTAGGGATCTCGCGAGGCGAGAGGGCCGCAGGCGAGGCATTCGAATCGGTCCATCTTTTCTCTCCTGCCGGAATGTCCTCCCGATTATAAGCGAAACCGGGTGCCGTGCCTATGCGGATCATTCTCCCGGCCTCGCGCACATGCCCCGACCGCGCCCGAGCCCTCCTGATTGCGAGCGGAACCAGTTCAATGTAGAATCATCATGCGATGGACGACGTCGTTTGCATGAAAAAGGCCCTTCACGAAGCGGCCAAAGCCGCGGCGGCCGGGGAGGTCCCTGTCGGCGCGGTCGTCGTCCGGGACGGCCGGGTCATCGCCCGGGGCTCGAACAAGCCCGTGGGGAGCTCGGACCCCACGGCCCACGCCGAGATCGTCGCCCTTCGCCGGGCGGCCAAGAAAGCGGGGAATTACCGCCTCCCGGACTGCGACCTCTACGTCACGGTCGAACCTTGCGCCATGTGCCTGGGCGCCATCGTCCAGTCCCGCATCCGGCGCTTAGTTTTCGGCGCCCTCGACCCCAAGGCCGGCGCCGTCTCGTCGATCATGAATTTTCCCTTCGACCGGACCAACCACCGTCCCGAGATCCACGGCGGCATCCTCGCCGCTGAGGCGGCCAGGCTCCTCCGCGACTTCTTCCGCGCCCGAAGGCAGGCATAAGCATGTGGGCGTCTTAAAGTGGGTTCGAACCTGTTCAAAGCGGCTGATTTCGGTTATAATCTTGGCTCTTCTCGTGTCCTGATATTGCGGAGAGGTGGCCGAGTGGTTGAAGGCGACGGTCTCGAAAACCGTTATCTCGAGCAATCGGGATCGCGGGTTCGAATCCCGCCCTCTCCGCCATGGATTCCCCGGCCATGAAAACCGTCCCCCTCGTCGTCACCGGCTTAGGCAACGTCGGCAGGGCCTTCTTCTCCCTCCTGCGGGAAAAGGCTGACGATCTCGAACGCCGCTACGGCCTCGGCCTCGAGATCTTGGCCGTCGCCCGGGCGGAAGGCTGTTTTTATTCCGGCGGGCCGCTTGAGGTCAGACAGATCTCCAAATCCGGCGAACCATGGACGTCGGGCAATCCGGCCTGGCGAGAGGGAATGAGGGTCACCGACGTCATCGGGGAGCGGGGACCCGGGGGCTGTCTGGTCGAGTGCACGCTCTCCAACCTGGAGACGGGCGAGCCGGGGATGTCTTATATTACCGCCGCTTTTCACGGCGGCTGGCATGCGGCCGCCGCCAGCAAGGGCGCCCTGGTCGTCGGCCTGCCGGCGCTCAAGGCGCTGGCCGCCGAGAGCGGCGTGCTCCTCAAGTTCAGCGGGGCCACGGCGGCCGCCCTGCCGACCCTCGACGTCGGCCTCTTCTCCCTCGCCGGCGCCCGGATCGAAGGCATCCAGGGCATCCTCAACGGAACGTCGAACTACATTTTGACCCGCATGGGCGAGGGTTTGGACTATGGGGAGGCGCTCAAGGAAGCCCAGGACAAGGGGATCGCCGAGCCCAATCCGGCCCACGATGTCGAAGGCTGGGACACGGCCGGCAAGATCCTGCTCATCACCAACGCCTGCCTCGACACGGAGTACGTACTGAAGGATGTCCAGGTGCGGGGCATCGCCGGCCTCGCCGTCGATTTCGTCCGGACCGCCCGGAGGGAAGGACGGTCCGTCAAGCTTTTGGCCACGGCCGCTCCCGGGAGAAAGGGCGGGCGATGGAGCTTGGATGTCAGGCCGTCGCTCATCGATGCGACCGATCCGCTCGCCCACGTCGACGGGACGGAGAAAGGCATCACCTTCCTCACGGATTCCATGGGCTCCGTGACCGTGACCGGAGGCCGGTCCAACCCCCGCGGCGCCGCCGCCGCCCTGCTCAAGGACATCATCAATATCTATCGGCCACCGTTCTAGAGTCGTCTGTCGCCTATCCCTCGTAGCGACAATTCTGTCCTGTACTGAGGATGTTGGCGCAGGGGCTTTTCAGAAAAGGCCGCTGAATATAAGGGTCGAGGGTGTCGTCTACGTCCGCTGCGGCCTTCTGAGCGGCGCGTTGACCAAACGCTTCTTTTTTGATAACGTTAGCTTCTTCAGAATCTGTTCGATATCCGGACCGGAGGAACGGAGAGGTGTCCGAGTGGTTTAAGGAGCACGCTTGGAAAGCGTGTGTGCGCCGTAAGGTGTACCGCGGGTTCGAATCCCGCCCTCTCCGCCATTAGCGTGGCGAAAGAGAAAGGGAGTCATGACATGGACAGCAAAGACCTCATCCTCGTAGAAGACCTCTACGGAGCCCACAACTACCATCCCCTCGACGTCGTCATCAGCAAGGCCCAGGGGATTTGGATGCGCGACGTCGAAGGCCGCAAGTACCTGGATTTTCTGAGCGCCTACTCCGCCGTCAACCAGGGCCACCGGCATCCCCGCATCGTCCGCGCCCTCTTCGACCAGGCCCGGAGGCTGACCCTGACCTCGAGGGCCTTCCGCAACGACCAGTGGCCCATGCTGGCCAAAGAGGTCTGCGAGATGACGGGCTACTCCATGGTCCTGCCCATGAACTCGGGCGCCGAGGCGGTCGAAACCGCCGTCAAGACGGCCCGCAAGTGGGCCTACCAGAAAAAGGGCGTCCCCCGGGACAAGGCCGAGATCATCGCCTGCGCCAACAATTTCCACGGCCGGACCGTAACCCTCGTCAGCTTTTCGACCGAACCCCTCTACCGGAACGAGTTCGGCCCCTTCACGCCGGGTTTCACCATCATCCCCTTCGGGGACGCCGACGCCCTGGAGAAAGCGATCACCCCGAACACGGCCGCCTTTATCGTCGAGCCCGTCCAGGCCGAAGCCGGGATCCTCATCCCGCCCGACGGTTTCCTCAAAAGAGCCGCCGAGATCTGCAAGTCAAACAATGTCCTCTTCATCGCCGACGAGATCCAGACGGGGCTCGGACGGACGGGAAAGCTTTTCGGCTGCGACCACGAGGGCGTCCGGCCCGACATGGTCGTCATCGGCAAGTCCCTGGGCGGCGGGTGCTACCCCGTCTCCGCGGTCCTGGCCGACCGGGAGATCCTCGACGTCTTCAAGCCAGGGGAGCACGGCTCGACCTTCGGGGGCAATCCCCTCGGCTGCGCGGTGGCCAGAGAAAGCCTCCGGGTCATACGGGAGGAAAAGCTCGTCGAGAACGCGGCCGAGCGTGGCCGGTCCTTCATGGAGAAGCTGCGCAAGGTCCGCAGCCGCCACATCAAGGAGATCCGCGGCCGGGGACTTCTCATCGGCATCGAGCTCCATCCGGCGGCCGGCGGGGCCCGGCGTTTCTGCGAAGAGCTGATGAAGGAAGGCCTTCTCTGCAAGGAAACCCACGACAACGTTCTCCGCTTGGCGCCGCCCCTGATAATCAGGGAGAAGGACCTCAACTGGGCCCTCAAGCGAATCAAGGCCGTCTTCAAGAGGTTGGCCTGAGCCGGGCGGCCGGAATCGGTTGTCCGTTTTTTAGGACAAACCGCCCCGTGGCGGCCTTTTGAACTGCCTGGAATAGGCTTGGCATATTCCTTGCAATTCCACGGTACAGGAGGATGGAGATGAAAAAAACCATAGGTTTCCTGATCTTCGTCTTGTTGTTTGGAGCGGCCTGCATCAGGTACGTTCCTTACGGCGACTCCGGACGCAGCTATCCGCGAGAGAGCCCCTACGATCGGGACTACGGACGCTACGACGACCTGGACAGTTCGTATTTCTTTGACCACCTCCAGCCGTACGGGATATGGGTATCCTTCCGTCCCTACGGGTACGTTTGGATCCCCGGCAACGTCGGCTACAAGTGGCGCCCCTATTCCCACGGGCATTGGGCCTTCACGGACTACGGGTGGACCTGGGTTTCTCTCGAGCGCTGGGGCTGGATCGCCTACCACTATGGCCGCTGGGGCTGGGACCGGGGGCTGGGCTGGTTCTGGGTCCCCGACGTCGTCTGGGGCCCGGCCTGGGTGGCCTGGAGATGGGGCGACGCGCACATCGGCTGGGCGCCCCTCCCGCCCGGCGGGGATTTCATTCCGGGACGCGGCTTCGGCCGGCGCCAGTGGGACATCCCCGGTCATTACTGGAATTTCGTCCGCGGCCGGGATTTCCTGGACCGGGACCTCGATCGTTGGATCCTGCCTGAAGAACGGAGCCTCACGATCATCAACCAAACCGAATTCGACGTCAACTTGAACGTCCGCGATAGGCGGGTGGTCAATGACGGCGTCGACGTCGAGCACGTCCGCCGGCTGACCAACCGGGCGGTCGAAAAATACTCGCTGAAAGAGGCGCCTCGCGCGGGCGAGGACCGGCAGGAAGGCCGCGACCTGGTCATCTTCAAGCCCGAGATCAAGCGAAACGAAACGGCCCGGCCGAAGCAAGTCATCGAACAGGACCAGGCCGTGCAGCGGCTCGACGACGAGCAGAGAGGACGCATCTATCGGCGCGTTGCCCGGGACGAGAACCAAGCCCTGCGCGAGGACCACGACCAGGAAAGACGGCTGATGCGGGAGAGCCAGGAGACCGAGATCAACGAGGTCCGGCGGAAGGCCGACGTAGAAAAAGCGAAGGTCCAGAACTCCACCGAAAAGCAGAAGGTCGACGAACAGGTCAAGTCGCGGGTCGCCGAGTTGAAGAAAAAGCACGAGGAAGAGAAGGCCCAAATGACCCAGCGGCAGAAGGCCGAGGAAGAGAAGACGAAGAAAGCGCCTGTCCGGAAGAAGATCGACAAGAACTAGGACGTACGCCGCGCCCTGACCGTTGCGGCGAGCGCGGCCGCCAGAACGACCGCCCCTCCCGAGACCGTTCTCAGGGAGGGGCTTTCTTTGAGGAAGACCAGGGCGAGAAGGATGCCGTAAACCGGTTCGAGCGAGCTCAGGACGCTCGCCGTCCTGGCCCCGACGCGCTTCATCCCGTCGATGAACAGGGTGTGGGCGGCCGCCGTGCAGAAAACGCCGAGGACGGCGACGAGCACCCAGTCCCGTCCGGAGAAAGGGAGGCCGGTGCGAAAGACGACGGGAAGCAGGAAGAGGGCGGCGAAGAGGTCCTGGTGGAAGGCCACGGCCAGGCTCGAATGGCGCGAAGCCAGGATCCTGTTGAGAACGGACAAAAGGGAAAAAGACAGGCCGGCCCCGAGGCCCCAGAGGACGCCCCGGACGACGGCGTCGGAAGGGTCGAAGCCGGGGACGATCAGGCCTATGCCCAGGACGCAGAGAAGGGCGTAGACGAGGCTCGCCGGGTCCCATCGTTCCCGCGTTAAAAGCGGCTCCAGGAACGCGGTAAAGACCGGGAAGCTCGAATAGGCCAGGAGACCGACGGCGACGGAGGAGACCTGGACGGACTTGAAGAACATCGTCCAGTGGGCGGCGAGGACGAAGCCGCAGGCGAGGAGGAGGACGACATCCCGCCGCGGCGAGACGCGGAACGAGCGCCCCCCGAGGGCCATGACCGCGGCCAGGGTCAGGGAGGCGAAGAGGACGCGGCCGAAGACGATCAGGACCGGGGACAGGGCCAGCCATTTACCGAACAATCCCGGGAAGCCGAACAGGAAGACGGCCAGGTGGATCTCGAGGAGACTGCGGGAACGCGCCTGCACGGGGTCATTATATTCCTTTTCCTTGATATTTAGCCGATTTGTGTTAAGATAATCTTTACTTTTTAGGGGAAACATCGGTTTTCCTCCCGTGGACGGACGGCCGAAACCCATGTCTTACGAGATATTCGCGCGGAAATACAGACCTTGGATGTTCGAGGAAGTCGTCGGACAGCTGTCCGTCGTCAGGACCATCCAGAACGCTATCGCCACCGGCCGCATCGCCCAGGCCTATCTTTTCTCCGGTGTGCGGGGCACGGGCAAGACAACGGTCGCCCGTATTCTGGCCAAATCCCTGAACTGCCTCAACGGCCCCACGGCCCATCCCTGCGCCGACAGGGACCATCCCTGCCAGTTCTGCAAGGCCATCCACGAAGGCAGCGCCATCGACGTCCTGGAGATCGACGGCGCCTCCAACCGTCAGGTCGACGACATCGAGCCGATCCGTGAGATGGTCAAGTACAAACCCGTCTACACCCGTTACAAGATCCTCATCATCGACGAAGTCCACATGCTCTCGACGCACGCCTTTAACGCCCTTCTCAAAACCCTGGAGGAGCCGCCGCCGAACACGGTCTTCGTCTTCGCGACGACGGAATTCAACAAGGTCCCGGCGACCATCGTTTCCCGCTGTCAGCACTTCGAGTTCCGCAAGATCTCCCACAAGGACATCATCAACCACCTCATGGAGATCGCGCAGAAGGAGGCAATCACCATCACTCCCGCCGGCCTGGCCATGATCGCCGAAGCGGCCGACGGGAGCATGCGGGACGCCCAAAGCCTCCTCGACCAGGCCGTGGCCTTCAGCGGCGAGAACATCGGCGACGAGGACCTCAAGACGATCCTCGGGACGATCGGTCCGGACGTGCTCTTCCGGTTCTCGACGGCCGTCCTCGATGAAAAGCCGGAGGACGTTTTCCCGCTGGTCGAGAGCGTCGTCGCCGCCGGCTACGACCTGCGTTTTGTCTTCGGCAAGCTCATCGAGCATTTCCGGGCCCTTCTCCTGGTCCGGTCCGTCGAAAAGCCCGGGGACCTGCTGCTCGCGAGCGCCGAGGGTCTCCAGGCCTTGCGCGTCGAGGCCGCCAAGGCCACGGTCGAGGACCTCCTCCGCTACCTCCTCGCCCTTCAACAGGCGGAGCCGGGCTTGAAGTACTCGGCCCTGCCGCGGATCTACTTCGAAGCCTTCCTCATCAAGCTTTGCCACTTCCGCAAGATCGTTCCCCTCGGGGAGCTCATCCGGGACGTGGAATCGCTCAATAAGGACCCCCAGCGGACGCCGCCGAAGCCCCCCGGGCCCTCGCCGTCGCGCAGCGCTCCGGCGGGCGGAACGGTCCGTCCGGGTCCGGCCGGCAGCCCTTCGCCCGCGCCCCCGGCCTCCCCCATGCCGGCCGCCCCGGCCCAGAAGGACGTCTTCGGCCGCGTCCTCGAAAAGCTGGCCGCGGACCGGGCCCCGCTGGCGGCCCTCCTGGCCCAGTATTCGTCCGTCATGGTCAAGGACAACGTCCTCGAGGTCTTTTTCGGCAGCGGCCGGGGATTCTTCGTCACCAGCATCCAGGAAAAGGACATCCGCGCGGTCGAGCGGGCCGCCTCGGAGGTGCTGGGCCGGGAAACAAAGATCCGCTTCGCCGAGGAGAACATCGCGGATGGCGGCCCCATCCGCCCCGGACGGGAGCTCGAAACGGCCCTCAAGGATCCGGCCGTGCAATTCTTCATGAACACGTTCAAGGCCCAAGTCCTTTCGGCGGACCCCATCCAGGCCTCGCGCGACGCCGGGCCCAAGGGGCGCGGTCCCACGGAGAGCGGAATATGAAAAACGTCATGGACCTCCAGAAGATGCTCAAGTCGGCCAAAGAGATGCAGGACCGGCTCCAGCAGGAGCTCGCCGTCCTGCGCGTCGAGGGGTCGAGCGGCGGCGGCATGGTCAACGTCGTCCTCGACGGGCATAAGACCCTGCAGTCCATCCGCATCGAGCCGGAGGTCGCCAACAGGGACGAGGTGGAGATGCTCCAGGACCTCATCGTCGCCGCCTTCAACGACGCGGCGGCCAAGGTCGACGAGGCCCTGGCTCAAAAGCTCGGCGGCCTCGGCGGCGGACTGAAGATCCCGGGATTGTTCTGATGTTCGAGTACGCCCAGCCCCTGCGCGACCTCATCGAGGAGCTGCGGCACATCCCCGGCATCGGGGCCAAGACCGCCCAGCGCATCGCCTTCTATTTCCTCGGGCTCCCGATCGAGGACGCCGACCGTCTGGCCGAGGCCATCCGGGAGGCCAAGAGGAAGATCTTCTATTGCGCCTGCTGCAACAATATCACCCACGTCGATCCCTGTCTGATCTGTTCCGACGCCCACAGGTCCGACGAGTCCCTGTGCATCGTCGAGGAGCCGTTCAACATCTCCTCGATCGAGAGGACGGGCGCCTACAACGGCCGCTACCATGTCCTCCTGGGCGCCCTTTCGCCGCTCAAGGGCCGCGGGCCCGACGAGCTCCGGCTGGGCAAACTCGTCAAGCGGGTCGAGGAGGGCGCGTTCAAGGAGATCATCATCGCTACGAACCCGACGGTCGAAGGGGAGGCTACGGCCCTCTACCTCCTCCGCGTGCTCAAGGATTTCGATATCCGGATCACCCGGTTGGCCATGGGCCTTCCGGTGGGCTCCGACCTCGATTTCGCCGACCAGGTGACCATCAAGAAGGCCCTGGAGGGAAGAACCGAACTCAAAGATTAGCTCCGAGGCGTCGGCCGGCAATCAAGATATTCCAAGATCCATAAGGAGTCATTCATGAAGAAGAATATGGAGACCATCGACGGGAACACGGCGGCGACCCACGTCGCCTACGCGTATTCCGAAGTGGCGGCCATCTACCCCATCACCCCCTCCTCGACGATGGGAGAGCTCGCCGACGAGTGGTCCGCCCATGGCCGGAAGAACATTTTCGGCCAGCGGGTGGACGTCATCGAGATGCAGTCCGAGGGCGGCGCCTCCGGCGCGGTCCACGGTTCTCTTTCGGCCGGCGCCCTGACGACGACCTTCACGGCATCCCAGGGCCTGATGCTCATGCTGCCCAACATGCACAAGATCGCCGGCGAGATGCTGCCGACGGTCTTCCTGGTTTCCGCGCGCTCGCTGGCCTGCCAGTCCCTGTCGATCTTCGGCGATCATAGCGACGTCATGGCCGCCCGCAACACGGGCTTCGCCATGACCTGCGCCGGCTCCGTCCAGGAAGCCCAGGACCTGGCCATCGTCGCCCACCTGGCCACCCTGCGCAGCAAGATCCCCTTCCTCCACTTCTTCGACGGCTTCCGGACCTCCAACGTCGTCGAGAAGGTCGACCTTGTCTCCTACGAGACGCTGGTCGAGCTTTTCGAACCCCGGTACCTCGAGGACTTTCGGAAACGTTGCCTCAACCCGGAGCGCCCGATGTTGAAGGTCGGCCAACAGAACCCGGACGTCTACTTCCAGGGGCGCGAGACCGTCAACAAGTATTATGCCGAGTGCCCCGGGATCGTCCAGCACTACATGGATAAGGTGGCCAAGGCCATCGGCCGGCAATACCACCTGTTCGACTACATCGGCGCCCCCGACGCCGACAAGATCATCATCATGATGGGCTCGGGCGCCGAGACGGCCGAAGAGACGATCAATTATATGAACGGGCGCGGCGCCAAGCTCGGCTTGATCAAGGTCCGCCTCTACCGGCCTTTCGACGCGGCCGCCCTGGCCGCGGCCCTGCCGGCCTCGGCGAAGAAGGTTGCCGTTCTCGACCGGACCAAGGAGCCCGGCTCGATCGGCGAGCCGCTCTACCTCGACGTCGCGGTGGCTCTGGCCGGCCGGCCGGTCAAGGTCATTGGCGGCCGCTACGGCCTGTCCTCCAAGGAGTTCACACCGGCCATGGTCAAGGCCGTCTATGACCACCTCGACGGCAAGGCCACGCACGGCTTCACCGTGGGCATCACGGATGACCTCACCCACACCTCGATCCCCGTCGGCCCGATCCTCGACACCGAGCTCCCGGGCACGGTCCGCTGCAAGTTCTACGGCTACGGCTCGGACGGGACGGTCGGCGCCAACAAGAATTCGATCAAGATCATCGCCGACAACACGGACATGTACGGCCAGGGGTATTTCCAGTATGACTCGAAAAAATCGGGCGGCGTCACCATCTCCCACCTCCGCTTCGGCAAGAGCCCCATCCAATCGCAATACTTCCTCAACACCGTCGATTTCGTCGCCCTCCACAAGCCGTCCTACATCGGCCGCATGGACATCCTCGAAGGCATCCGCGAGGGCGGGACCTTCCTCATCAATTCCGACTGGAAAGGGGACGAGGTCTTCGAAAACCTGACCGAGGACATGCAGAGGACGATCATCGACAAGAAGGTCAAGGTCTACACCATCGACGCCCTGAAGATCGCCGGCGAGCTCGGGCTGGGCTTGCGCCTCAATTCCATCATGCAGGCCTGCTTCTTCAAGCTGTCGGGCGTCCTGCCCGAGGCCGAGGCCATCGCCCTGATCAAGAAGGCCATCGAGAAGACCTACGGCCGCAAGGGCGAAGAGGTCGTCCAGATGAACTGGGACGCCGTCGACCGGGCCGCTTCTGGCCTCGAAGCGGTGCCCGTCCCGGCCAAGATCACCAAGTCAGCCCCGGTCACGAAGATCGTCCCCGACGACGCCAGCGCCTACGCCAAGGAGGTCATCGACCCGGTCACCCGGTTCAAGGGCGACCTCCTGCCCGTCTCCAAGATGCCCCTCGACGGGGCCGTGCCCACGGCCACGGCGCGCCTGGAGAAGCGCGGAATCGCCGTCGAATGCCCGAAGTGGATCCCTGAGAACTGCACGCAGTGCAACCAGTGCTCCTTCGTCTGCCCCCACGCCTCGATCCGGGCCAAGCAGATCGCGCCGGCCGACCTCGCGAAGGCTCCCGAGGGGTTCACGGTCCTCAAATCCAACACCAAGAACGATAGGGGCCTCCAGTACCGCGTCCAGTGCTATGTCGAGGACTGCGTCGGCTGCGGCTCCTGCGCAGAGGTTTGCCCGGCCAAGAACAAGGCCCTGGTCATGACTCCGATCGCGGAGCTCCGCGCCGCGGGCGAAACCAAGAAGGCCGAGTTCTTCGACATGCTCCCCGACAACGTCGTCGACGGCATCAAGACGGATTCCCTCAAGGGCAGCCAGTTCCTGAGGCCGCTTTTCGAATTTAGCGGCGCCTGCGCCGGCTGCGGCGAGACGCCCTACGTCAAACTGGCCACCCAGCTCTATGGCGACCGGATGATCATCGCCAACGCCACCGGCTGTTCCTCGATCTACGGCGGCACGTTCCCGACCTCCCCCTACTGCGTCAACGTCGAGGGCAAGGGACCCGCGTGGGGCAACTCGCTTTTCGAGGACAACGCCGAGTACGGCTTCGGCATGCGCCTGGCCGTCGACGCCAACCGGCGCTTGCTGGCCGCTTCGATCGACGCCGCCCAGGCGGCGGGCACGACGCCCGAGCTCGCCGACGCCCTGGTCAAGATGAAGGGCGCCTGGACGTCGACCGGCGAGGAGGCCAAGTCCGCGGCCAAGGCCGTCCAAGCCGCCCTGCCGGCGGCCCTGGACAAGGCCAACGGGGCCAAGCCCTACCTCGTCAAGATCGCCGAGCTCAAGGATTTCCTGGTCGAGAAGAGCGTCTGGTGCATCGGCGGCGACGGCTGGGCCTACGACATCGGCTACGGCGGGCTAGACCATGTCCTGGCCATGAACCGCAAGGTCAATGTCCTCGTTCTCGACACCGAGGTCTACTCCAACACGGGAGGACAGGCGTCCAAATCCACGCCGACCGGCTCCGTGGCCAAGTTCGCCTCGTCCGGCAAGAAGACCGCCAAGAAGGATCTCGGCCGGATGGTCATGACTTACGGCTATGTCTACGTCGCCTCGGTCGCCATGGGGGCCAACATGAACCAGTGCCTCAAGGCCTTCCTCGAGGCCGAGGCCTTCCCCGGCCCGTCGATCATCATCGCCTATTCGCCCTGCATCACCCACGGCATCGACATGAGCAAGGCCCAGGCCGAACAGAAGCTGGCGGTGGACACGGGCTACTGGATCCTCTACCGCTTCAACCCCCTGCTGGCCAAGGAGGGCAAGAATCCGCTCCAGCTCGACTCCCGCGAGCCCAAGCTCGAATACGACGCGTTCCTCAAGAACGAGGTCCGCTACAAGACTCTCGTCCAGCAGTATCCGGAGATCGCCAAGGAGCTGTTCGCCCGCGCCGCCGAGGAGTCGAAGAAGCGCTTCGAATCCTACAAGAAGATGGCAGAATAGTACCCCGGCTCAGGCTATATAACCGGGGCAGAGAACCGATAAGGAGGCCCGCCCATGAACAAACACGTCAGAGCTTCCCTCGCGCTCCTATTGCTTGCCGGAGTTTTGACACTTTCGTCGTGCGCCGCGTTCGACCAGATGGCCTCGGCTCTGGCCAATCTGCAGCGGCTGAAGTTCAAGCTCTCGGGGGTCCGGGACTTCCGGCTCCTCGGGCTCGACATCAGCGGCAAGACCATGCTCAGCGAATTCAACGCGCTGGACGCCCTCCGCCTGGTCGAGGCCTACCGCTCGATGAAGTTGCCTGTCGATTTCATCGTGGACGTCCTGGCCGTCAATCCCAACGACGGCACGGGCGAGACGAGACAGACGACGAGCACGCTGACCGGCCTCGAGTGCCGGCTCCTCATCGATGGCCGGCCGACGATCGTCGGGAATATCGACAGCCCGATCGAGATCCCGGGGACGGGCCGGGAATCGGTCATCCCGCTCCGCCTCTCGTTCGATCTTTTCGAGTTCTTCGCCGGTGAGCAGTACGAGGACCTGATCCAGCTGGCCCTGGCGATCGGCGGGAAGAACCGGACGGCAACGCGCATCGCGCTCGACGCCCAGCCGACGGTCTCGACCCCGGCCGGACCTATCACCTATCCGGGCCGGGTGACGATCGTCAGCACCGAATTCCGTTAAGTATCTTTGCCTTCCGGAGTCCCGGGCCGGGGCCCGTTTTTGCCGTAGGACGGGAGAGTGTGCTAGAATCGACCGAAGAGGACGACACCGCGATGAAACCCGAGAGGAAGGCCAGGATCCTGGTCATCGACGACGAGGAGAACATCCGCAAGTCCCTGAAGATGATCCTCGAGTACGAGGGCTACGAATTCTTCGAAGCCGGGACCGGCGAGGACGGCCTGGAGATGCTCCGGGAAACGGTCGGCATCGACCTCATCCTCCTCGACATCAAGATGCCGGGGAAGAGCGGCCTGGAGGTCCTGGCCGAGCTCAAGCAGAGGCCCTTCGTCCCGGACGTCATCATGATCTCGGGGCAGGGCACTATCCAGGCGGCCGTCGAAGCGACCAAGCTCGGAGCCTTCGATTTCCTGGAGAAGCCGCTCCACCGCGAGCGCGTCCTCATCAGCATCCGCAACGCCCTCAAGCAGACGAGCCTCAGCCGCGAATGCCAGGACCTCAAGAAGAAAGCCGAGAAGCACTACGAGATCGTCGGCAGCCATCCCCTCATCCAGAACCTCTGGAAAGAGATCCTCAAGATCGCGCCGACCAACGCCACCGTCCTGATCTACGGCGAGAGCGGCACCGGGAAAGAGCTCGTCGCCCGGTCCATTCACGCCCACAGCCTGCGGGCCCGGGAGATGTTCGTCCAGGTCAACTGCGCGGCCATCCCCGAGGAGCTCATCGAGTCGGAGCTTTTCGGCCACGAGAAAGGCGCCTTCACCGGGGCCACGGAGAAAAAGACGGGCAAGTTCGAACAGGCCGACGGCGGAACCATCTTCCTTGACGAGATCGGCGACATGAGCCTCCGGACCCAGTCCAAGGTCCTCCGCGTCCTCGAGGAGGGCGAGGTCCAGAAGGTCGGCTCGAGCCGCATCGCCAAGGTCGACGTCCGCGTCATCGCCGCCACCAACAAGGCCCTGCGCAAGGAGATCCAGGAAGGGCGGTTCCGGGAGGACCTCTTCTTCCGGCTCAACGTCGTCCCCCTGTATTCGCCGCCCCTGCGGGAGAGGCCGGAGGACATCCCGATGCTCGTCGACTATTTCTCGCGGGCCTTCGCCGAGGAGAACAATTTCCGGCCAAGAAAGTTCTCCCCCGAGGCCCTGGAGGCCATGACCCGGTACGCCTGGAAGGGCAATGTTCGCGAGCTCAAGAACATCGTCGAGCGGCTGATGATCATGACCGATCGGGACACCATCGAGAGAAAGGACCTCCCCGAGCCTTTGCGGGATAAGGCGGAGGCGGCGCTGCCCGAGACGGCCGGGATCAAGACGCTCCGCGAGTTCCGCGACCTGGCCGAGCGGGATTTCCTGCTGGCCAAGCTCGAGGCCAACAACTGGAACATCTCCCAGACGGCCCGGGAGA
>Ga0154867_1124_pt1 | contig 18353 bp, 13 predicted proteins | sample Rifle2008BG19ft_FD_105839 | JGI IMG/M metagenome (GOLD analysis project Ga0154867, IMG submission 105839) | Candidatus Aminicenantes bacterium RBG_19FT_COMBO_65_30 | reverse complement strand
GGCGAGACCGGGACGGCGGACGAAGGCGATCCTGGTCCCGTCCGCCGACCAGCGGGGGTCGCTGTCGCGGTCGACGCTCGGGGCGATCCAGGTGATCTTGCGGCGGGCGATGTCGAACACGCCCATCAGATTGTGGTCCTCCCGGTTGCTGACGAAGGCGATCCGGGTGCCGTCGGGGGACCAGCGAGGCGAACCGTTCCGGCCGCCCGCTCTGAACAGCAGCTCGGGCGCGGGAACCTGACCTGAGTCCCGGCGAGGGGTGAGCGGGATCCGATAAAGCAGGCCGTCTTTCGGCAGGAGCGCGGAGAGCCCGTCCGGGGCAAGGACCGGGTCGCTGCCGACGGCGACCTTCCAGGGCCTTCCTCCGTCGGTCCGGACGGCCCAGACGGCCTGTTCCCGTCCGTCCGGGTCGCTGTCGGAGTTCGTCACCCAGCCGGCAGCGTTGGGCGTACCGCCCTTGATGAAAACGGCGGTCCTGCCGTCGTCCGTGAGGAAGACCTCGTCGATCTCGAAGACCTCGTCCCGGCCGAAACCGGTCAGGTTCACCGGCCGGAAATCCGGGGCCGCCGCGGTCCAGACGTTCCGTGCGCCCCTGTCGTTCGAGATCCAGGCGATGCGGTCGACCGACTTCGCCGCGACCAGACCCGACGGATAGGCCGGCGACAGGACATCGGCGAGGGAGAACGTCCGGCCGGCCGCGGAACCTCCGGCCGTCCAAACGGCCAGCGCGACGGCGATGACGGAGACGCATAAAAGGATGGGTCGACGCCGGTTTCTCAAAGCTTCCTCTCTTTCTTCTTCTACTTCGCCGGAGCGAAGACGACCTTCTCGAGGTTCATGGCGTGGTTGTTGGTGAAGGCCGTGACGCGGCGGCGAAAATCGTCGAAAAGAAAAGACATAGAGCGAATATGATGGGTTTCCAGAACTTCATGCTCTGACCTCTCTCCCGATCTGACTGCTCCAAGATTATCCCCGGGCTCGAGGGCTGTCAACGCCGTCCGTGATTTTTTGCGGCGTTTCCACGACGCGGCCCCTTACCCGATGGCCAGGAAGACGATCCCGGCCAGGCCGACGAGGATCCCGACATAGCCCAGCGGCTTGATCTTCTCCCTGAAGTAGAGGAGCGACAGAAGGACAGCCCCGATGACGGGCCCGGCCAGCGAGATGGGGAAGACGACCGTTTCCGGGAGCCGGACGAGCGCCTTCAGCGTGAAGAGGTTTCCGGCGACGCTTCCGACCGCGGCCAGGGTCCCGTAGAACAGAACACCCCGGCCGGGCTTCGTCCCCTTGACGAGCAGGAATGACCAGAGCGCGACGGCCCCCGAAAGGAATGTCAGGAAGAGGAAGAACCAAAGGTTGATCGCGCCGAGTCGGGCGGCGGCGGCCTGGGCGACCTGGGGAATGCCGGTCAGGACGAAGGCAGCCCCGAGCAACACCAGCCATTTCGGCCAAGCCCCGTTTTCCCCGCCCTTGGCTGCCGCCGCGGCGGCGGTGATCAGGGTTATCCCGGCCACGATGAGCACGATGCCGGCCGCCGTGGAAGCGCCCAGGGGTCTGAACCAGACGACGATGGAAAAGGCGACAGGGATGAGGAAGGACATCGTGTAGATCGAGATGCTCAGGGCGTAAGGGCCGATCTTGAGGGCGCTGAGGAAGAAGAAATAGGCGATGGCGCCCCCGACCCCGCCGACGACGGCGAGAAGGACGACGGGAGTCGAGATGAAGAGCGGTTGCCCCGAGAGGATGAGGACGGCCAGACAGAAAAGTGCGGCGGCGGCGAACAGCGAAGCGGTCAAGGCGGGGGAGGAGTGGCCCTTGAGGCTCCCCAGCTTCATGACGAAGTTCATGGCCACGAATCCGACGACGACCAAACCCAGATAGATCCAACCCATGGGGATCCCCTCTCTTTTTTATAGCGCCCGCAAGGCCTTCCGGCTTGCCCCAAGGAACGTCCGTTCGACGCCCGGCACGAAGGGGAAGAGCTGGTAGAACATCGGCGCGCAATAGCAGGCGTAATCGGCCGCGTCCCGGAAGTCCTTGTCCGCGGGGATGTAGCCGATGTTGCCGTTGGCGTAGCCGACGGGCATGAGCGGCGCGTCCGTCTTCTGCAGCTTGAGCCCGATCTCGCAGAAGAATTCCCCGGGCAGGGCGACGATCTTCAGGCCCCCGACGGCCAGGGCCTGGACGGGCACGTTCCGGACGAAGGGAAATTTTCGCATGGCCGGGGCGGCCGCGAGGGCCCTGGCCTTCCATTCCTCCGCGAACCGCCCCGCGCCGGGGAACTGCGAATACTTTTTTCGAAAGTCGGCGGCTTCGCGCTCGATTGTCCGCTTGTCGTAAACGGCGAGGGGGATCTCGATCCGGCATTCGGCGGCGGCCAGGCGGACGTCCATTTGGGAGACGGCATAACGCTCGGCCTTCATGAGCCTTCGCAGGACGAGGTCGCCGATCATGAAGAGGTCTTCCGATGTCCCCTCGCCCCAGCGGTTCATCTGGAGGACCGGATCGATGTCGCCGCAGAAGCCCTGAAAAAAGAGGGCCTTGTCTCCGGCCTTTTCGATCTCCCGGACGACGGCGCCGGGCCAATCGGCGGAGATGTGGGTCTTGCGGCCGAAGACGACGGGGTGGCAGGCGTAATTCAGGAGGTAGATCTTGCCTTCCGGGGTCCGGAACGTGGCGGCCTTGAGGACCGGATCGACGCCGCAGAAATTCTTTTTCCGGCGGTTGAACCCCAGCGGCTCGATAGTCTCCAGGGCATAGGCGAATTCCGCCCGGCGCGGGGACGCCGCGGCTCCGGCGGCCGCCTCGACGATCCGGGTGCGGAGGCGTTTCATGTAGGCGGCGTCGACCTCGCCCAGGCCCGGCAGAGGCTGAGTGGCCGGCCCGGAGTGCGTGTGCGTCGCAGCCAGCAGGACGCTCGCTCGTGGGATCCCGTGCGCGGCGGCGATATCGACCCGGATAGCGTCCGCGTCCTCGACCGTGAAGCCGATGATGTCGGCGCTGACCAGGATGAGCGTCTGATCGTTTGATCTGAGAAAGACGGCCCGGGCCTTGAGCTCGTCGAGGACGGACTCCGCTTTGCGGTCGAGGTAGAAGCCGTAGCCGCAGAGGTCGATCCCGAGCGGCGGGGTGATGACTTTCTCGCCGTAGCCGACGCGAAGCCCGCTCATGGAATTCGTTTCCCCAGGGCTACGGCCGGCGCTTGAGATAGACCTTCGGGTCGAGCCCGGCGTCCGGCGGCAGGCGCCACATGAAATCCGGGTCGACGCGGGGCTCGTCGTTCCTGTGTTTTTCCATGAGGGCGACTTTCCGCCGGATGAGGTCGGGCAGGTTCGTACCGTACATGTTGAAGGTCTCGCCCGTGGGGTCGACGGGCATGAACCGCGTCTTCGACGCCTCGAACAGCGCGGCCAGCGCCCGGGCGTTTCTAACTTCATCGTCGACCATGGCCCGGACCATGGCCAGGCATCTTTGCTTCTCGGCCGGGTCCCTGGCCTCGATAAAGCCGTGGACGCCGGCCACCCAGGCCGCGGTGTTGCGCAGGGTCCGGAAGTAGCATCGCAGGGCCCGGAGCCGGTCGAGCTGGTCGACGAAGACCGCTCGCCCTTCGCCCTTTGCCGACCTGACCGCGTCGCCCAAGCCCCCGATCGCCTCGTCCAAGGGCGGCCACGTCGCCCGGTCGGCCTGGGCCACGGCGGCGTCCGCCTGCTCCCTGGTCATGAGCGTCCAGAGGATGTCCATGCCGAGGTCGACGAGATTGGGGTTGTTGAAGGTCACGGTCATGTACTTCTCGTAATAGGCCCGTTCGGCCTCGGGGATCTTTTCGATATCCGGGGCGAAGGGCCGGACGAGGAGCCGATACCAAGGAAAGCCCCAGTTGTTGTCGCCGTAGAGCATGATCGACGGGAAGCCGCGGACGGCCGCGTCGCAGAGCCGCCAAGCCTTGACCAGGGCCGGGGCGCCGCTTTTTCCGACGAGGCGGGAGGCCGCCGCCGCAACGACGGTGTCGACGTCCGCGCCCGCATCGAAGTTGAGCGCCCGCAGAACGTCCCTGTTGACGTCGTAGGGCGCGAGCGGCGACGGGTCCACCGTGACCTGGGCTTTGTCGAAGCCGGCCGCCTGGAGGCCGCGGACCTCTTCGGCCGCGAGCCAGGGCGAGGGGATACCCAGGAGGTAGTTGTTCTGGAGCCGCGTCGTCGTGAAGATCTCGCTGCCCTTCGTCGGCAGCGCCTTAAGCCGCCGGCCGCGCGGCGAGTCGTCGAGCTCTCTGGGAGCGACCCAGAGGTCGAGCCCCTCGGTCAGCCCGTCGAGAATAAACTCCTCCTCGTTCGAGAAGGAGAAGAGGTTGAAGAGGAGACGGAAGTCGGGCCGTGTCTCGGCGGCGGCGTCCTTCAACGTCCGGAAGTAGCGCAGGACGTTTTCCGCGGCGGCCTTGGCGACGGCTTCGTGGGACTTCCACTCGCGGACAAGATACGCTCCGCCGTTGCGGCCGGCGTAGAGGCTGGCCGTGTACTCGAAGCCCGAGCCGCTGTCGTTCGTCCAGAGGTAGATGTAGCCGAGCTCGGGGACCTCGCGCATCAGCCGTCGCATGAGCTCGGCGTAGTGCCAGCGGACGGCGGGATGGGACAGCGTCAGCGTGAACCGCGGCCGGTAGCTGCGGAAAGGGTGGTCGACGCGGGCCCCGCGGAGGTAGGGGTACTTCTCGAGGACGGCGTCGGGGACCGAGCGGGGCGAGCTGATGTTGAGGCCGGGCGTCAGGCCGTACTTGACGGCCAGGCGGGCGTTCTCCTTGAGAAGAGTCAGATTGGCCTCGAGGTATTCCGGAGAGTAAGCTCCCGCATTGAGGGGTGTTTCGACGAATTGGTCGAGGTCCGGACTGAAATAATAGAAGCGGTAGTAGATCTCCCCGGGCGGCCCCTGTTCGGCGGGCATGTCCTTGGCCAGGGCATTCACAGGGATGTGGCTGAAGCCGAGCCGGGCCAGCTCACGGACGGAGCGCTCGGCGTCGTAACCGGCGGCGACCCGCTTCGGATTAGCCAGGTAGTTGTCGCCGCCCTCGAGGCGCGAAAAACGGGGGATGACGATCTTCCCGGACTCGAAACCGGCTGCGTCGAGCGCGAGCCAGTCATCCTTGAGCAGGGAATAGAGGGCGTAGAGGAGGTGCGGGGCGGACGCCGTGAGTTCGCCCGTCCCATCCGGGGCGAGCTTCAGGAACATCCAGCTTTTCCCGCCGGTCTTTCGGAGAGCGTCGGGCGTCGGCCCGGCAGCGCTCTTCTCGTCGGCTACGGCGATGCGGAAGAGGCTCCTTCCGTCCCCCTTTCCCGGTCCGTCCGTCACGATTTCCGCCTGGGGCGTCAGGTCGCGGCGAAATTCCTCGGCTACGGTCTGTTCGACCGGGCGGCCGTTCTCGGGGACGACCAGGACACGGATGTTCTTCAGGGCGTCGGCCACGGTCGGCTTCCGCTCCGCGGCGAAACCAAAACCCAAAACGCCCAGGGCCCCCAGGATCGCGGCGATTTTTGTCATGGACGCCTCCTCGACGGGAAATCCGGCGGAACGGAGAATTCCGTAGGCTTATTCTAGGAGATTCCCGGGAGGGGACGCAAGGTTGAGAAAATAGGGCCGCGCCGAGCGTTGCTTTATTGAAGGGACGGAGAAAATTCCCATCGAGGGCCCATGACACAGCAATTCCTTTCGCGGATCGCCGACGTCGTCTTCGACCAGGTCGCGGCGGACCAGGCCCTTTTCCGGGCGCTTGACGGGAAAGGGAACCGGATTTTCGAGGCGTCAAGAGGCATGGACAGGACATCGGGCGCTGGCGGGGCCCGGCGGGACGCCGACGAAACCATCGTCGGACGCGTCCTCGAGATCGGCCGGCCGGTCCTTGTCCGGGACCTTCTCTCGGAGCCGCTCTTCGCCGACCTCGAGCTCGACGGCAACGGCCAGCCCCGGAGCGTCCTGTCCTACCCCTGGACGCTTCGGGGCCGCCCCGCGGGCGTCGTCTACCTGGCCCGAAACAGCGCCGGCCGGCCCTTCGACAGGGAGAACCTGGAGTTCCTGACCCTGGCCATGGCGCCCGTCCTCTACCTCCTGCGGGGGAACGGCGCCGGGGGTCCGGCGGAGGCGGCGTCACGGCCGTCCGATCTCTTGGCGGGGGGCGCCTTCATGGGAGAGGCGCCGCCGGTCCGCCGTGTCCGGGCCATGATAGAAAAAGTCCGGGATACCGACGCCCCCGTGTTCATTTCCGGGGAGAGCGGCACGGGCAAGGAGCTCGCCGCGCGGACCATCCACGAAACGGGACGGCGTCGGGGCGGGCCGTTCGTCGCCGTCAACTGCGCCGCCATCCCGGAAGCGCTCCTCGAAAGCGAGCTCTTCGGCCATGCCCGGGGCTCTTTCACGGGGGCGGTGCGGGACAAGTCCGGCCTCATCGAGGAGGCCTCGGGCGGGACGTTCTTTCTCGACGAGATCGGCGACCTGCCGCTCCCCCTGCAGTCCAAGCTTCTCCGCGTCCTCGAGGAAAAAAAGATCCGCCGGGTCGGAGAGACGCGCCATCGCGCCGTGGACGTCCGCTTCATCAGCGCCACGAATAAGGATCTCGACCACGAGGTCGAACGGGGCCGCTTCCGCCAGGACCTCTACTACCGGCTGAAGATCATCGCCATCGACCTGCCGCCCCTCCGCGAGCGTCCGGACGACGCGTTGCTCTTTCTCAACCATTTTCTGGACGAGTTCTCCCGGTCGATGGGCCGGCCGCGGCCTTTCCTTTCGCCCGTCGCGTTGGAGATGCTCCTGCGCTATCCCTGGCCGGGAAACGTCCGCGAGCTCCAGAACGAGATCCAGAGGTGTCTCGTCATGGCCGACGGCGGGCCCCTCATCCTCGAGGAGTACCTCTCACCCAGGATCAACCCGGCCGGGGAGACCTATTCGCGGGCCTCGCATCGTTTCTCCGAAGCCAAGGCCGACTTCGAGCGACGTTTCCTCAGGGAGGCCCTGGTCCGCTGCCGGTACCACCGGACGCGGACGGCGGCCGAGGTCGGGCTGACCCGGCAGGGCCTGTTCAAGCTACTGAAAAAACATAGGATAGAGGCAAAGGCCGGTCCCTCTGTGCCGGAGCCGGAGCAATAAAGGAGGGACAGTCCCCTCTGGCGGGGACTGTCCCTCTTGGTTGAAGCGGCGGGCGGGTTGTGCTACATTCACCCCATGGCCGGGACAAAAGATGAAGCCCATGTCTTCTCGCTGACCTGCCCCTGTTGCGAGGCGAACCTCTGGGTCGACGGCGAAACCCGGACCGTCCTGCGGTCCGAAAAGGCCAAGCGGAAGAAGGGTTCGCTCGACGACCTCCTGGTCAAGGAGCACAAGCGGCAGAGCGAGTTCGACCGCAAATTCGACGCCACGTTCGAGCTCCAGAAGGAGAAGCACATCAAGGCCGACGAGCTCTTCAAGAAGGCGCTAGAGAAGGCCGAGAAGGGCGACGACGAAGATTAATCAGCTGCCCGGTTGGGTCTCGTCCTCCCGCACGCGCGGCGACATCGTCCACTTTGTAAAGCCGAAGACGGCGAGCATCAAGACCGAGAGATAGTTCATGAAGGCCCAGGGCAGGTAGGAGAACGTCGAGACGCCCAGGGTCCCGGTGATGTAAACCCCGGCCATGCTCCAGGGGATGAGCGGGACGATGATGGCGCCGCTCTCCTCGATGATCCTCGAGAGATTCTTCGCGGCCAGGTTCTTCTTCTTGAAGACGGGCGCCAGGAGGTCGGCCGGCAGGATCATCGACAGATAGGAGCTGCCGGTGATCATGGCCGAGAGGACGGCCGCGCCGATCGTCGTCAGGACGAGGCTCCAGACGTGCTTGGTGAACTTCATGACCCGTTCCAGAATGACCGCGAGACAGCCGGTCCTCTGCATGATGCCGCCGAAGGCGAAGGCGGTGAAGGCGATGAGCTGGGTCTCCATCATGCTCATCATGCCGCCCTTGGCCAGGAGCTTGTCGACGACCTCGACGCCCGTCCGGGCCGGGAGCCCCGAGTTCATGGCCGTGGCCACGACCGTGAGCGGGATCTTCTGGACGGCGACGGCCAGGGCCGCGGCGACGAGGGACGACAGGATCATGGCCGGGATGGTCGGTTTCTTGGCCACGGCGAAATAGAAGATGACGGCCATGGGCAGGAGCAGAAGGATGTGGAAGCGGAAGCTCGATTTGAGCGTGCCGAGGATCAGGTCGAGGGTGTCCGACTGGACGGCGGCCGCGCCGTACTTCAAGCCGACGACGAAATAGATCACGAGGCCGGCCAGCCAGGCCGGCACCGCCGACCACATCATGTGCTTGATGTGATCGAAAAGATTCGACCCGGAGATGACCGTGGCCAGATTGGGGATATCGGAAAGAGGGGACATCTTGTCTCCGAAATAGGCCCCGGCGACGACCGCCCCGGCCGCAGGGCCGAGGGGGATGCCCAGGCCCATGGCGATGCCGATGAAGGCGACCCCGACCGTGCCGATCGTCCCCCACGACGTGCCCGAGGCGACGGCGACGACGGAGCAGACGAGACAGGCCGTGGCCAGGAAGAACTTGGGCGAGATGAGCTTCAGGCCGTAGTAAATGACCATGGGGATGGTGCCGCTGGCCATCCAGGCGCCGACGAGGATGCCGACCGAGAGCATGATCAGGATGGCCGGCATGGCCTTGTGGATGCTGTCGACGATGCCCCGCTCCATGTCCTTCCACTTGAAGCCGAGGAGGAGGCCCATGAACGCGGTGATCGAGGCGGCGGCGACGAGAAGGACCTGGGCCTTGATCTTGTAGACGCCGTAGCCGACGCCGAGGAGGAGGGCCATGGCGATGAGCGGGATGAGGGCGACCCCGAATTTCGGCGGCTTTCCGGAAACCGGGGCGGACGGCGCGGCTTGAGACGGATTCGGCGGCGCCGTCGGTTCGGCAGACGGATGCGCGGTCTTGTCGTCCATGGGCGTCTCTCTAAGCGCTGAACGTGCCGTGGGCGAGGAGCCGCCCGCCGGCCATCATCCACCGGCCCCGGGCGAAGACGTCGCTCAGCCCGAGATCCCCGTCGACGATGACGATGTCGGCGTCCCGGCCGGCCTCGACCCGTCCCTTTTTGCCGAGCTTGTAGAAATCGGCCGCGTTGGTTGAGAAAACCCGGACGGCCGTTTCGAGCGGCAGGAGGCCCTTGCGGAGGATGTCCCCGAATTTGCGGAAGAGGTCCTTCTCCGTGGCGATCGTCAGCCGGACGAGCCGGCCGCTCTCGTCGAAGACGGGCAGGCTGCCGTTGCTGTCCGAGCTGGCCATCATCCGGGTGAAGGGGAGGCCCATGCCGCGGAAGCCGGCGATGCAGTCCTCCAAGCTGACCTCGGGGTCGGGCGGAACGGGATCGGGTCCGACGGTGAGGTCGATGGAACCGCCGCCGGCGGCCCACTCGAGGCCCTGTTCGAACAGCTGCGGATTGCGGTTGACGTGAGTCGGGACGACCTGGGTCATGGGGATCTCCGTCTCGCGGACGAGCCGGAAGAGGAATTCGAGCCGGCGCCTGCCGTTGCCCAGATGGAGATGGAGGACGCCGGCCTTGCCGCCGAGCATGCCCCCGACCCGGCACTCGGCCGCGAGCCGTGCCACCTCGTCAAACGTCGGCTGGGAGGAGCGGTGATCGCTCACGGCGATCTCGCCGGCGCCGACGACCTTGTCGATGACGATGAGGTCGGAGCTGACGCTTCCCGTCAAGGTGCGGATCGGGATCTCATAGGACCCCGAGTAGATGAAGGCCGAAACGCCCTCGATCTCGAGGGCCCGGGCCTTGGCCAGAAGGGAGGTCATGTGGCGGGTGACGCCGTCGGTCCCCAGGCAGCCGATGACGGTCGTGACGCCGCTCGCGATGATGTCCTCGACCCGGATCTCGGGGGCGCGCGTCGCCGGACCCCCTTCGCCTCCCCCGCCCAGGATGTGGACGTGCGGATCGATGAGCCCGGGGAGGACGCTTTTCCCGGCCGCGTCCACGGTCTCGACTTCGAGGCCGTCGATCCGGATGCGGCCCGGTTCGGTCACGGCCTCGATCGCCCCTCCGGCGAGCAAGATGTCCTTCCGGCCGAGCGGCTCGGGCGCGAAGACCTCTCCTCCGCGGATCAGAGTGACCATGGGGGCCTCCTTGATTTGGTGACGGGCCCTAAATTAGCACGCTTGTCCGGCGTTCGCAAGAGGGCGCGCGTTCCGAAGGCGAGTTTTGAATTTCAGCTGCGGATTCGGTAGAATACCTCCACGGCCATGGGCACCTACGAAGAGGAATTCCAGCGTATCGAGAAATTCGTCGACGTCGTGACGCGGCTGTTCGTTCTGCCCAAGAAGATCGACCTCCGCGGCGGCGAGAATTTCGTCATGGACGGCCCGAACATCATCATCGGGAACCACATCGGAAGCTACAAGGACGTGGCCATCCTGCTCCGGACCGTGCCGCGGATGATCTATTTCACGGCCAACAAGATGATCTTCAACAGGAAGGACGCGAGCGAGCTCGTCCTCCGCCATCTCCACCGGCACATGGGGAAATTCGGCGGATTCGTCCATCTCATCCTCAATCCGTTCTATTCCTTCATGGTCGATTTCGTCTCCGGCCACATCGCCAAGATCGGGTCCATACCCGTCGACCTTTACGGCAGCAAGCGCGAGTCCATCCGCAAATGCCAGGACTACCTGAGGAAGGGGAGGGCGGTCATCGCCCTGCAGGGCCGCGGCCGGGTCCAGCCCAAGGACCCGAACCCCTACGTCGAGAGCTTCCGCCGGGGCGTATCGTTCATGGCCCACAACCTCTATAAAGAGAGCGGAATTTCCGTCCCCGTCACGCCCCTGTCCATTTTCGGAACGCACGTCATGTGGGGCGTGCCGGCGACGATCAAGGTCAACGTCGGCCGGCCCCTGTTGGTTCAGGATTACTGGACCGGCGAGGAAGTTTCGACCGTCGAGAGATTCCGCGCGGCCCTGGAGCGGACCGTCTCCGGCCTCTTTCGCGAGAGCCTGAGCTGGTAACCCGGCCGGAGAAAAAAGGGAGGGAACCATGGCACTCGAAGGCATGTTGATCGCCAGGAGGGAGAAGGACCTGCTGCTTCTTCCGAGGATGGCCAACCGTCACGGCCTGGTCGCCGGGGCGACGGGAACGGGGAAGACGGTTTCCCTTCAGGTCATGGCCGAGCACTTCAGCCGCATCGGCGTCCCCGTGTTCATGGCCGACGTCAAGGGCGATCTGGCCGGGATCAGCCGGCCGGGGACGGCCTCGCCGAAGATCCAGGAGCGCATCGGCCTCCTCAAACTCGGCGACTACGCCTTCGAAGGGAGCCCGGTGACCTTCTGGGACATCTTCGGCGAGCATGGCCATCCCGTGCGGACGACCGTCTCCGACATGGGCCCGCTCCTTTTCTCGCGCCTCCTCAACCTCAACGATGTCCAAAGCGGCGTCCTGAGCATCGCCTTCCGCATCGCCGACGACAACGGGCTCCACCTCCTCGACTTCAAGGACCTCCGGGCCATGGCCCAATACGCCGGCGACCACGCCGACGAATTCGAGACGGAATACGGCCGGGTGTCGCCGGCCAGCATCGGGGCCATCCAACGGGGCTTGCTGACGCTCGAGGACCAGGGGGCCGACAAGTTCTTCGGCGAGCCGGGCCTCGACCTCGACGACCTCATGCAGACGGACGGCGGCGGCCGCGGCATGATCAACATTCTGGCCGCCGACAAGCTCATGCTGACGCCCCGGGCCTATTCGACCTTCCTCCTCTGGCTGATGGCCGAGCTCTTCGAGCGCCTGCCCGAGGTCGGCGATGTGGACAAGCCGCGGCTCGTCTTCTTCTTCGACGAGGCCCACCTCCTGTTCACGGACGCGCCCCCGGTCCTGATGGAGAAGATCGAGCAGGTCGTCCGCCTCATCCGCTCGAAGGGCGTCGGGGTCTATTTCGTCACCCAGAACCCCCTCGACGTCCCCGACGTCATCCTCGGCCAGCTCGGCAACCGCGTCCAGCACGCCCTCCGGGCTTTCACCCCGAGGGACCAGAAGGCCGTCAGGTCCGCCGCCGAGACCTTCCGGCAGAATCCCAAGGTCGACGTCGAGACGGTCATCACCCAGCTCGGCACCGGCGAAGCCCTGGTCTCCTTCCTCGACGAAAAGGGCCAGCCGGGGATCGTGGAGCGGGCCTACGTCCTGCCGCCGCACAGCCGGATCGGACCGATCACGCCGCCGGAGCGGCAGGCGGTCATCCAGGGTTCGCTCGTTTTCGGGCACTACGAGAAGGCCGTCGACCGGGAGTCGGCCTACGAGATGCTCAAAGCGCGGGTCGAAAGGGAAGCGGCGGCACAGGCCCAGCCGTCGCCCTACGGCTATCCGCCTCCGCCCGGGCCCCAGCCGGGCCGGACCAGGGCCCCCCGGACTTATCCCGATTATCCCCAGGCGCCGCGGCGTCCCGCCGGCCGGTCTCGCGACACCCTGATCGAGGCCATGGCCAAGAGCGCCGCCCGGTCGGTAGGCAGCAACCTCGGCCGCTCGATCCTCCGGGGCGTCCTCGGCTCGATCCTGAGAGGAAAGTGAACCATGTTCAAAGGACATCCCAAAGGTCTGTTTGTCGCCTTCTTCGCCAACATGGGCGAACGCTTCGGCTTCTACACGATGATCAGCATCTTCGTCCTGTTCATGCAGGCGAAGTACGGCATGTCCGCGGCCACCGCAGGCTCCGTTTACTCGACTTTTTTAGTCGGCGTCTACATCTTCCCCCTGCTCGGCGGCTTCCTGGCCGACCGCTTCCTCGGCTACGGCCGGACGATCAAGCTGGGCATCGTCGTCATGTTCATCGGCTACGTCATGTTGACCCTGCCGACGGCCATGGACACGGGATTCCCGCTCATCGTCGCCGCCCTGGCCGTCATCGCCCTGGGCACGGGCCTGTTCAAAGGCAACCTCCAGGCCCTCGTCGGCAACCTCTACGACGACCCGAAATACTCGGCCATGCGCGACCGGGCCTTCAACATCTTCTACATGGGCATCAACGTCGGGGCCATGTTCGCCCCGTCGGCCTCCAAGGCCGTGTGCAATTGGATCCTGGGCCGAGCCGAATTCACGTATGACGCCCACATTCCGGCCCTGGCTAACGAATTCCTCAAAGGCGTTTCCGACAAAGCCTCATCCCTGCTCGGTTATGCCCAGGCCCAGGACCCATCCGTGACCTTGGATACTCTCAGGGCCTTTTCCGAAAAGTACATCAACGTCCTCAGCAAGTCCTACCACTTCGGCTTCGGCGTCGCCTGCGTCAGCCTCATCATCTCCATGGCCATTTTCTGGGCCTACCGCAAGCACTACAAGACGGCCGACCTCACGGAACGGCAGAAGGCCAAGTCCGAGACCCTCAAGGGCCAGGTCGTCGAGCTCACCCGCGAGCAGACGCGCGAGCGCCTGGTCGCCCTCGGCCTCGTCTTCGTCGTCGTCATCTTCTTCTGGATGGCCTTCCACCAGAGCGCCGTCACCCTGACCTATTTCGCCCGAGACTATACGGTCCCCAGCGTGGGCCAGGCGACCAACCTCTGGTTCGACCTGACCGGGCTCCTCTCGGTCTTTCTGTCCGTCCTCGGGCTCGTCTTCCTCCTGAGGAAGGCCTCGGGCAGCCTGGCCCGGATCCTGGGGGCGGCCGCGTTCATCGGCTTCGGCGTCCTGGCCTACCTCCGTTTCAGCGGGTACGCCGCGGTCAATCCGTTCCAGCCCCAGATGTTCCAGCACTTCAATCCGTTCTTCATCGTCGTCCTGACCCCGATCGTCGTCGGCCTCTTCGGCTGGCTGAACCGCAAGGGCAAGGAACCGTCGGCGCCGCGCAAGATCGGCATCGGTATGCTCACGACGGCCGCGGCCTACGCCATCCTGATCGTGGCCTCGATCGGCCTGTTGAGCCCGAAGGCCCTCGGCGGCCTCGTCGCCCCGGCCGAATCCCAGGTCTCCGTCTACTGGCTCATCTCGACCTATTTCATGCTGACGATCGCCGAGCTCTTCCTCAGCCCGATCGGCATCTCGTTCGTCTCCCGCGTCGCTCCCCCCAAGTACAAGGGCTCGATGCAGGGCGGCTGGTTCGCGGCGACGGCCGTCGGCAACTCCCTCGTCGGGGTCACCGCCTGGTTCTGGGAGCGCTTTCCGCTCTGGGCCGTGTGGGCCATCCTCGCCGGCGCCTGCATCCTGTCCGCCGCCTTCATCTTCTCGATCATGAAGCGGCTGGAGCGGGTGGCCAAGGCCTAGCCAGGGGACGGTCGAGTGGATCGAATTCCTGCAATTCGACCGCCCCGAGTACGAGATCTGGCCGCGCGAGGCGAAATCCAGGTTCTGAGCGTTAATAGAGGAGGAGAAGCCATGAAGACAGGATCCTTCCGGAAGTCCGCCGCAGCCGCGGCGGTCGTTCTTTTCTGTCTGACCGCCGTTCCGGGTCAAGCGCAAACTCCTTCGGACCAGGCGTCGCCCCCGCCGGCCGGTGATTTCGTCGCCGGGATCTATGGCCTCGTGAGTTCCGCCGGGGGCAGGCTCCCCGATTGGGACAAGGTGCGGGCCTGCTTCATGAAGGAGGCCGTCATTGTCCTGCGGACGAGCCGGACGGCCCTGACGGCCTTCACCCTGGACGGGTTCATCCAGGACTTCGTCGATTTCTACGAGAAGCCGTTCAAGAGGGGCGAGGCGACGGTCGTTCCGAAGGAGAGCGGATTCACCGAGAAGGTGGTCCGCATGAAGGCCTGGGAATACGGGGACATGGCCCATGTCCTTGTCCTTTATGAAGCCCAGATCTCGGGCTTCGCCATGGCTCCGCAACAGGGCGTCGACAGCTGGCTTCTCGTCCGGCGCGACGGCCGCTGGCTTATCGCCGCGGCCACGAACGAGATCGTGACGCCGGCGCGGCCCGTTCCCCCCGAGCTCAGCAAATAGGGGGACACAATACTCTGTCCCCGTTAAAGGATCGCTTTCTTCTTTTCGAGGTAATAGAGGTAATTCTCGAAGGTGACATCCGGCGGGACGCGGTGGTCGACGCAGGGCAGATAGCCGCCCCGCTCGACCAGAGGATGGAGTCTCTCGAGCTCCCTGTCGATGGCGTCCCGGCCGGCGATCAGGGCCATTTTGTCCACGCCGCCGAGCAACAGCACGTTTTCCCCGTATTCTTCCCTTAGCCGCAAGGGATCTGTGTGCAGGGCCTCGATGGGGAACATGCAGTTGATGCCGCCCCTGAGCCAGCCCGCGACGAGCTCGTAGATCCGGCCGTCACAGTCGAGGACGTTGACGCCGATGCCGTGCGTCTTGAGGGCGTCCGTGATCCGCTTGTAGCGGGGCACCATGAGCTCCTCGAAGAGCCGGGGCGACATGAGCGGGCCGTGGTTGTAGCACATGTCCTCCCACCACCAGGCGACGTCGACCCCGCTCGCCGGGATGTGCTTCCTGATGAACTCGAGATCCATCAACGTAACGTGTTCCATCATTTCCTCGACCCAGGCGCGGTCGGTCATGAGGGCGATGGACAGGTTCTCGAGGCCCATCCAGTCGCGCAGCCAGCCGTAGAGCGAGCCGCAGTGGAAGAGGATGGGCATGCCGGCGGCGTGGGCCGCGGCGACGGCCGCCGGGACGTCTCCGACCCGGCCGGGACGCCGGGCATTGAGGCGCTCGTCGCGCAGCAGCTCCCAATCGGCCCGGGTCTCGACGGCGAACTTGAGGAACTTGGGCATGGACGAATCGTAATCGAGCATCTCGGTCAGGGCCCCGTCCTTGGTCTGCACGATGCGCCGCTCGCCCCGGCTTTCGAGAGTCTTTTCCTCGAACTCCGGAAAAAGCCCCTTCCGGATGGGGACTTCGGGGATGATGGATATGCCCTCCAGTCCCAGGCGGCGCTCGACGTCCTCGTTCGTCCGGCAGTCGCGGGGCAGGCCCTGCTCGTGCCAAACGGCGATCGTCTTGTCCCAGTAGCCGAACTCCATGTCCGGGACGCGGTCCGGCTTTTCCCGGCGGAAGACCCTGTTGAATCGCTCTCGTGTGGTCATGGGCAAACGGATCATATCGCGGGCATTCGCCGTCCGTCAATCCGGATTCGGGCCCGCGTTGAAATGCGCCGGCGCCTGTAATAGAATGAGGGGCACAAGGACCAAGGAGCCCGGGATGAAACATCGATCGAAGGGCAAGCCCCTCTTCGTTCTCCTGGCCATTGCCCTCGTATCCCTGCCGGGCTGCGCCCGGAAAAGCCTGGCGCCCGCGGTCGTCATTGCCAAGGACGCCTCCTGGCACGAGCGCGCCGCGGCGGCCGAGATCCGCCGTTATCTCTACCTGAGGACAGGCGAACTCCCGGCCCTCAAGGAAGCCGGGTCTTTTTCCCGCATCCCGCCCGGAGCCGTGGCCGTCCTGGAAAAAGGCGGGACATTCGCCCGGGATTTGGATGACGCCGCAGCCGCATCGAAGATCGCCGCCCTCGGGCCCGAGGACTACTGGCTGAAAACGGCCAAGCGGGGATCAAAAAGCATCGTCCTGGTCGCCGGCGGCGGCGGCCCGGCCGTCCTCTACGGCGCCTACCAGCTCGCCGAGAAGCTTGGCGTCCGTTTCTTCCTCGAGGGCGACGTCGTCCCGGACGGAACGGCCAAGAGTATCTCCCTCGACATCGACGAGACGGGCCACCCGCTTTTCGCCGTCCGCGGCATCCAGCCCTTCCACGATTTTCCCGAGGGCCCGGACTGGTGGACCCTCGAGAACTACAAGGCCATCCTGGGGCAGCTGCCCAAGCTCCGGATGAACTTCTTCGGCCTCCATACTTATCCCGAAAACCCCGGCAAGGAAAAGGGCGCCACCCCCAACGCCGAGCCCACTGTCTGGATCGGCCGGGAGGGCGATTTCGGACCGGACGGAAGAGTCTCCGCGAGCTACGCCGCGAGCTATCAGAACACGGTCCGCGGCAACTGGGGCTACGAGGCGAAAAAAACCGGCGATTTCCATTTCGGAGCGAGCCTCCTCTTCGAGCGCGACGATTTCGGGAATGACGTCATGGACGGCTTCAGCCCCGATCCGGCGACCGCCGAGGCCTCGAACGAGGTGTTCAACCGGGCCGCCGCCGTCTTCAAGGACGCCTTCACGCTGGCTCGGCGCCTCGGCGTCAAGACCTGTGTCGGGACGGAGACGCCGCTGACCGTTCCCGACCTCGTCAAGAAGCGCCTGGCCGAGTCCGGCCGCGATCCCAAGGACCCGGCCGTCGTCAAAGATCTCTACAAGGCGATGTTCATGCGGATCGCCGCGGCCTATCCCGTCGATTATTATTGGCACTGGACGTGGGAAGGCTGGACCTGGGACGATGCCCCGCCGGGAGCGATCAAGGCCGTGACCACGGACCTCGACATGGCCGTCCAAGCCTGGAAAGAGGCCGCGCCGCCGTTCAGCTTGGCGACCTGCGGCTGGGTCCTCGGGCCGCCGTCGAACCGGACGCTCTTCGACCAGGTCCTGCCCAAGGACGTGGCCATGAGCTGCATCAACCGCGAAGTCGGCAAGGCGCCCGTGGACCCCGGATTCGCCCGGATCGCGGGGCGTTCGCTCTGGGCCATCCCCTGGATGGAGGACGACCCCGCCCTGAGCTCGCCCCAGCTCTGGGCCGGCCGGATGCGCCGCGACGCGGCCGACGCCCTGCGCTACGGCTGCGACGGGCTTCTCGGCATCCACTGGCGGACGCGGGTCCTCTCAGCCAACGTCCTGTCCCTCGCTCGGGCCGCCTGGGACCAGGGTTGGAACACCTCGCCCGACCGTGCGGCCGATGGCGTCGGCCCCATCACCGGCGGATTCGTGACCTTCAAGGACCGATCGATTTCCGGCGCGGGGGCCGCGTCCGCCGTCTACCGCGACGTCCGCGACCGCGTCTTCGGCTACCATCTGCCTGTCCCGAACGGCGCCTACTCCGTGACCCTTCAATTCGTCGAAGGCGATATCGACCGGGCCCGCGGCCGCGTCTTCGACGTCCTCCTCCAGGGGCGCAAGGTCCTCGATAACTTCGACATTTTCGCCAGGGTCGGGAAGTTCAGGGCCCTCGATCTCAACTTCGAGAAGGTCGAGGTCACCGATGGACGTCTGATCATCGATTTCGCCGACCGCATCCACTACCCGGCCGTGGCCGGCATCGTCGTCAAGGGCAAGGGCTTCGTCAAGAAGGTCAACTGCGGCGGCCCGGCCGTCCTCGACTACGAAGCCGACTGGCCCGAAACGGCGCGGCACCTCGACGCGCTCGACCTTTACCGGGATTGGGCCGCGGCCCAGTTCGGCCCGGACGCGGCGGCGGAGATCGCCGCGATCTTCGCCCGCATCGACGGCCGGCATCCTGTCCCC
>Ga0154867_1118_pt1 | contig 18779 bp, 7 predicted proteins | sample Rifle2008BG19ft_FD_105839 | JGI IMG/M metagenome (GOLD analysis project Ga0154867, IMG submission 105839) | Candidatus Aminicenantes bacterium RBG_19FT_COMBO_65_30 | reverse complement strand
ACAGGGGAATTACACGGTCTATTTCAACGCCTATGACTGGGACCACGGGGATCCGTGGGCTGCGGACATGAACTATATCGGAGACGCCTATGATCCCGGCCAATCCATGCCTCTCGCCGCCGGTTCGACCGTCAGCGGGATCGACATCCGGCTGGCCGCCGGCGGGATCGTCACGGGGCGCGTCACCGACGCGGCGGGAAACGGGCTCTATGGCATCTATGTCGGCCTCTACGATTCTCTGCCACTCAACGAATACGGGATCGACACGGATCCCGACGGTTTCTTCTCAATCGACCGTATCCAGACGGGCAACTACAAGATCTTCTTCCAATCCTGGGAGCCGGAGATCCCGGGCGTCTGGTTCGAGAACGGGAGGAGCTTCGATGAGGCCATTCCCGTCCACGTCCAAGGCGGGGAAACGACGCCGGAGATCAATGCCCGTCTCGGGCTCGAGCCGGGCGGATACATCGAGGGCACGGTAACGGACAGCACGGGAGCGCCTCTCCCGTCGGCCTCGGTCCAGGCCAACGACGTCGCCGTCATTCCGAACGGGTTCACCAGGATCTTTCCCGTCACTCTGCTTTCGACGACGAGCGATGCAAGCGGACACTATCGCCTCGGTCCCTTGCCCGGAGGGTTTATCAAGATCACGTTCACCCCGTCCTCCCTTAACATGGTCGCCGAACACTACCCCGACAAGCTCATGTTCAAGGACGCCGAGCCCGTCACGGTCACGCCCGGCCAGACGACATACGGCAAAGACGCGCAGCTTGCTGAGGCCGGGACGATCAGCGGACGGGTGACGGATGCCGCCGGGAATCCCCTGGGGAATATCAATATTGGTGCCATCGATACCGACAGCGACAGATATTACGTTGCGACTACGGATGCGGCGGGAAATTACAGTCTCAGCCGCCTCTCTCCCGACGATTACAAAGTCCTTTGCTATCCTTTAAGAGGGAATCTCACGGCGGAATGGTTCGACGATCAGGGAGCTTATCCTCAAGGATCCGTCGTCGCGGTCGGCGCCGGGCAGAATGTGCCAGGAATCGACATCCGGCTCGAGGATAACGGCGCGATCATCACCGGAAAGGTCACGGGCGGCGGTGTCCCGCTCAAGAACATTATGGTTATTGCCCGTGACATCGTCAACGGCCTCCGCTACTTCTCCTTAACATACACGGACATGGCAGGGAACTATACCCTCCGCGGGCTTCCCACCGGCGAGGTCAAGCTCCAGTTTGTCACCAATTGGGTCTACGGCATTCCCCCCTATAGCACGGAGTACTACGACAACAGGAACGCGTTCGAATTCGCCGACCCTATCGCGACGGTGAAGGGCGAGACGAAACCCGATATCAACGTCCTGCTCGAGCCTTATCCGGCCCTGACGATCACGACGCCGTCCCCACTTCTAAACGGCGAATTGGCGGTACCTTACGAGGTCCTTCTCCAGGCCTCGGGAGGAAAGCCGTTCCTATCCTGGAGCCTCGAATCCGGCGCCCTGCCCCACGGCTTGACCTTGAAGGGCAACGGTGTCATCGGCGGAGTCCCAACGGCCACCGGAACTTTCAATTTCACGGTCCGAGTCATCGATGCCACGCTTACGCCACAGTTTGTTAGTCAAGCTTTTACGATCACCATCGGGGCTTACACGGGCGTGGGGCATCTCATCTCCGGCCGGGTCATGGCCGCCAGCGCCATCCCCGTTCCCGGGGTCGTCATGGTCGGCCTGCCCGGCAGTCCCGTCGCCAACGTCTATGGTGAATACGTGGCCACGGTCACTTCCGGCTGGTCGGGGACCGTCACACCGATACTCGCGGGCTACTCGTTCACTCCCGCTAATCGGACCTACACGAACGTGACGTCCGCCCTCGCCGGCGAGGACTATACGGCCTCCCTCGGTGGCACCTTGTATGTTTCTACAACAGGTCTTTCCACCGGACTGACCGGTTCATCCTATGGCTTTACAATGTTGGCTCAGGGCGGGACGCCTGCCTATTCCTGGACGATCGCCTCGGGCCGGCTTCCGGACGGACTGACCCTCAGCGCGGGCGGCCAGATCAGCGGAACGCCGACGGAGGGTGGGGAATTCCCCTGGACCGTCCGGGTCACCGATTCCTCCTCGCCGCCGATGTCCGCCACGCGCACGTTCACCCTCATCACCAACCCGGCTCATCAGGGCCAGTGGACCACGACCTATTCCCTGGGCGGGCAGGTCGATCCGATGGGGCTCATCCTGGATCCGCTGAACCCGGGCACGCTCTACACGATCGTGAACAATAGGGGCATCTTCAAGAGCACGGAAGGAGGCGCGAGCTGGACGAACCTCTCGGATACGGCCACCGTCCCCTCCGGAACCTCGTTCAATTCAAGGAATCCCAACGTTCTTGTCATCGGGGCTTCGTCACAGTTCTATCTGGCGAGCAATAGGGGCCTGTTCAAGAGCCTCAATCAGGGGGCCTACTGGATTCGGATCGACTCCGGCTTCTCCGGGGAGATCATCGCGTTGGCCCTGGATCCCGCGGACGGAAATATCATCTACGCCGGAACGCGGGAAGGAAAAGTCTATCAATCCACGAACGGCGGGTCTAGCTGGTCCGACACGAGCGCCGGGCTTCCGGCCACCGAGATCCGTTTCCTGGCCGTGGACCCCGCTGATCCCTCGAAAATCTATGCCGGGACCCAATCCAACGGGATCTACAGGAGCACCGGAGGCGGAGCGTGGGTTTCCATCAACGGCGTCTGGACGGGGGACGCCAGCAGCACGCATCTGACCAGGGTCGAGACGATCGTCATCGATCCGACGAACACGGCCAACATCCTTATTGCCGCTCAGGATTCGGAATTCGGAGACGGGATCTACAAGACGGCCGACGGTGGCGCAACTTGGTCGAGGGTGACTCCCCAGGTCGGCGTCCGCGGGGAACCCGGATTCTACATTGCCCTCGATCCCGCCGATCCAAGCGTCTTCTATGCCGTGAACGGGAGTTATATCCGGACCTACACGGCAGGGGGGGCCGCCTTTAGCGACCATTATGTCGCCCCCACAGGCCTCACCTGTCTCGCCGTTGACTCTGTCAGTCTCGCTTTTTACGCCGGAACAAACGCCGACGGCCTGTTCAAGAGTACGAACGGGGGAGATTCATGGGAAGCCATCAATAGCGGCATACGGGCCCAGAGTTTCCCCAACAACAAACCCCACAGCCTGCACATCGATGCCAACAATCCCAACATCATCTACGGTGGCTCCATCAGCGGGGGATTCAGGAGCGAGGATGGGGGGGATTCATGGCGAAGAATGGACCATCCCGGCTGGCAAGTTGCGGCTTTCACAACGGATACCTCGCTTCCGGGGACGGTTTTTTCCATCACGGACATTGTGCGCAAAAGCACGGCCTTCGGAGCCCTGGGTTCGTGGTCGGATATGAGCGGTAATTTATTCAGCGGCAACTGGGATGGTGATCTCATCAGCGTGCCCGGTGCCCCCGGCGTCCTCTATGCCGGCGTTTACAATACCAATACGGGGATCGAGGGTGTCTATAAGTCTCTCGATGGCGGCTCCAATTGGGAAGCAAAGAAGGACGGCCTGACAGATACTCGAATCAGGTTCCTGGCCATCCATCCCACCCTGCCCAACATCCTCTTCGCCAGCACCAGCCTCCAGCATCCCACTCAGCAAGGATCAGACACGCGTCTATTCGGGACTCTTAATGGAGGAGGAACCTGGCAACAGCTTACCGGCGGGCTGCCGGATACGCTCGGTGTGAGCCAGGTCGTCTTCGCCCCGAGCGACCCGAACATCATGTATCTGAGCGCTACAGGCTGGAATAGTGGGCTCTACAAGAGCACCGACGGAGGGGGGAACTGGGTCAGACTTAACAACTTAGGCCTGCAAGCGGTGGCCGTACACCCGGCCAATCCTAATATCGTCTATCAAGGACAATCCGGCTCTGGCGTTTATATCTCATTCAACGGCGGCCAGACTTCGACCCAGTACGCCAATGGACTGCTTCCAGGAACAAATATCAACGCCATGGTTCTGGACCCGCTAAATCCCTTCCACATATTTATTGGGACGAACGCGGGGGTCTACGAGATGACGCTCAACGCCGACATCGTGATCACCACGACGGCCCTTCCCGACGCCGTCGTCAACGAGTCCTATAGCGCGACTGTCCAGGCCGCCGGCGGGACTCCGCCCTATATATGGAGCCTCCCCTCCCCAGGGTCGCTTCCGTTCGCAATCGCCATAGAGACGACAACAGGCACGCTTTCCGCACAACCCACCAGCGCAGGGAGCTACGCTCTCGAAGTGAAGGTCACCGACAACAACGGCCGCTCCTTTGCGAAAACCCTGACTTTGAACGTTCTGGCCATGTATCCTCTCGCGGCCAATGCCAACCCGCCAGAAGGCGGCACGATCACGCGGATCCCGGACCAGACGCTCTACACCCAGGGAACAGTCGTCGAGGTCACGGCCGTGCCCAATCCGGAGTATACGTTCGTCGGCTGGAGCGGCGGCATTTCAGGCACGACCACGACCGGGCTCGTGGTGATGACGGAGAGCAAGTCGATCCAGGCGAACTTCGCCCTCACGGCCTCCCTGCCGGATTACCATGTATCCTCGGCCTCCTTCCCGTCATCGGCCTCGGCCGGAGAGACCGTCGGCGGCGCCGTCAACGTCACGGTTGGCAATCTGGGGGCTGACGTCATCAACCCGACTCCTATCTCGGCCGGCATCTATCTCTCGAAAGACGCTCTCATCACGCCGGAGGACACCCCCGTCTGGAAAGGCCGCGTCCTCTTCGCTCCTCCGGGCTCAGGGGAAACGCAGGGGCTGCCCATCGACCCGGGCCTCGAGATCCCGACGACAATCGCGGCAGGCACCTATACCATCGGGGTTCTCATCGACGATACCAACGACGTCGTCGAGGGGAACGAAGGCAACAACAGCTTCTCCCAGACGATCACGATCTCGACCACCGGCTTCAGCCATCTCGAGCTTTTAGGCGGATGGCCTTACGGGACCACGGTTGGGGTGGATGCCGATGAATCCAGGCGAATGGCTCTCCGTGGCCACGGGGGTCTTGTGGAAATCTTGAATATCTCCGATCCTCGGCATCCGGCGGTCGTGTCCCAGCTGAACTTCGGGCCGGGGCAGATCAACGCGATCGAGATCATAGGGAACCTCGCTTATATCGCCGGAGGAACGAGGCTTTTCATCGTCGATATTTCCGACCTTCACAATCCGCAGGTCGTCGGCTCCTGCGGCGGCCTCGAATCCAACATCAGGGACCTTGACATATCGGGAAATTACGCCTACGTTTCCGACTACCATTACGGCCTTCGGATCATTGACATTTCGACGCCGACGGCCCCTGCCCTCGTCGGTTCCCGGCCCATGCCCGATTGCCGGACCCGGCTCGTCAGGGCCTTCGGAAACATAGTTTATGTCACGCGGCATACCCATGTCACGAGGCCGTACGGAGTCGGCGGGCTGAGCATCGTCGATGTGTCCGATCCTGCAAATCCGATCGAAAGAATTTTCCTTCAGAACCTGAGTGTTGGCGATTTGGGCATTGATAAGACCGGCCAATACCTTTTCGTTTTCATGAACACCGGCCTCAAGATCTACGATGTCTCTAATCCCGTTGCCCCGTTTGAGGCAGCCTCATATGGGGGATTGTACACGGCGGCTGGGATAAGAATCGTCGGCGATCGCGCCTATCTTGTCGACGGAAACCAAAATAGAGTCCTTGTCCTGGACATCGCCAACCCCCTCAGCCCCGCGGAAATCTCAAATTACTACTTCCAGCAATCGTTAAATCTCGGCGGCCGCCCTGCTACGGCCGGCAATCTCTGCCTGGTTCCAGCCTGGCAGGACTCGCTGAGAATCGTGGATTTCTCCAACCTCGGTTCGCCGGAGCAGGTGGGCTTCCTCGAGAGTGTCGCGATCACGAATCATGTGGATGTCGTGGATGGCCTTGCCCTTGTCTCAACGAGTCGCATGACCCTAAATAAGCTGAAGATCCTGAACCTTGTCGGTCTCGGCACCATCTCCGAGACGGCCAGCCTCGGAATCCCATACGGCATCAATGACCTTGCGGCGAGCGGAACAAGGGCCTATCTCGCGAATGCCAGTACCGGCCTCCATGTTGTCGACGTAACCGACCCCTCGCACCCGGCTGAGACGGGCTCCACCCTATCCGCCCCTCAAGCCCAGGATATCGTCATCTCCGGGCACTATGCTTACGTCGCGGACGGACTTAACGGACTCAAGATCTTCGACATCCGGACTCCGGGAAATCCCGTTCTTATCGGCGCCTGCCCCACAGGAGGCTACGCCTATCAGCTCGACGTCTCGGGGAGGTACGCCTATCTCGCCTGTAGCACGCAGGGCGGTTTGAAGATCATCGATGTTTCAAATCCCCGGAACCCCCATATCGTCGGCTCCCATGTCTTCAGCGAAGCAGCCTATAATGTCGCGGTCTGGGAAAACCACGCCTATGTCGTCAATTACAACGGCGATTACCTGTGGGTCGTCGACGTCTCCAGCCCGGCCAACCCCGTGGAGAAAGCCACGCTCGGCGTCTATTACTGCTTCGGAGACATCGGCTTCTCCGGACACTACATGTTCGTCCCCAACACCTTCTTCGGGCTCAAGATCATCGACATCTCCATTCCGGAAAGACCCGTCGAGGTCGCGATCGACCGCCGGCTCGCCAGTGCCTGCGAGGTCATCGTCCGCGAGAACCGGATCTACGTCGTGGACAGGGATGCGGGATTCTACATCCTCGAATTCCGGAATCGACAGGAGTGAAGCTCAAGCGCAGCTTTCCATCGTGTAGTCCTCGAATTCCAGGGGGACTTACTGCGTGCGGGCCATGAACAGTGTCGGATTGAACGAGCAGATCTCGAGCGCCGTAAGCCATAATCCTGGAAGCGCCATAACTTACCGGGCCCCGGGCCTTGACATCTTCCCCGTAAATGATATGATTTTATAGGGCTAAATTATCAGGTTTTGTGTCATGACGGGGACTTCTCCCGGGATTTTGGCTTTGGAAGCTCCCCCTGGGGAAAGTAAGGAGGCGCCATGAACGGGATTCGTCATTCCGCAAGGTCGGCCGTCCTGCCGGTCCTTATCCTATCCGGGCTCGCTCTTGTCCAAGTCCCGGTTCAAAACCAGGAAAGAGCCGCGGATCCCGACCGAAAAACGGTTGAGAGAACGGACAGAACGGTCGACCGCTCCGTATTGAGATTGAGACAATTCCGGACTGCCGGGGATCTCGAAAACGCCGGGCGGCTTTTCGCTCTCCTTTTTCCCTCCGAACAAGGAGTGGATATCGACGCCGCGGCCAAAACCGCGGACGAGCCGCTTTCGAATCGGCTCGATAACACCGCCGGGAACGCCAAGGAGATGCCCCGGGATGCCGGCGGCATTCTCGTCTGTTCCTCGGTCGAACACGAGAAAGCCCCATCGCTCGACCTCCTGTGCCCGGGCGGCGCTAGTCCGGAAATCCTCATCGCGGCGGAACAATGGTCGGACGGCTGGCCCAAGAACATCCGCGTCCGGAAAAGCTCCGACGACGGCCTGACCTGGCCGGACACGGTTGTGATCGGCGACGGCCACCCCTGGACCCAGCCGACGCTCCGGCGAATATCGGACGACGCCATCGGCATCTCCTTCGTGAAACACCGGGACGGGGAGGACGGGGACATCTATTTCGCCCGTCTCTCGAAAGACCTGGTCTCGGACGCTGAATTCCCCGTCGCCTATAGCCGGGCCCAGCAGGACAATCCGGCCGTGGCGTCCGATTACCCCGCTTTTTCCGCGCCCTACGTCTATGTAGTTTATTCCGAACATGAAGGGGCCTTTCATTCCATCAGGTTCCGGGTCAGCCGGGACTTGGGCGCCTCCTGGAGCCGCGCGGTGACTGTCGCTTCCTTTTCAGGCCCGGCCGGGTCGGTCGGCGAAACCGCCCTGGCCTATGACCTCGACCGGGGCGCTTTGTACCTCGCCTACACATGTCCCCAGGGCCCGTCCACGGGCATCGCGGTATCGAGCTCCCTGAGCTTCGGCGCCCGCTGGTCCACTCCGGTTTTTGTGACGGCCCCGGACAACTGGTCCGAAACCAATCCGAGGATCGCGGCGACCGGCGGAACCGTCCTCGTGGCCTACGAACACTCAGCCGGCGCGCCCGGACGGGATATCGGTCTGGCCTATTCGACGAGCGGAGGGCGGCTATGGACCACGGGCGGCCCCTTCGCCTCATCCGCGGTGGACGAGAGCGCGCCGGACTTGAGGGCCTCGAAAGACCCCGGACCGCCGCGTTTCTTCGTGTCCTATGTCAAGGACGACGCTCAAGTCATCACGGTGAGCTGCGAGGCTTCCAACCCGGAAACCTGGTCCGCAGAGCAGGTCGTTCATGACGGAATTTCGGTCGTCGACGGCGGTCCCATCGCCGTTCTGCCGATGGTCGACTCCCAAGGAGAGGTTTCCGCCGGGGTCGCCTGGTCGGGCCCGAACCCCGATTATGACGTCTACTTCGGGTCCGCACGGCTTCAAAGCGAGCCATTGGCAGACCCAAGATTATCCGTGGAGCCGACTAGCGGGCTGACGTCGACGGGGATCGTCGGCGGCCCCTTCAGCCCGGTCAGCAAGGTTTACACGCTCAAGAATACGGACGATGGGACCCTCGCCTGGACCGCGGCGAAGACACAGACCTGGACAACGCTGTCCTCGACATCCGGCACGCTGAGCGCCGGGGCGACGACCACGGTGACGGTGTCGATCAACACCGGGGCGAACGCGCTAGCGGCGGGGACCTACACCGACACGATCAGCTTCAGGAACACGACCAACGGAAGAGGAAATACCAATCGGGCGGTCAGCCTGACGGTCAACCCCCCGCCCGGCTCGCTTTCGGTGACGCCGGGCGACGGGCTGACATCATCGGGCCTCGTGGGCGGGCCCTTCAGTCCCTCGAGCCTGGCCTACACATTGCAGAACACGGGAGGAACGGCCATCGCCTGGACCGCGGCGAAGACGCGGACATGGACGACCCTGTCCTCGACGTCCGGCACGCTGAGCGCCGGAGCGACCGCCACGGTCACGGTGTCGATCAACTCTGGGGCGAACACGCTCGCGGCGGGGACCTACACCGACACGGCGAGCTTCACGAACACGACCAACGGCAACGGGACGACCACCCGGCCGGTGAGCCTGACTGTCAGCGCCAGCCCCGTCCTGTCCGTCACCCCCGATAATCGTGACGTCGGTGTCGCCGCGGGGACGACGACATTCGATATCGCCAACTCAGGCGGGTGGACGATGGACTGGACAGCCGCGGTCGTCGCGGGGGGAGAGTGGCTGTTCATTCAGTCGGGGGCGAGCGGCACCGACGGCGGGACGGTGACCCTCGGCTTCACAGCCAACCAGACGGCCTGGCCCCGGCAGGGGATCGTCCGCGTCGCCGCGGCCGGAGCCGCCGGAAGCCCGAAGTACGTGACCGTCACCCAGGCCAGCGGCTCCGTCAGCCTCGGCCTCAGCGGCCAGAGGCTGGTCGAAAAGGCCTGGCTCATCCAGAGAGACTACGGAAAGCTCACCGTGACGGTCGACAATCCCGCCTCGATCGTCGTGGACGTGTACGTCATATACAGGAAAGCCGGCGGTCAGGCGTACCAGATCCTGCAGCAGCTCGAGGGATCGTCGGTTTCGGGCGCCCAGTGGAGCTATAATGACGCCTTCCTGGAGCCGGGGACGAGCTACACTTATAAGATCGTCGCCCTCGATGCCCTGGGCAATAGCGCCGGCGAATCCAACGAAATATCGATATGAAAAAAGCGCTTATTGTTCCGGCGATCTTGCTCCTGCTGACCTCGGCGTCCGCCGAAAGCCGGCTCTTCGTTTCGCTGGGGGCGGGCTTCATGCGCCCCGCGGACCCGGGCTTCCGTCAGGTCTACGGAAACGAGGCTCTCCTTCCCGAAGTGTCAGCGGCCTTACGGTTGTACAAAGGTCTCTGCCTGACGGCCGGCGCCGGGAAGGCCTCGGAAGAGGGAAGGACGCCGGAGCTCGGCCTCGTGACCAAGGCCAATCAAGGATACATCTCCGTCGGCCTCGGCTACCTTCTCCGGATTTCCGAGGGTCTGAGCGTTGACGTGAATGCCGGCTTCGCCGGCATGAGCTGCAGTGAAGAAGCGCTGGGGGCCATGATCCAGGGAAAGGGCTCGGGCTACAAGGCGGAGGCGGGCATCTTTTTGATGGAGGAGGACGGACGGGCCTTCCTGGGCCTGAAACTCGGCTACCTTTCGGCCCGGGTCTCGGACCTGGAACCGCAGATCGCCGGCCCGCAGTCCTTCAAACTTGGCGGCCCCAAGATCGCCTTGTGCTTCGGCCTCCAGCTGTTCGGCGATAATTAGTCCGCGTCCGGCTTACGAGCCTCTCTCTCGAGCAGGGCCCGTTTCATGCGGACGCCGACTACGGGAAATCCGCCCGGAGTTGGGAAAACCCTTCTATCGGGAGAGAACGGGGACACGTACCGGTGGCACATGTCCCCCGGTTAGGAATTAGTACCGGCCGCGGCCGCCGCCGAATCCGCCTCTGCCGCCGCCGCCGCCGCCGGCCGGCCGGGGCTGGGCCTCGTTGACCTTCATGTTCCGGCCCTTGAGGTCCTTGCCGTTGAGGCCTTCGATGGCCTTGACCGCCTCGTCCCTGTTCGGCATCTCGACGAAGCCGAAGCCGCGGGGCTGGCCGCTCATCTTGTCCGTGATGATGGCCGCCTTTTCGACCGCCCCGAAGGCCTGGAAGGCCCCGCGGAGATCGTCCTCGGTCACGGTGAATGACAGGTTGCCGACGTAGATGTTCATACTCATCTCCTGATCCAAAATTCGATCGCAATAAAGGAGAGGAGCATGACGGCTGTTTGGCCCTCTGGCCTCCGTGCCTTTATCCGACCCGCGCCCCCTCGACGGGGGAATTTCAGCAAATATCTTATCACAAAAAAGGCGAGAGTGCAAAACGAAAAAATCGATCCATCATCTGAATCATCTTATGACCAGGCCCGCCGAGGTCGACGAGCTCGCCCCAGACGAGCGATCGACCGCCCGGAAATCCAGCCGGTAGCTGCCGGATTCGAGGCGGCGAACGTCGATCCTGATCAGGAAAAAGGTCAAATCCGGCTCCCGCCGTTTCGTGTCCAGAACCGACCACTCGACGGGGACGTCCCGCCCGTCGGCGGCGCCGATCAGCCCGATCTGAAGATCCGCCTCCCCCGGCCGGCCGGCGCCGGATTTGAACGGGAGAAGAACACAGACCTGTTCGGCATCCTCCGGGAGGTCCTCAAGGAGGGGCACGAAGCGCACGGGAAGGTAAGGATAGAAATCCAGGATGGACACGGGTCTCCGGTTCTTAACGGGGGGAGGCGACATGCGCACGAACTCCGCCTTTTCGGACCGGACCAGCAACAAAGGCGAGGACAATGAACATCTGCGCGATCCGGCGGGGGCCGGCACCGAGAACGGCGCCCGCGAGGCCACGGCCAGCCCCGTTTCCTTGTCCCTGGCCACGACACGGCATTCGTAGTCTCCGGGAGGGAGCTTCGTAAGAAGATAGGGGTACAGGATTTGTTGAGCCATGGACCTCGCGTCAAGCTCCGCCCGTTCCGCCAGGACGATCTTATGGTCGGCGTCGAAGACAAGCACGTAGAGGACCGCCGTCCCCGGCGGGACGCCCGTCCGCTCGTTCACAGTAAGCTTCAACAGCACGGCCGCGTTCGCCTCCTCCGTCGCGGAGCCATGGAGGACCCGGACGGGGAAATCGAGCGCCTCGGTCCCGACCGGTTCGTCGGAGAGGAGCATGTCGAAGAGTTGGAGCTTTTTCTCGAGGTCCGAAAGGTCTGCGAACGGCTTCGGGTCGCTGTAGCCCGCCTGGGCCAAGACCTCGAGATCCGGCCGGTCGACCGTCACGTTGATCTTGTGCAGCCGTCCGTCCCAAGTCGGATTGATGTAGTAGCCGAGAACGTAATAATTGCCGCTCAGGACCTCGATGTCCGCAGCGAGCTTCCTTGCGTCCCTGACCTCAGCGAAATATTGCCCGCCCGACGACTCGGAGAAATCCCGCAAGGCCTCTCCCTGTTGCTCCTTCTGTTTCCTGATCCGGGCGGGCCCGCCCCGCTGGACGCTGTTCGTGTTGACCGCAAAGACGGTGGCGTTCGCCTCGGCGAAAAGGCGGCCGACGTCCGGACCCGGGACTCTGGTCGAAAAGTAAACGACGCTCTTGCTCCCGGGGATGAACTTCATGGCCGTGGCCAGCTCGGACATGCTCCGGTCGAAATCCGCCTTCGACCGGTCCGAACCCGCCGGCCGGCCGGGGGGGACGTCCATCGACAGGCCTTCTTCATCATAGCCGAAGGGCGCCGCGGATATCGCGCCTCGCGAGCCTCCGCTTACCGGCTGAATGTTCTCGACATCGCCGGCAAAGCGTTCGCCTCGCGAGCCCCCGCTTCCCCCGGACATCTCGATGGACCGCCGTATCGCGCTCTCGATCTTGGCCAGATCCGAGGTCAAGTACTGCTTGAGGACGAGTCCCGTGTTCGCTCCGAACGTCATCACGCTGGCCTCGTCCCCCGGCATGAGATTGTCCTTGACGAAAGCGAGAACGGTTTTTTTCGCGTCCCTGTTCCCGAAGAGATCGCTGCCCTGCATGTCCAGGACGAAAAAAAGCCTCCTGGAGGACTCGGTCGGGACCGGCTCGGCGGCTGACCGCGACGGCTCCGGCGGAATGCCGCGTTCGCCCGATCCGTGGACCTCGAACTCGGTGATCGGCCGGGATTCGCCATTATCGGTCAGGGCGAAGTCCGTTTTCGTCAGCCCGCGGACAGGCCGGCCCTCGGCGTCCAGAACGCGCACCGGGACGAGCTTGACGATGGCCGCCGTATCGTGGCGGAGGGGTCTCTGTCTTTGATCCTGCGGCCCGCCGAAGGCCGCGAGACCCATGGCCAGGAAGAAAACGGCCAACGAGCGGACGAAACCCGGCTTAGAAAAGATGATCACGATCCCCTCCTCTTATGAGACGATGCTATTCTCAACCGCGGGCCGGTGTCAAGCCCGGACGATGTTGACAAGACCCCCCGCCGGGGATATCTTCGTTCCGATAGGAGAAATGCCGCCATGGCCATTCCCGGATTGACGATCATCGGCGAGTCGATCAACGACTCCGTGCCCTCAACGAAGAAGCTCTTCGACGAGAACGACATCCCCGGCCTGCTCGAGCTGGCCCGGAGCCAGGACGAGAAGGGCGCCGCCTACCTCGACGTGAACGTCGGGTCGCGGTCCCCCGAGTTCATGGCCGACCTGGTCCGCCGGATCCAATCGGTCACGGCCAAGCCCCTGTCCATCGACACGCCGGACCCGGCCATCGCCGAGGCGGGCCTCAAGGCATACGATCCCGGGCGGGCCGGCGGTCGGAAGCCGGTCCTGAATTCGATCTCGCCGCTCCGGCTCCAGATGTTCGACCTCTGGGCGGTCCGGCCGTTCGTGCCCATCCTCATGGCCTCGGAGCGCTTCGAGCGCGGCGCGGGCTGCGGGAGCGTCAACCGGACCGCGGAGGAGACCCGGCGGACGGCCCAAGCCCTGCTCGAGGAGGCCCGGCGGCGGATCCCCGGCTTCAAAAACGACCAGGCCATCGTCGACCCGGGGATCGTCCCGGTCGGCGGCGACTGCGAAGGCCAGCTCAAGCGCGTCCTGGGATCCCTCACCCTCATCCACGCCGATCCGTTCTTCGCCGGCGTCCACATGTCGGTGGGGCTGAGCAACTTCACGGTCATGCTGCCCTCGAAGCGGAAGGACGGGTCTCCGGTGAAAGGGCCCTTGGAGAGCGCCTTCCTGACCCTGGCCATGCCCGGCGGCCTCGATACGATCATCGGCTCGACCATCCGCAAGTACGAGATCCTGCCCGGGGACCACCCGGCCCTGGCCTGCCTCGAGGACATCCTGAAGCTCGAGGGCGTCGACACGCTCATGCGGCTCAAAAAATTCTATGGATAAGATCTTCCACGTCGAGCTCCAGACCCCCAAGCGGAGCTCAGAGGACATCGAGAAGGACCTCCGCGTCTTCGAGGAAAAGTACCGGAAGGTCGTGGAGGCGGGCTGGATCGTCTGCATCACCGACAATCCCATGGGCCTGCTGAGCTACGGGGCCATGGAGACCATCGACCTCCTCGGGCTGCCCGTCCACCCGGACCAGCTGATGGTCCACCTCAACACGTTCCACCCCAAGAAGGAGCTCGACGAGATCCTCGGCGCGGTCAAGGCGGCCGGCGGCAAGTACCTGCTGATCGTCTCCGGCGACGGCAGCCAGAAACTCCATCGGCTCGAGCCGGCCGAGATCGGCGTCGAGGCCGTGACGGTAACTTCGGTCGAGCTCCTCCGCTACATCGACCGGGAGTACCCGGGCCGGTTCATCTGCGGCGTCGCCTTCAATCCCTACGAGCCGCAGGATTCGGAGCTCGAGAAGATGAAGCGGAAGGCGGACGCCGGGGCGTCCTTCATCATCACCCAGCCGATCATCGGCCGCGACGAGAGGCTGTCCGGGCTCGCGCCGTTCCGCCTGCCGGTCACCCTCGACGCCTGGATGTCGAAGAAGCTCCATCTCCTCTCCGAGTGCGTCGGCCACGAGATCCCCGAGGGGACGCCCTACGATCCCATGGAGAACCTGAAGGAGCTGCGGCGGAACTACCCGGACTACGGGCTCTACTTGGCCATCCTGGGCTTCAAGACCCAGTACCCCCTCCTCCCCGAGATCTGGAAGTAAGTCAAGGACAATAAATCACGTGTCAAGGCAACATCAAAGTCCGAAATGGGCCACCCCTGTCAAAACTTGACATCGTTAGGCGTCAGGTTTATCATTTTTGATGCGAGGGAAAAGCAAAGACAAGCGTGTTATCGCTCCTTCGGCCGGCCTGACAGAACACAATTTTTTTAGGGGTCCTTACGAACATGACTATCGGTCCTTCCACGCGGCTGGGACCATATGAGATCGCTTCCCTGATCGGCGCGGGCGGCATGGGGGAGGTTTATCTCGCCAGAGACACGCGGCTGCGGCGCGATATCGCCCTCAAGGTCCTGCCGCCGGAAATGGCCAAAGACGTCGAGCGTTTGAGGCGCTTCGAGTGCGAGGCCCTGGCGCTGGCGGCCATCGCGCACCCGAACATTGTCACGGTCTATTCGGTCGAAGAGATCGACGGCGTCCACTTCATCGCCATGGAGCTCGTGCGCGGCAAGCCGCTTTCCGCTTTGATCCTCCCTGACGGGTTGCCTCCGGAGAAGCTTCTCGACCTGGCCGTGCAAATGGCCGACGCGCTGGCGGCGGCCCACCGCCAGGGTGTGACCCATCGGGATCTCAAGCCGGCCAACATCATGATCGATGACGATGGACGCTTGAAGATCCTCGACTTCGGCATCGCCAAGCTGAAGCGCGAACAGCCGGGCTCGGACGATGGGCAGCCCCGCACTCTTCTCCAGTATGAGACGTTGACCCGTGAGGCGCAGATCCTCGGGACGGTCCCCTACATGTCCCCGGAGCAGGTCGAAGGCCGTCCCATTGACCCTCGTTCCGACCTATTCTCGCTGGGCATCATCTTCTATGAGATGGCGACCGGGCAGCGGCCGTTTTCCGGGGAGACGGGGGTCTCGCTGGCGTCTTCGATCCTTCGAGACTCGCCGTCACCGCTTTGCGAGCGCCGTCCGGACCTGCCCGCCGATCTGGGCCGCATCGTGTCGCGCTGCCTCCAGAAGGACGTCGGGCGCCGCTTCCAGACAGCGACCGACCTCAGAAACGAGCTTGACGATTTGAGGGGCGCGGTCGTGTCGAAGACAGCCCCCATCTCCCCCCCACCTCGATCCGCCTCGTCGGCCCACGCCAGGCCCGTCGGAAAATGGCTGGCCGCGGGAGTCCTTTTGCTCGTCGCCGCCGGATTGGTCGGGTATTTCGCGATCCGGCCCGCGCGGCGTGCGCCGGCTCTCGCGCCGAAGATCGTGGTCTTGCCCTTCGAAAACCTCGGGCGGCCCGAAGACGCCTACTTTGCCGGCGGCATGACCGAAGAGATCACGAGCAGGCTCTCCGCCGTGCGCGGCCTCGCCGTCATCTCCCGGACGAGCGCGAACCAGTACGACCGGACGGGCAAGACCATCAAGGACATCGGCAAGGACCTGGGAGTCAACTTCGTCCTCGACGGCAGCGTGCGCTGGGAGCGCGGCGCCGGAGGGCCGGGCCGCGTGAGGATCACACCGCAGCTCATCAGGGTTGCCGATGATACCCAAGCCTGGGCGCAGGCCTTCGATCGCGTCACCGACGACATCTTCGCGGTCCAGTCGGAGATCGCCGAGAGCGTCGCCGAGCGAATGGGGGTCGTGCTCACCGAGGAGGGACGGAGGACACTGAGCAGCCGGCCGACCGACAATCTCGACGCGTACCAAGCCTACCTGCGCGGCCGGTATTTCATCGGGCAGCCTCACTTCTCCGAGGAAAACTGGCGGAATGCGCAGGAGAGCTTCAGCCGGGCGGTCGACCTCGATCCCCGCTTCTCTCTCGCTTACGCGGAGCTGGCGAAGGTCCATGCGAAACTCTATTACTTCCGCATGGACCTGTCTGCGGAGCGACGGGCCCTGGCCCAGGAGGCCGTGGACCAGGCCCGGCGTCTCGCCCCCGACGAACCGGAGGCCCATCTGGCGGCAGGCTTCTTCCACTTCTGGGTCGAGCGAGATTATGACGCCGCGCTGCATGAGTTCGATTTGGCGGCACGGAAACTGCCTGACAGCGCCGAGGTCCTCGAATCCCGGGCCGAGGCCCTGCGGATGAGGGGCCGCTGGCAGGACGCCCTCGCGGCGTATCGGAGAGCCCTCGAGCTCAACCCGGCCGATGCCGGGATCACGGAAGAGCTCGGAATCACAGCCTGGTGGCTCCGGCGCTACCCTGAAGCGCTCGAATACGCCAATCAGTCGATCGCCCTGGCGCCGAACCAAGCCTGGCCGTACCTGGCCAAGGTCTTCAACTACTGGAGCTGGAAAGGTTCGATTCAGGAAGCACGAACGGCGCTCGGCTTCGTTTCGAGCGAGCACGAATGGTGGCTTTGGTCCTGGTTTTGGGAAGAGATGCTCGAGGGGAAATTCCGCGACGCCATCCGGCGTCTCGACGCCGCGCCCGGCGAGTGGATCCGGCATAAAATGAACGCGATGCCGAAGGCCCTTTTGGCCGGCTACGCCCGCGTTTCCCTGGGTGAGCCTGAGGCCGCGCGGGCCGCTTTCGACTCGGCGCGGGCGCTTCTCGAAGCCGAGCTGGTGAAGCACCCGGATGATCCGCGCTACCACAGTTCGCTTGGCATTGCCTACGCCGCCCTCGGCCGCAAGAGCGAGGCCGTGCGGGAGGGTCTTCGGGCCACGGAGCTGCTGCCTTTGGAGAAGGATGCGCTCTATGGTTTCTCGCACTTGCACGATCTCGCCGCCATCTACGTGATGGCCGGCGATAAGGCCGCCGCGCTTCGCGAAATCGAGCATATGCTCTCGATCCCCTCCTTCATCTCACCGGCCTGGCTGCGAGCCAGCCCGCAATGGGCGCCCCTGTGGAATGACCCGGATTTCAACGCCTTGCTGCGAAAGCACCCATAGAAACCCGCCCGCGCCGGGCGCGATATCGAACCTTCCGCGAATTCTTGTTGCTCATCCCTCCCGGCTCCCCTATAATAACAGCGGCTGTTTTTTATAGGGAGAATGTTGGGTAAAAAGATAGATCTGGCGGAAGGCGTACGGGCCAAGATCGCCGACCTCAAAGAGGTCGATATCCTCGTCGGCATCCCGAGCTTCAACAGCGCGAAGACGATCGGCCACGTCGTCCGGGCCGTCGAGGCGGGGCTGTCCAAATATTTCCCCGACCGACGGGCCCTCCTTGTGAACTCCGACGGCGGGTCGTCCGACGGGACGATGGAGGCCGTGCGGCAGGCGAACGTCGATCTGGATTCCGTCCTGATCGATCTCAGCAACAGAAGTGGCGGCTTCCACAAGCTCGTCACCCCCTACCACGGCGTTCCCGGGAAGGGAAGCGCCTTCCGGACGGTTTTCGAGATCGCTCGAGAGCTCAATGTCAAGGCCTGCGCCGTGGTGGATTCCGACCTGAGGAGCATCACCCCGGAATGGATCGAGCTGCTGATCAAGCCCGTCCTCGAGGAAGATCACGATTATGTCTCCCCGTACTATATGAGGCACAAATACGACGGCACCATCACCAATACGATCGTCTACCCCCTGACCCGGGCCCTTTACGGAAGGCGGATCCGCCAGCCGATCGGCGGCGATTTCGGGTTTTCGGGGAAGCTGGCCTCTTTTTACCTCGACAAAGATGTCTGGGAGACCGACGTCGCCCGTTTCGGCATCGACATCTGGATGACGACGACGGCCGTGGCCAACGGTTTCAAAGTCTGCCAGGCTTTTCTCGGCGCGAAAATTCACGATGCCAAGGACCCCGGAACCGACCTCAGCGCCATGCTTCATCAGGTTGTCAGCTCGGTCTTCAACCTCATGGAGGAATACGCGGAAGCCTGGCGTTCGATCAGGGGGTCGGAGGCGGTCTCGACCTTTGGATTCGTCTATTCCGTCGGCCTGGAACCCATCCACGTCAACCTGGATAAGATGATCGAGAAGTTCCAGATGGGCGTCAAGGAGCTCGCCCCTCTGTACAGGTCCTTCCTGCCGGAGGATGTTCTCTCTTTCCTTAACGACCTGGCCGT
>Ga0154867_1007_pt2 | contig 18951 bp, 17 predicted proteins | sample Rifle2008BG19ft_FD_105839 | JGI IMG/M metagenome (GOLD analysis project Ga0154867, IMG submission 105839) | Candidatus Aminicenantes bacterium RBG_19FT_COMBO_65_30 | reverse complement strand
CGCCGTATTTTTTGGTCAGCCCGGAGGCCGTGACGAGGTCTTTTTCCGGATTCATCGCCTTTTTTCTCCCTATGACACTACAAGAACCGCCGAACCGCTGTCAACCTCGGCCTTAGAGCGAACCCACTCTCGAACGCTCGGGCTATTCCCGCCTTCGGCCGCATAGGGGCCTCGGGCATCGTCTTCGTTCGCTGCGGTGATTTTTTACGCCGTTCCCGTTCCGGATTCTCGGCTTGAGATTTCCTCGTATCCGGCCCGTGCCGGCTAAATCCCCACCTTATGCTCACTCCGACGATACCCTCAGCCCCTTCTTTGCGGCCTCCTCCGGGGACGTTCGGCAGGCAGGGTCGAGCCCGCGTAAAACGCGCAGGGGTGTTCAAATACCTGTTAAGAAACCAAGCTCAAGGCTCACTTCAGATATTTCCCATAAGTCAGGCTCCGAGCTGCTACGCCTGACTTATGTTGGTCGCTCCCCAGAGTTCGCTCCCCGCCGGAGGGCTGAGCGGGCTTGTTCTTGTCTGCCTGATCGTATTGAATGATGTAGGTGTGAGGTGTTAAGATAAGGATGCGAGACCGACAGGAGGAGAGTGCTATGAGCGATGTGACATATACGTGTTCGGTGTGCGGCAAGAAGGCCACGGTCAAGAAGGGGAAACCCATCCCCCTTTGCTGTCATAAGGAGATGGAGCCGTTGCCGTTCTGCACGACGGCCCCCAACCCCGAGATGGCCCGCAACAACGATGAAGACCTGCCGTGCGACGACGGCACGCAGGCCAAGAAAAAATAGCCCTCCTGCGGGTCAGACCTTCTTTTCCTTGACGACCACCCGGTCGTAGATCGCGAGGCCGACGATCGAAGCGACGCCGATGACGACGATGATGAGCCACATGGTCACGGTGTCGACAGGCCGGCCTTCCTTGAGCGGCGTGTTGATGTAGCGCTCGAAGAGGCGGCCGCCGATCGGCCCGCCGATGATGCTGGCCAGGGCGATGGGCAGGCTCTGGTATCCCAGGTACAATCCCTCCTGCCCCTTGGGGGCGATGGCCCCGATGTACTCGTAGACGCGCGGCGAGGCCATCATTTCGCCCACGGCCATGGACGCGATGGAGACGATCATGAAGATCCCGGCGATGGGCAGGCTCAGCCCGAGGACGCCTGTTTTTTGGGCGGGGTCGGCGAAGAGCAGGGGCGGCAGGACATTGACGAGCATCCCGAGGGTCACGACGATGGCCCCGAGCATGATCGTCTTGACCGGCAGCCACCTCTTGACGAGGCGCGTGATGAGGAGCTGGAAGCAGACGATCATGATGGGATTGGCCAGGGTGTAGAGCTCCATCGGGGCGTCGGGGTCGACGTAGCGCATGAAGAGCGGCATGAGGTTGTAGAGCTGGATGTAGAGGAACCAGAACAGGCTCAGGACGATGATGAGAAAGAGAAACTTGAGGTTGCCCAGGACGACGAAGATGCCCAGCAGGGCCTGGCGCAGGCTTCTTTTCTGGACCTTCTGGCCGTCCTTGATGCCGTCGCTGACGTACTGCGGCTCCTTGTAGAAGACAAGCGTGACGACGAGCCCGATCAGGGCGAAGGCGGTCGCCGCGTAGGTAAAAATGGCCGGGATGCCCAGGCTCGTCCGGATGAAGTAGGAGACGCTGCGGCCCGTGATCGAGCCGATGTTGATGACCATGTAGAAGATGCCGAATGCGAGCGTGGCCCGCGTCCCCGCCGTCTTCTGGACGGTGCCGGCGATGCAGGGCTTGACGATCGAGCCGCCGATGCCGATGAGGACGATACCCAGGACGACGGGCACGGTGAAGTCGACGGTCTCGGCCGCGCCCTTGCCGATGAGGCCGGGCCAGAGCCGCTGCAGGTTGCCCATGATGAAATAGCCGAGCGAGATCAGGACGAACGAGACCGAAAGCGAGCGCTTAAAGCCGAACTTATCGGCCAGCGTCCCCGAGAGGATGGGCATGAAGTAGATGATGCCCCAGAGGAGGGAGCCGTTGAGGAAGGTGGCGAAGCTGGGGGTCATGCCCAGGGATTCCTTCAGGTAGATGACCATGAAGGAGGCCATGGAATAGTAGGCGGCCCGCTCGAAAAGCTCGATGGTATTGGCCGTCCAGAAGGTGGCCGGGAACTTCGGCTTGACGGTTGGTTGTTCGGTCATGGGGGTTTCCTCCCGCCCGTGAAAAATAGGACAGCGCCTAAAATAATCCAGGCTCCGCTCCCGAATCAAGGATTATTTGGGCGGGGGGATCCCTAGAAGAGGGCGAGCGCTTTCTCTTCGACGCGGCGGAGGAGGTCGTCGCAGCTTTTGCGGTCCGGCGCTTCCAGGACGACGATGAGGACGGACCGGGCCAGGACGACCGCGGCGTAGTCGCCGGTCTCGAGCTTTTCCAGGAATCGCGGCGACTTCGGGTCGAACTTCCCCGAAAAGAAATCCCGTCCGAACCGCCCGTAAACCCGCCCGGCGTCCTCTTCGGAGGGATAAACGACGGCGAGAAGCAGCGCTTCCCGGCCGCCCATCCGGTAGCGGGCGAAAACCGCGTCCGTTTTCCGGTTGAGCCCCAAAACGGTTTCGTCGGCCAAATAATAGTGGGCGTTGAGGGCCGCTTGGTCTCGGATAGAGACAACGCTCGATCCGATCAATTCCTCGGCCGGGAGGATATCCCGGAGACGGTTCCCGCCCGGCGCCTGACCCGGCGCGGCGGAAGGAGAGAGAAGCAGTGCGGCAAGGGTGAGGAGAAAAAGGGTTTTTCGCATTGTTTACACCACATACCTGTCCACGAGATTGATGAGGGAATAGGCGACCCCGGCCGCCAGAGCGGCGCCGGGGATGGTGAAGATCCAGGACCAGACGATCTTCAGGGTCACCCCCCAGCGGACGGCCGACATGCGCTTGGCCGCCCCGACGCCGGAGATGGCCCCGGTGATGACGTGGGTCGTGCTGACCGGGACGCCGGCATGCGTGGCGAAGAAGATGCTGATGGCGCTGGCCGTCTCGGCGCAGAAGCCGTCGATGGGGCGGAGCTTGGTGATCTTCTGGCCCATGGTCTTGACGATACGCCAGCCGCCCGAGAGGGTGCCCATAGCGATCGCGGCGTGGGCGGAAAGGACGACCCAAAGAGGGATGTGGAACGTCTTGACCCATCCGGCCGCGTAGATCAGGCTGGCGATGATGCCCATCGTCTTCTGGGCGTCGTTGCCGCCGTGGCCGAGGCTGTAGAGGGCCGCTGACAGAAGCTGGAGGCGGCGGGCCGCCTTGTTGATCCGGGCCGGGTTCTTTTTGCGGACGATCCAGGTCGTGACCGTGATGAACACGACGCCGAGGACCATCCCAAGGATGGGGGCGACGAAGATGAACAGGAGCGTCTTGACCCAGCCGTGGGCGATGATGACGCCCGGGCCGGCCTTGACGACGGCCGCCCCGGCGTAGCCGCCGATCAGGGCGTGGGAAGAGCTCGTCGGCAGGCCCAGCAACCAGGTGAAGATGTTCCAGCCGATGGCGCCGATGAGCCCGGCGAAGATGACCTGGGGTGTGACGATCGAGATGTCGATCATCCCCGCGCCGATCGTATGGGCCACACCGGTGCCGAAGAGGAGGAAGGCGACGAAATTGAAGAACGCGGCCCAGATGACGGCCTGGCGCGGCGTCAGCACGCGGGTCGAGACGACGGTGGCGATGGAGTTGGCCGCGTCGTGCATGCCGTTGGTGAAGTCGAAGGCCAGGGCGACCAGGATGATGAAGGCGACGAAGAGGAGGCCGGCGTCGGGCATGAAACTCAGCTGGACTTGACGATGATGCCCTCGATGACGTTGGCCACGTCCTCGCAGCGGTCGGCGGCGATCTCGAGCCGGGTGTAGATCTCCTTGAGCTTGATGAGGTCCTTGATCTCGGCGGGCGTTTCGGCCTTATCGAAGAGGTCGGCGATGGCCTCGCGGCAGACGACGTCGGCCTCGTACTCGAGGATGTTGATCTGCTTGCAGAAGGCGTGGACGTGCCCCAGGGATTCGAGGTTGTCGATGGCCTCGAAGATCTGCTCGACGGCCTTGCGGATGACGTCGACGAGCTTTTTCACCTCGGGTGTCGGCCGGGAGAGCTTGAAATAGCACATCCGGCTGGCCACGCCCTCGATGCAGTCGAGGACGTCGTCCAGGCCGCTGGCCAGGTCGTGGATGTCCTCCCGTTCGAGGGGCGTGATGAAGGTCTCGCGGAGCTTGGTGAAGATCTCGTGGGTGATGTTGTCGCCCTGGTGCTCGATCCTTTTGATCCTCTCGTACTTCGCCTCGACGTCCTCGTAGTGGTCGATGAGCTCCTGGAGGGCCAGGGCGCCCTCGCGGAGGTTGGCGGCGTCCTGGCGGAACAGCTCGAAGAACTTCTGTTCCTTGGGAAACATGCGGAATTTCATAGCCTTCGTCTCGGGTCTTTTCGTTCCGGGAAGCCCATCCTAACGAAGGCCGGGGACATTGTCAAATGGCCGGCGGACGGCCAACTTCAAATCTTTAGGAAGAGCCCGGCGGCCGTCGTCATGCGTCACCTCCGTCTCTTCCCGGATGCCCGGTTCGAGCCCCGCTCGAGGCGGCCAGGATCCCCCGGACGTAGCCGACGGATTCGGCCAGGCCCGGCATAGGGTCCTTGCCGTCCTTCTCGTATTCGAAGGCGGCCGTCCCCCGGAAATCCGCCGCGGCCAGGGTCCGCAGGAAACCGGGAATGTCGACGACACCGCGGCCCGCTTCGACCGCGACGCCGTCCTCCGTCGCGGCCGTGACATCCTTCATGTGGACGTCGAGAAGGCGCGGGCCGCACTCGGAGGCCGCTTCCGAAGGATCGATGCCGGAGCGTTGGCAATGGCCGACGTCCAGGCAGACGCCGACCCGGCTGTCGAGGTGTTTGATCCTGTCCAGGATCGTCCACGGCGTCGGGTAGAGAAGGTCTCCCGGACCGTGATTGTGGATAGCCAGCCTGATCCCCGTTTCCCGGGCTCTCTGTTCGGCCCGGCCGAGGAGTTCGTGGTTGGGGACTCCGACGACAATGCCCATCCCGCCGGCCCGGGCATATGAAAAAGCCCGGTCGACCTCGGTTTCGTTGGTCATGTAGACAACGCCGCAGCCGTAGAGGACGAAGCCGGCCGCCTTGACCTTGGCCGCCGCGGCCCGGATAGCCTCTTCCGGGCTTTCGAGCGGGAGGTGGACGCTCTTGAGGGCTATGCGGGTGAGCCCGAGCCGCCGGGCCATGGCCAGGGTGGATTCGAGGTCGAACTCCCGGAACGTATAGGAGGCCAGGCCGAGCTCGAAGCGGGGAGCCGGCCCCGGCGCGGCTGTCCCGCCGTCCCGGCCGCAGGCCGCTCCCGCCAGAACGGTCCCTGCCGCCGCGCCCATGGAACCGCCGAGAAAAGCCCGCCGCGTGATCTTCCTCATGCGGGCCTAATATAATGGTATTTTCCGGCGCCGGTCAATTCCCTTGGGGCCGGCACAGGATCACCGTCTACGGCGACCTCAAATAGCCCGTCTACGGGCTGGCCGACGCCCTCGGCCGGCGGATCCTCGAAGAGGCCTGAATTTTCAGTATCGTGTCCCAGGAATTCTCCTAAGCTACAACTCAAACGATAGATCCAGATAAAAAAGGGCTCTATCGGCAAATTCGAGAAGACGCCTGAAGGTTGAACGGGTCCTCATATTAAGGTAGTATGAAGCGAGAATCGACGGACCACGAAAGGATACCGCCATGGCCGAGCCGTTCATCGAAGAAAAAACACGGAAGATCGCCCTCCTCATCGACGGCGACAACGCCCAGCCCTCGCTCATCGGGCAGATCCTGACCGAGGCGGGGAAATACGGGCTCGTGACCATCCGCCGCATCTACGGCGACTGGACGACCGTCAACATGTCCGGCTGGAAGACCGCCCTCCACGATAGCGCCATCCAGCCCATCCAGCAGTTCCGCTACACGATCGGCAAGAACGCCACCGACAGCGCCATGATCATCGACGCCATGGACATCCTCCACGGCCACCTCGTCGACGGCTTCTGCATCGTCTCGAGCGACAGCGACTACACCCGCCTCGCGACGCGCGTCCGGGAGATGGGTTTCTTCGTCATGGGCATCGGCAAGCGCTCGACGCCCAAGGCCTTCGTCAACGGCTGCAACATCTTCATCTACACGGAGAACCTCGTCCCCCGGGGCCGGGAAAGGGAAACGCGGCGGCGGGACCGGGGCGGCGCGGGGCGGAAGGGCGGCGGCAAGGAGACCCGGGAGCAGAAAGAGGAGCGCGAGGAGCACGAGGACCGGGAGGACCGCGAGGACAAGAGCGGCAAGTACGATCCCGTCCCCCTGCTCAAGGGCGCCTTCGACATGGCCGTCCACGAGGACGGCTGGGCCAACCTCGGCGAGATCGGCTTTTACCTGCGGCAGCTCGACCCGGGGTTCGACCCCCGCACCTACGGCTTCAAGCAGCTGTCCCAGCTCATCAAGAGCCAGCAGGCTCTCTTCGAGGTCCACTCGCGGGGCGAAGAGGGGGGCGGCGCCGCGATCTACATCCGCATGCGCGAGAGCCGCGACTAGCCTCCGGCCTTTCCTTTCTTCAGAAACGCGGCGAGGAGGAAACCGCCGCCGACGACGAGCATCAGGATCCCCCAAACCAGGTTGAGGTTGAGGCCGAGGGAAATCGCGTACATCTCTTTTTTGGTCACCAGCCCGTAGACCGTGAGCAGGACGCCGTAGGCGCTGAGGAGCCAGCCGATCGGGAGCTTGAGGTCGAGGACGTGGCCCTGGCCCATTCCCGTCCCTTGGTCCTTCGTTTCGATCTTGTCGTTCATGGTTCCCTCCTTGAGGGTCACGGTCCCGATCACCAGAAGATGATGTTGAGGACGATGGCGATGACGATGGCCAGGGTCCCCCAGACCGCGGGCCGCGCGAGCCAGCGGGCGGCGGCCTTGGGCTTCGGCGTCAGGCCGAAGACGAGGCCGGCGAGCTCCTTCGGGTCCCGCTTGGCGGTGAAGAGGCTGACGCCGATCGTGACGACGAAGTCCGCCAGCCAGGCCCACCAGGCCTGGTAGAAATTGGCGGCCATGTCGCTGGCGTAATGGACGACGCCGAGCTTGTAGAGGAGGTAGTGCCCGGCGGCGACGAAGATGCCGACGAGCAGGCCGAAGAAGCCGCCCCAGCCCGTGGCGCCCTTCCAGAACATGCCCAGGAGGAAGGTGGCGAATAAGGGCGCGTTGAAGAAGGAGAAGATGAGCTGCATGTAGTCCATCAAGTTGGGGAAGGACTGAACGATGTAGGCGGTGCCGACGCTGATGGCCACGCCGAAGACCGTGGCGTATTTGCCCATCTTCAGGTAATGGGCGTCCGGTTTCCCCTTCTTGATATAGCTGCCGTAGATGTCGTAGGTCCAGATGGTGTTGAAGGCCGTGACGTTCCCGGCCATGCCGGACATGAAGCTCGCCAGGAGCGCCGTGATGGCCAGCCCCAGAAGGCCGTTCGGCAGGTAGTGCTTCATGAGGAGGATCAGGGCCGAGTTGTATTCGGTCGAGGGCAGGGCGCTCTGGCTGAATTCGGGCAGGACGAGCAGGGCGACGAGCCCCGGGATGACGACGATGATGGGGACGAGCATTTTCGGGAACGAGGCGATGATCGGGGTCATCCGGGCGGAGTTGATGTTCTTCGAGGCCAGGGCCCGCTGGACGACGAGGAAGTCCGTCGTCCAGTAGCCGAAGGACAGGACGAAGCCGAGGCCCATGACCACGCCGAACCAGTCGACGCCGAGCGGATTGTTGCTCGTCCCCAGGTATTTCGCCGAGTGGAGGAGGGGCTCCTTGAGCTTGGCCACGAACCCGGCGAAGCCGCCCACCTCCTTGAGGCCGAGGAAAACGATGGGCAGGAGGCCGAGCCAGATGAGAAAGAACTGGATGACCTCGTTGTAGATCGAGGAGGACAGACCCCCCCAGAAGACGTAGAGGAGGACGACCGCGGCGGCGAAGAGGATGCTCCCGGTGAGCGACCAGCCGAGCATGAGCTTGAAGAGCAGAGCCATGGCGTAGAGGCTGATGCCGCTCATGAGGACGGTCATGATGGCGAAGGAGATGGCGTTGAGACCCCGGGTCGCCTCATTGTAGCGGAGCTTGAGGTACTCGGGCACGGTCCGGACACGGCTGCCGTAATAGAAGGGCATCATGAAAATCCCCAGGAAGACCATGGCCGGGATGGCCCCGACCCAGTAGAAGTGGACCGTGGCGATGCCGTATTTGGCCGAGTTGGCCACCATGCCGATGACCTCGAGGGCGCCGAGGTTGGCCGAGAGGAAGGCCAGGCCCGTGATCCAGCCGGGGAGCGAGCGGCCCGAGAGGAAGAAATCCTCGCCCGTCTTCATGTATTTCTTGAGCGAATAGCCGACGAGGATCATGACCAGGATGTAGCCGCCGATGATGGCGTAGTCGACGGCGTTCAGGGTGATGACGGGGTCCATCGCGCCCTCCTTTCTGGCGGGACGCCGGAGGTCCTCTTTTGGCGAGGGGGAGCATAATTCACGCCCCGGTTGTTGTCAACGCCGGGCAGGCTGCGGGCCGCCTCACGGCCCGGGAAGCGTCCCTTAGCCCGACAAATGGCCGATGACATGAATGGCCGGGGACGTGTGCCTGTGGTGCGCGTCCCGGTTCTTGTTGTATAGTTGGGTGGCCGGCGCTTCCCGGCCGTCGAATCCTCGAAGGTCCGGGTGCGTCTCTTGAGAACACGGGGCGGGAACTTTCTGTGGACGCCCGAGCGCTTCGGGCTCTTTTTCGATCCCGAAATTCATTAAACCTCCGGGCCGATTTGCCGTATAATACCGGAGAAACCCGCCCCCGGGTTCATCCGTCGACGGCGACATATTCGAGGGAGGCCGGCATGCTTCGAGACATCATCAAAAAAGAGATCCTGGACAACATCACCAGCCCTAAATTCGTCTTCACCTTTCTTCTCTGCACCATTCTCATCCTGCTCTCGGTCTATACCGGGGTGACCAATTACCGGGCGGAGAAGAAAGAGCACACGGCGTCGCTGGCCCTGAACAAAAAGAACATGGAGAGCCAGCCGAACTTCTCGTCGCTCGCCGGGATCGGGGTCAAAGTCAGCAAGCCGCCCCAGGTCCTGGGAACGGTCGTCAACGGCATCGAGGAGGCGGTGGGCCGTGTGGCTCCGGTCAACATCGTCGCCGATCCGAACCTCGTCGACTCCAAATACAGCAGCAATCCGGTTTTCGCCGTCTTCGGCCCCCTGGACCTGATGTTCATCGTCAAGATCGTCCTCAGCCTCTTCGCCATCCTCTTCACCTATGACGCCATCGTCGGCGAGAAGGAAAAGGGGACGCTCAAGCTGGCCCTGTCGAACGAGGTGCCGCGCGACCGGCTCATTCTCGGCAAGGCCATCGGCGGCTACATCAGCCTCCTTCTGCCGCTCCTCATCCCGCTCGTCCTGAGCCTGATCATCCTTCTCATCACGCCCGACATCTCGCTCGGCGGTGAGGACTGGGGCCGGCTGCTCCTCATCTTCCTGATGTTCTTCCTCTATCTGTCCGTCTTCTTCAGCCTCGGGCTCTTCGTTTCGGCCCGGACGTCGCGGTCGTCGACGAGTTTCCTGGTCCTGCTTTTCATCTGGGTCGTCTTCGTCATGGTCATCCCCAAGGTCGCGGTCATCACGGCCGGGCAGATCCGGCCCATCCCCTCGGTCCATGAGATCACGGCCAAGAAGGACGCCTTCCTCCAGCAGATCCAGACCGAAAGCCAGAAGGGCTATCTCGATTGGGTCCAGAAGAACCGGACCGACGCCCAGAAGGACCCCAAGGCTTTCGAGGAGAAATTCCGGCAGTTCTTGCAGAACTACCAGCAGGAGATGACCTCGAAGATCGACGAGAACAACTCCGCGATCGAACGGGACTATCAGCAGAGGAAACGAGCCCAGCAGAACCTGGCCATCAACATGTCTCGCATCTCGCCCGCCTCGGCCCTGACCTTCGGCTCGATGACCCTGGCCAAGACGGGGGTCAATGACTTCGACAGGTTCCTGGCCTCGGTCCGGGCCTACAAGCCGATCTACACCAAGTGGATCAACTCCAAGCTGGCTCAGAGCATCAACTTCCAGACGGGCGAGCAGCCCAAGATCAGCCTCGACGACATGCCCCAGCACACGATCGAGCCGGAATGGCTGAGCCGGTCCCTCGTCCGGACCATCCCCGATTTCGCCCTTCTTGCCGTCATGATCATCGTCTTTTTCGTCGGCGCGTACGTCTCGTTCCTGCGCTACGACGTCCGTTAAGGAGTGAACCCATGCTCGAAGCCATCGACCTGACCAAGCGTTACGAGGACGGCGAACTGGCCCTCGACGGCCTGACCTTCAAGGTCGAGCCGGGCGAGATCTTCTGCATGTTCGGGGCCAACGGAGCCGGCAAGACGACGGCTATCAACCTCTTCCTGAACTTCATCCCGGCCACGTCGGGGACGGCCCTCATCGAAGGGATCGACGTGGCCAAGGATCCGCTCAAGGCCAAGCGCCACGTCTCTTTCGTCTCCGAGAACGTCATGCTCTACGGCAATTTCACGGCCGTCCAGAACCTCGATTATTTCAGCCGCCTGGCCGGAAAGCGGACGCTCAAGAAGAAAGACTACGCCGAGGTCCTCGACCGGGTCGGCCTCCAAAAGGAGGCCTTCGATCGCCGGGTCAAGAATTTCTCCAAGGGCATGCGCCAGAAGCTGGGCATCGCCATCGCCCTGGTCAAGGACGCGCCGAACGTCCTCCTCGACGAGCCGACCTCCGGGCTCGATCCCCAGTCGGGGCGGGAGTTCCTGGAGATCCTCGTCCAGATGCGCGACAAGGGGAAATCCGTTTTCATGTCGACCCACGACATCTTCCGGGCCAAGCTCATCGCCGACCGGATCGGGTTCATGCGCAGGGGCCGGCTGGTCATGATGAAGACGGCCATGGAGCTGGCCCACGAGGACCTGACCGACCTCTACATCCAGTACATGGAGGAGCAGCCGGCCCAGCCGTCGGCCGCGCTTTCCGCCTGAGAGACAGGCCCGGTCAGTTATCGCGCGGGGCGGGCGCCTTTTCGAGCAAGCCCATCTTCTTGAGGGCCATGTCGCCGCGGCTCATCTCCGGCCCTTCGCCCGGGATGTAGAGCATGACGCCGCCTTTGACCGGCCTGATGAAGATTTTCCCCAGCCGGGCCAGTTCGCCGGTCGCGTCGATGGGGTTCGCGCCGTCGAAATAGGTCTTGAAGGCGTCGTTGAAACCGCTGTAGATCGAGTGGATCCCCTTGTAGTTTTCGAGGCGCAGCCGGGCAATGGCCAGCTTGACGAATTCCTCTTGGGTCAGCTTGTTTTTCATCCGTTCCTCCATTCCGTCGTCTTCGAAGATAAAGACGATGGAGGCCCCGGAGCTTTCTCACTCCGCTACTTGATCTCGGCCAGCTCCCTGTCGAGGTCGAGCGGCGGCTTGGCGCGGAAATACTCGCTCGTCTCCCAGAGGGTCAAGGCCCGCGTCCCGGAGCGTCCGTACCGGCCCCGGGCGTAGGTGTAGCGGAAGACGACGGACATGTCGCCGCCCTGCTTCCAGTAGGTCTCGAGCCCGGGGTAACCGCCGTCGGATTCCCGGCCGATGAAGATGATGGTCCCGATAACGACGCCGCGGCCAACCCCCCTGGCCGGATCGAAGACGAGCCACTGGTAGCCTCCGGCGGCCGAGGGCGCGCCGCAGAGGACGAATTTCTCCTCTTTTCCGTCGCCGTCGAGATCGATCGGCACGGACTTCAGGGGGGTGCCGTCGTCCTTTTCGAATTGCCCGCGGAGGACCGCCGGCAGGGTATTGTCGGGCCGGGCGGAGCGGACGCTGAAGAACGTCCTCATCAACGGGTCGGCGGGCGGCGCGTCGATCTGACCGCCCGAAGGGACGCCCAGGACGAGGCCGGCGAAGACGGCCACCGCCAGCCGCAGAGGCGTTTCTCTCATCATCGACAGGAAGTATAATCCCGGGTCCGCAAAAGTCAAACGGCGGCCTCGAGGCCGGGCGCACCGATTGACAATCCGGGAGCATTCTATACAATGGATATCTGTTTAGTCGGAATTAGCCCGTAGGGGAAACGGGCGATCCAGCCGCGGAGGAGAGAATGATGAGGAAAGAAACCGGATATAAAAGAAGGACCTTTCTGAAGAAAGGCCTGACCGGACTGGCCGCCGTCGGGGCCGTCCCGGGCGCGGTCAAGGCTGCCGTCCTCGGCGCCGCCGGGACAGGGCAGGCCGTCGCCGGCGGGGCCCAGGCCAAGCCGATCGTCCGGACGTTGGGCCGGACCGGCCTCAAGATCCCCGTCGTCAGCATGGGCGTCATGAACGCCGACAATCCGGCCGTCGTCCAGGCGGCCCTCGAGACCGGCATCGTCATGCTCGACACGGCCCACGGCTACCAGCGCGGCCGGAACGAGCAGATGATCGGAGAGATCATCAAGGGCCGTCCTCGCGACTCCTACATGATCATGACCAAGGTGCCCGGGCCGAACAGGGAGAAGGCCATGCAGGGGCTCGACGGCGCGGCCGTCCGAAAGGCCTTCCTGGAGAGGTTCGACCTCAGCCTCCAGAGGCTCGGCCTCGACCACGTCGAGGTCCTCTACCTCCACAACAACTCGGCCCCGGATCACGTCAAGAACCCGGACATGATCGGGGCCCTCGAGACGGCCAAGAAGTCGGGCAAGGCCCGGTTCATCGGCATCACCACCCATTCCAACGAGCCGGCCGTCATCCGGGCGACGATCGAGGCCAAGGCCTACGACGTCATCCTGACCGCCTATAATTTCCGGCAGGACCACCGCGAGGAGGTCCGCAAGGCCGTGGCCGAAGCCGCGGCGGCCGGCATCGGCGTCGTGGCCATGAAGACCCAGGCCGGCGCCTACTGGGACAAGGAGAAGCTCCAGCCGATCAACATGCGGGCCGCGCTGAAGTGGGTCCTCAACGACCCCAATGTCGCCACGGCCATCCCGGGCTTCACGACGTTCGACCAGCTCAAGGAAGACTGGTCCGTCGTCACCGACATCGCCCTCACGCCGCAGGAGCTCAAGGACCTCCATTTCGAGGAGCAGGTGGCCGGCCTCTACTGCCAGCAGTGCGGCCAGTGCGTCGCCGGCTGCCCGAAGCGCCTCCCGATACCGGACCTGATGAGGGGCTACATGTATGCCTACGGCTACAGGAACCTCGGGCTGGCCCATGAGCTCGTCGGCTCCCTCGATCTCGCCGGGGACGCCTGCGGATCCTGCGCCTCCTGTTCGGCCGTCTGCGCCAAGGGTTTCGACGTCGCCGACAGGGTCAGGGACATCAGTCGGCTGAGGACCGTCCCCGGCGATTTCTTCGCGTAGCTGCAGGGAGCGGCGGGGAGCGGAGTTTACGGAACGACCGGCAGAATTGCGGCGGAGCAACTCGGAGCCGCAATTCTGGTAAATATTCGGATAAAGTAACCACCCCCAAACAACCTGCTGTAAATGAAGGAAAGAGGGACACGTACCTGAGGTACATGTCCCTGTGCCATGCCCAAAAAAATCGCTTGACGAGGACCGGCGCCGTTGACTTCCCGTCCGGGCTGTTTTACCTTGGAGCCGATGAGGACAGGAGCTCGGTCCGGGGGGAGGCCGTGAAGCGGGCCATCCAGGCCGGGCTCGTCGTCGTCTTTCTCGTGCTGGCCGTGCTGGCGCTCTTCGTCGGCCGGCCCGGCCGGGACGCGGGGAACAGGGTCGATCTCGCGCCGCGTTCCTCCGCCGCCGCCTTCAGGCAGGACGCGACCCTGCGGAACGTCACCCGGAAGGACATCGTCTACACGATCATGCCCGGACCCGGCCGTCGCGGGCCGCTGACCCGGACGCTCGCCGTCGGAGCCGTCGACAGGCTCTCGACCGACCTGCCCGTCGAGATCTCGTTCGACAACGGGAAGCGGACGGGCACCACCCTCGTCCATCCCGGCAAGCCCTATTCTTTCCGCTACGACGAGGACGACATCATCAAGATCTATCCCGGCTCCCACGGCCGGGATGACGCGGCCGACCTCGCTCCCTTCGTCCCCACGCCCCGCCCGGTCGTCGAACGCATGCTAGAGATCGCGGCGGTCGGCCCGGAGGACGTCGTCTATGACGTCGGCTGCGGCGACGGCCGCATGGTCATCACGGCGGCCAAGACGTTCCGGGCCCGGGGGGTGGGCATCGACATCGACGCCGCCCTCATCGAGGAATGCCGTGCCGGCGCTAAGCGGGAGGGCGTCGAGAAGCTCGTCCGATTCCTCCTTATGGACGCCACCAAGGCCCGGCTGACCGGGGCGACGGTCCTGGCCCTTTACCTCCTGCCGGAATCGCTGGAGACCCTCGAGCCCGCCTTCGAGCGGGACCTTCGTCCGGGCGTCCGCATCGTCTCCCACGACTACATGATCCCCGGCTGGGACGGCCGTCTTGTCCGGAGCGAGGTCGTGACCGACGAGAGCGGCCGCGAACACAAGATCCACCTCTACCGGATGCCGGTGACGAAGTGAAGACGAAGTCCAAGGTCTCTCCAAAACCGGCGGCCCGGGCGACGAAGCCGGCGGCGCGGACAGCCGAACCGCCCAGCACCACGATCCGCTTCCTCGCCGCTTTCTGCCGCGACCATCCGCTCGACGAAAAAGTCTTCGTCTGTCCCTCTTTCGTCGCCGGCCGCCAGATCGGAGAGGCGCTGGCCCGCGAGGCCGGGTCCTGGGTCAATCTCCGGTTCGTCACGCCGTCGATGCTGGCCGAGGAGGTTCTTGAGAGGAGCGGAGATGCGGGCGCGGGGAAGCCGATGACGTCAGCGGCGGAGCTGGCCCTGACGGACCGGCTCTTCAGGGAGCTCCTCGCCGCCGGGGACCTCGAGTACTTCGGCCGGGCCGGGTCTTCTCCCGGCCTGGTCCAGGCGCTCTACCGCGCCATACGGGATCTGAGGCGCGACGGTCGGACGAGCGGCGAGTTGCGTCCCGAGCGCTTCCTCGTCGAGCGCAAAGGAAAAGAGCTGTCCCTCCTCCTCGGCCGCTACGAGCGCGCCCTCGAAGCGGACGGCCTCCTCGACTCGGCCGCCCTTCTCGCCGGGGCCGTCCGGGCTTTAGCTCGGACGCCATGCTCTTCCGCCCGGATCCTCTGCCTGGCGAACGCTCGCCTGAGCCGGCTCGAGACGGACCTCGTCCGGACCGCGGCCGGAAATCGCCTCATCCTCGTCCCGGGCGATCCTGTTTTCGGTTTGGAACGGCCGCGCCATTGCTGGCCCGCCCCCGGTCCCGCCGAGGCCGCCGGAGCGGGACGCCTGTCTTGGCTTTTCGCGCCCCGCGAGGCGCCTCCTCCGGAAAACGCCGCTGGCATCAGCATCTTCAAGGCGCTTGGACCCGCCAACGAATGCCGGGAGATCCTGCGTCGCCTTTACGCCGAAAAGATCCCCTTCGACCACGCCGAGATCCTAACGCCGCCGGGTTCGGCCCATCAAACGGTCTTCTACCTTCTCGCGGCCAGGACGGGCTTGCCGGTGACGTTCGGGGAGGGCGTTCCCGTCTCCTTCACCTCGCCCGGGCGTCTCTTTTTTGGTCTGGCCGACTGGCTGAGGAACGACTTTTCCGGCGCCTACCTCTGTCGCCTGCTCGAGAACGGCGACCTTGTGCTTCCGGCCGGAGCGTCCGGGACCCCGCTCGCGGCCCGGGCGGCCTGTCGTCATCTCCGGAGCGCGATGATCGGCTGGGGCAGGGGGCGTTATCTCGACAGGCTCGAGGCCCTCCGCGAAAAAAAGGAGGCCGATCTCGCCTTAAAGGAAAGGGGAGAGGGCGTGGAAGGAGGGGAGGCCGACGATGCGCGCCGGGCGCGCCTTTTAGCGGAAGTGGCCGAGATCGATGAGCTCGCCGCCGCCGTAGGCAGACTGTTGGCCGTCATCCCCGAGCCGGACGCCGCTCCCGCCTACGATTTTCCGGAGCTCTGCGAGACGTTTCTCCGGGTCATCCGGGATTACGGCCGGGCCGATTCCGACCTCGACCGCAAGGCTAGGGAAGTCCTGTGCCTCCGCCTGGCCGAGATCCGGGGCGAAAGCCGCTTTCCGGCCCGTTCGCTGAAGGAAGCCCTCGACCTTCTTTGGGCGGCCGGTTCGCCGCTCCGCGTCGGCGCGTCGCCGCCGCTTCCCGGCCGGCTCCATATCGCCGGATTCGCCTCGGGAGGGTATTCCGGCCGGCCGGTCACGTTCGTCGTCGGGCTCGACGAAGCGACCTTTCCCGGACGCGGCCTCCAGGACCCGGTCCTTCTCGACGAGGAGCGCGCCGCGGTCTCGGATTCCCTGCCGACGGCGGCCGACGTCCTCCACTCCAACCTCTTCGGCCTGGCCGCGGCGCTCGCTTCCGTCCGAGGACGGGTCGTGCTGAGCTATCCCTCCTTCGATGTCGTCGAAGGACGGGCGTCCTTTCCGTCCTCGGTCATCCTCCAGGCCTTCCGGCTCCGCCGGAGCGACCCCGATCTCGATTATGCCTCCCTCGAGCGGGAGCTCCCCGAGGCGGCGGGTTTCCTTCCCGGCGGCCCCGACAGGACCTTCGACGAGATCGACTGGTGGCTCGACCGGCTGGCCGGAGCGGAAACGCTCCGCGACGGCGCGCGTTCCGTCGCCGCCAATTTCCCTCACCTTGCCGCCGGGTTGGCCGCCGCCGCCGCCCGGGCCGGGGATCGGCTGACCGAGTACGAGGGGATCGTCGATATCGGGCCCCTCCGCGCCGACGTCGACCCGGTCGCCGGGGGAAGGGCGATCATGTCCGCGTCGCGCCTTGAGCTTTTGGCCCGCTGTCCCTATGCCTATTTCCTCCGATACGTGCTCAAGGTCGAGCCGCCGGAGGAGGTCGAATTCGACCGGTCGCGCTGGCTCGATCCGCTCCAGCGCGGCAGCCTCGTCCACGAGATCCTCTGCGAGTTCATGACCAGGGTCAGGGACAGCGGGGAGGCGGTCGCGCCGGAACAACATGCCGGGCTCATGGACGAAGTCGCCGGCAGGCTTCTCGCCCGGACGAAACAGGAGATCCCGCCGCCCTCCGAGGGCATCTACGAGAGCGAGAGGCGGGACATCATGGAGTCGCTCGGCATCTTCATGGCCGCGGAGGAGAAGCGCGAAGAGAAAGGCGAGCCCTTCGAGTTCGAGAAAGAGATCGATGGGGAGAGGATCGAGCTCGGAGGCGGACGCTCCTTCCGCCTCCGAGGCTACATCGACAGGATCGACCGGCTCGGGAAGGACCGCTACCGGATCCTGGATTACAAGACCGGGAGTCCCGCCGCATACGAGGATCTGGTCGAGTTCGGACGAGGCCGGGCCATCCAGCATGCCCTCTATGCCGTCGCTCTGGAAAAGATCCTGTCCGGAAAGCCCTCCGGCGGGAAGGCGCGGGTCACGGCGAGCGGCTACCTCTTCCCGTCGCGCCGGGGCGAGGGCCTGGAGATCATGGTCAGGGACTTCGACCGGGACCGGCTCCGGAACCTCCTCAACGATCTCCTCTGTCTTCTCGAAAAAGGCTACTTCATCGCCGGCCCGGAGGCCAAGTGCCGCTTCTGCGACTACGCCCCGGTTTGCGTCTCCGGCGGCCCCGGCGAGGCCGACAGGAAGCGGGAAGGAAGTCCGGAGATCTTCGAGGCCTACGACAAGCTCGACGAGTACAAGTGATGAGCGCGAAGAAGAGGACGCCGCCCGACCAAACGATCCGCGACAGGATCAAGCGCGACCTGGGCACGACGTTCCTGGTCGAGGCGGGGGCAGGATCGGGGAAGACAAAAAGCCTCGTTGACCGCATGATCGCCCTGCTCGCTTCGGGCCGGGCGGCCATCGACACGCTGGCCGCCGTGACCTTCACCCGCAAGGCGGCGTCGGAGCTCAGGGGGCGTTTCCAGGTCGCGCTGGAAAAGGCGCGGTTCGAGGAGAAGGACGCCTCGGTCCGGGCCCGGCTCGACGCGGCCCTCATGGGCCTCGAGAGGTCCTTCATCGGGACGATCCATTCGTTTTGCGCCCGGCTCCTGCGGGAGCGTCCCGTCGAGGCGGGGATCGACCCCGATTTCCGCGAGCTCGAAGAGCACGAGGACCGCGTCCTCCTCGAAGAATCCTGGGATGAATATCAAGCCAAGGCGCGGCTCGAGGATGAAGCGGCCTTGCGCGGCCTCGACGAGGCCGGGCTCGAGCCCGCCGAACTCGAACCGGCTTTCAAGGCGATCGCCGATTTCCCCGACGTCGAGGCGGTCCCCGGACGCGCCGCGGCGCCCGGCTTCGGGCCGGCGCGCAAGGCCTTGGAGGAGCTCCTCGATCTGGCCGCGTCGCTCGTGCCGAGGGAGCGGCCGGAGAAGGGCCGCGACGGCCTCCAATCCCTGCTCGTCCGCTGTTTCAGGCGGAGGCGCAATATCGGCTTCGCGGACAACCGGCGGCTGATGGAGACGATCGAGCTCTTCGACAAGAAGCTCGGTGTCACCAAGATCCGTTGGGCATCCAAAGAGGACGCCGACAGGATGCTGGCCGCGGCGGAGGCCTTTCAGGAAAAGGTCGCGCTTCCGACGCTCCGCGAGTGGCGCGAGTTCCGGCACACGAAAGCGCTGGCCTTCCTGCGTCCGGCCGTCCGATTCTACGCCGAAAGGCGGCGGGCCGACGCGCGGCTCAACTTTCAGGACCAGCTCATGCTCGCGGCGCGCCTTCTCCGCGAGAACCCCGAGGTCCGGGGCTATTTCCGGAAGCGTTTCCATCCCATCCTCGTCGACGAGTTCCAGGACACCGACCCCATCCAGACGGAGATCCTGTTTCTTCTCACCGGGACCGACGACGCCGAGCGCGACTGGACCCGGCTCGCGCCGGCGCCCGGGTCCCTCTTTCTCGTCGGCGACCCCAAGCAGTCGATCTACAGGTTCCGGCGGGCGGACATCGACATCTACAACCTGGTCAAGGAGCGGATCGAGGCGG
>Ga0154867_1080_pt2 | contig 19066 bp, 13 predicted proteins | sample Rifle2008BG19ft_FD_105839 | JGI IMG/M metagenome (GOLD analysis project Ga0154867, IMG submission 105839) | Candidatus Aminicenantes bacterium RBG_19FT_COMBO_65_30 | reverse complement strand
AGACGATCGCCCGCATCGCCCGTGAGTACGCCACGACTAAGCCCGGCGTCCTCTACCAGGGCTACGGCATGCAGAGGCGGGCCTACGGCGAGCAGGCCGTGCGCGCCGGCTGCGTCCTCGCCGCCATCACCGGGAACGTCGGCGTCCCCGGCGGCTGGGCCGGCGGCATGGCCCTCCAGGCCCCGGACGGCGGCCCCTTCTGGCTCGTCTTCCCGACGGGCGAGAACCCGGTCGAGGCCATGATCCCGAGTTTTCTCTGGACCGAGGCGGTCCTGCGCGGGAAAGAGATGGGAGCGGACGACGGCGTCCGCGGTGCGAACGCGCTCGACACGGACATCAAGTGCATCTGGGCCGTCGCCTGCAACGCCCTGATCAATCAGCACGCCAACGTCAACCGGACGGCCCGCATCCTGGCCGACGAGAAGCGCGTCGAGTTCCTCCTCGTCCAGGACAACTTCCTGACCCCGACCGCGCGGTTCGCCGACGTCCTGCTCCCGGTCTGCACCCAGTTCGAGACCTGGGGCCTCGAGGACGGCTGGAAATACGGCGATGAGGTCATCCTCATGCCCAAGGTCGTCGAGCCGCCCTTCGAGACGAAGAGCGATTACCGCATTTGCGCCGAGATCGCTTCCCGGCTCGGGTTCGAGGAGGCCTACACCGAAGGCCGGACCGAGCGCGATTGGGTCGCCTGGTCGCTCGACCGCTACCGCCAGTCGCGCTTCCCCGGCCTGCCGACCCTGGACGAGTTCGAGAAGTCGAACGCGGGCGTCTACTCGCTCCCGGTCACCCGGCCGGCCGTGGCCTTCGCCGATTTCCGGCGCGATCCCGCGGCGCACCCCCTGCCGACGCCCTCGGGGAAGATCGAGATCTTCTCCAAGCGCCTCCACGACATGGACAAGCCCGTCGAGATCCCCGCCGTCCCCAAGTATATCCAGGAGTGGGAGAGCCCCTTCGGGCCGGAGGCCGAGAAATATCCGCTCTCGGCCATCGGGCATCACTACCTCTCCCGCGTTCACTCGACCCTCGAGGGCATCGACTGGCTCGAGGAGGCCTTCCCGCAACGGCTCTTCATCAATCCCATCGACGCCGGGTCGCGGAAGATCAAGAACGGCGACCTGGTCAAGGTGTTCAACGACCGCGGCGCCGTCGTCTGTCCCTGCCGGCTGACCCAGCGCATCATGCCCGGCGTCGTCGCCCTGCCCCAGGGCGCGTGGTGGACACCGGACAAGAACGGCGTCGACCGGCGCGGCTCGGTCAACGTCCTCTCCTCGGAGCGCTGGACGCCGCTCGCCTTCGGCAACGCCCAGCACACGATCATGGTCCAGGTGGAAAAGACGGAGGCGGGCTGACATGGTCACCCAGTACGGCTTCTTCTTCGACGCCGCGGCCTGCAGCGGATGCAAGGCCTGCCAGATGGCCTGCAAGGACCGGAACGACCTGGAGCCCGGCGTCCTGTGGCGCAGGGTCTACGAGGTGGCCGGCGGGGGCTGGGAGAAAAAAGGCGAGGTCTGGGTCCCCTCCGTCGTCGCCTACAACGTGTCCATGGCCTGCAACCATTGCGAAAAGCCCGTCTGCGGCCTGTCCTGCCCGACCAAGGCCATCTGGAAGCGCGAGGACGGCATCGTCTTCGTGGACACGGACGCCTGCATCGGCTGTCGCTACTGCGAATGGGCTTGCCCTTACACGGCGCTCCGCTTCGACGCCAGGACGAACACCGTCTCCAAGTGCGATTTCTGCTTCGAGGCTATCGATGCGGGGGGGGCGCCGGCCTGCGTCGCCTCCTGTCCCCGGCGGGCGCTCGATTTCGGGGACCTGGCCGAGCTCAGGAAAAAGTACGGCGACGTCCGGCAGATCTTCCCTCTCCCCGATCCCTCCCAGACCGAGCCCGCCCTCGTCATCAAGCCGCACCGCGACGCCGCCCGGGCCGCGGAGCGCGCGGCCGAAGTGGCCAACTGGGAAGAAGTCTAGCCGGCAATGTGGAAAGAGTGGCCGCTCGTCGCGTTCACGATCGCAGGGCAGATGGCGGTGGGCTTTTTCCTTGTCGCCGGGTTCCCCCTTTTTTTGCTCGACGGGAGTCACGCAGTCGGCACGACGCGCGAGGAAGGTCTCGCTGTCCTGGCCGTCGTCTTGGGGCTTCTCGTCGCAGCGGCTCTCCTTTCGTTTTTCCACATCCACCATCCTCTCCGGGCCCGCAGCTCCCTCGTGAACATCCGGACCTCTTGGCTCAGCCGGGAGATCTTCTTCGAGCTCGTCTTCATAGCCCTTGTCGCCGTGGAGATCGTCCTGGTCTGGGGAGTGTCGGCGGCCAGCGGTCTCTCGAGGGGAGTCCATGTCGCGGCGGCTCTCGCCGGAATCCTTTTTCTCCTGAGCATGATCAGACTTTACATGCTCGAGACCTTGCCGCTCTGGAACCAGGCCTACACTCCGCTTTCTTTCGCCTTGACGGCTCTGTCGCTGGGCGCTATCGCCGCGGGGTTCATCTGGGGAGGAATTTTCATCCTCCTCTCTTTGGCCTTCGTCGCCGCGGAAATCGTCATCTCCTTCCTGCTCGCTCCCGGGCACGGCGTCTACAGGTCCCGTCCAACCCCGTCGCTCCGTCCGCCGGCCGATGTGCCGCGCTATCTCCACCCGGCCAGGCTGGCCTCGTCGCTTGCAGGCCTTTCTCTCCTCGGCGCGGCCCTGATTTGGGGGAGAGGCCGGGCTGTTGAAGGACTGAATGGGAAGGAATGGCTGGTCGCCGCTTTCGCTCTGGTTCTCGCGGGCCAGCTTACCGGCCGCTTTCTCTTCTATGGCCTTCTCGCCCGGCCCGGCCGTTGAGCCGGCCGTCCCTTCTTCCGGCGCGGCGCCGTCGTCCGTCCTCCAACCGGAATCTCGAGCCGGCGTTGGGCGTCCTTGCCGGCTGGTCGGCCCGCAAGGGAGCGAAGGTACGACTCGTAATCTCCGCGGGTGTTGAGATTTCGAAGCCAAGAGAGGTCATCGAGACGCAGGGCCGTCGTCCTGCAGCGGCCGAAGAGGGGAAGGATGCTCCGCTCGCCGTTCCGGAGGAGCGCTTCGATTTCCGGGACGACGGACTTTCGGTAGACGGCGAAGAGCGGTTCGAAATGCCCGGCCGGCCCGACCGGAACGGCGACCTCGGCGTTTCCGGCCGCCCGCGCGAGTGAGCGAAGAAGGGAGACATCGATGTCCGGGATATCGCAGGCAATGACGGCGCACGCGGCGTTCGCCGCCGCCTTCAGCCCGGCCAGGATCCCACCGAGAGGCCCTTGGTTCGGGCTTTCGTCCTCGACGATCCTGATGCGGGGAGGTCGGCCCGGCCGCGACCGTCGTCGGCGTTCGACATTCTGCCCGCTCGATACCGAAACCAGGATCTCATCAAAGTAAGGCTCGAGCTGGCCAAGCACATGTTCGAGGAGCGTCCGGCCGGCCACGGAAAGCCCGGCCTTGTCCGCTTTCATCCGCCGGCCGCGGCCGCCGGCCAGGACGATCGCGGTCATCGACTTTCCGCCGCACCGGACCTTTCTCTTCACGGTGCCCATCATAAAGCGTCCGCCCCACTCGATTCAACACTTGAAAAAGGAATCCACCTCGCGCAGGGGGGTTCCCAGAGGAGGCCGCTGGATAAAGGGGACGAGGGTATCGTCGGAGGGAGCATAAAGCGGTGATTTAGCCTTACCGGGACGGATACGCGGACTCCTCCCATCGGATCCGGACCGGGAAGGCGTTAAGAATCACCGCAGCGAACGGAGACGATTCCCGAGGCCCGTACGCGGCCGACGGAGCGGCTCGCCCCGAAGCGCTCTTGACTTCGCTGGGACCGGACGCGATAATGAGCGGGCACATTCCCATGCTCCTCAAACAGCAGGAATTCTACCGCTCCCTGACCGCCCTTTCCCCCGGACTTGTCGAGCGCGTCGGACGGACGATCGAGGACGCCGAGAGGAGATTCTCGGGCAAGAAAGACGGGCGGGGCGGCTTCCTCTGGGAACACACGGTTCTCGTCGCCGCCCAATCCTTCCGCCTGGCCAAAGCGGAAAAGGAGAATCCGGACCTGGCCGCCCTGACCGCCCTGTTCCACGACTCGGGCAAGTTCTCCGGCGGGCGCTATCACGCCGATGACAAGCCCGAAGAGGAGGCGGCGGCCCGCCTGGCCCGGGAGACCCTCGAAGAGACCGGGCTGAAAATGGCCGACATCGGCCACGTCGTCCGGGCCCTGCGCTCGCTCTACCGGTCGGGGTCCAGCCGCAGCCGGCTCGCCGACATCGTCCACGACGCCGACTTCCTGTCCAAGTTCGGCTACCTCGGCGTGGCCAACTTCTTCGTCAAGTCCACGCTCCGGGGGCGGAACCTCGAGTCCGCCGCGATGGACTATCTGAGCAAGGAGCTGACCTACGCGGCCGTTCTGCCCGCGAACATGCGCACGGCCGCGGCCCGCCGGTTCGCGGCCAGGAAATCGGCCGACACTCTGCGCTTTTACCGGGCCTACCTCGCCGAGCTCAAGGAAGCTCACGGCATGGACTTCCGCATCCGGACGCTCGAGGTGCCGAGGCCCGGCGGTCGCGCCCGGCGGGCCAGGGTTTCGCTCGTCCTGCCCGTTTCCTGCGGCTCTTGCGGCGGCAAGTGGGGGGCCGATTTCCGGACGGAGAAGGGACTTAAGTGCGAAAAGCTCGAAGCCACCCTGCGCTGCGGCGCCTGCGGCGAGAAGCGCACGATCTCATTCTGCCTCCCGGAAATCGCCTGACCCTTTGTCGGCGGGCGCCGGGCGATTGAAAAAACCGCCGGATTGGGCAAGAATGCCCTCTCATGGCCTTTCCCCGAAACCCGCCCCTTCGAGCGGCCGGACGCCAGACCCTCGCCGCGTATCTGGGTGCCGCCTTGGTCTTCTTGACCGCGGCCGGCTGCCGGACTTCCCTTGTCCCGCCCGGCCCGGCGGCGCCGAACAAAGTCGTCATGGGCTACTACGCTTCCTGGACGCGGGCCGGGTTCGACCACACCAAGGTCGCCTACGGATACTTGACCCACATCGCCCACGCCTTCGCCTGGCCCGACTCGGCCGGGAATCTCGTCGTGCCGACAGGCTATCTCTATCCCGCCCTCAACGCCGCAGCCCACGCGGCCGGCGTCAAGATGATCCTCAGCCTCGGCGGCTGGGGCAATTGCGCCGGTTTCCCGGGCATGAGCGCGACCGCGGCGAACCGCGGCCGGTTCATCGGTCAGCTCGTCGATTTCTGCCGAGCGAACGCTTACGACGGGGTCGACATCGACTGGGAATTCGTTTCGAGCGCCGAAGATCAGGCGAACTTCGTCCTGTTCATCGAAGCGCTCGGAGCCGCCCTCAAGGCCCGGATGCCGGCCCTGCTCTTGACCATGGCCGCGCCCGCCAACAACTACTGGGGGCGGTGGATCGACTTCGAACGTCTCGCCGACGATTTCGATTTCATCGGGCTTATGACCTACGGTTATCACGGCGCCTTGTCCAGCCACTCCGGCCACAATTCGCCCCTCTATCCCGGGGGAGGGGACGCGTGCGGGTCGGTCGAAGAGACCCTCGCCTATGTCAGAGGGCGACGGGTCCCGCCCGGAAAGCTCCTCGTCGGGCTGCCTTTTTTCGGAAGTTCCTTCGACTGCGGCGGCTGGGGACAGCCGTTCACGAAGAGCGAACACCTCTCCTATGACGAAATCATGGACCTCCCCGAGGCGGAATGGACCTTGGGCTGGGATGAAAACGCCCAAGTCCCCTTCCTGCGCCGCCCGGACGGAAGGAAGATCATCTCCTTCGACGACATGCGCTCCATCGCGCTCAAGTGCCAGTATGTCAAGGACAACCAAGCCGCGGGCGTCATCATCTGGGAGCTGAGCCAGGATTCCCGCCTGGGAAAACCGGAGCTCCTCGAAGTCGTCGCGAAGTCTTTCGGCGCCCGCTGAGAGGCGGCCGGCCCGCCGCGGGCCTTATTTCTCCGCTGCCTTCACGTTCCAGCCCCTGATCCTGACGACGGGCACTTCGCCGGTGAGGTCGTCGGTGGCGAAGAGGCCGGAGATCTTGCGTGTCTCCTTCGGCAGGAGGGAGATGTAGTTGTCGTCGAGGTAGATCGGCAGGACCGGCTCGCCCGTCGCCTCGCGCACGACGCGGATCTCGACCATCAGGGCGAGGTCGGAAGAGGGGTTCTCGAGCTCCACGGTGACCTTGGTCGACGGGCCGTCCTTGGAATACTTGTCCTTGACCTTGAGGGCGACGGGCTTCAGGGTGTTGAGGGCCGTGAGATCGGCGAAGTCCTTGATGGGCGTCACGTACCAGTTCGAGTTCTCCTCGTCGAGCGTCTCGGGCTTCGTCGACAGGCAGTAGAAGTTGGCGTCGACAAGCTGGCCCTTCTCCTTGAAGATGCGCAGGTCGAGGAAGATGGCCGAGGTCAAGCCGCCGGGCAGGCGGAGGGCGTCGATCGTCTTGACCTCGTCGGCGAGGAGCCCGAATTCGGCCGTCTTGACGATGACCTCCTTGAGGTCGAGGTCGAGGACCCGGATCGTGGCCTTGAGCTTGGCCGAGGGCGTCCCCGTGCTGTTGACGGCGACGACTTCCTGCGTCCCGTAGTTGTAGAGGATGTGGACGGGCTCGCCGGCCTTGCGGGCGCCGTAGAAAGCGCCGTTCGGCTGGAGATAATAATCGTAGAGCTGCCACCAGAGCTTCGGCCAGGCGGAGTTGTACATCCACTGGATGACGCCCGTCGCCTTGTGCTTGTTGGCGACGAAAGCTTCGAACATGGCCCGCATGGCCTCGTAGTTCAGGAACTGGGCCTTCTTGACGTAATCCTCGAGGTCCAGGGCCGGGCCCAGGCGGCGGTCCATGGCCTCGTTGTAGCGGTCGAGATTTTTGAACTTGCCGCGGCAGCAATGGAAGAACCAGAAGTCGTTGATGGGCCAGAGCCTGTCCTCGGGGAGCATCCTCCTTAGGCTCTCGATGGGAGGGACCTGCGGTCCGGGTCCGGTCTCGGTGTTGAAGCCGTAGGCGCCGCCGTTCTTCGTGTCGACGTACCAGTAGACCGGCGGGACGTAGTCGTAGGGGCCGAGCATCTTGACCCCCGACGGCCCGGTGACCTCGCTCGTCTTGCCCTTGGTCGAGACGAGCGTCGGCCGGGTCGGGTCGACCTCTTTCTGGATCTCGATGTAACGCTTCTCGAGGTCGGGGTGGGGGACCATGTCGCTCGCCTGGGCCCAGGCGAAGATGGAGGGATGGTTGCGGAGCCAGAGAAGCTGGTGTTTCCAGGACTCGGCGACGAGGTCGATGAGCTCCGGCGTCGTGATGCCGCCGTAGGGCTCGCCGGCGGGCTTGCCAAGGTAGTTCTCCCACTCCCAGTGGCAGCTCCAGCCGACCATGACCAGGATGCCGGCGCGGTCGCAGAGGTCGTAGAAAGCCTCGCTCGTCCCCCAGAATCCCTCGAGCCGGAGGGCGTTGAGGTTCATATGGCGGGCGTAGAGGATCTCGGCGGCGAGCTTCTTGGGCCGGACGTCGAGAAGGAGGTCGTCGGTCCAGCCGCCGCCGCGGATGAGGATCTTCCGCCCGTTGAGCTTGAAACCGCGATGGCCCTGTTCGTTGCGATAGTCGGCGACCTCGCGGATGCCGAAGCGGACGATACGGGCGTCCGAAGGCATGACCCGGGGCATGCCCGGTATCTTGGCCGCGGCCTTGTCGCGGGACTTGGTCTTCTCCTCCTCGGGCGGCGGGGCCGGAGCGGCCGCTTCATCGGCCTTGTCTTTTTTGAGGACGAAGGAGAGGGCGAGCAGGTAGAGCTCCTGCTTGCCCAGGTCGTGGGTCCACCAGACCCGGGGAGCTTTGATGACGAGCTCAGGCGTCGTCTCCGGGCTGAACTCGAATTTTTTCGCTTCCTTCGGCCCAAGGGTCACTTCCCGGGAGAAACGCAGGCCTTCGATCCGACCTTCGAGGGTGCCCGAGACGTCCGCGTCGGCGTGATTCACGAGCTCCGCAGAGACCGTGAGCCGGGCTTCCTTGAATCCCTCGAGGTCGAGCTTGGTGACGACGAAAGGATTCTCGATGGAGACTCGGCCGGTGGCCCTGACGCGGACCTCCCGGAAGAGGCCCATGTTGTTGTCCGGCGCCGCCGGATTCCAGTCGACGAAGCCGATCGTCGGCTCGCCCTTCTTCGGCGGGATGACCTCGACGGCCAGGACGTTCTTCTCCGTCGTCTTGACGTCCGCGGTGACGTCGATCGAGAAGCGCCGGAAGGCGCCGTAGGTCGTCGCCGCGTCGGCCACTTTTTTCCCGTTGAGCCAGATATTGGCCCGGTAGTTGATGCCGTCGAACTCGAGCCTCGTCTGGACGAGACCGGGTCCCAGCGGCACAGTGAACTCCTTGCGGTACCACCAGGAGACGGCGAAGGGCGCTGTGGGGACGGCCTCGAGGTTCTTCCCGAAGAAGAGGTCCGGATAGACGTTGTTCTGGACGAGCGTCCCGAGGACGGTCGAGGGGACGATGGCCGGATACCACGAATCGATCTTGAAGCCGGGCTTGGAGATCTCCTCCCCGGCCCCCTTGGCCTTCTCGGAGGATTGGACGTACCAGAGGTCGCTGAGGCTGACGGCGCGCTCGAAGGGCACCCCGGGCTTGGCCTTGGGCTCGGGCCTGTCCTGCATCGAGGACCGGTATTGGGCCGCGCCGGCGAGAGGGAACGCGGCCAACATGGCCAACAGGCTGAAGGCCGCGGCGCTCCCGGCGAGCGTTCTAGACGAAGGAGAATGGTCGGTGATCATGACGCCTCCCGTGTCGAGGATACGTCCATTATATCGGAAGAATTCAGGTTGGCCAAACGCCTCGGGCTCGGGGCGCGCCACCCCGTCGGCCGCTCTGAGGGGCCTCGGGGATAGCCGGACGGAATCCACCCATTATCGCTCGGGGTATTCCCGCCGTCGGCCGCGTCCCGGCCCGGCGAGCCGGGACGCTTCGGATCCGGGCTCCGCTCTGAAGATTGGGGACATGCACCTGGGGTACGTGTCCCCAATCTTCATCCGTGCCCGCTCCGCCCTCCCACGGCCTCCGCATTTGCGGCCTCCTATGCGCAGGGTGTACTCGGGGACTTGAACGCGTGCTTGTCCCCATTCCCTGGCAGAAGTCAGCGGTCGATGCGGAGGGTCAGGATGCACCTCGATGGGGCCGGGAAGTTTTCAACTTGAAGACCCAGGCGTCGCGGCCGGGCGGCTTTTCGACGGCCCTCCGGGGGAGCGTTAAGAGGACGCCGTCGCCGGCCCGTTCCCAACGGACCGGCTCCCGGACGCCGAGCATCCGGACGGCGCTCCCCTTTTCGGGGGCGAGCGCGGCGAGCGCGAGCTTCGGCGGCGGGGCCGACTCGCCCTCGCCGGCGAGATAGACGGCGTAGACCGTCCCGTCGGGAAGGGAGGTGAAGCAGACCCGGCCTTCCTTGTAGGGAGCGACCGGCCGGGTCCCGTAGATGGCCTCGGCGTTGACCTTCATCCAATCGCCGATGCCGCGGAGCCGGTCGAGGGCTTCGAGCGGCAGCTCTCCCTCGGGGCTGGGTCCGACGTTGAGCAGGAAATTGCCGCCCTTGGAGACGACGTCGACGAGCAGGTGGACGAGCCGGCGGGTCGTCTTGTAGTTGTCGCCGGGCTTATAGGACCACTGGTCGCCCATGGTCATGCAGGTCTCCCAAGGATACGGCAGGGGTCTGTCGGGGATCTCCTGCTCGGGCGTCCGGTAGTTCTCGTAGAGGCCCGTGACCGTCCGGTCGACGATGAGGAGCCCCGGCTGGAGGCGCCGGGCCATGGCCGCGATCCTCGGCATGTCGATGTCCATGTTCTTCGCGTTCTTGACGAAATGCCCCGGCGCGACCTCGATCTCGGGCCGGGGCCGGACCCAGCCGCCGTCTAGCCAGAGGATGTCGAGCGGACCGTAGCCGCCGACGAGCTCCTCGATCTGCCGGTAGGTGAAGTCGCGGAAGCGCTGCCAGCGGGCGGGATATCTCTCGATGCTGTAGTTGACGTTCCGGTCGGGCGTCGCCCATTGGGGAGCCCAGAAGTCGGGGTGGTGCCAGTCGGGCTTGGAGAAGTAGGCGCCGGTGCCCAGGCCTTCCTTGCGGAAAGCGTCGAAGATCGCCTTAGTGATGTCGGCCTTCGGGCCGGCGTGGAAGGGAACGTCGGGCGAGGTGATGCGATAATCAGACTGCTTGGTGTCGTACATGGAGAAACCGTCGTGGTGCTTGGTCGTGAAGACGACATAGCGCATGCCCGCCGCTTTGGCCGCGGCGGCCCACGCGGCCGGGTCGAACTTGGCCGGATTGAACGTGCGCGGCAGGGCTTCGTAGGCCTTCTTGTACTCGACGTAGTTGTCCATGGTGCGGCGGCACCAGGGCTCGTCCTCGGAGCAGAGCGTCCAGGACTCGACGACGCCCCACTGGCTGTAGGGGCCCCAGTGCATCATGAGGCCGAACTTCCAGTCCTGCCAGCGCTCGAGCTTTTGGAGAACGAGCGGGTCGGTCTCGCGGTCCTCGGCCGAGGCGACCCGGGAGGCCGGCCAGCCCGCGGCGGCCAAGACGATGAGGATACAGACAGGGATGGCGATGGAACGGGTTTTCATGGGCTCCCCCTCACGGGTCGCAGGAGCCTATCGTATCCGAAACGCCGTCACCCTTCAAACGGAGAAAAGGGCCCCATCCCACGAGGCTGGGGTATTATCTCGGAGGAAAGGAGGCAAGGAGGGCCTGGAGAGGAATCCCCGTCTCCTGCCCCGTTATTTCGCAATAGCCTTGGATGAGGCCCTCCTTGCGATGGCCTGATTTTCCCAGGGCGCGGCGGGTCGGTCAATCGCCGTCCCCGGCTATTGAGGAGGTGATTTTCCCGCCCCGCGCCTCATCGCCCAAGAGGGGGAAAGAAGGGGTCAAACCTTAATTCTTATACTATTTAATTCTTGTGCTTTTTAACCGTGATCACTTGGTAACCTGCAGGCGGCATCCCGAGAAAAGTATAAGAATTAAGGTTTGACCCCTTCTTTTGAAATGAGTATGATGAGGCGAAACGACAGAGGGAGGCCCGCATGAACGTCAAGAAATTCGTCGAAACCCAGCTCGAGGAGATCAAAAAAACGATCGGCGGGGGCAAGGCCATCTCGGCCCTGTCCGGCGGCGTCGATAGCTCCGCTTGCACCGTCCTGGCCCACCGCGCCCTCGGCTCCCAGCTAAAGTCGGTCTTCATCGATCATGGGCTGATGCGCGCCGGCGAGCCCCAGGAGATCGCCAAGATCTTCGCCGGCCTGGGCATCGCCGTCGACATCGCCGACAAGAAGAAGGAATATTTCGCCGCCCTCAAGGGCAAGTCCGATCCCGAGGAGAAGCGCAAGGCCTTCCGCTACGCCTTCTACAGTTCCTTCGGCAAGGAGGTCGTCAAGAGCAAGGCCCGCTTCCTCATCCAGGGGACGATCGCGGCCGACATCATCGAGACCCAGAAGGGCGTCAAGACCCAGCACAACATCCTCGAGCAGATCGGCATCGACCCTGAGGAGGGCTTCGGCTTCAAGGTCGTCGAGCCCCTCAAGGAGCTCTTCAAGCACGAGGTCCGCCTCGTGGCCAAGGAGCTCGGCCTGCCCGAGTCGATCTGGAACCGCATGCCGTTCCCCGGTCCGGCCCTGGCCACCCGGATCATCGGCGAGGTCACGCCCGAGCGCGTCGCCCTCGTCCGGGCGGCCACGGTCATCGTCGAGGAGGAAGTCACGGCCCACAAGCCTTTTCAGGCCTTCGCCGTCCTCCTCGAGGACAAGGGGACCGGCATCGTCGGCGGCAAGCGCCACTTCGGCAACATCGTCATCGTCCGTTCCGTCGAGAGCAAGGACGCCATGACCGCCGAGCCGTCGCCCCTGCCGTGGGCGACGCTGATGAAGATCTCGAAGAGGATCACGGCCGAGCTCCCCGAGGTCACCCGCGTCGCCTACGAGCTGACGTCGAAGCCGCCGGCCACCATCGAATACATCTGAATCCGTATCTCACGGAGGAGCCATGCCCTACGCGGGAAAGAAAAAACCCGGAGCGCCCACCCTAGGCGTCTTCGTCCCCTGCGACCCGCGCATCGACGAGGAATCGAGGAGGCGGGCCTTCAACATCGGCCAAATGACGGCCGCCCTGCTGGCCAAGCGCCTGCGCCTGCCCGACGGCGGCGCCCCCAACGTCTTCACCTGCTCCCGTCTCGTCGACGGCGAGCGCGCGGCCGACGCCGGGGCCCGGGAGATGAAAGAAGCGGGCGTCGGCGGCATCATCATCGTCCCCGACACCTGGTTCTTCCCGGGGAAAACGGCCATGGCCCTGACGGCCCACTTCTCGCCGTCCCTTCCCATCGCCTGCGTCGGCGGCAACAACGCGCCCAAGCCCGGCGTCGTCGGCATCGACGCCCTGGTCGGCGCCTACGCCCAGACGGGACGTCTCTGTCCCATGGTCATCGGTTCGATGCCCGAAACCGGGCTCAAACCCGAGTTCGACGCGAGGACGAAAGAAGAGGTCGTCGACCTGGCCTACGCCATGCTGACGCGCGTCGCCCTCCAGGGCAAGCGCTTCCTGGCCGTCGACACCGACTCCATGCAGATGGAGACCGCCCTCAACCACGTCCACGCCGCCCGCCGCTTCTTCGGCTTGGAGAGCACGCGCGAGTCGATGAAACTCTTCGCCGACATGCTCCGAAAGCATGGCGGCTACAGAGCCGCCGAGCTCAAGGCCCTGCGCGAATGGGTCGTCGACGTCAAGTTCAAAGACCGCATCTTCACCAACTCCGAGGACATCAAGAAGTTGGGCCTGGCGATACTCACCGGGAAAGGCGTCAAAGCCCCCCCGCTTTCCGCCGCGGATATGCAGAAGCTCGACGAGGGCCTGGCCCTCTACCTCATCATCCGCAACTACATGCGCGACGTCAACGCCGTCGGCGGCGGCTGGACGAGCCAGCTCGCCTGGGGCTCGGACCGGCGCGGCATCCCGCTCGCCACGGCCGACATCGCCGAATCCCTCTTCAACTCGACCGAGGACCACACCGGAAAAAAAACGGTCGTCCCTTTCGCCACCGAGAACGACATCCAGGCCCTGCTGACGATGATCGCCTACTGCTATCTCTCCGGAGGCAAACCCACTCTTTTCATGGACTTCCGCAAGGTCTACGAGCCCTGGGAGATCGAGAAGAACGCCAAGGCCCTCGGCCTCGACCTCAGGATATTCAAGGCCGAACCGTGGATGGAGCGGGGCTTCATCGACGGCGACAACTCCGGCTCCGGCTCGCTCGACTACGGCGAGAAGTGGTTCCTGTTCAAGGCCGTCGAGTATTACTTCCCCGGCCTGGGCTTTTCGGTGAGCTACCTTTCGCCCAAGGGCATCAAGGGTGTCGCCGGCCGGATCGCCTACTCCGACCTCGGCGGCCTGTTCACCATGGTCCAGGACGAGGCCCAGAGCGTCGAGCTGCCCGCCCCGCTGGCCGAGAGGGTCTGCCACGCCTCCGACTACACTTGGCCGCACACGTTCCTGACTTTCGACCACGTCCCGGCGAGCCAGGCCAAGATGGGCATGCCGGCCAATCACTTCCACATGGTCACCGGCCTGCCGCGGCGGCGCTGGCAGCATTTCTCCGACTACGCCAATATCCTGAATTACCGCTGGGAGAACGCTCCGGAGTATATCGAGGGCCTGGACCGGCCCCTGCCCATGCTCTACCGCATCAACGGCGGTGAGGCGGCCGCCAAGATGATGCTCGCCGGACGACGGTAGGGGAGCGGACCGGGCGGAGTGCCGCGCCGCTCAGAACGGCTCCTCGTCGATCTTCTTGCCGGCGAGGACGTCGAGGAAGCGGCCGATCGAAAGCGGCGCACTGCCCTCGAAGTGGTTGTTTAAATTGAGATAGGTCAAGACCCTCTTCTTGGCGTTCGCCCGGACGATCTTCGCGGCGGACTTGATGCCTCCGGGCTTGGGGGCGACGATCCTATTCCAAACTTCCCCCGTTTCCCCTTCGATCTCGAGCCTGTCGCCGCCGTGGAGACGGATGACCTGGAACGAGGCCGTCTCCGGCTTGAACTTTTCGAAGACCTGACCGATCGGCGGCATGTAGTAGCCGTCGAGGTAGACGAAGCCGAGCTTATGGCCCCTTAGGAAGTCGAAAAATTCCGGCGAGAGGTAGTTCGGGTTGCGGATCTCGACCGCGAATTGATAGCCCTTGGGCGCCGCGCCGATGAATTTGCCGAAGCGCTCGAAGAAGACCTCCTTCGTCGGCATCTTCTGTTTGTTGAGGTATTCGAACTGGAACATGACCGGCCCGAGCTTCGACTCGAGAGGGGAGAGGGCGTCGAGAAAACGGCAGAGGAGGTCGTGGTCGAGGAATGCGGGATTCGGCTTGCCGGCGAAGGCGGCGTTCTGCGGCGTTTGCTTTGAATAATAATGCGTCAGGGTCAGCGAGTTGGGCGCCTTGACGGTGAAGACGAAGTCGTCAGGGACGCTTTTCGCATAGAGGCGCACGGCCGCCGGGTCGGGGAGGCGCAGGCCCCCCGGGAAAAGGCTCCAGAACCACTGGTCGACCTCGACCGAATCAAGCTTCTTGGCGTAGTCGACGAGATAATCATCGGGCCGGTAGGTTTTCAGCGGCTCGTAGATCAGCCCCTTCCACGTATCGTACTTCCAGGAGCACGTCCCGAGCCGCAGGAGGCCCCGGAATTCCCGCGGAACGCTGAAATCGAGGGCCATGATGCCGCCTCTCCTTCCAGATTAGGCCTGGTCGGCCCGGCTGTCAAACGGCCCCCGATGCCCGGAGTGCTATCCAGGTTTCTCTCCCCTGAGCGCCGGTTGACAGTCTCGGGGGATTCTGCTATTTTTGTTGCCCCCTTACGGCGCTATCGTCTAGGGGTCAGGACAGGTGGTTCTCAGCCATCAGACCGGGGTTCGAATCCCCGTAGCGCTGCCAATATCCGTTCCTCGGAATCGACGCCCATCACCAAGCAGCCCCATTTCTGGTATGATGAGCCCATGATCAAGCGCCTCGCGACCTGCTTGGCCCTGTTGAGCGTCATCGCAGCATCCTTGCCGGCCATCCCGGAGCCGCCGGTCACGATCAAACTGGGACCGCCGCTCGAGATCGGCCGGGCGGAGCTCCTTTTCGGCTCCGTCGCCTCGGTCTGCGAAGACGATGCCGCCAATTTTTACGTGCTCGACCAGCGGGAGCAGAAGGTTCTCAAGTTCTCGCCCGACGGTCGGCTGCTGTTGACTTTCGGCCGGAAGGGCCAGGGTCCCGGCGATTTCCAATCCCCGGGCCAGATCGTTTTCACCTCCGGGGGAGACCTGGCCGTCCTCGAGGACATTAATTATGTCTCTTTCCACAAGACGGACGGCGCCTTCGTCCGGCGTCTGGACCTCAACGGGCGCCTCGGGCTCGGATTCGTCGGGCTCGACCGCTACTACGCCTGGGATTGGCGGCCCGAGGACCGGCAGCAGCTTTTGGTCGATGCCAAGAACACCGTTCTTAAGACCTTCCACTCCATTGCGCGGGACCGGTTTTCGGCGCTCCTGCCCGACGAGTCGGGCCGGAGCGTGATGTTCAATTACAGCCACGAAGCCTATGTTCCGCAATTCCTCTACGCCCACGGCGGCGGGCTTTCCGCCATCGGGATCAGCGACCGCTATGAGATCGCGCTTCTCGACGAGAAGGGTCAAACCCTTGAGCCGATCCGGCGTGATGTGAAGCCCGGGAAGCTCAGCGCCAAGGAAAGGGACTTTCTCGAGCGAGGTCTCCGGGACTTCGTCAAGTCCAAGAACTGGCCCGACCGCGTCTCCCGCGAGCTCGGCAAGAAGATCCCGGCCTTCAAAAACATCATCAGCGCGGTCCTCATCTCGCCGACGCGCGTCCTTATTTTCCGTTTTCCCCCCGATATCACGGCCGAGCCGTCCCGCTTGCCGGTCGACGTCTTCACCCGGGGAGGCGCCTTCCTGGGCACGGCCGAACTCCCCGAAGTACCTCTGTTCATCTCCGGAAGCGCCATGTATTTCTCGCGCGCCGCCGCGGACGGGAACGTCTATCTGATCAAGCGATCCTATTCGTTCCCGCCTTGACGATCTCCGCCCGAAGACCCGGATCCTTGGCGGATCTTGAATGAGCCTCTCCCGGCTATCCCCCGGCGTTTGACTTCGCGCAGTCAATGACTTATCCTTCCGGAAAAAGAGGGGACGCGCCATGACCTGCCGACGATGTCGCACCGAGAATCCGGACACTTCGCGATACTGCTCGGCCTGCGGGGCGCTTCTGACGAGAGCCCTGGCCAAACCGAAAAAGACCGTCCCCTGGTTCGTCTTCGCCGGCGCGGCGGCCCTGACCGTCCTCGTCGCGGCCTATTTCCTCATACCCGGGCTCAGGCCGCCGTCGCGGCGCGCGGAGCCCGCGGCGTCCCAACCGGACGCGCCGAGCGCCGCGCCATCCGGCCCCGTCGAATCCAATCCGACCCCGTCGAGCTTCACCCTCGCAGCCGGGCGATTCGCCCTCGAAAGCCTGTGGCAAGGCGCCCCGGCCTCCCTCGAAAGCGCTCTGTTCGACGGCTTCTGGGCGGCCCTGCCGCTCTGGGCCTTTCTCGGGACGGGCGCGCCGCGCCTCGACAGCCCCAGACAGACCGGCGTCCGCCCGGCCTGGGTCGATTGGAGATCAACGAATCCCCTCGTCCTCTGCCGTTTCGAACTCGCCGAGAGCCTGCGGACGCCCGAGCTCGCTCCCTACGACGACACGGCGGTCCTTGAGTGGCGGCCCCTCAGAGGCGAAAGAATTTCCTTCGCCATAGAAACCGGCCCGCTCCGGACCGCCGGTTCGTTCAGGACCTTCGCCCTGTTCAGCGAGATCGCCGCGCCGGGCGTCCTCATTCAAAACGGCCGTATCGTCGGTTGGACGTTCGGCCAAGGCGTCGCCAGGGGATATCTATGGGCCCCGGCCGACGGCGCCGGACCCAAGCCCATGCTCGCGACGGCCGATCTCGCCGGCTCCCTGCGCGGCGCGGGCACGCGGGAAGCCGCGTTCGTTCAGGCCATGTCCATGGCCGACGAAGTCGCGGCCGACCGCAAGCTGGAGGCATTCGCCGCCGGCTTCCGCAGGGAAGCCCTGCTTTCGCCGGAGGACCTCCCATTCTCTCTTAAGCCGCCCTCCATCGCGGCGCGAATGTCCTCTCTGGCCACGGCCTTGATCGAGCGGGGGATGGCCCCCGAAGTTTCCCGCATCCTCGATCCGGGCCTCCTTGCCGCGGCCTCGGACCTTGCGCTCATCAAGGCCGCGGCCCGCGCTTATAACGATGCCCGCGGCTTCGACGCCGCCCATCGGCTCCTGGCCGACCTCCGTCGCCTGCCCGCGATCCAAGGCGCTCCCGTTTCCAAAGAGCTCGACGCCGCAGAAATCGATCTGGCCAAATCGGCCCTTCACAAGATCCTCAATGAGCGCGGCTACGGCGGCCTGGAGATCTTCGACGAAGCGAGCCGCCTCGCCCCCGACGATCTCGAGCTCCATCTCCTCGGGGTCGAGGTCGCCGTACTGGAAAAGAATTTTGGCCGGGCCTCAGACCTCCTCGCCTCCAGGCAATATCCGACGGCCCTTTCCGACAAGGCCCGGACCCTCGAGCGACTCGCCGAAGAGGGCCGGCGCGACGAGGACTCGGTCACGATCCGCTTCAATCCCGGCGACAAGCTCATCCCCGTCTACGCCGTCATCAATAAGAAGCACCGCCAGAAGTTCTTCATCGACACGGGCGCGACGACGACCATCATCCCCAACTCGGCCGTGACGGCGCTGGGGATCAGGATCGACGATTCGACGCCCGTCGTCGGCATCCAAGGCGTCGCGGGCGGGGACCTGGCCTACCAGGTCCGCCTCGAGTCGATCGAGATCGGAGGGCAGAAGGTCTTCGACGTCCGGGCCATCGTCTACGACCTGGGAACGGACGAGGAGGCCGGTCTTCTCGGCAACGATTTCCTGCAATACTTCCAGGTCGATCTCGACAGCATCAAGGGCGTCCTCAAGCTCAGGAAGAAATAGAATTCGCTGTGATTGACTTTTTTAGATTGAGTTGATAATTCTTCCCCTCCGGCGGCGTCTGATGATAATATCCGGCCTTAAGGAGAGACAATGAACCCGCTGGTCCCCGTCATCGCCGACAAGTACCGCAGGCATTTCCCGGGAAAGCCCCTTCTCGTCGTCTCACCCGGGCGGGTCAACCTCATCGGCGAGCACACCGACTACAACGAGGGCTTCGTCCTCCCCGGCGCCACGGACAAGGCCGTCGTCTTCGCCGTTTCGCCCCGGGCCGACGGGCTCTGCCATCTCGTCTCCCACGACTTCGAACAGGAATTCCGCTGCGAGCTCGGCGCCTTCCACCGCTCCCCGCTCCGCTGGCCCGACTACCTCCAGGGGGTCGTCGACCAGTTCCTCAAGGCGGGTCACAGGGTCGGCGGTTTCAGCTGTGTCTTCGGCGGCGACATCCCCGTCGGGGCCGGCATGTCGTCGTCGGCCGCCATCGAAGGAGGCCTGGCCTTCGCCCTCAACGTCCTCTTCGGCCTCGAGCTCGACAGCCTGACGCTGGTCAAACTGGCCCAGAAGGCGGAGAACGAGTTCGTCGGCGTCCGTTGCGGCATCATGGACCAGTTCATCAACATCCACGGCCGCGAGAAGAGCGTCCTCAAGCTCGACTGCCGGTCGCTCGAGTTCGAGCGCTTTCCCTTCGAGCGCGAGGACCTCCGGGTGGTCGTCTCCGACACCCTGGTCCGGCGCGAGCTGGCCTCGTCGGAATACAACGTCCGCCGCGGCCAGTGCGAGGCCGGCGTGAATGTCCTCCGGACGCACGATCCGTCGATCCGCAGCCTGAGGGACGCGACACTCGACCTGCTCCGGGAGCACCGGGCCGAATTCGACCCGGTCGTCTTCCGCCGGTGCGATTACGTCGTCCGCGAGAACACCCGCGTCGGGGACGCCTGCGCCGCCCTGGCCCGGAACGATTTCGCGGTCTTCGGCGGGCTGATGAACCTGTCCCACGCCGGCCTGCGCGACGATTACGAAGTCTCGTCGGCCGAGCTCGACG
>Ga0154867_1096_pt1 | contig 19086 bp, 12 predicted proteins | sample Rifle2008BG19ft_FD_105839 | JGI IMG/M metagenome (GOLD analysis project Ga0154867, IMG submission 105839) | Candidatus Aminicenantes bacterium RBG_19FT_COMBO_65_30 | reverse complement strand
GGCGCACGGGATAGAAATAGTCCGATTCGAACCAGCCTCTTTCCGTGTAATATTGATAGTCGCTGTCGGTTTCGGTGAGTTCCAGCCTGACGTTCGTGCGGCCCATCCGAAAGCCCCAGAGCTTCAGGATAGACGGCGCCGGGAAGGGCGCCCCGTTCATTCGCTTATGGAACCGCCGGCTCTGCTTCGCCAGGGCCCGGTTCCTCCTTTCCTTTTCCCGGCTCGTGGGCGGGTCCAAGGCCGTGAAGCAGGCGCCCGGGACGGTGTTGAAGCCCAGCGCGCTGCCGACGAAATCCAGGTAGCCGACGATCTTCCGGCCGCCGAAAAATCCCTGGGTGACGATGCTCGTAAAGGTCTTGCCGAAGAAGCGCGGGCGATGAAAGACGAAGCCGAGCCTGTCGAGAAAGACCTTCAGCATGCCGGAAACCTGGAACGAGTAGTTCGGAGAAGCGAAAACGATGCCGTCGGACGCCATGATCTTCCCCATGAGCGCGTCCCGGTCGTCCTTCATGGGGCAGGTCTCCTCGCCCTTCTCGAAACAGAGCCGGCAGCCCCGGCATGTCCCGATTCGATAATCGCTGAGCGTGACGAGCTCGGTCTCGACGTCCCCCAAAGACTGCAGGTCGTCCAGGAACTGGCGGACGGCGCTGTGCGTGAGCCTCTTGTGGCCGGAGCCGACGAACGCGGTGACCTTCTTCATGGACAGGCCTCCAGGAATGCGATGTCGCCCCCATTCTCGCTTCCCCTCGGCGCCGAGTCAAGCCGGCGGGCCGCTTCCTAAAGCTTTTGGGCTTGGCAGCGATGATATACTTAAACAATGAAGGACACGTTTATGAAAGCGATCGTTTACACCGATTATGGACCGCCGGAAGTGCTGCGGGTGCAAAAAGTGGAGAAGCCCGTGCCCCGGGACAGGGAAGTGCTGGTCAAAGTCCACGCCACCACCGTCACCATCGGGGACACGATCATGCGCAGTCTCAACATGCCCATCCATGGCTTGAAGCGGCTCCTGGCGCGCCTCTACCTGGGGTTCCGTAGACCCAAGCGCCCCATCCTGGGGATGGAACTGGCCGGAGAAGTCGAATCCGTCGGCGGGAAAGTGACCCGCTTCAAGCCCGGCGACCAGGTGTTCGCCTCCACCTTCGATGTCGATTTCGGAGGCTATGCCGAGTACAAGTGCCTGCCCGAAAAGGGAGTGATAGCGCTCAAGCCGGCCAATCTCACCTACGAGGAGGCCGCCGCCGTCCCCGGCGCAGGGCAGACGGCTTGGCACTGTCTCAACAAGGGAAGGATCCGGCCTGGGCAAAAAGTGCTGATCTACGGCGCGTCCGGCGCGGTGGGCACTTATGCGGTGCAGCTTGCCAGCCGCCACTTCGGGGCGGACGTGACCGGGGTATGCGGCGGCACGAATTTGGAATTGGTCAAATCCCTGGGGGCGAGTCAGGTTATCGATTACACCCGGGAAGACTTCACCCGAAGCGGCGCGACCTACGACGTGGTTTTTGACGCCGTCGGAAAACTGCTCCCTGCGCATGGCAGGAAAGCGCTCAAGCAGACCGGCATTTACATCAACGTCCTTACCGACTCAGACCGCGACGAAAAGCTCGAACACCTTCTCTTGCTCAAGGATCTGATCGAGGCGGGCAAGCTCAAACCGGTTATTGACCGCGTCTATCCAATGGAGCAGATTGTCGAAGCGCATCGCTATGTCGAGCAGGGGCATAAAAAGGGAAATGTCGCGATAATCGTGGGACACAACGCGGGCCAGAAAGCCGATCTACTTTCAATCAACTAGTAGGAGGTGGCGAGATCTCCGGATCCAAGGGTCGGAGGTTCGAATCCTCTCAGGCACGCCACGTTCTGATCCGCCGGATATCCTAGGGATGTCGTGTTCCAGATCGCGTTCTTAATCCCCATTCTTCTCAGGGGGCTGTCGATCTCGGCGTCGGCTACTTGAGCTCCGGGATCCGACGGGTCAGTTCCGCCCAGTCGTTTCCGATGGCGACCTGGATAAGCTTGATGGCTCCTGCAAAGGCCGGCTCGGGCAAAGCCTGCCGCCATATTCTGGTCATGTTCTCCCGATCGTCATGCCCGATGAGCCGAAAAAGCCAGCCGACGACTTCGGGAAAGCGCTGCTGCGGAACTTTCTGGGGCATTTTCCCAACGATGGCCCCCTGGTTCTGAAGCGGCACCCTTTCGTTGAATATCCGATAAAGATGGGCCTCTTCCTTGTCCAGGTGAATGCCCAAGTGGAAGTTGAATGCGGCTGTTGCGCGCGCCGTGGCCAGCGGATCAGACTCGGCGATAGCCCTGTGGAGCGACTCGAACAGGGAGTCGAGACCTCGATGGTCCCGCTCGTACGCTTCGGATACGAGTGGAGCAACGCTTTCCAACGCAGGGAATACGAACTCCTCCTCTCCGCTGGCGTGCCAGACGAGGACCTCGTTGAAGAACGAATAGCGTTTTAAAACAACGCCCAGGCTGCCACGGCCGCGAGCAGCTTCGTATGCCGAGGCATCTATCACGGCCATGTCTTTGCGGAGTGCGTTATGAATCGCCCGGATAGAATCAAGCGGGACAGCCATGTTTCTCTCCTCGCTGGGATTAGTCGACTGCTCAGTTCCGCCGGTCTTGCCCCAGGCGCTTCAGCTCTTCGGTCCAGTTGAGAACGACGACGATGCTCGTCGAAGAGGCGTCCTGGTCGTTGTCTTTGACCATCAGGAAACGCCGGCCGTCGGAGGTCACGTCGTAGCTGGCCGAACTGACCCCTGGCGGGCCGCAGGAGGAGCTCATCCCCTGAGAGTAGTGGCCTTCCCACAGCAGGCTGGGCTTGCCGGCCTTGAATCCGCCCGCGGTCGACACGGGCACAACCATCATTTTGTCGGCGTTGCGATAGAAAATCTCCTGACCCCCGCGGTTCCAGATCGGGTCTGTGCCGCCATCCGACGAAAGCGTGATCTTCGGCCCGGGTCCGGGCCAAGGCTGAACGTAGACTTCGGCTTTGCCGGACTCGTTGGAGCAATAGGCCACCCATTTACCGTCCAGTGAGAACTTAGGTGACGCCTCGTCGAACTTCCCCCCCACGAACAGCCGGGGCTCATGGTCGTCGCCCTGAAGGGGCAGAATCCAGATGTCGGATCCGGTGCTTGTTGTCGCCATCTGGTTCCCGGAGCCTGTCGGCGTCATCTGATTCCCTGTGCCCATCGGCGCCATCTGGTTAAAGGCCAGGTAACGCCCGTCGGGCGAAACCGAGACGGCGCTCTGTTGCGAACCCATCATCGTCAGGCGTTCTTCCGGTCGGCTGCGGTCCGAAGGCATCTCCCACATGGTCATCGAGCCGGCTTTCCAGGAGCGGTAACAAATGTTCTGCCCGTCCGGCATCCAAACCGGCGCGTGGCTCAGCCCGTCGGTCGTCAATTTGGTCACCACGCCGCGGGCAAAGTCATAGCTGTAAAGGTTGTGGGTGGCTCCTTCCACTTCATAGGCGAGAGTCTTGGCATCGGGTGAGATTCGCGGGAACAGGTAGGAGCGGGGTGGGAGCGGCAGTGTTTCCGCCTTGCCCTGGCGGTCGACCCAGACCAAAGTGCGTTCACCGCCTTCGGCGATTCCGGGGACGTAGGCCAGCGCGCCCGTGCTGGACACATCAAAATAGGCTGAGCCTGTGTTCGTGCTCATCTGCACCCCCTCGACGACTTTGAGCGGGAGACCGGTCACTTCCAGTTTTTTAGGATCGAAGGGCAGCGCATAGAGATTCCCGCCGTTGGCATAGACGATGTGGCCCGAAGGGGAATAGCGGGGGCCAAAGCCGCCCTGGACCAGGATCTTCCGTTGCTTGGTGTCGAGGATTTGGAGCTCGATGCGGGCATCGTCGTATGATTCCATGCCGGAGGATATGACCGTGAACATAACTGCCTTTCCGCCGGGCAGGATCTGCGCGTGCTTATGGACGAATTCCTCTTTGTCCGGATTGAGCGTCGTCACGGCCTCTTTATCACCGCCATTCTCGGGGATGCGCCAGATCGAACCGGGATACCGTTCGGTGAAGTAGATGTAGCCGTCCTTGCCCCAATCGCCTCGCCCGAACATGTCCGTCTTAGCGAGCGGCACGGGCGCGCCGCCGTCGACAGCGATCTTGTTGAGAGTCAAGTCCTTACCGTCGGCCATGACGACCCAGCGTCCGTCGGGCGAAAAGACGGGGGCGAACAGGCCTTTCACTCCCCCCAGGGGCTTCTGGTCCAGTTCATCAATACGCCTCTGGACGGCCGTCGGTCCACCCGCATTGTAGTTGAAGGCAAGGGATTTACCGTCGGGCGAGAACATCACGCTCGGATTCCAGCTCGGGAGCATCCGGTGGCCCTGCGGTAGATGATGGGTGAAGCGGACAACTTCCCGGGCGGGAGCTCCCCGCCCCTGAGACCACGCCCACAGGCCGAGCGCAGTCCCCCCCAGCACGACCCCTGCCGCAACGGCCGGCCAGAGAGTGCGTTTTCGCGCGGCCGCTGTTTTCTCGGTGATGGCTTTCCCCGAGAGCGTTTCCTCCAGCTCCAGCCGAGCGTCGGCGATGTCATGAAGCCGGCTGTGCGGGTCTTTCTCCAAGCACCGCCGCAGCAGTTGCTTCACGTTATCGGGCGTATCGGCCGGCAGAGACTGCCAATCGGGTTCGCGGTCCAGGATGCCGACGAGCAATTCGGTCGTCGTATCGCCGGGGAACGTCCGTTTTCCGGTCAGCGCCTCGTACATCACGCAGCCGAAAGACCAGATATCCGTCGCCCGGTCGACCGGTTTGCCCGATGCTTGCTCCGGACTCATGTAGGCCGCCGTTCCCATCACGACCCCCGCCTGCGTCATCTCCGGAGCGATGGTCGCGGTCTCGGCGCCGGTTCCGCCCGGCCGCGCCGCCTCGAGCGCCTTGGCCAGACCGAAGTCCAGCACCTTCACTTTCCCTTCGGTCGTGATCTTGATGTTCGCCGGCTTGAGATCGCGATGGACGACACCGGCCTCGTGCGCCGCCGCCAGCGCGTCAGCGATCTGCCGGCCGATGTCCAGAACCTCCTTGAGAGACGGCCGGGTCTTAGCGAGGCGTTGAGCGAGCGTGTCACCCGGCACATACTCGAGAACCAAAAACTTTTCTCCCCGGGCTTCTTCCAGCCCGTAGATCGCGGCGATGTTGGAGTGGTTGAGCGTGGCCAGCAAGCGCGCCTCGCGCTCGAACCTCGATAGCCTTTCGGGGTCATTGAGGCTCGCCTCGTGCAGCATCTTGATGGCGACCTGCCGGCCCAGCCGGGTGTCGGTCGCCTGATAGACCACACCCATCCCGCCTGCGCCGAGTTGCGACTCCACTCTGTAGCTTCCGAGAATCTGTTCCGGCATGAACTCCTCCTTTAACGATCATGGGCCCGGGAACCCCAATCTTGTCCCCTTGGGTGATTGGAATCATACACCTATATCCCGATCAATACAAGCTATTCTATCGGAACACTAGAATATACAATGGGAGCCGGCGTCTACCGTTTTCTTGCCGCGCCGCCGGCGATGACCTGCCTCTTCTTCAATCGATCCGGGCATATTTTGATAATGGCCTCGGATGTATTGTCCACACGGCAGGATGTAGTTCTGTTTGCCAAGGAATGGCAATCGTGAGGTCGTCCGTTCGATCCTGGTCAGCTCCACCATCGAAAGAACGCCGTTTCCCCTGAAGCCCCCCGGTCCGTTCCCTGGCCTGCGGGCGTTGACTTCCCCCATGTAAAAAGATATTTTGGACCCGCCCGAACGAATTCCGACAAAACTCCTGAAGGAGGCCGGCCATGCCTAAAAAAGATGATTGGGACGCGCGTTTCGTCCCGGAGAAGGTTCGTCGGCCGCGGGGCAACGGCCGCAGTCAGGGGCTTCTCCTGATGCTCATCGCCATCGGCATCCCGCTCGTCGTCTTCTTCATCCAGGTGGACGGCGCGCTGAGGTTCTCCGAGCAGGACAAGGTCTTCGAGAGGACCCTGACGGCCGCCGAACAGCAGGAGATCCGCTCGGCCATCGACAAGCACAAGACCAAGCTCGACACGGTCCAGAGGATCGTCGAGGAGATCAAGGAAACGTACCGGGGCGAGACCGGCGCGAGCTACGAACGGGACGTCTGGGTCGTCCACCTCAAGGAGGGCTTCGCCATCCCCTACAAGTACGTTCTCGCCCTCGGGGCGCTCCTGTTCCTCATCGGGGTCGGAAAGCTCATCCTCTAGACGTCCTGGCCGCGCCGTCGGCCGACGTCATTTCGGCGCCGGATCAGATCTCGTTCCCGTAGCGCCCCGCCGAGCCGAGGACTTCCCTGTTTTTCCGCTTGTACATCTCGACGAGGGCCGTCCGGGCCGGGCCGAGGTACTTGCGCGGATCGAACTCCCCGGGCGACTCGGAGAAAACCTGGCGGATCGTGGCCGTCATGACCATCCGGCCGTCGGTGTCGATGTTGATCTTGCAGACGGCCGAACGGGCCGCCTGACGCAACTGCTCTTCGGGGACGCCGATGGCGTCCTTCATCTTGCCGCCGTACTTGTTGATCGTGGCCACGGCCTCCTGGATGACCGAGGAGGCGCCGTGGAGGACGATGGGGAAGCCGGGGATCTTCTTCTCGACCTCGGCCAGGATGTCGAACCGGAGCGTCGGCGGAACGAGGATGCCGCGCTCGTCGCGGGTGCATTGCTCGGGCTTGAACTTGTAGGCGCCATGAGAGGTGCCGATGGATATCGCCAGCGAGTCGACGGTGGTCAGGCGCACGAAATCGACCACCTGCTCCGGATGGGTGTAGGTCGATTTCTCGGCCTGGACCTCGTCCTCGATCCCGGCCAGACGGCCGAGCTCGCCCTCGACCGAGACGCCCCGCGTCCGGGCGTACTCGACGACCTGACGGGTCAGGGCGATGTTCTCCTCGAAGGGCAGATGGGAACCGTCGATCATGACCGAGGAGAAGCCGTTGTCGATGCAGGACTTGGCCAGCTCGAAGGTGTCGCCGTGGTCGAGGTGGAGGGTGATGGGGATCTCCAGGTCCAGGCCCTTGGCCTTCTCCATCTCCCGGGCCATGCGGACCGCGCCCTCGGCCATATAGCGGAGGAGCGTCTGGTTGGCGTACTTCCGGGCTCCGCTCGAGACCTGGAGAATGACCGGCGAGCGCGTCTCGACGCAGGCGGTGATGATGGCCTGGAGCTGTTCCATGTTGTTGAAATTGTAGGCCGGTACCGCATACTGCCCGGCGAAGGCGCGCCGGAACATATCGTTGGTGTTGGCGAGGCCGATATCTTTGTAGGACGTTGGCATTTTAGGACCTCCTCGAAGCGTTATGCAGACCTCCTGAATCATACCTGATTATCGGCCGGAATTCAAAGCCCTGTTCTCCTGTTCGAGAACATCCTGCCGTACGTGCCCCCCTTCTTTCCCATTCTTCGGGCTAAAGCCGATTTGGAGTAAAATAGCGGGCGAATGAGATTCAAGCTCGCCTACGGAAAAACGGGGCTGCCGCTCGAGCTCGACGATTCGCTCAACGTCACCGTCGTCGAGCCGTCGTTCGTCCCCGCCTTGGCCGACCCTGCGGCTGCCGTACGGGCGGCCCTGCGAGAGCCCATCGGCTCGCCGCCTCTCCGCGACCTCGTCCGTCCCGGCAAGCGCGTCGGCGTCATATTCAGCGACATCACCCGGCCCGCGCCCAACCCTCTGATGTTGGCGGCCGTCCTCGAAGTCCTGGACGCGATCCCCGGTGTCGACGTCACGCTCTTCAACGCCCTGGGAACTCATCGTCCCAACACCGAATCCGAGCTCAGGGCCATGGTCGGCGACGCGATCTATGAGAAACGCCGCATTGTCCAGAACAATACGTTCGATCCGTCGACCCAGGTCAAAGTCGGCGTGACCTCGAAAGGCCACGAGACCTGGCTCAACGCCGAGCTCATGCGCTGCGACTTGAAGATCCTGACCGGCTTCATCGAGCCCCACCTCTTTGCCGGATTTTCGGGCGGCGGGAAGGCCATCATGCCGGGCATGGCCGGTCAGCGCACGGTCCTCGGCAACCACGACGCCGGCATGATCGGCCACCCGAAAGCAATCTGGGGCGTGACCCAGGGGAACCCGATCTGGGAGGAAGTGCGCGAAGTCGCCGGGCAGGCGGGCCGCCTTTTCCTTCTCAACGTGACCCTCAACCGCGACAAGGCCGTGACCGGCGTTTTCGGCGGCGACCTGGATGAGGCTCACGCGGCCGGGTGCGCCTTCGTCAAGCGCTCGGCGATGGTCGCCGTCCCGAGGCCTTTTGACATCGTCGTCACCACGAACTCCGGCTATCCGCTCGACATCAATCTCTACCAGTCGGTCAAGGGCATGAGGGCGGCCGACCAGATCGTCCGGCCGGGCGGCGCGATCATCATCGCCACCAGCTGCTGGGACGGGCTCCCCGAGCATGGGCTCTACGGGAAGATCCTGAGGGAGTCGAAAAGTCCCCAAGAATTGCTCGCCAAGATCTGCGCGCCCGGCTTCCTCGAGCAGGACCAGTGGCAGGCCCATATCCAGGCCCTCATCCAGCACAAAGCGGGCATTTACGTGAAGTCGGACGGCCTAACGGACGACGAGATCCGCTCGGCGCTCCTCCTGCCGTGCCGCCGCATCGAAGACAACGTAGCCGAGCTCCTCGAAAACTACGGCCGCGGCGCGTCCATCTGCGTCATGCCCGAAGGCCCGCAGACGATCCCCTACGTATCCCAGACGGCCTAGCCCGATCTCGGCGGATTCATGTGTCCGAACGAATGCCGCAGGCGTGTGGCAATTCCGCGCCGTAGCGGGTAGAATGGTACCTCGGATTATTTGTGATGAACGCAAAGAAGCCAAGAGCCGGCATTCCGTTTCTCCTTTTCTTCTGCGCCTTGACCCTTATCCCGTCCTGCGGGACTCCGCCGCCGCCCCCGCCGGTCGAGTCGGCCCGGGCCGTCCTCGAGACGAGGGTCGGTCCGGACGGAACCGATGGGCCCGTTTATTGCCGGCGCGACAGGATCTGCGGCTCCGATGTCCTGCCGGATTTTTACCGGGCCCGGGATTTCCGCCCTGCCTGGATCGACAACGGACTCGTCCTTGCTGACGCCGCCGCCTTTCTTGGCGCTTTGCGCCTCGTCGCCGCGGACGGGCTCAACCCGGAAAACTACCATCTGGCCGCCCTCGAAGCCTTGCTCACGGAGATCAAGGCGATTAAAGCGAAACGGGGCAGAAGTGTCCGGCCCGAAGTCCTGGCCGACCTAGAGATGCTCCTCACCGACGCCTTCCTCCTCTGCGGATCACATCTTGTCCACGGCCAGGTCAACCCGGAAACGATCCAGTCCGAATGGTTCATCAAAGGGCGTTACGAGGATTTAGCGGCCGTCCTGGGAAAGGGCCTGGCGGCGAAGGATATTCCCGGCGCCCTCGACTCCCTGCGGCCGAGCCACGCCATTTACAAAGGGCTGAAAAAAGCTATCCGGGACTACTGGGCTCTCGCCGATGCGGGCGGCTGGCCGGAATTCCCCCCGGGCCCCAAGCTCGTCAAGGGAGACCGGGACGCCAGGGTCGAAGCCCTCAGGAAAACGCTCGCTGCGACGGGAGACCTCTTGGCCGCGGAGAGTGACGGCGACCCGGACTTTTTCGACGACGGGCTGGAGCGATCGGTGAAGGCCTTTCAGCGTCGCCACGGCCTCGAGCCTGACGGCGCCGTCGGGGTTGGGACGGCGACAGTCCTGAACGTCCCCGCCGCCGAGCGTCTGACCCAGATCCGGGCCAACCTCGAGCGCTGGCGCTGGATCACCCAGGACCTGGGGGAGAGATACATCCTGGTCAACGTGGCCGATTTCAAGGTCGGAGTCGTCGAGGCGGGCCGCGAGGTCCTGGCCATGCCGGCCGTCGTCGGAAGCGCCTACCGGCGGACGCCCGATTTCAGCGGGAGGTTGTCCTACATCGAGATCAACCCCGCCTGGACCGTGCCGCCGAAGCTTGCCCGGGAGGACATCCTGCCCAAGATCAGGAAAAATCCCGGCTATCTCAGGGAAAAGGGGATCCGGGTCTTCAGGGACTGGAGGGAGGGCGCCCCGGAGATCGACCCCGCGGATATCGACTGGTCGCAGGTCAAGGCGGACGACTTGTCCTATAAGTTCCGGCAGGACCCGGGGCCCCAGAATTCCCTGGGCCGGATCAAATTCATGTTCCCCAACAAGTTCGACGTCTACCTGCACGACACGCCCGAGCGTGGGCTTTTCAGCCGGGCCGTCCGGGATTTCAGCTCGGGCTGCATCCGGGTCGAAAAGCCCGTGGAACTCGCCGAGTACGTCCTGCGGGACGATCCGGACTGGAGAAGGGATAAGCTCCTGGCCGCGATGGAGGACCGGGAGACGCGGGTGATCAAACTTAGGAACTCCCTGGGCGTTCATCTCCTTTATTGGACCGCGTGGCTGGCCGACGATGGGCGGGTGCAATTCCGGAAGGATATCTATCTCAGGGATGCGGCCCTCTATCGGGCCCTGGAAGAGCGCGCGTCGCCGTCGTACTGATAGGCCGGCTTACCAGGTCCGGACGCGGCCGACGTCGACGTGGACGAAATCCGATCCGGGATAGATCCCCACGCCTCCGCCGCCGAGGTCGACCGCCGCCCGATAGAGATCCTGGAGCTTGTAGCCGGGGATGCGGATATCGATGGCCCGCCCGAGAAGGTGGAGGCTGTTCTCGGCGACGCCCCCGCCGCTCGCTCGCAAGGCGGCGTTGGTCCGGGGCGACCGGTAGCCGGAGATGACGTGGAAGGGCCCGTCCGTCGAGATCTTCCGGGAGAGGGCGTTCAGGAGGTCGAGGAGGCGGACGTCGATGTCCCTCGTTTCCCCGGTCCGGTGGTCCCTCAGGATGTTGTTGATCTTCTCAAGGGAAGGGGGGACGAGGCACCCCGAACGGCAATATTCGACGGTCTCAGATTCTCCGGTGTGGGTGTTGTAAAAGGACAAGCCGCGGTCGGGAGGAAGGAGCGGCTCGGGAGCGGCGAAGGCGGAAAGCCGCGACATGAGGGGGAGCGCTAGGGCGGCCGCCCCCAAGCCGAGGAACCGCCTCCGGATCAAAGAGTCGGGGGCCGATATATTTCCGTCCTTTGCTTCCATCAAGTTTTCGCGCAAATTTTGTCTATTATACCATGAATCTATAGTTTAGTCGCTTCAGCCATGCTGAGATCCGAAAGCGCCGCATGTCAGCGGACGATGATCTCGTCGATGAAGACCCAGGAGAGCCCCCCGGCCGAGGCGTGCCAATCGGGCAGGCGCTTGGTTCCCTCGATGAGGAAGCGGACGTAACGGACTCTGCCGAATGAACTTGGCTCAGTCGGGCCAGCCCTCCAGGAGAGAGGGCGGATGATCTCTTCCCCCTGGTGGTCTCCTTCGGCGGCCAGGGCCCCGAGCTCCCGGAAAGTGGCGCCGTCTGGGGAAATCGAGCAGGTCACCCGGTCCGGGTGGAGGATCCAGCTCCGGTGGTCGGAGAGCGTACTCAACAAGATTTCGCGAGTTGCAGCCGGCTTCCCCAGGTCGACGGTCAGTGTTAGGTCGACGCCCTCCCAGCCCAGCCAATGGACCTTGAAGTCACTGGCTCCCCGCACGCCGTTGGTCAGGACGGCCAGGTCTCCCCTGGCGTATTTCGGCGACGGCGGCGGGTTCGCTTCGACCGGCTTCCGGAAGGCCAGATTGCCTTCGACCTGGACGTCGATGAACCGTTGGGCGGCGTCGCGGTAGGCTTTCGGGGTGAGGCCGGCCTCGTTGAGCGTTTGGACGCCACCCGCCTCCGACCGGGCGAAAAAGTCCTCGAGGAGGCGTGCCATCCCGGGTCTCACCGAGAACCGCCCGCCCCTCTCTCTGTAAAATCCGCGCGGTCCGAACATGTCGTCCTTGCCTATCTCGATCATCGCGTACATCAGGGGCAGGCGCGCCGTTTTCACCCGCGCCAGGGCGGCGGGGTCGCCGGCCGCGGCGGCCTCGGCCTTATCGAAGAGCGCGATGTAGGCCGCGACATAGGCGGCGGAGAGAAAATCCTCCGCGTGGACCGCCGGCGGCTCGTAGATGTCGAGCTTCGCCCCGGTCCGCCCGATCGCCCCGAGCAGAGAATCGATGTACTTTCGGACGAACGGGCCGGCCTTGCCGTAGTAGCCGTCGAGGAAGTCGTCCATCACGACGCTCACGTCCATCTCCGGATCCCAAAGGAGCCTGGCCAGGAGGTAGGACTTGAGTTCGCTGAATTCGTGCCCCGGGCCCGTGTTCGTCTGTTGGAAATGCCGTCGGACGCCGTGGCCGACGAAAAACTCGATGTTGGGCTGGAGGACATGGAGGTTCGGGAAGGGGGACACGAAGTGCGAGAAATTGACGGTGTAATCCCAGAGGTAGAGGTTGCCGCAGATCCGGCTCCAGTCCTCGATGTCGCGGACGAATGAAACGCTCGACGGATCGTCGGCGATGGGCAGGCTGCGGTTGAGCTCGATCGTGCAGAGCATGACCTCGACGTTCGGGGCGGGGCGCGTCAGGCGCGGCGCCGGGCGCGAATACTGATAGGCCAGGGTCGATATCGTCTTGTCCGGGAAGAGGGCGGCGACGCGGTTGACGAAGCGGATGATCGGACCGGCGGGCGAGCCCTCCTCCTCGATCGTCTTCAGGCATTCGGGGCACTGGCAGTAGGAAAAATTGTCGTTCTGGCTGACCGACCAAATTGTCCTGTCAGGCTGGGCGGCCATCTCCTCGCGGAGCCTGGCGACGGCGATGTCGAAGACCTCGGGCCGCGCGAGACAGGGCTGTTCGATGATCCGTTTCCCGTTCATCAGGGCGAAATATTCGGGATGGGCGGCGAAGTAGGTCTGCCAGGGGACGAGTTTCTGGAAGGTGTGGACGTAGTAGCCCGCGCCGTAGAGGTCGCCGTGGTGGTGGAGCCTCATCCAATCGCGGTAATCGGGGTTGAGGGCGAACTCGCCGTTGACGATGCGCACCTCGTTCACCGGATTGTCGACATCGAAGATGCAGCCGAGCGCGAGGTCGTCGCGGCGCGGGAAGACCTCGACCGACGGGCTGTATCGGCGGCAGCCGAAGTATTTTTCGAGCAGGTGAATGACGCCGTAGACGACGCCCTTGCCGCCCCCTCCCGTGACATAGAGGTTGCCCATGGATGTGGCGACGGCAAAGCCGTCGAGACGAAGAGAGGGGAGCGAAGCGCCGAGAATTGAGGGCAAGTCCTTAGGGGGAAAGCCGATGGCGGCGACGCCGGCCCGTCCGGGCTCTTCCGCCATCAGGACGGGCAGGTCCACTCCGCTCATCTTCAGGATCGAGGTCCGCAGGATATCGGCCGCCCGCCGCTCCATCTCTCCCGCTCCCTCGCGGATGACGATCGTGGCCGCGGGCCGGCCATGATCGACGAACACGAATGCACGGGCGCAGGGACTGAGTTCAACTGGGCGCGAACCCGGACGTGCGGAGGGCCCCGGCGCGCACGCCGCCGTCCAGACGAAGGACCAGGAAAGTGTCCAGGAGAGAATCGTGGCGGCAGTACTGGCCTTCCCCCCCGGTTCTTGTTTATGCTCCCGAAATGGCCGAGCGGACATCACCCGGCAATCTAAACCAAACGGCCTCCCCGCGTCAAACCCGGACGAGGTTCATCTCTTTTCTGGCGGCAAGAAATTTTCGATCAACCAGAATTCGTGGACGGTCTTCAACATTTTTGAATAGGCGATCTTCTTGCCGTCGGGCGAGCAGTCCGGATACGTCCCTTCGATGTTCAGCTTGATGGGCTCCCCGCCTTCCACGGGAACTCTGAACAGCTGATCCTTGTTTTTTTCCTGAACGGAATAAAAGAGCGATCTTCCGTCGGGAGCCCATCCGAGCGCCTGCCAAACGCGTGCGTCTTTTTTGGTAATCTGCTCCGTCTTCCCGTTCTCAAGGTCCGCTACCCAAATCTGCCATAAACTCTTTTCCAGGTTGGACTCAAACCAGTCTCCGCCTACGAAGGCGATCTTCTTTCCATCAGGCGACCAGCGTGGAACCTGAAAGCTTAAACCAGGCTTTTCCATTTTCGTTATCCGGACCGGCTCGCCACCCTCGGCCGGAACCGCATAGATATCACTTTCAAATATCCTTGAGCCTTTTATCGTTCTATCATCTTTTGTCCCCGAATAATCAAAGGCAATTTTCTTTCCGTCAGGAGACCAATCCATGCTCAGGATAGATCCCTCATAAATGAAATTCACCTTGCGGGCCTCGCCCCCCTGGGCTGGAATGACCCATATCCCCCGTTGGCGTTCAACTCCCATAAAGACGATAAAAGCCAGGCTTTTCCCATCGGGTAGCCACGAGGGGGCTCTGATAGATTCGACGCCCGCACGACCAGTAAAGCTTCCCGTTACGAGCCGGGGCTCGCCGCCTTCCGGCGAGACGAGCCAAAGATCCCTCTTCCCGGCGTTCTCGGAAATATACGCAACCTGGGTCCCATCGGGCGACCAACGGGGTCTCTGGTCATTGGTTAGCATTCTGGTCAGTTGAGTTTCTTTGCCGGAGCCCAGATCCGTGACAAAGATGTTCATGATTATCGGCGTTTTCGATATCCCGATCTTTCCGTCTTTCGTCCAGCTGAAAAGGCAATTCCGTCCCGCGCCGCCCTGGGTGACTTGAACTGGCTCGCCTTCGGGCTTGCCCTCGGGCGAAATCTTGACTACCCAGATCTCGTTTTCTCCGCTTCGCCCGGAAAAAAAAGCAAGCCGTCTCCCATCAAACGACCAGGTGGGCCGATTGTCGGACGCGGGATGGTCAGTCACTCGAATAGACTCCCCTCCTGTAATGGGCATGATAAAAATATCGCCGTTTCCCGATTTTTGGGAGACGTAAGCGATCCGGGTATTGTCCGGAGATAGGGCAAAGAAAGCAAACTCTTTTTCCTGGTCGGGACTGGAAAACCGGAATATATCCCTCCATGCTCCTCCGTCAAACGGGATGGCACAGAGACCCCGCCCGGGAACTTGGCAGATGATCATCTTGCAATCCGGTGTCCAACCTACGGGCCAGGCAAATTTCCCCGACTGGATGAAATCAGAATCAGATTTGATCAGGCTAATGGGCTCCCCTCCGTCTACGGACACGACGTGCAGGCCGTTGAGAGCATCCAGGTAGGCGATCTTTTCGCTGTCGGGCGACCAGAAGCACCAGTATTCGAACGCCGAAGTCTGCGTCAGGCGCGTATCTTTCGCGGCGGCGATATCTCGGGCCCATATTTCGCCATCCATACCTGCGATGGCCAGCTTTTTCCCGTCCGGAGAAATAATGGCGATGCTGGCTTTCTCCGGATCCGTTGGAATTCGGGATATCTGATATTCCCGGCCGCCGCTCTCTCCGGCCTTGAGGACTTTCGACAGAAAAGCTAATTTTTGCCTGGCCGCGTTCACGGCCTCCGCCTGCTCGGGGTAATTCGCGATCACTTTCTGATAGGCTTTTTCCGCTTCTTTGGTCCCCAATTTCTCGTAACAGGCGCCGATCTGCAGCTGAGCCCTGGCCGCGACGTCCCTCTTGTCGGGGAACTTCACGATGAGGTCTTGAAAGAGCTTGATGGCTCCGTTGAGGTCCCCTTCCGCCTCTTTCTTCAACAGGGCGGCTTGGTAGAGTTGTTCGGCCGGCTGCTGAGACGAATCGGGTGGAGCGAAATCGGCGGCAAGAGCGCTGACCAAGATCGCCGCGAATAGGACTGCCATCCCGACGATCGTTTTTCTTTGATGCATTTTCATACCTCCCTGTGGTGATCGCACAGGGATAAGATAAGACATGGCCTGGGCCGGGGGGTTGAGCCGCCGTTGCGATACCGATGAGCTTTCATGGCCGCCCGTTCAGGCCACGAATCTGTACCCGACGCCCCTAACGCTGAGGATGTGAACGGGGCGGGCCGGATCGTCCTCGATCTTCTTCCTCAGGTGGGCGACGTGAGGGTCGATGGTCCGGTAGGCGACGATGGCCTCGCCCCAGGCCTCGTCGAGGATCTCGTCCCTGGTCACGACCTGGCCTCGGCGGGCGATCAGGAACCGGAGCAGGTTGAATTCCAAGGCTGTCAACGCCAGCTCCTTGCCCCGCTTGAAGACCTCATGACTCTTGAAGTTGATCGTGACTTCGCCGAATGCGAAGACATCGTCCGATTCGTCTTCTTTTCGAGCGCGCCTCAAGATCGCCTTCACCCGGGCGACGAGCTCCCGCGAGCCGATGGGCTTGGTGACATAATCGTCGGCTCCGAGCTCCAAGCCGACCACCTTGTCCATCTCCTCCGTTTTGGCCGCGGTCACCATGAGGATGGGCGTTTTGACGCCCGCTTCCCTGAGCTTCTTGCAGACCTCGAACCCGTTGAGCCCCGGCAGAAGGATGTCCAGGATGATCAGCTGAAAGCCCCCGCCCAAAGCCTGCTTCAGGCCGTCTTTCCCGTCGGAGGCCGCCGCGACTTCGAAGCCCTCGAATTGGAGGTCGTCCTGGAGGCCCATGAGAATGGCCTTGTCGTCCTCGACGACGAGGATCTTATCCATTTTCGCCCTCCTTCTTTTCTTCAGGCGGCTTGACCGGAAGCCGGATCGTCACCCGTGTCCCTTTCCCCGGTTCGCTCTCGAGAAGGACCTTTCCTCCATGCGCCCGAACGACGTGCTCGACCAGAGGAAGCCCGATGCCGCTTCCCTTGACGTCGCTCTCCAGGGCGCTCTCGGACCTATAGAACTTTTCGAAGATTTTTTTCTGCTCGGGCTTGCCGATGCCGATCCCATGATCCTCGACCTGGAGATTGACGGCATCCTCCCCGGACCATGCCCGCAGGGTGACGCGAGGGTTTCCGCCCGAATACTTCACGGCGTTGTCGAGGAGATTAAGCACCGCCCGGCCGAGAGCGTCCTTGTCCGCCCGGATAAACGGCAGGTCGCTCGCGATCTCCGTCTCCAGGGTGAATTCCTTGAAGGCCGCCTGCTGGCGGAACCGGCCGGCCACGTCGGCCGCCAGGGCCGCGATGTCCACTTCCTCCATCCTGTATTCCTTCATGCCCGCTTCGATCTTGGAGAAATCGAGGAGATTCTCGACAAGCCGGCCCAGCCGCTCGCTTTCCCCCGTGATGGTTTCGTAATACTGCTGTTTTCTCGCCTCGTCGCGGACGCGGCCTCTCTGCAAGAGTTCGGCCATGTAGCGGATGGACGTCAGGGGCGTGCGGAATTCGTGGGAAACGGTCGCCGTGAAATCAGATTTCAGCTTAGCCAGTTTCAACTCCTTAGCCGTGCTCCGGATGGCCAAAAAACCGCCGAAAAAGAGGGCCGCGATGACGGCCGCGAGAGACAGGACATAGATGGTCCTTCTCAACCGGAACTGTCTCTCCGCGGCGCCGATACCGCTCCGGTAGACGTCGATCGCCCACGGCGGAAAGGAGTCGGTGAATGCGCCCGAGAAGACGCGCTGGGAATCCCCGCTTTTATCCGGCGCTTCTGGGGAGACAAGCCCTTGGCTGACGACAACCTTCCCGGATTCATCGATAATCGCGACGGCAAAGCCTTCCTCAGGTTCAGGTTTGCCGGAGCTTAGCGGGAAAAGACCGCGGGCCAAGGCCTCCGGATCGAGGAGCATACCGAGCATGGTGTTCTTATCTAGGGGAAGAAAGGAGGCCAAAAGAAGGCCGGAATCCATCGGCTCGGCGATGCGCAGGAATCTTCCGGAGTCAGCATCCGTCTCCCGGGCTTCGAGCCGCATTCGCGGGATGATCCGTTCGCGGACCTTCTCCAGGAGCCCCGTCTTGTCCAGCCGTTCTGCCTCGGTCTTTTTCAGATCCTGAAGCCGGCCGTCCCAGTCGGCCCGGAGAGAGGCGTCCAATCCTCCGACAGCCGTCTGGAACCGGTCCTCCGCCAATTTCCCAAAAGATTCAAATTGGCTCCTGCTCAGAGCCCACTTCGCATCCAGGAGGCCCTGATAGAGCTCGAGAAAGGCCCCGGCCGCTTCGGCTTTCCGCCCCCTTAGGAGAAGCACGTTCCCGATCTGGTACAAGGCGGTGATCTCGAGGGGGATTCCCTCGGAGGTGAGGTCGGAAAGGCCGATTTGGAGTTGCTGCCTGTATGCGGCGAGGGCTTTTTCAAGTTGCCCCAATTTCGTGTAACACCTGGCCAGCCGGTTCAGGATGAGCGCATCCTGGGCCGGGTCTGCGGGCTTGGCCGCCAAGTCCTGATAAAGGGCGGCGGCCAGGGATTGATCGTTCAGCCGGAACTCTGCCGCTTCCGCCCGCTTCCAACGCTCATCGTTTTCGAGAGAGCGCGCGATTTCCCTGGATCTCTGCTTTTCTCCCGGGAGGAGGAAGAGCGGCTTGGGGCCGAGGAAGACCACCTGGTTTTTATCATCGACGAGAAAGACATCGGAGACAAGGGGCAAGTCGGCCAGGGATTCTTTCAAGCCCTTTTTTGCGGCTTCAAGAACGCGACTCTCGGCTTCGCCGATCAGCGATTTCGCCCGGCCGTCGATTGTCTCCACGAGCCGTTGCCGCGCGCCCTCGATCTCCCTCTCCTTGAGCAGCTTCTCCCTTTCTGCCTCTCGGACGGCGAAAAATACGAGGACGACGCTCAAGATCAGGAGAGATGTGGTAAAGAGGATGACCGCTCGTCTTTGCCAATCAAGCCTCATGATGCTTATCCCCTCAGGTTGATGGGAAGGTTATACCGGTGGCTACCGCGAGTCAACCCGCTCCCGATAAGGGGACGGGGGCCTTACCGCTCAGGACAAGCGATATTCTAGAGAAAATATCGGTGGGATACCTTAAGATGACGTTGCGATTGGGTTGAGAATGGGAGATCTTTCCGGAAGAGCGGAAAGCTCAGTGCATCAGCCGCCAGGCCTCCGTCCGGCCCTGGCACCGCCTCCATTTTCTGCATTCGAAAAATTCGCACAAGCAGGTCAAAGCAACGCAGACGAGGACGACTCCTATGGCGCCGTAGGCCAGGATCTTGATGATCCCGTAGACAAGGCCCGTCAGCAGTTCGGCCGGAAACACGCCCGGATCAGCTATCCCCAGGAAATCCATGACGCCCCCTCCTTCGATAAGATCCATGGCCCTTTT
>Ga0154867_1097_pt1 | contig 19118 bp, 16 predicted proteins | sample Rifle2008BG19ft_FD_105839 | JGI IMG/M metagenome (GOLD analysis project Ga0154867, IMG submission 105839) | Candidatus Aminicenantes bacterium RBG_19FT_COMBO_65_30 | reverse complement strand
CAGATCCGCAAGGGCATGATCATCATCATGGACGGCACCCTCTACCGGGTGATGGAGATGCAGCTCATCACGCCCGGCCGGTGGAAGGCCATGGTCCAGACGAAGCTCCGTAATATCCAGGCCGGCTCCCAGACCGAACACCGCTTTCGCTCCGAAGAGCGGCTCGAGCAGGCCCGCCTCGACGAGGTCGAGATGGAGTTCCTCTACGAGCAGGGCGGCGAATACATCTTTATGGATCTCGAGAACTTCGAGCAGGTCACGCTGACCGCCGAGGCCATGGGCGACTCGGTCAAGTACCTCAAGCCGAACACGATCATAGAGGTCGAGATGTTCGAGGGCAAGCCCGTCGGCATCAACCTGCCCAACTCCATGGACCTCAAGGTCGTCAGCACCGAGCCCCGGCTCCAGGGCGCGACCAAAACGGCCCTCTACAAGCCCGCCGTCCTCGAAACGGGCGCGGTCGTCCAGGTCCCGGAGTTCATCAAGGAAGGGGACGTCATCCGCGTCGACACGCGGGACGACAAGTACCTCGAACGGGCGAAGACGAAATAGACCCGGCCTCAGAAATTCTGCCGGAACACCCCGACGTTCCCGAAGCTGTCCCGAACCCTCACGGTGACCTGGTTCTCCGCCCCGGCCGGGAGCTTCAGCGAGAACTTGAAGGTTTCGTTCCGCGAATCCGCGATGCCGTCGACCGGAAAGACGACGCGCCACTCCCCCGGCCGGACGAGCACCTTGGCCTCTTCGATATAGGAATAGGCGTCCTCCGCCTGGAAGGCGATGTCGAGCGCGGCGCCGTTCCGCGCGGCCGTGAAGCCTTTGACCACCGGCAGGGAATTGTCGATGACGAGGGGCGGGCTCGTTTTTTCGGACTTGAGCTCGAGCCCCAGGGGGTTGGAAGGCGAGTCGGAGGCTGTGAGCTTCAGGAGGTAGGTGCCGTCGGGGAAGGACAGGGTGTCGAACGCGTAGATCGTTTCCGTCCGGCCTTCCTCGAGGACGCGCCATTCGGACTCGCCGTCCTTCTTGATGGCCAGAGCGTACCGCAGGGTATCCCCGTTCTCGTCGACCGCGTCCCAGACGACCGTCTGGAACCCCTTGCGCTCCGCCTTCCGGGACGGCAGGCTCATCCGCAGCTCGTCCTTCTTCGTCTGCGCCTCGGGCAGGTTCCGCTCGACGCCGAGGATGACGTCCTCCTGGTCGGGGAGCTTGAGGAAGACTTCGTTCGGCCGCAGGAACTCCAACCGGCCGATTGATGGGGTGATATTCGACTGCAGGTAGAACACCGTCAGCCTGTTGAAGACGGGTGAGGACTTCCCGGTCTGCGTCCGGAACAGGACCTTGACCTGGAGGAAGCGGGCCTTGGGGCTGAGGATCTGCTCCTCGGTCTTGCCGTAGAAGGGGGACCAGTCGCTCCAGGTCGCGTTGGGCTCGTTGGTGTTGCCGCTCCGGCTCTGGAGCTGGACCGAGGCGCCGGCGGCGACGTCGGCGTCCCAGACGACGCGCCCCCAAGAAGTCAGCGTCCGGGCGTCGAGGACCGGACTGGTGTACTCTCCGGCGAACCTCTGCTCCGTGAGCAGAAGCCCGAAATAGCACGGGTTGTTCGACAGGACGTAGATCTTGGAATCGAGCGGCACAAGCTGGTAGACTTGCTCGGAGCTCTGCTGGAGGAGAAGGGCGACCCTCTCCTCCCGGTCCACGGAATAAATCCGGCCCTTGCCCCCCGTGCCGAAGAGGACCTTCTTCTCGTCTTCCCTCCAGAGGAGCGAGTAGATCATCTCATCCTCGGAGCTCCACAAGCGCTTGGCCATCCCGTCCCCGGTGACCCGATACAGGGCTCCCCCGTCGCGGGCCGCGGGGCCGGAGCCGGAGGCCGCCGCCGGACGGCTGTCGCCGCCCGAGGCGCTGACCGTGATCGAAACATCGGCGTCGACGCGGACCGGCTGGCCGGACGGCTCGTCCTTCCGCGACCTCGTCGGGGTGCCGGACGCCGCGGCATAGATCTGGCCTTCGCGGTCGACGGCCAGGCTCCGGACCTCTTCGTACGGGGTTTCGAAGAGGACCGAGGCGCGGCCGTCCGTCGCGATCTTGTAGACGAGGCCGTTGCCGCCGCTCCCGGCGACGATATCCCCCCGGGCGGTTTTCTCCAGGCACAAGATATGGTTTTGCGCGGCTTTGAAGAGCATCCGCCCTTCGCCGAGCGGGGAGATCTGGTAAATGCCGCCGCTCTCGCCGACAGCCGCCCAGAGCTCGCCCGAGTCCAGGAACAGGAGGTCCCAGACGTATTTTTCGGCCGGATTGAAGAATTCCTCGCCCTTGCCCTTGTCCGTGATCTTGTAGATCCGGCCGTTCGGCGAAGTCGAGGCGTAGAGCATCCCCTTCCGGTCCTGGACGAGGCAGGTCACGTCCATCTCGGGGGCCTGGAACCAGACCTCCCCTTTCCCGTCCTTTCCGATGCGGTAGACCTTGCCGCCGTGGCCCGTGCCGAGGAACGTGATCCCCTCGGCCGTCGCCAGGACGGACAGGAAGAACTCCTCCTGGGGCGCGGCGATCTTCTCTTCCTTGGGCGCCAGGGCGAGCATGCCGTCGTAGGAGACCGAGATGCCGTCGAACTTGCCTTTCAGGTAATCCTCACGCGTCCGGAGCTCCCATTTCTGGGGAACGACGGCGTGGAGGGAGGCGGCCAGGACGGCCAGTCCGAGGATGCCGAGCAGAAACGGTTTTCGCATGGGGCCGGACTCCTATTTTCGGATATTGACGGGGATCGTCGCCCCGCCCTTGAACACGTAAGGGATGGGCAGCTGATATTCGCTCAGGGTCGACCGGGTGATCTCGGTCGGGCCGGCCGCCGAGGCCCGCGGCGAGGCGAACATCGACTTGAGCGTCGGCGGCAGGTTGGGCATCTCCTCGCCCTTCAGGAAGAGCCCCGGCTTAGGGGCCATGATCTTGAAATAGATCCTGCTGTTCTTGCGGAGGTTGCCCAGCAGGCGGACGAGCTGGTCGAGGCTCCGCGGCACGAATTCCTGGATGCGGTACTGGGCCCGTTCGACCTGCTGCATCGTCGCGGCGTCGCCGACGAGGAGCTGGAACTCGCTTCCCGCGGGAAGGGCGGGCGCGAGGACCGTGACTTCCTCCATCAGGCTTTCTTCCTTCTGCGTCCTATAGAAGACCTTGATATGGATGGGCTCCCCGGGAGAGACTTCGTACTTGTCGAGGAGGACCTTCTCGAGCGAGCAGAGGCGGCTCTCCTCGATGGCCCGGACGTTGAGGTCGATGCGGAAGATGCCGACGTCCTTGAACTCGTTGTTCATCAGGAAGTGGACGACCGCCGCCAGAAGCCCGGACAGGTTCACCGGGGGATTGTCGTAGTTGCCGGAGAAGAGGTCTTCCAGGTGGACGCTCATCCCGCCCTTGTCGAGGAAGACGTCGGCGTCGAAATCGAGGGAGATATCGCCGTAGTTCCGCTCCTCGCTCGTGACCAGGTTCGACACGGCCAGATTGACCAGGGCCGGGGTCAGGAACTTGTCGGCGACGAGCTTGAGCTTGTAGTCCTTGCGGACCGCGGGTTCGGTCCGGAGGCCGATGTTGAGGGGGATGAGGCGGGGCATGACCCCGACCTCGCCGGCGGCCCCCGGCGTCCGGTCCTGGGTGAACCGGCCGATGACCGGGCCCGCTGTCGCCAGCTTGAAGGAACTCTCCAGGCTGGGCATGACGGCGATGACGTCGGCACGGGTCATGGCGTAGTCCACGCTCCCCAGGTTGTAAAGCGGATGGCCGAAGGCCAGGATCTTGGAGCCGTCCACGTAGGTCGCCGTTCCGATGGCGGAAACGTCGAGGTCGCCGCCGATGAGCTGGACGCCGACCGCGTCCCCTTCCCGGAGCGAGGGGCCGGCGGGCGCTTGCCCCGGCCGCGCCTGGCCTCCGGACCCGGCCCGGACGGCCCGGAATCCGAGGGGAGTGAAAAACGACCGGGCCCTCTCGAAGGCCGCGGCGGAGAAGCCGCCGAACATCAGGGGAAGCTCGAGGGGCGCAATGGTCAGGCCCGAAGTCCTATCGACGGCCTTGGCCGCGAGCGTTCGCAAGAACGCTCCGGAGAGCTCCTCCTGGCTGATGTCGTCGCGGATGGCGAGCGTCGCGGCGGCGCCCGTCTTGGGCTCCTGAGGGGTCGTTCCGACGGCCAGCATCTCTTCGATCGGAGTGATCCCGGCGATGGCCTCCTTCGAGAAGCTGAAGCTGTAGGCGACAGCGCCGATGAGCTTGCCGTCGACATAGACCGGACTGCCGCTCATGCCGCTGATGACGCCGGTCGATTCGAGCCCCCGTCCCCGGAGCCGGGCCAGAATGACGTTCCGCTTGGGCTGGACGTTCTCCAGGACGCCGAGGATCTCGGCCTCGAACTCCTCGATGGCCGTGCCCTGAAAGACGCTCTTGCCCCGGCCCTTCATGCCCGGCTTGACCTGGGAAAGAGGCAGGGTCAGGGTCACGGCGTCAGCCGCGAGGGCCGACACAAGGAGGGCCAGGGCCATGATGGGGATACGGCGGGTTGTTTTATTCATGACTCGTTTCCTGACGGGATTAACAGGGAGCATCGGAGTTCGTCCCGCGCCGGCGGGCCGGATCAGATGATCCCCAGGATTTTTCCGCATTTCTCGAAGGCCGCGAGGATCGCGTCCAGCTCTTCGTCGGTGTGGCCGGCCCCATAGCTCGTGCGGATCAGGGCCTGTCCGAGGGAAACCGCAGGATAGATGACCGGAGTGGTGAAGATCCCCTCTTCCCGCAGGAGCCGCCAGAGCATGAAGCACTTTTCGTCGTCGTGGACGAGGATGGGGATGATGGGCGTCTGCGACGGGCCCGTATCGTAGCCCATGGCCTGGTAGCTCGTCCTCATCCTCTCCGTGACGGCCCAGAGGCGCGTCCTCAGCTCGGGCTGCGTCTCGAGCATGTCCAGGATGGCCAGGACGGAGGCGATGGAGGCCGGCGTCGCCGCGGCGCTGAAGATCAGCGACCGGGCATGGTGTTTGATGTAGGAGATGATCGGCCTCGCGCCGGCGACGACCCCGCCGATCGAGGCGAAGGTCTTGCTGAACGTGCCCATGATCAGGTCGACCTCTTGTTCGAGCCCGAAATGCTCGGCCGTGCCGCGGCCGTTCGCGCCGAGGACGCCGATGCCGTGGGCGTCGTCGACGAGGATCCGGGCGCCGTATTTTTTGGCCAGGGGGACAATGCCCGGCAGGTCGGCGATGTCGCCCTCCATGCTGAAGACGCCGTCGACGACGATGAGCTTGCCTGCGCCGGGGTCCAGGGAGGCCAGGAGGCGCTCGAGGTCCTTCATGTTGTTGTGTCTGTACTTGTGCACGGTCGCGAACGACAGGCGGCAGGCGTCCATGATGCTGGCGTGGACCATACGGTCGATGATGATGGCATCGCCTTTCCCGGCGATCGTGGAGACGATCCCCAGGTTGATCTGGTAGCCCGTGCTGAAGGTCAGGGCGGCCTCGCGCTTCATGAATTTCGCCAGCCGCTCCTCGAGTTTCTCGTGGAGGTCGATGGTGCCGGTCAGGAAGCGGGAGCCGCATGTCCCGACACCATAGCGGTCGACCGCCTCCCGGGCGGCTTCCTTGGCCTTCGGATGATGGGCCAAGCCGAGGTAGTTGTTCGAACCGACCATGATCATGGGCTTGCCCCTGACCTTGATACGGTTCCCGACCGCCTCCTGGATGGGGGTGAAGTAGGGGTAGAGGTCCATCGCCTTGAGCTCGTCCGCCCTGGTGAAGGCCAGGCACTTGTCGAAAACGTCCACGCTTGTCTCCTTTGACTCCGAGAGATGCCCGGCGGCCGCATTGACCCCGGCGGCCGAATCTCATACAATCCGGATCATGCGTGTCCTGGTCACCGGCGGGACGGGCTTCCTCGGGAGCCACCTCATCGAGCGGCTCCTCGAGGAAACCGGCGTCGAGGTCTACGCCCTCGTCCGCGACCCGTCCAGGCTGCGCTGGCTCGAGGGGATCGAGCGCGTCCGCCTGCTCACGGGAGATCTCCAAAGCGTGCCCGCCCTGCCCGCCGGCCTCGCCTGCGTCTACCACCTGGCCGGATTGACCAAAACTTTCAAATCAAACGATTATTATACCGTAAACCGGCAGGGGACGGCAAATCTCCTCAGGGCCCTCGAGGGCCAGTCCGGCAGGCTGCGCTTCGTCCACCTGAGCAGCCTCGCCGCCGCCGGGCCGTCCGCCCCCCGGCGGGCGGTCTGCGAGGATGATCCGCCCCGGCCGGTCTCACCCTACGGCGAAAGCAAGCTCCAGGCCGAGGAAGAGGTCCTCAAGTACAGGGAACGCTTCTCCGTCGTCCTCCTTAGGGCGGCGGCCATCTACGGCCCCCGCGACGAGGATTTCCTCGAGTTTTTCCGCTGGATCAGGCGCGGTATTCAGCCCCTCTTCGGGCGCCGCAAGTCCCTGAGCCTGGTCTACGTCCGCGACGCCGTCCGCGCCGCCCTCCTGGCGGGCCATCCCGGCCCGGCGAGTGGAGAGATCTTCAACATCGCCGATCCGAAGCCTTGCGGCTGGGAGGACATCGGGTGTATCGCGGCCGGGCTCCTCGGGAAAAAGCCCGTCCGCGTCCACCTGCCATTCTGGACGGCGTACCTGGCCTCGGCCGCCTCGGAAGGCATCGACCGCCTCGGCGGCTCGGGGAAGAGCCTCTTCAACATCAGCAAAGTCAAGCAAATGAAGCCGGACGGCTGGGTGGCCGACGTCCGCAAGTCCCGGCAAGGGCTGGGCTTCGAAACCCGCTTTTCCCTCGAGCAAGGCCTGGGCGAGACGATCGCCTGGTATCTCTGGAAGGGACTGCTTTGAGCCGGGCCGGCACGGCCCGTTGTTTATTTATCGGGAGCCTTCCTCTATAATAAGGATGACTATGATCACGCGAACGATCATCACCGGAACCGGCCACTACGTCCCGCCTCGAGTCGTCACCAACCGCGATCTCGAGAAGCTCATGGACACGTCCGACGAGTGGATCCGCGAGCGGAGCGGCATCGTTGAACGGCACCATGTCGATGGCGGGGTCGGCACGTCCGACCTGGCCGTCGAGGCCTCCCGGCGGGCCATCGCCGACGCCGGCATCGAAGCCTCCTCCATCGACTTCGTCATCGCCGCGACCCTCTCCCCCGACCACTATTTCCCCGGCATCGGCGTCCTCGTCCAGGCCAAGCTGGGTTTGGGCACGATCGGCGCCCTGGACGTCCGCAACCAGTGCAGCGGCTTCATCTACGCCCTGTCCGCCGCCGACCAGTACATCCGCGCCGGGACCTACAAGCGCATCCTCCTCGTCGCCGCGGAGGTCCAGTCGACCAACCTCGACTTCTCGGACCAGGGCCGGGACATGTCGGTGCTCTTCGGCGACGGCGCCGGGGCCGTCATCCTCGAGCCGAATGCGGCCGACGACGGCCGCGGCATCCTGTCGACGCACCTTTACTCCGACGGCCGTTTCGCGGCCCATCTCTGGATGGAAAAGCCCAGCCCCTTGGACAATCCGACCTTCCAGCGGGACTTCTTCGACCAAGGCCGGTTCTCCCCCAAGATGGAAGGCCGGAACGTCTTCGTCAACGCCTGCCAGCGCATGCCCGAGGCCGTCCGGGCCGGCCTCGAGAAAAACGGTCTGGCCGTCGAGGACATCGACGCCCTCATCCCCCACCAGGCCAACGACAGGATCTCGCTCATGGTCGCCAAGGGCCTCAAGATCCCGGTCGAAAAGGTCGTCCGGAACATCCACCGCTTCGGCAACACGACGGCCGCCTCCATCCCCATCGCCCTCGACGAGGCCGTGAAAGAGGGCCGGATCAAGCGGGGGAACCTCGTCGCCCTGACCGCGTTCGGGTCCGGATACACCTGGGCGTCGGCCTTCATCCGGTGGTAAAGCAAGTCTTTATTCACATACATCGAGGGTGGTAAAAAGGGTTTGTCAGGGAATGGATAAGTATGTTAGGATTTCGAAAATGGTTTTGAGGAGGAACAAATGAAAAAAACAGCCATCGCCCTCGCGGTGCTGGCCATCCTCGCCTATGGGACCGGCGCCCTTCTGGCCCAGTCGCCCGAGGACGCCAAGTTCAAGAAATTCCAGGACACGTTCTGGGACGCCTACTTCAAGTTCTACCCGACGGCCGGGACCCTTCAGGGTTACACGAAATACAACGACAAGCTCGAGGACCCGAGCGAGGGCAGCCTCGACAAGTTCAACGAGACCCTCAACGGCTTCAACCAGGATCTCGTCTCCAAGATCGACAAGACCAAGCTCTCGGCCGACAACCAGGTCGAGCACGAGATGTTCCTCGATTTCCTGGACCTGGAGTTCCTCAAGCTCCAGAACATCGTCCCCTGGGAGTACAACCCCCTTCTGTATAACGAGCTTTTCGTCCAAAGCCTCCGGAGCCTGCTCGTCAAGAACAGCGGCTCCGGCGTCGCCGCCGCCACCGCCCGGGCCAAGGCCATCCCCGGCCTGGTCAAGAGGGCCAAGGACAGTCTGAAAACCCCGCCCCAGGATTGCACCCAGGCAGCCATCGACCAGATGCCCGGCATCATCGACTTCTACAGGATCGAGGTCCCGAAGCTCTCGGGAGGGGCCGCCGCCCTCCAGGCCGAAGTCGTCAAGGCCGTCACGGCCCTCGAGGACTACCAGCGCTATCTCAAGGCCGATCTCCTGCCCAAATCGACGGGCAATTTCCGGATGAGCGACGCCCATCTGCAGATCCTTCGGAGGACGACCCAGGGCAACCTGCCCATCATCGAAGAGATCGTCCCCCGCTCGCAGAGCGACGTCAAGAACATACGCAACGCCATGGGGGAAATCTGCATCCCTTATTTCAAGATCATGTATCCGGCCGTCAACCCGGACCAATTGGCCGCGCAAAAAGGGGTCGACTTCGCCGTCACGTCGGTCATCCAGGGTGTGCTCGACAAGCTCAAAGTGGAGCATATCGGCAAGGACGAATACATCGGCCGGATCGGCCAGGCCATGGACAATCTCAAGGATTTCATCCAGCGGACCAATCTCATGGAGATCCCGCCGGAGAACCTCCAGATCGAGCCCATGCCCGCCTATATGGCCCGCGGCCTCTGGTTCCAGCTGACGGGGCCGGGGGCTTACGAGCCGGCCGGTCCGTATACGCTTTATGCCCGGACCATACCCGCCGACTGGGCCGCCGACCAGACGACCTCCTTCCTCGAGGAACATAACAATTACTACATGGATTACATGACGGTCCAGAAGGTTTTCCCGGGCTCATTCGTTCCCGCCTATTTCACGAGGAAAGACCCCTCCGTCATTAAAAGAATGGCTCCCAATCAGGCCCTCCTCAAGGGTTGGCCGGTCTACATCCAGAATACGCTCGTCCTGGGAGGCTACCGCAACTACGACCTCCGGACCAGGCTCCACCAGCTCAAACTCCTCCTGAAGACCGTCATCGACTTCCAGATGGACATGAACATCCATCAGGGCACCTATACGAAAGACAAGGTCGTGGATTACATGACACGTTCCGGCTTCATGACCCAGACTGAGGCCGAAGGCCACTGGAGGCACATCGTCCTCAATCCCGGGGAATCCTCCCTGGCCTACATCGGCTACCAGGAAATCCTCGACCTGGAGGAAGACTACCGCAAGCTCAAGGGAGAAGCCTTCAACACCAAGGACTTCCTGCAGAGAATCCTCAGCTACGGCGCCATCCCGCTCCGGACGCTGAAATTGAAGATGGCGCAGTAGGGCGCTGTCCGTTTTAGCAGTGATGGGGGCCATGCATATCCCCCGGCCCCCCGGGAACGGCAGGGAGCGTATTCTTAGAAGCGACCAGCAGAAGTGCGGCGGAGTAACTCGGAGCCGCACTTCTGGTAAATATCTGGAACGAGTCTTGTGTTTGGCTGCTCACATCTCAAGCTGGGAGAGCCGTCGATGGCCGAGACGGGTGGAAAGCCGAGGCTGGTCGATTCGCACGCCCACCTCGACATGCCCGAGTTCGACGCCGACCGGGCCGATGCCGTCCGCCGGGCTTCCGCCGCGGGCGTCGTCGCCATCTTCTGCCCGGCCGACCTGACCCGCGCCGGGAGCCTGCCCTCCATCGCCGGCCTGGCCGCCGAGTTCCCCGGCGTGCTGGCCGCGGCCGGCGTCCATCCCCACCAGGCCGCGAAGTTCGCCCCTGACCACCTCCGCAGGCTCAAGGACCTCGCTGCTCACGGCGCTATCCGAGCGGTCGGCGAGATCGGCCTCGACTACCACTACGATCTCTCGCCCCCCGGCCTCCAGCGCGAAGTCCTGCGGCATCAGCTCGCCTTCGCGGCGGAGGCCGGCCTGCCGGTCATCCTCCACAGCCGCCTGGCCGGCGCGGACATCATCGCCGCCGTGGAGGGGGAAGGGTTCCGCCGCGGCGGCATCCTCCACTGCTTCACCGAGGACTGGGCGACGGCCCGGGCCATGGTCGAGCGGGGATTCTTCGTCTCTTTTTCCGGCATCCTGACCTTTCCCAAGGCCGGGAAGCTCCGCGAGGTGGCCGCCCGGGTCCCCCTCGACCGCCTTCTCGTGGAAACCGATTCCCCCTACCTCGCCCCCGTCCCCTACCGGGGCTCCGGGCGGCGGAACGAGCCCGCTTTCGTCGTCGAAACGGCCCGCGTGCTGGCCGAGATCAGGGGCCTTTCCCTGGACGACCTGGCCGAGGCGACGACCCGGAATTTCACCGGCCTCTTCCCGTTTGAAAAAACGGGGGAGCAATGCTAAGATAACCGCGCCATGGGCCTGGACCATTCGTTCGACATCGTTTCCCGCATCGACCTCCAAGAAGTGACCAACGCCGTCAACATCACCCTGAAAGAGATCCGGAACCGCTTCGATTTCAAGAATAGCCGCGTCGACATCGTGCTCGAAAAAGAGAAGCTCACCCTCGTCGCCGAGGACGACTTCAAGATCAAGGCCCTGCGCACGGCCCTCGAGGAGAAGCTGGTCAAGCGCAAGGTCCCCCTGCGGGCCCTGGAATACCGCCGGATCGAGGACGGGGCGAACCGGACGGTCAAGCAGGACGTCGTCTTCCAGGTCGGCATCCCCATCGAGAAGGCCCGCGAGATCGTCAAGCTCGTCAAAGGGGAGAAGTTCAAGGCCCAGGTGGCCATCCAGGGCGACGAGGTCCGGGTCTCCTCGGCCAAGATCGACGTCCTCCAGGAGGTCATCGCCTTCCTCAAGGGGAAGGACCTCGGCATCCACATGCAGTTCATGAACTACCGATGACCTCGCCGACAACCCTCCTCGACCGATGGTCGTCCATCCCGAAGTGGAAGGACATGTCCTCGCTCTACAAGGAGATCCGGTCCGACCTCGACCGGGTCGAGGACCGGCTCGAGTCCTGGTCCCGCTCGGCCAACCCCCTGACCGCCGAGATCAGCCGCTACGTCCTCCGCAAGAAGGGCAAGAGGCTCCGGCCGGCGCTCGTCCTGCTGACCTCCCGCCTCTTCAGCCCGGGAAGCGAAGAGTCGGTCTTCCTGGCCTCGCTCGTCGAGCTCCTGCATACGGCCAGCCTCATCCACGACGACATCGTCGACAACGCCGGCGTCCGGCGGGGGAAAGAGTCCGTCCACGCCAAGTGGGGCCCGAACATCACCGTTCTCCTGGGAGATTACCTCTACATCAAGTCCATCGGTCTCTCCCTCCAGTCCCGCCACGACCGGGTCATCCGGCTCCTGGCCGACGTTTCGGCCCGGATGATCGAGGGCGAGCTCGATGAGTACGCCCTCGTCGGCGACCTCCGCATCACCGAAGAACAGTACCTGAGCATCGTCGAGAACAAGACCGCGGTCCTGTTCGGCGCGTGCTGCCGCATCGGGGCCATCCTCGGCCTGGCCTCCCCCGAGGAGGAGGAGGCCGTCGCCGCCTACGGCCTGAACCTGGGGAAAACTTTCCAGATCGTCGACGACCTGCTCGACTTCACGGGGGACGCCAAAGTCCTCGGCAAGCCCGTCCTGTCCGACCTCGGCGAGGGACGGATCACCCTGCCGCTCATCCGAATCCTCAAGGCCGACGGCCGCTCCGGGCGCGAGCGGATCAAGGCCCTCGTCGGCCGGAAGGACATCTCCGGCGAAGAGCGCCGGGGATTGATCGATGCCCTGGCCGCCGGCGGGGCCTTCGACTATGCCGGCGAAAGGGCCCGGGAGTTCGCCGAAAAGTCGCTCGAGTCCATCAACCCCTTCGCCGCGTCGACGCCCCGCGAGACGCTCATCCGGCTGGCCGTCTTCGGCCTCGCCCGGAGCCGATGAGGGCCGGTGGAAAGGACGCGATGACCGAGATCGAAGTCAAGATCCGGATCGGGGATCCCAAGGCCGCGCGGGAGAAGCTCCTCGGCCTCGGCGCCGTCGTCGCCCGGGACAGGCACCTCGAAACGAACGTCCTTTTCGATTTCGAGTCGGGCGCCCTCCGGGCCGGCCGCCGGGCGCTCCGCCTGCGGACGACGGGCAAGCGGGCGACGCTGACGTTCAAGGGCGAGCCCCGGAAATCCCGGTCGTTCAAGGTCCGTGAGGAATTCGAGACCCAGGTCCGCAACCCGCGCGAGCTCCGCAAGATCCTCAAGGCCCTGGGGCTCCGGGAGACGTTCGCCTACGGCAAGCACCGGACCGTGCTTCGGAAGAACCGGCTGACCATCTGCATCGACGAGACGTCGGCGGGGAATTTCCTCGAGCTCGAAGGGGAGAGGCACGAGATCACCCGGTTCGCCCGGGCCCTGAAATTCGGCCGGGCGGACTTCATCACCCGCGATTACATCGAGTTGATCGGGAAGCGGGGGGAACCGGGCGGGCCGGACTGAGCCGCCGGCGGCCCGGGCTCACTCGTCCTTGTCGTCTTTTGCGCCGCCGTCCTCGTCTTCGGCGTCCTCATCGCCCGCCTCGTTCTCTTCGATCTCTCCACCGAGCACGACTTCGGCGTCCCCTTCGACGATGTCCTTGGCGGCGATCCCCTCGGACTCCCCGGGCTCGTCGGGGATGCCGGCGCCTACGAAGACACGATCGTCCCGTTCAGGAAGGTCGTCCATCCGGGTCGGGATGATCTCGTACTCGATGAGTCCGGCCTTGACCTCGGCCTGGGCGATCCGGATGAGGCTTTTGGACTTGCCTTGGATCTTGGGCTTGGCGCCCTTGAGCAGCTGCTTGGCCCGCTTGGAGGCCAGGATGATGAACCGGTATTTGCTGTCGATATTTCCGAATTTATCCACTGGGCGTCCACTCCTCGCAGAGAATTCCTTTTGACGGGCACCTTAAAATAGCAGAAAACCGGGAAAAACGCAAGGCCCAGGAATTGTTTTGACAGGGGCGGCGTCCTGTGGTATCTAGATTTTCTTCCTATTTCGAGGAGGTCCCATGACTCAGGGCATGACCGCTAGCGGCTGGATATTCTTCGTCCTCGGGTGGGGGTTCATTCTGGCGCTCGCCTTCTACTGCTTCCGCCGTGTTCTCTTCGGCAAGAGGCCGGAGGTCGTCGTCGAAGCCGGCGGCCGCGAGCAGTGGGGAACACGCATCGGCCTCATCCTGGCCGTGGCCGGCAACGCCATCGGCCTGGGCAACTTCCTCCGTTTCCCGGTCAAAGCGGCGGCCAACGGCGGCGGCGCCTTCATGATCCCCTACTTCGTCGCCTTCGTCCTTCTCGGCATCCCCATGATGTGGGTCGAGTGGACGATCGGCCGCATGGGCGGGGTCAGGGGCCACGGCACGACCCCGGGCATGTTCCACGTCATGTGGAAGAAGGCCCCCTCCAAGTACCTCGGCGCCCTGGGCATCGTCATCCCCTTCGTCATCGTCATCTACTACAACTTCATCGAATCGTGGTGCCTCGGCTTCTCCTGGTTCTCCGTGACGGGCAAGTACTTCGGCCACGCCAACCGCGAGGCCATGGGCAAGTTTTTGCGCGGCTTCCAGGGGGCCGAATCCAACGAGTTCTTCAGCTCGCTCGCCCCGATCCTGATCTTCTGGGGCATCACCATCGCCTGCAACTTCTTTTTCCTCTACAAGGGCATCTCCAAGGGCATCGAAGTCCTGGCCAAGTACGGCATGCCGCTCCTCTTCCTGTTCGGCGTCATCCTGGTCGTCCGGGTCCTGACCCTGGGGACGCCCGACCCGTCTCAGCCGGAGCTCAACGTCGCCACGGGCCTGGGCTACATCTGGAACCCGGTTTTCAGCCGCCTGGGGTCGGCCAGCGTCTGGCTCGTGGCCGCGGGGCAGATCTTCTTCACCCTGAGCTTGGGCATGGGCATCATCCAGACCTACGCCTCCTACGTCAGGGAAAAGCAGGACATCACCCTGAACGGCCTGACGACGTCCTCGGCCAACGAGATGGCCGAAGTCGTGCTCGGCGGCACGATCGCCATCCCCGCAGCCGTCATCTTCTTCGGCCTGGCCGAGACGCAGATCATCGCCAACGAAGGGGCCTTCAACCTCGGCTTCCAGGCCCTGCCGGTCATCTTCCAGAAGATCCCGCTCGGCCAGATCTTCGGGGGCATGTTCTTCTTCCTCCTCTTCATCGCCGGCATCACCTCGTCGGTGGCCATGACCCAGCCGGCCATCGCCTTCCTCGAGGACGAGTTCAAGTGGAAGCGGGAGAAGGCCGTCATCGCCGTCTTCTCTGTCCTCGTCACCATGTCCGCTTTCGTCATCGCCTTCTTCAAGTTCGGCGTCCTCGACGAGCTCGACTTCTGGGCCGGCACCTTCGGCCTGGTCGTCTTCGCGGCCATTGAGGTCATCCTCTTCTCCTGGGTTTTCAAGATCAAGAAGGGCTGGGAAGAGATGCACAAGGGCGCCGACCTCAAGGTGCCGCGCGTCTTCAAGTTCATCATGACCTACATCACCCCCGTCTATCTGCTCGTCCTGTTGGGCGTGTGGACCTATCAGGACGCCGTCAAGAACTTCCTGATGAGAGATCCGGAGAACGTCCATTACGCGGATGCCTCCCATCACCCCTATCTCTGGGGCGCCCGGATCATGATCGTCGTCTTGATCCTGGTCGTCACCCTGCTCATCCGCAGGGCGTGGAACAAGAAGCGGGGCGAGAAGGCGGAGGCCGGGGAAGCCTAGACGGCACGCGGCGGGTCACGGTTCGATCGCTTCTCAGACGAACGTGGAGGAGTCTTCCTTGCCGAACTCCTCCCCCCGGTCAATTGTAATCGGTCCGTGTCTGTGGTAAATTTATGCTTCATCGCCAAGAAAAAAATAAAAAATGGAGAAGAGGATCTGGGCCATCGGCGGCGGCAAGGGCGGGACGGGGAAGAGCTTCGTCGCCGCCAGCCTCGGCCTCCATCTCGCTTCGCTCGACCGTGAGGTCGTCCTCGTCGACGTCGACCTCGGCGCCCCCAACCTCCATACTCTCCTGGGCATCAAGGCCTCCCACCCGGACCTGGGCGACTTCCTGACCAACGCCGTCCCTTCCCTGGAGCAGGCGGCCGTCGAGACGCCCTACCGCGGCCTGCGCATCGTCAAGGGCTCGGAGAACATCCTCTTCATCGCCAACCTCAACCACTACAAGAAGCTCCGCCTTCTCCGCCAGCTCCGCCAGATCAACACCCAGAACGTCATCCTCGACCTGGGGACGGGCAGCAGCTTCAACACGCTCGATTTCTTCCTCAGCGCCAACCCCGGCGTGGTCGTGGCGACGCCGGAGGCCACGGCGATCGAGAACACTTACCTCTTCCTGAAGTCCTGCATCATGCGCGTCCTCAAGCTCTATATGGACCATTACAAGATCCAGGAACTCCACCAGAAGATGCTGGACCAGATCGAGAAGAACTCCCAGTCGCTCTACGGCTTCTTCAAGGCCCTCATGGAGAGCGACCGGGCCTACGGCACGATCCTCTACCGGGCCCTGCGCGGCTTCCGGCCCTGCCTGGTCATGAACAAGACGCGGGACGAGCGGGACGTCCTCCTCGGCCGGTCGGTCGCCGACGTGGTCAGGAAGTACCTGCTCATCGACATGAAGTACCTCGGCGCCATCCCCTACGACGAGGACGTCCACGCCTCGCTCCGGGGCCTCAAGCCGTACTTCGTGGAGCACAAGGACTCGGCCGCGGCCAAGGCCATCCGGCAGATGTCCGAGGAGCTGGCCTATTCGATCGAATTCACCCTGCGGACTCCTCCGGAGATCCGGCTTCCGGATACCTGATGCTGAAAAAGATCGAGGACTGGAACTACTACGAGCTGCTGTCGGTGGAGAGGACCGCCTCGCAGGACGAGATCTGGGAAGCCTACCAGGCCGCCTTGGCCACCTACCGGGACGGGTCGCTCGCCCTCTACGGCCTGGTCACCGAGGACGAGCGCGGCCTCATCCTCGAGCGTATCCAGGAGGCCTTCCAGACGCTCCGGGACCCCGGCGAGCGGAAGGACTACGACCTGGCCCTCCTCCGGCACGCCGCCTATTTCCCGCCGAAAGCCCCTTTCCGCAAGTCGGTCGGGAGGCTCGAGATCGAGGACGTCCCCCCCAAGAAAACCCTTTGGGCCGGACTGAAACGGCTTTTCGTCAGAAATCCTTGACGATGTCGTCTTTGGTCCCGAAGGCGCCGTCGGGCCCGGCCGAACTGAGGCGGAACGAGGCGTCCGAGAGCTTCTCGTAGCGGATCTTCCTTCCCCATACGTCCGGGAGGGCGCCCGCCGTCGGATGGAAGCGCCGCAGAGCCTCGAGCGTCTCGGGCAGGCCCCCGCCTTCGGAAGCATATGAGAGGACCTGGCGAGAGAGGCTCTCCAGGTTGGCCCGGGTCAGGTCGATTTTGGCCTCAAGGTACTTGTCGACCATGATCTCAAGCCCCCCCTTGTTGTCGGCGACCTTGGTGAAAAAGATGAAATAGACGGCGACCATCGTTAAGATGACGCCGATGAGCAAGCCCCTGATCTTCATGACGGTCTCCTAAGCGGACCGCTCCCGCGCCGCGGCTTCGCCGGCGTACGCGGCGATACGGTCCGCGATCCTCGCCACCACGGCGTCCGGAACGCCGTCCGGGTGCGCCGACCGGAGTCTCATGTCGCAGATCTCGTTGACGTAATCGACGACGAGCAGCCGTCCCCGGACGTCCCTCGCGACTTCCGTCGAAAAAAATCTGAGCCGGGAGACGCGGGCGATCGTCCGGACGATGGCGTAGATCGGGTCGAGCCCGAGCGCGGCGGCCTCATCGTAGCCGAGCTCGGCGTAGAGATGCGTGCGATCGTCCCACCACGTCAGGTAGACTTCACCGAGGACAAAGAAGCCTCTGAACCAGAACCGCTTGCCGTCCCTGGCCTCAGGGATGATCTTTTCCTGGAGAAGGTACTTGTCGGCCGGGTACGTCCGGCGCGCGGCGAGGACGTCGGCCGGGCCGGCCGCGTCGGCAACGACGCCGACACTGCCGCCGGTCGTGTTGGCCGGCTTGATAAAGAATGGAACGCCCAGCGGGGCGAGTTCCTCGGGCTTCAAGCCGATGTCCGGCTCGGCGGCGAAAGCGGGGAGGATCACGGTGTACGGGGTGAGGATTCCGGCGGTCAGGAACTCCAGGTGCATGGTCGCCTTGTCAGAAGCCCAGCGGATCCGGTCCAGGCCTTCGATGACGTCCCTGCCCCTCTCCGCGGCCAGGGCTTGCAGGCCGACGAAATCGGGCGCGGCCCCTGAGGCCCGGTCGAGCAGGACACGGAAGTCGAGCTCGCCCGAGCTGAAGGCTTCGAGAACCCGGCCGGCGCCGGCCGGCGGCACGGTGAGCGTCGTGAGGCCGCGGCCGCGCGCGGATTCCTCGACGAGGCGGATGAAATCCTTGTCATATTCCCAGTCGTAGGTGAGGGCCAGGTCGTATCGAGATCTCGGGTCCATGGGTCAGTCGTCCGGGACGCGTAATCCACCGCGATTCTGACCGAAATCCGGCAGGCTGTCAATCGAACGGCCGGACGGCCTAGATCTTCCGGAAAAGATAGGCGGCGCCCCTCTCGATGCCTGCTCCGTCCTCTCCCGCCGCCCCGACGAGGGCGTAAGGGCCGTCGAGGGCTACGGAAAACCCGAACCAGTCTTCGTTCGCGGCGTCGCTCGCCCGCAGTCTCTGGATCTCGCCCCAGTTGTCCGCTCCGCCCTCGTTCCTGGAAAAGAGATAGGCCTGGCCTCTCTCCGTGCCCCCTCCTCCGTTCCAGCCCGCGCCGGCGACGATGGTATCCCCGGAGAGGGCGACATCATAGCCGAACAGGTCGCCATTGCGGGCGTCGCTCGCAGTGAGCTTTTTGAGCTCGCCCCAATTCTCGGCTCCGCCTTGGTCGCGGGAAAAGAGATAGATCGCGCCCCGGTTCGTCCCTCCGCTGTCCTCCCAGGCGGCCCCGACGACCGCCAAGGTACCGTCGAGCGCTGCCGACGTCCCGAACGCGTCGCCGTCGGAGGCGGCGCTCGCCGTGAGCTTCTTCAACTGGCCCCAGGCGTCCGCTCCGCCCAGGTCGCGGGAGAAAAGATAGGCCGCGCCCCGGTTCGACCCGGCCCCGTCCTCGCCGCGGGAGCCGATGACGATGACGTCTCCCGCGATGTCGACGGCGTACCCGAATTGATCGGCGTCGTCCGGGTCTCCGGCCGTGAGCTTGACGACTTCGCCCCAGTTGTCCGGGCCGCCTTGATCGCGGGCGAAAACGTAGGCCGCGCCCCTATCGGCGCCCGCGCCGTCCTCGCCGTCCGCCCCGACGATCACGGTATCCCCGTCGATGGCGACGGAGAATCCGAATCCATCATTGTTCTCGGCGTCGCTCGCGACGAGCTTCTTGACCTGGCCCCAATTGTCGGCCCCGCCGTGGTCGCGGGAGAAGACATAGGCCGCTCCCCGGCTCGATCCGATCCCGTCTTCCCCTGCCGCCCCGACCACGGCCAAATCGCCGGATATGTCCACGGAACACCCGAAGAGGTCGCCGTCGCCCCGATCGGCCGCGACGAGCTGCTTGACCTCGCCCCAACCGTCCAGACCGCCCTGGGATTGAAGGAAGAGGTAGGCCGCGCCCCGGTTCGATCCGGACCCGTCGACCCCGGGCGATCCGACAAGAGCGTAGCCGCCGTCGACGGCGACGGACAGGCCGAAGCCGTCGTTGTCGGAGGCGTCGCTCGCCGTGAGCTTCAGGAGCGACCGGAAC
>Ga0154867_1057_pt1 | contig 19695 bp, 21 predicted proteins | sample Rifle2008BG19ft_FD_105839 | JGI IMG/M metagenome (GOLD analysis project Ga0154867, IMG submission 105839) | Candidatus Aminicenantes bacterium RBG_19FT_COMBO_65_30 | reverse complement strand
CTGGGAGGCCCCGGTCCTCGTCCAGAGGCTGTGCGGCATCTGCCCGGTCAGCCACCATCTGGCGGCGGCCAAGGCCATGGACGTCATCGTCGGCGCCGGGCCCGGCAAGCTCACCGCGACCGCCGAGAAGATGCGCCGGCTCATGCACTACGGCCAGATCCTTCAATCCCACGCCCTGCATTTCTTCCATCTCTCCTCGCCTGATTTCCTCCTGGGCATGGACTCGGACCCGGCCGTGCGGAACATCATCGGCGTCGCCGCCCTCAATAAAGACCTAGCCGTCCAGGCCGTCCTCCTGCGCAAGTTTGGCCAGGAGATCATCCAGGCCACAGCCGGAAAGAAGATCCACGGCACGGGCGCGGTTCCTGGGGGGATCAACAAGAACCTGAGCCCCGAGGAACGGGACCGCTTCCTCAAAGGCGCCCCACCGCTCAACATCGACCAGATGATCGAATGGTCCCAGGCGGCCGTCGAGCTCTTCAAGGATTACCACAGGAAAAACAAGGACGTCGTCGACGGCTTCGCCGCCTTTCCTTCGAACCATCTGAGCCTCGTCCGCAAGGACGGCGCCCTGGATTTTTATCACGGCGTGCTACGGGCGGTCGACGCCGAAGGCCGGAAGGTCCTCAACGACGTGGACTACAAGGATTACCTCGAGCACATCGGCGAGGAGATCCGCTCATGGAGTTACATGAAGTTCCCCTACCTCCGCTCCGTCGGCAAGAAGGACGGCTGGTACCGGGTCGGCCCCCTGGCCCGGCTCAACACCTGCGATTACATCCCCTCGCCCCTGGCCCAAAAAGAGTTCGAGGTCTACAAGGCCTACACCGACGGCAAGCCCAACAACATGTCGCTCCACACACACTGGGCCCGGCTCATCGAGCTCCTCCACTCGGCCGAGGTCATCAAGGAGCTCCTTCAAGACAAGGACCTCCAGGGCGCGAAGCTCGTCAAGAAAGGCAAGAGGGTCCCGGAGGGGGTCGGCCTGGTCGAAGCGCCGCGGGGCACCCTCTTCCACCACTACCGCGTCAACGACGACGACCAGATCACGATGGCCAACCTGATCGTTTCGACGACCAACAACAACGAGCCCATGAACCGGGCCGTCCACTGGGTCGCCGAGAACGTCCTGGCCGGCAGGTCCGAGATCACGGAGGGCATGCTCAACCGCGTCGAAGTGGCCATCCGGGCCTACGACCCGTGCCTGAGCTGCGCCACCCACGCGCTGGGCTGCATGCCCCTCGAGGTCTCCCTCGTCGACGCGCGGGGCAACATCCTCCAGAGAGAGGTTCGCTGATTCCGCGAAAAACGAAGGCGCCGGCCGCGCGCGTCCTCGTGATCGGCTTCGGCAATCCCGGACGAGGCGACGACGGGCTCGGGCCGGCGGCGGCCGAACGCCTGTCGGCCCGGGCGATCCCGGGGGTTGCCTGCGACGCCGATTACCAGCTCGGGCTCGAGGACGCCCTGGCCTGCGCCCAGCACGACGTCGTCGTTTTCATCGACGCCGCCCGGGGATTGCGCCGGCCGTACACATTCACCAAAGTCGAGGCGGCCGCCGCCATGCCGGCGATGAGCCACACCCTGAGACCGGAAGCGGTCCTGGCCATCGCCGCGGAGCTCTACGACCGCAGGCCGGACGCCCGGCTCCTGGCCGTCCGCGGTCACCGCTGGACGATCGGCGAAGGGCTTTCGGCCAAAGCCGAGAAAAACCTGGCCCTGGCCCTGAAGTTCCTGGAGAATTTTCTGAAAGGGAACCGTTCATGACCACCAAAACGATCTCCGTTCTCCAGGACCTCCTGGCCACGAACAAGCAAGCCGCCGCGGCCATCCGGCAGGAACTCAGCAGTCGCGGCATCCTCTGCATCAACCTCCTGAGCTCGCCCGGCTCGGGCAAGACGACCCTCCTCGAGAGCCTGGCCGACCGCCTCCGAGGCCGCTACCGGATGGCCGTCATCGAAGGCGACATCGAAACGGAGCGGGACGCCGAGCGCATCCGGGCCAAGGGCATCCCTGCCTGGCAGATCACGACCGGCGGCGCCTGCCATCTCGAGGCCCGGATGATCGGCCGGGTCCTCAGCCACGTCCCGGCGGCGATCGACTTCCTGTTCATCGAGAACGTCGGCAACCTCGTCTGCCCCGCCTCCTACGACCTGGGAGAGGACCTCCGTTGCGTACTGCTGTCTTCCCCGGAGGGGGACGACAAGCCGGCCAAGTACCCCCAGGCCTTCCTGTCCGCGGACTGTCTCATCCTGACCAAGGCGGACCTCGTCCCCTATCTACCATTCGACCCGGCCAAGGCAGCGGCGGAAGCCCTGTCCATCAAGCCCGGGCTCCGCATCTTCACGGTCTCCGCTTTGCGCGGCGACGGCGTCGACGAGCTCGCCGCGTATTTCGCCGAGGCCCTCGAACGCCTGAGGTCCGCCCGTGCATGAGCTCTCCCTCATCGCTTCCGTCTTCGACGTCCTCGAAGAGAATGCCCGGGCTCACGGCGCGGCGCGGGTCACGAAGGTCGTGCTCCAGGTAGGCCGGATGTCGGGGGTCGTTCCCGACCTCCTCGAATCGGCCTTCGACACCTACAAGCAAGGGACGCTCGCCGAAGGCGCCCGCCTGGAGATCGTCGACGTCCCGGTGAGGCTCTGCTGTTCCGACTGCGGCGGCGAAGCCGCCCGCGAAGACTCCGATTTCTCCTGCGCCGCCTGCGGCTCGCGGCGGGTCGAGATCGTCGCAGGCCGCGAGCTTGTCGTCGAGAGAATCGAGCTCGAAACCGACGGCGCCTAGCCGCCCGGACGGCGGTTTCAGCCATACACCCGCGCTTGACAAGCACAAATTCGTTTTGTTATAAATGCCATCTTGTTCTTTGGTCGTTGAGTCTCCTGGCAACGCCGTTAAGGAGATTTTTATTTTTATAGATCATATTCGCCCGCCCCTGGGGCCGGCAGCCGGCCGAAAGCTGTATATTGCCTCCCCCCTGCCCGTCTTCCGGCCCGACGCTTCTCCTCGCCGGCCGCGCCCGTCTCACGGACTCCCGTCCGCACCTCGAACCCCTATAGTGGAGGGATGATTTGGACACCGATACGACCAAGATCCAGTCGTTGATCGACAAGCACCGGGGGCTCAAAAAGAACCTGATCGCCATCCTCCTCGACGTCCAGGAGAGCTTCAACTACCTCCCCCCGGAGTCCCTCCGCCAGGTCGCCAAGTCACTGGACATGCCCCTCATCGACATCCTCGGAGTGGCCACCTTCTATCGGGCCTTCAGCCTGAAGCCCCGGGGCAAGCACATGTGCCTGGTCTGCCTGGGGACGGCTTGCCACGTCCGGGGCGGCCAGAAGATCCTGGAGGAGATCGAGCGGAAGCTCGGCGTCCCGGCCGGGGAGAACACCCCGGACGGCCAGTTCACGCTGGAGACGGTCGCCTGTCTCGGGTGCTGCGCCATCGGGCCCGTCGTCGTCGTCGACGGCGAATACAATGGCCACGCCACCATCCGCAAGGTCGGCCCCATCCTCGACAAGTGCGCCAAGCCGAAGAAGTCGGGGCAAAAGCGGAAGGCCGGCGCCAAGCCCGCCGGGCGAAGAGGCGGGCGGACGGCCCGAAAAAAATGACGGAAAGAGAGGAAACCTGATGGCCGAAAAGAAGAAGCTCCGCATCCAAGACCTGGCGAAGATCCGGGAGAAAACGAAATCCCTGATGACCATCCGGGAGGGCAAGGGCCGGGCACGTGTCACGGTCCACATGGGCACGTGCGGCATCGCCGCCGGCGCCCGGGACATCATGGATGCCCTCCTCGACGAGATCGCTAAAGCCAAGGTCCAGGACGTTATCGTCACGACCTCCGGCTGCGCGGGACTGTGCAACAAGGAGCCCATGGCCACGGTCGAGCTCAAGAACAAGCCCCCCGTCAAGTATGGCGACCTCACGGCGGAAAAAATGCGAAAGATCTTCGCCCAGCACGTCCTCCACGGCAAGATGGTGACGGAATTCGTCCTGGCGGTCGGAAGCGAAACGATGTACTGAGGGAGGACCCTTGAAACAGTATCGAGCTCACTTATTGGTCTGCGCCGGCACGGGCTGCGTTTCCAGCGGATCCTTCAAGATCAAGGAGGTCCTCGAGAAGGAGATCAAGAAGCGGCGCCTCCAGGACGAGGTCCAGGTCATCGCCACGGGCTGCAACGGCTTCTGCGAGAGGGGCCCCATCGTCATGGTCCAGCCCGACGGCATCTTCTACCAGCTCCTCAAGGTCGAGGATGTCCCGCGCCTGGTCGAGGAGCACCTCCTCAAGGGCCGGCCGGTCAAGAAGCTGATGTACGTCCCGCCGGCCGAGGACAAGCCCGTCCCGAAGATGAAGGACATCGAGTTCTTCAAGCACCAGCGGCTCATCGTCCTCCGCAACCGCGGCCGGATCGACCCCGAAAAGATCGAGGAATACATCGCCTTCGACGGCTACGAGGGGATGGGCAAGGCCCTGGCGAAGATGACGCCCGAGACGATCCTCGCCGAGATCACAGCCTCGGGCCTGCGGGGCCGGGGCGGCGCCGGCTTCCCCACGGGCAAGAAGTGGGCGGCCTGCGCCAAGGAAAAGAGGACGCCGAAATACATCATCTGCAACGGCGACGAAGGGGACCCCGGCGCCTTCATGGACCGCTCCGTCCTCGAGGCCGATCCCCACGCCGTCCTCGAGGGGATGGTCATCGGGGCCAGGGCCATCGGCGCCGCGAAGGGGTTCATCTATATCCGGCACGAGTACCCCCTGGCCATCAAGCGCGTCGAGATCGCCATCGGGCAGGCCCGGGAATACGGCCTGCTCGGGAAGGACATCCTGGGGACGGGGTTCGATTTCGACCTCGAGATCGTCAAGGGCGCCGGCGCGTTCGTCTCCGGTGAGGAGACCGCCCTGATCGCCTCCGTCGAGGGCAAGATCGCCATGCCCCGCCAGAGGCCGCCCTACCCCACGCATAAGGGCCTCTGGGGTTCACCGACGGTTATCAATAACGTCGAGACGTGGGCCACCGTCCCCAACATCATCCGCCGGGGCTCGGCGTGGTACTCGGCCCTGGGGACGGACACGAGCAAGGGGACCAAGATCTTTTCCCTCGTCGGCAAGATCAACAACACGGGCCTCGTCGAGGTCCCGATGGGCATCTCCCTCAGCGAGATCATCTACGGCATCGGCGGCGGTATCCCCGGCGGCCGGACCTTCAAGGCGGTCCAGATCGGCGGGCCCTCGGGAGGCTGCATTCCGGCCAAGCTCCTGGACCTGCCGGTCGACTACGAGAGCCTGACGGCCGCGGGGGCCATGATGGGCTCCGGCGGCATGATCGTCATGGACGACAAGACCTGCATGGTCGACATCGCCAAGTACTTCCTCAATTTCCTCCGCGACGAGTCGTGCGGGAAATGCGTCTCCTGCCGGGAGGGGACCCAGCGGATGTGGGAGATCGTCAGTAAGATCTCTGACGGACAGGCGACCCTCGAGGACATCTCCCTCCTCGAGGAACTGGCCGTCTCGGTCAAGGACGCCTCCCTCTGCGGGCTCGGCCAGACGGCGGCCAACCCCGTCCTGTCCACTCTGCGCTATTTCCGCGCGGAATATGAGAGGCACGTCCTCGATAAACGATGCCCGGCCATGGTCTGCAAGGAGATCGTCTCCTCGCCCTGCCAGTACATTTGCCCCATCGACCAGGAGGCGTCGACCTACATCGCCCTCATCGCCCAGAAGAAGTACGAGGAGGCCTTCAAGGTCATCCGCAAGGACAATCCGCTGCCGTCGGTCTGCGGCCGGGTTTGCAGCCGGGCCTGCGAGGCCGTCTGTCGGGCCGGGGAGATCGGAGAGCCCATCGCCATCCGGGCCTTGAAACGCTACGTGATGGACTGGGCCAGGGCCAAGGGCCTGGACGCGCCGACGAAGTTCCCCGTCACCCGGACGGACAAGGTGGCCATCGTCGGCGCCGGGCCGTCCGGCCTGGCGGCCGGCTACGAGCTGATTAAAAAAGGCTATGCCGTTAGGGTCTTCGAATCCCTGCCCGTCGCCGGCGGCATGCTCCGGGTGACCATCCCCGGTCACCGCCTGCCCAAGGATATCCTCCAGGACGACCTCGACTATCTCGTGAGTTGCGGCCTGAGCATCAAGACCAATATGACCCTGGGGAAGGACTTCACCCTGGACGACCTCTTCCAACAGGGGTACAAGGCCGTCTTCCTGGCCACGGGCGCCCATAAGCCCCTGGAAATGGGCGTCCCCGGCGAGGAGGCGGAAGGGGTTCTCCAGGCCTTGGAATATCTGAAGAACCATCACCTCGGCATTCCCGTTTCCCTCGGGGGCCGGGTCGTGGTCATCGGCGGCGGCAATTCGGCCGTCGACGCGGCCCGCGTCGCCTTCCGCGACAAGCGGGTCAAACAGGCCACGATCCTCTACCGCCGGACGCGGAAGGAGATGCCCGCCTACCCCGAAGAGGTCGAGGCCGGCCTCGAAGAGGGCGTCAAGATCGAATATCTCGTCGCCCCGGTCCGCGTCCGCATCAGCGGCGAGAAAGTCGTCGGCGTCGAGTGCATCCGGATGAAGCTCGGCGAGAAGGACGCCAGCGGCCGGGCCAAGCCCGTGCCCATCCCGGGGTCCGAGTTCCAAGTGCCGGCGGACACGCTCATCCTGGCCATCAGCGAACGGGCCTACACGCCGTACCTCAAGGACAGCGACGGTTTGACGCTCTCCCCGGAATGGGGCACGATCATCGTCGACCCGGCCAGCATGGCCACGACCCGCCCCGGCGTCTTCGCCGGCGGCGACGTCGTCTCGGGCCCGAGCAGCGTCGTCGAGGCCATGGCGGCCGGCAAGACCGCCGCCCTGTCCATCGAATGCTACCTCGAGGGACGCCCGCTCGCCCGGCCCCACGAGGTGACCCGGCCGTCCCTCTACATCGAGCCGGTCAAGCTGACGGAAGAGGAGGTCCAGAACACGACGAGGGCCAAGATGCCGCACCTGCCGCCGGCGAAGCGAAGGTCCGGGCACGAGGAGATCGAGACGGGTTTCACCAAGGAGCTCGCCTTGAAAGAAGCGCGGCGCTGCCTGCGCTGCGAGCTCGAAACCCGGGACGGTAAAAAAGCGATGGGACGTGAAACATGATCGAGTTCATCCTCAACGGCTTACCGGTCAAGGCCGAGGAGGGCTGGACGGTCCTCGAAACCGCCAAGTTCTACGGCCTTGAGATCCCGACCCTCTGCCACCACGAGGGATTGACGGAGTTCGGCGGCTGCCGGCTCTGCCTGGTCGAAATCGGCGAGCCCCCCAAGTCGAAGCTGGTGACGTCTTGCACGTATCCGGTGGAGGCCGGGCTCGTCGTCCGGACCGACACCAACCGGGTCTGGGCGGCCCGGCGGATGATGATCGAGCTGATGATCTCCGTCGCGCCGGGCTCCAAAGTCCTCCAGGACCTGGCCTCCAAGTTCGGGGTCACCCGGGTCCGGTTCACGCCCCGCAACGAAGAATGCATCCTCTGCGGCCTCTGCGTCCGGATGTGCGCGGAGCAGATGGACGGCCGGGCCATCGGCTTCCAGCAGCGGGGCCACAAGAGGAAGATCTCGACGCCCTTCGACATCCGGTCGGAGGAATGCCGTCTGTGCGGCGCCTGCATGTACATCTGCCCCGCCTGCCAGCTCCGCTGCCAGGGCCCGAACGCCGAAACGGCTCTCTGCAACGCCTGCCTGACCATGGACCCCACCTGCCTGGAGCACTACGACGAGCTCCAGTGCTGGATGTACGACGCGGGCCGCTGCGGCACCTGCGTCCGGGAAAAGAAATCTTAAAGGATATCGAGGAGGTAATTTCATGCCGACTTTAACGAAGCTCAACAGAAGCGCCGCCACCCTGACCAAGAACCGGACGGAGGGGTCGATCAGCCCCTTCAGCGGGATGTGCGTGACCTGCGTCGACGGCTGTATCGGAATGTGCGAGATCGGGAAATCCGCCTATCGCGGACCCGAGGTCCTCTATCCGCAGCCGTTCGGCATCATCACCGCGGCCTGCGAGAAGGATTACCCCGTCGACCTGTCCCACTTCAGCATAATGGGCACGGCCAAGGGGGCCTGGGGCGTTCCCGCGGACAGCGACAAGGCGACCTTCGAGAAGGTCACGATCGAGACCAAGATCGGCCGGAAGAAGGACATCAAGCTGAAGGTGCCCTTCATCATTTCCGGCATGGGCTCGACCAACGTCGCCCGGCAGAACTGGGCGGGCCTCGGCGGCGGCGCGGCCATCGCCGGGACCATCCTGACGATCGGCGAGAACGTCTGCGGCATGGACGACGAGACCGAGCTCAAGAACGGCCGGGTCGTCCGCTCCCCGGACATGGAGTTCCGCATCAAGTCCTTCCGCGACTGGCAGGACGGCTACGGCGACGTCGTCGTCCAGGCCAACGTCGAGGACACGCGCCTCGGCGTCCAGGAATACGCCATCAACAAGCTGGGCATCGAGACAGTCGAGCTCAAGTGGGGCCAGGGGGCCAAGGACATCGGCGGCGAGGTCAAGATCAAGAACCTCAAGAAGGCCCAGGCTCTCAAGAAGAAGGGCTACATCGTCCTACCCGACCCCGACGACCCCAACGTCATCGCCGCCTTCGAAGAGGGCAGCTTCAAGGAGTTCGAACGCCACTCCCGCATGGGCATGGTCGAGGAGGACGCCTTCATGAAGCGGGTCGAGGAGCTGCGCAAGGCCGGGGCCAAGCGTGTCTTCTTGAAAACGGGCGCCTACCGCCCGGCCGACCTGGCCCGGGCCGTCAAGTACGCCTCCAGGGCCAAGCTCGACCTCCTGACCGTGGACGGCGCGGGCGGCGGCACGGGCATGAGCCCCTGGCGGATGATGAACGAGTGGGGCATCCCGACCGTCGAGATCTGGTCGCTGACCTGGAAGTTCGCCGACCAGCTGGCCAAACAGGGCGAATACGTCCCCGACCTGGCCTTCGGCGGCGGGATCACATTCGAGGACCAGATCTTCAAGGCCCTGGCCCTCGGCGCCCCCTACGTCAAGGCCGTGGGCATGGCCCGCTCGCCCTTGGCCGCGGCCATGGTCGGGAAGACCATCGGCGGCCGCATCAACGACGGCCAGATCCCCGTCTACGTCGAGCGCTTCGGGAACAGCAAGGACGAGATCTTCGTCACCGCTCCCGAGTTGCGGCGGCGCTTCGGCGCCCGCTTCGATGAGCTCCCGGCCGGGGCTATCGGCGTCTACACGTATTTCAAGCGGTTGAGCCAGGGCCTCCGCCAAATGATGGCCGGCGGGCGCAAGTTCACGCTGGACTACATCAACCGCGACGATATCGCCGCGATCACCCATGAGGTGGCCGACATCAGCGGCATCCCGTTCATAACAGATGTCGACAAGGCCGAGGTCCAGAAGATCCTCAAGGCCAAGTAGGTTCATCGCCAGGCTGAATTACCTCCGATCGGCGGAGGAGGGACGTTCCTCCCTCCTCCGCCGGCTTTTTTTTATGCTCCGTTCCGGATATAATGAAGACATCCTCGGATTTCCAGAGCGGCGGGAGGTTCCGATGATCGTGCTCAAGGACGTTCTGGCCCTTCTCGACGGCGAGCTCCTGACCCCGGCGAGCCCGCCCGAGGTGGTCTTCCCGAAGGTTTTCGCCTCCGACCTCATGAGCGACGTCCTGACCTCGGCGGAGCCTGGCTCCCTCCTCCTGACCGGGCTGGCCAACTCCCACGTCGTCTGTACCTGCTCCGTGGCCGACCTGACCGGCGTCGTCTTCGTCCAGGGCAAGCGCCCGGCGCCGGACGTCGTCAGCGAGGCCCAGTCGAAAAACCTGCCCCTCATCGCCACGAAAATGACCATGTTCGAGGCCTGCTCCCGGATAGCCGGGTTCATCCAGGGCGGAGGCCATGCCCACCGCTGAGTCCGTCTACCGCCAGGAGTTCCCCGTCAAGGGCGGCGATTTCGCCAAGGCCGGGGCCGTCGCCTGCCGGATCAAGGAGCTCCTGAAAGACCTCGGCCTCGACACCGCGATTGTGCGCCGGGCGGCCATCGCCGCTTACGAAGCGGAGATGAACGTCATCATGTACGCCCGGGAGGGGAGGATGGATCTGGCCGTCTCCGCGCAGGAGGTCCACATCACCGTCGACGACCAGGGACCCGGCATCGCCGACGTCGAGCTGGCCATGACCGAAGGGTTTTCGACGGCGACGCCGGAAATGAGGGAGCTCGGCTTCGGCGCGGGCATGGGCCTGCCGAACATCAAGAGGAACTCCGACGTCTTCTATATCGATTCGCGGACGGGACACGGGACCCGCCTGAAGATCATCATCCGGACGAACGGACACGGGACGACATGAAAGAAAAAAGCTTCCACGCCATCCACATCACCAAGGACAAATGCATAGGCTGCGTCCACTGCATGAGCGCCTGCCCGACCAAGGCCATCCGCGTCAAGGACGGCAAGGCGCTGATCATCGACGAGCTGTGCATCGACTGCGGCGAATGCCTCCGCGTCTGCCCCTACGAGGCCGTCCATTCCCACACGACGTCGTTCGCCGCCCTTGACGCCTTCGCCTACAAGGTGGCCATCCCCTCCACTGTGCTCTACGGGCAGTTCGGCGGCACGACCTTGCCTAACGAGATCCTCTCCGCCCTGCGCCGCTGCGGGTTCGACGAGGTCTACGATCTCAGCTCGATCTGCGAGCTCAACAACGCCGCGACCGATGAGTATCTCAATGAGCATCCGCGGCCGCGGCCGTTCATCACCCCCACCTGCCCGGTCGTCGTCCGTCTCATCCAGAGACGTTACCCGTCGCTCTGCGGACAGATCCTGCCGATCGAGCCGCCGCGAGAGATCGCGGCCAAGATCCTCCGGACGATCCTGCCCAAGGCTCTGAACCTACCCCCCGAGAAGATCGGGATCATCCACATCACCCCTTGTCCGGCCAAGATGGTCTCCATCAACAGCCCCGCGACCCTGACAAAATCCTATATCGATGGGGCCATGTCGATCCGGGACATCTACCCCCAGATCCTCAACGCCCTCCGGAAAGGCGAGGAGGACGCGCTCATGCGCCATCTCTTCCCGGAAACGCAGTTCAGCGGCATCGGCATGGGCTGGTCGCTTTCCGGAGGCGAAACCCGGGGCGTCAAGAACCACCGGGCCGTGGCCGTCTCGGGGGTCGTGGACACGATGCGGGTCCTCGACCAGGTCGAAGAGGGTCTCCTCCAGGATATCGACCTGCTCGAATGCGCGGTCTGCCCGGACGGGTGCGTCGGCGGGCCGCTCGAAGTGGAGAATCGATTCCTGGCCAAGAGCAGGATCCTGCAGCTCGTCGACGCCGCTGGAGAGCGCGCGGTCGTCGATCCCAAGGACGTCAGCCGGCTCTATCACAAGAATTTCCTGTCGTTCGACCACCCGGTGGCGCCCATCGAATCGCGTCCCCTGGACCGCGACCGGGCCTTGGCCATCCGCAAGGCCAAGCGCCGGGAAAAGCTCTTCGCCGACCTGCCCCGGAAGGATTGCGGGATTTGCGGGGCGCCCGACTGCCAGACGCTGGCCGACGATATCGTCCGCGGCCTGGCGGTCCTCGACGACTGCCCGTTCGTCAAGAAGGAGAAGCGATGACACTCACCGACCTGGCGACACGCCTCGAGCTCAAAGTCTTCACGGCCGGCATCCCGCTCGACAGGCCCGTCCTTGGCGGCTACGCGAGCGACCTCCTGAGCGACGTCATCGGCCACGCCCGCAAGGACGACCTCTGGGTGACCATGCAGGTCCATCCGAACATCGTCGCCGTCGCCGTCCTCAAGGAACTCGCCGGGATCGTCCTCGTCAACGGGCGCGAACCGGCCCCGGAAACTTTCGCCCAGGCGGAGCGGGAGAAAGTCCCCGTTCTCGGGACCCGGCTCGGTACGTTCGAGCTCGTCGGACGGCTCTACGCGATGGGGGTCAAGGGGGGTTGATGGAGCTCCGGCGGCTCCGGGCCGACCTCCACATCCACACCTGCCTCTCGCCGTGCGGGGAGCTGGCGATGTCGCCGCGCGCGGTCGTCGACCGAGCCCGGGCCGTCGGGCTCGACCTCATCGCCGTCACCGACCACAACACGACGGAGAACGCGGCCGCCGTGATCGAAGCCGCCCGGGGCACGGGGCTCGCCGTCCTCGCCGGGATCGAGCTGACGACCGCTGAAGAGGTCCACATCCTCGGCCTCTTCGACACCGGGGCCGAGCTTGGGCCCTTCCAGGCGGAGGTCTACCGGAATCTCCCCGATGTCCCTTCGAAGAAGAAGTTCGTCAAGGACCAGGTCATCGTCGACGCGGCGGATTACGTCACCGGGTTCAGCCCGCGGTGCCTCTTCGGGGCGACGCTTTTTTCCGTTCACGACGCCGTCGGCCTCATCCACGGCCACGGCGGTTTGGCCATCGCCTGCCACGTCGATCGGGAGTCGTTCAGCATCATCTCCCAGCTCGGCTTCATCCCGCCCGGCCTCGGTCTCGAGGCCGTCGAGGTTTCGCCCCGCCTGACCGTCGCCGAGGCCCGGGCAACGCTCGGTCCGTTCGACCCCCTGCCGATCGTCCGTTTCTCGGACGCCCACAAGCCGGAGGAGATCGGCTCTGCCACGACCGATTTCCTGGTCGCCTCGCCCGGCCTCGGGGAGATCCGCAAGGCCCTGGCGGGCGAGGCCGGCAGAAAGGTCATTCCGTCATGATGGAGGATCTCTCTCTCCACATCCTCGACATCGCCGAGAACGCCATCGCCGCCGGCGCGACGCGGGTGCTCATCGCCGTCAACGAGAACGGCAGGCGGGACCTCCTGGCCTTCCGGGTGACGGACAACGGCCGGGGGATGTCGCGGCAGGAGAAAGAGCGGGCCCTCGACCCGTTCTTCACGACCAAGCGGAAAAGGACCGGCCTCGGCCTGCCCCTGCTCGCCCAGACGGCCGAAGTCTGCGGCGGCCGGGTGGTTCTCGAATCCGCCCTGAAGGAAGGCACAAGGGTCACGGCCCGCTTCCGCCTCGCCCACATCGACAGGCCGCCCTTGACGAAGATGACCGAGACTATGATGATGCTCTTCTTCGGACATCCCGAGGTCGAATTCCGCTACCGGCACACCCGTAACGGATCGCGATTCAGCTATTTGCGTCCCGCCCTTGCCGGCCGGGCCGCCGCCTCCGCCGAGATCGCCACGCTCCGGGATTCCCTCCGGGCCGGCTTGAAGAGGATCGGCGTCAGCTGATCTCGCCGGTGAGGTAAGCCCGGGTCCTCGGGTCCCGGGGGTTGGCGAAGACCTCGGCGGCCGGCCCGTGCTCGACGAGCTCCCCTAAATAAAGGAAGGCTAAGTAATCGGCCACGCGCCGGGCTTGGCGCAGGATGTGGGTGACTACGACGACGGTGTACTCCTGTTTGAGCTCCATCAGCCGCCGCTCGACGTTCTGGCTCGACTGGGGATCGAGCGCGGAGGTCGGCTCGTCGCCGAGGATGATCTCCGGTTCGACCGCTAGTCCCCGGGCCAGGCACAGCCGCTGCTGCTGTCCGACCGAAAGGACGGAGGCCGGTTCGCGAAGCCTGTCTTTCACTTCCTCCCAGAGGCCGGCGACCTTGAGGTAGTGTTCGACCCGGAGGTCGAGGCCCTTCTTCGCCCTGAGCCCGTGGATCCTCGGGCCATAGGCGACGTTCTCGTAGATCGACATGGGCAGGACCTGGGGTTTCTGGGAGAGGAGTCCCATCTTCTTCCGGATCCGGGTGACCTCGGTCCGCGGCGCGTAGATATTCTCCCCGTCGAGGACGACCTCGCCGCGGATGCGCACGCCCTCGTCCGTGTCCAGAAGCCGGTTAAGCGATTTGAGGAGGGTCGTCTTGCCGCAACCCGACGGCCCGATGATGACCGTGATCTTTTTCGCCGGGATGTCCAGGTTGATGTTCTTGAGGACCCGGAGGTCGCCGTAATAGACGCTCAAGTCCCGGATGCTGATAGGGGGCTGTCCATTCATGGCCGCGTCCGTCCTTTACTTGACGACATGCCGGGTGACCTTTCGGCTCATCGCCCGGCCGGCCAGGCTGATGAGGAGGATGATCAGGGTCAGGACCGCGGCCGAGGCGTAGGCCCTCTGTTGGACCTCGGGGAACGGGGTCCCCAGTTGGAAGAAGATGGCCAGGGGCAGGGTCGCCGCCGGATCGGCGAGGGCGGTCGGGACGCGGTCGGTGAACCCGGCCGTGAACAGGACCGAGGCGGCGTCGCCGATGCCCCGGCCGAAGGCGAGGAGAACGCCCGTCAGGATGCCCGGCGCCGCCTGCCGGACCATGACCTTCAAGGCCGTCTCGAACCGCGTCGCCCCGAGCGAGTCCGAGGCCTCCTTGAGCTCGCGGGGGACGAGGCGCATGACCTCGTCGATGGCCCGGCACATGATCGGGAACTCGAGGAGGGCGACCGTCAGCATGCCGGCCAGGAGCGAGGCCCGAAGGCCCAGGGCCAGCATGACGACGAAGCCGAAGGCGCCGTAGACGATGGACGGCACGCCCCAGAGGACGTCCAGAAAAAAACGCGTCCAGACGGCCGTCTTCGAGGCCCGGCCCTTATAAAGGTTGAGATAAAGCGCGAGCGGCAGGCTCAGAAGGAAGGCCAGGGCCGTCGCTCCGACGGCGAGGTAGAGGGAACCGAGGATGGCGTTCAAGATGCCGCCCTCCTTCCCCAGGTAAAAGCCGCCCTTGGGCGTTTGAGTCAGCATGGACAGGCTCAAGGCGGGGACGGACTTCCAGAGGATCGTCCCGAGGATGAGGAGAAGCGAGAGAAGGACGACGGCGGCCGAGGCGGTGGCCAGGACACGGAAGAAAAGGTCGGCCCGCTTGCGCGTCCCAATGTGGCCGTTCGGGATCCCGTTCACTGGACCCTCTTTTCGACGCGGACGAGGATCCGCCGGGCGAGGACGTTGAAAAAGAGGACGATCAGCATGAGGACGAGGGCGGCCGTCATCAGGGCCGCGTCGTAGCGGGGGATCGACATCATCTCGCCGTAATTGTTGGCGATGAGCGCCGGCAGGGGGTAGCCGGGGTCGAAGACTGACCGGGGCACGGCCGGGACGTTGCCGACGACCATGAGCACGGCCATGGTCTCCCCGAAGGCCCGGGAGAAGCCGAGGACGGACGCCGCCAGAATGCCTTGGGCGCCCTTCCTCAGGACGACGTGCCGGGTCGTCTCCCATTTCGTCGCTCCGAGGGACAGGGACGCATCGCGGAGCGACCGGGGGACGGAGGCGAAGACCTCGAGCGACACGTGGATGATCGTCGGGAAGGTCATGATGGCCAGGACGATGCCGCCGGCGAGGATGCTGTAGCCGGAGGAATAGACGCCGGCGAGCGGTGCGAGGACGTTGCCGACGAAGGGGACGACCAGGATGACGCCCCAGACGCCGTAGACGACGGAAGGCAGGCCGGCCAGAAGGTCGACGACGGGCTTGGCCCCCTCGCGAATCCAGCGCGGGGCGTACTCCGAAAGGTAGATGGCCGCCAGGATCGAGACCGGCACGGCCAGGACAAGGGCGGTCACCGTCACCCACATCGTCCCGGTGATGAACGGAAGAAGGCCGAATTGACCCTTGAGGGGATGCCACGCCGAGGAGAAGAGAAGCCGGGACAGGGGCTCGACACCAAGGATGGCTTTCGACTTGAGGAAAAGCCCGACGACGATGAGCAGGACGAGGAATCCCGGCAGGGCGGAGAGGAGGCCCATCGCCCGCCGGGCCAGGGCGTCCTTGAGAAGCCTCATTTTTTCCCCGCCTCGCCGCGGACGACGGCCAAGCCGGAGGCGATCCGGTCCGGCCCGACGGCGATGTAGCCCATCTCGGCGACGTATTTCTGGCCCTCGACGAGGACCCATTCGAGGAATGCCGTGAGGAGAGGCCGGCCGGGCTTGCCCTTGATCACGAAATAGAGCTCGCGCGCCGGCGGCGAGGGGTAGACGTCCGCCGCGATAGCCCGGACGAGATCGTCGCGCGTGGCGTAGATCTTTTCCGCCGGCTCGAGCGCTCCGCTGCCGTCAAGGTCGATGGGACAGATCTCGATGCCGGCGACGGGCTTCAAGGTCTTGGCGTCGTAGGCGAAATTGACGTTGTTGAAGCCGATCGCCAGCGGGTCGCGCCGGACGGCCTCGGCCAGACCCGGGTCGCCGTAAACCCCGACGCCGGTCAGGTCCTCCTGGTGTCCGCCGAGAAAGGCCGCCCAGGTCTCCGCGGCGCCGCAGGCGTCGGAACGGGTGAAGACGTGGAGGGGAGTCCGGCCGTTCCTGCCGAGGAGCCCTTCCCAGGTCGACGCGGATCTCTTGATCCATATCCCGGCGAAGTCCTCTTTCCTGAGGCCGCGCCGCAGGATGTCGGCGAGGAACGGATTCTTCCGGTTGACGGTGGCGATGACGGCGTCCTTGGCCACGGCCAGGGCCACGGCCCCCTTCTCGACCTCTGCCGGAAGGATCTCGCGCGAGACCATGCCGATGTCGACAACGCCGGCCAGGGCGTCGGTGATCCCCTTGCCCGCCCCGCCCGCCTGGACGTCGATGTTGACCCCGGGATGGGTTTTCTGGAATTCCTCCTGCCATCGGACGGCCAGGGGATAAAGAGCCCAGGCGCCGGAGAGCGAGAGGCTGCCGCGCGCCGCCGTCGCGCCCTTCTGGGCAGACGCCGGGGCGGCCCCCCCCGGTGCGACCGCGGCCGTCGCCAATAGAAAGGCCAGGGCTACGGCTGATTTTTTCATGGCCTTCCTCATCGGCCGCCCGCCGCGGGCGTGCTCTTCCGGACGAGATCGGCGAAGGTCGTTTTTTCGAGGATCCCGGCCACCGCGTCCCGGACGTCCTTCCACAGCCAGCGCAGCCCGCACGTGCCCTCCATGGGGCAGGGCTCGTGGGCCATGACGCTGACGCAGTCGATGGGGGCGAGCGGGCCGTCCATGACCCGGATGACCTCGGCCACGTTGATGGCCGCGGGCGGCTTGGCCAGGACGTAGCCGCCTTTCCGGCCCTTGCGGCTCTTGAGGTACCCGGCCCGCTTCAGCAGAAGGAGGATCTGTTCGAGGAACCTCTGGGGGATCTCCTGGGCCTTGGAGATCTCCCGGCTGTGGACGGGCCCGTCCGCATACCGGCGGGAGAGCTCGAGCATGGCCCGGCTGGCGTATTCGCCCTTGGTCGATAGCCTCATCGTCGCTCCTGCTTAGTCGACTTAATCAATAGACTAAGTCATTTAACATGAGCTGCGGCGCCTTGTCAAGAGGTTTTATGGGGTTGTTTATTAAGATATTTACCCCGACGGAGACGACCGCTGAACCCGGGGCCGAGGGGTGTCGTCGACGGTAGCATAAAGCGGGGATTTAGCTTTGCCGGGACGGATACGCGGACTCCTCCCATCGAATCCGGACCGGGAAAGCGTTAAGAATCACCGCGCGGACGGAGACGACACCCCGAGGCCCTTCAGCGCACGAAGGCCTTGCGCCCGGCGTAAACGGCGTTGGAGCCGAGCTCCTCTTCGATCCTCATCAACTGGTTGTACTTCTCGACCCGCTCGCCGCGGCAGGGCGCTCCGGTCTTGAGGTGCCCCGTGCCCATGGCCACGGTCAGGTCGGCGATGAAGCTGTCGACCGTCTCGCCGCTCCGGTGGGAGACCATGGCGCCCCACCCGGCCTTGCGGGCCATGTCGATGGCGGCGATGGTTTCGGTCAGCGTCCCGATCTGGTTGAGCTTGATGAGCACGGCGTTGGCGGCGTTCTCGTCGATGCCCCGGGCTATGCGCTTGACGTTGGTGACGAAGAGATCATCGCCGACGAGCTCGATCTTGTCGCCGAGCGTTTTGTTGAGGAGCTTCCAACCGTCCCAATCGTCTTCGGCCAGACCGTCTTCGAGAACGAGGATCGGGTACTTGCGGGCCCAGTCCTCGTACATCCGGACCATCTCGTCCGCCTTCACCTTCTTGTTCTCGGTCCTCAGGTGGTAAAAGCCGTCTTCGAAGATGCTGCTCGTCGCGCCGTCGACCGCCAGGACGATGTCGTCGCCGGGCTTGTATCCCGCTTTCTCGATCGCCTTCAAGATGGTTTCGACCGCGTCGGCGTTCTTCTCGAAGGCCGGGGCGAAACCGCCCTCGTCACCGACCCCCGTCGTGAAGCCGCCGCTTTTGAGGACGCTCTTCAGCGCGTGGTAGGTCTCCGCCCCGAAGCGAAGGGCCTCGCGGAAGTTCGGCGCGCCCACAGGGGCGATCATGAACTCCTGAAGGTCCGTGCTCTGCCAATTGGCGTGGACGCCGCCGTTAAGGATGTTGAACATCGGCACCGGCAGGAGATTGGCCGACGCGCCGCCAAGGTAGCGGTAGAGCGGCAGCTTCACGGACGCGGCCGCGGCCCGGGCCACGGCCATGCTGACGCCGAGCACGGCGTTGGCCCCGAGCTTGTTCTTGAATTCCGTCCCGTCCAGGGCCAGCATGGCCCTGTCGACGCCGGCCTGGTCGAGAGCGTCGAGGTCCTTGACGACTTCGGCGATGTCGATGTTGACGTTCTCGACGGCCTTGAGGACGCCCTTGCCCTGGTAGCGGTTCTTATCCCCGTCGCGGAGCTCAAGGGCCTCGTAAACGCCGGTGGAGGCCCCCGACGGGACGGCCGCGCGGCCGAAAGAACCGTCCCCGAGCGTGATTTCGACCTCGACGGTCGGGTTGCCGCGGGAATCGAGGATCTCCCTCGCCTGGACCTTCTTGATGAGAGCGGGCATGACGTCCCTCCTTACGGATATGTCGAGTCATTCTATCAGAAGGGGATCGCGATTGACAACCTCCGCCGCCGGTGCTAAAAGAGGATGAAAGAGATCCTATGGAGATCCTCGAAGTCCTCCTCAAGCTCGTCCTGGCCATCGCCCTGGGCGGGCTGATCGGCCTCGAGCGGGAGGCCAGCCAGAAGCCCGCCGGCTTCCGGACCAACATCTTGGTCTGCGTCGGCTCGACCATGATGATGACCCTGGCCACGCTCCTCGTCCAGGCCGAGGGCGGGTCGCCCGACACGCTCGTCCGCATGGCCGCCGGGGTCATCACGGGCGTAGGCTTCCTCGGCGCCGGGACGATCCTGCAGGCGCGGGGGACGATCGCCGGCCTGACGACCGCCTCGACGCTTTGGCTTGTCGCCGGCCTGGGCCTGGTCATCGGCGCCGGGTATTACATGCCGGCCCTCATCTTCACCGCCCTGACGATCACGACGCTTCTCCTTTTCCGCCGGATCGAGGATTCCTACCTCCGCAAGTCCCAGTTCCACTACCACCTCAAGGCCAAGGCCCGCCCCTACATCCTCTCCAGCCTCCGCAAGCTCGCCCTCCACCACGGCGTCCGGCTCGAGCGGCTGGCCATGAAGCAGGAGGGGCAATCGTACCTCCTCGCCTTCTCCTTCTCGTCGTCCGAAGAGAAAGAGCAGGAATTCAACCAGGGGCTCCTCGAGCTGGCCGACATCGAAGAACTGAAGATTGATTGAAAACCGCCTCCTCCTTGCGACGACGAACCCCGGTAAAGTCCGTGAGATCCGTCGCGTCCTCAAGGGACTGTCCCTCAGGGGACAATCCCTCAAGATCGTCGGGCTGACGGACGTCTTCCCGGGCTTGTCCTACAGAGAGCGAGGCCGGACGTTCGCGGAGAACGCCAGGGCCAAGGGTCTCTTTTACAGCCGAAAGTGGTCCGGCCTGACCCTGGCCGAGGACTCGGGGCTCGAGGTCG
>Ga0154867_1047_pt2 | contig 19893 bp, 19 predicted proteins | sample Rifle2008BG19ft_FD_105839 | JGI IMG/M metagenome (GOLD analysis project Ga0154867, IMG submission 105839) | Candidatus Aminicenantes bacterium RBG_19FT_COMBO_65_30 | reverse complement strand
CGACGGGGCTGACCGTGTTCGTCCCCCTGAAGAACCTCGACACGTTCCTGACGACCTCTCTCGGGATCAATTTCTAGGCCGGCTTCGGGGCGGCTCGGAAGACAGCCTCCTCGGCCGGATGGGGCTTCATGGATTTGATTCGGAGGTCATTTCCTAGTAAGATAGTCGAGAATGACGGGCGGAGGGCCCATGAAAAAACGATACTGGCGCTGTTTCGTCTGCAACGACATCCACTACGGGATCGCCCCGCCGGAGCTGTGCCCGACGTGCAAGGTCCTCAACGCCTACGTCGAGATCTCGGCGGCCGAGGCCCGGAAGATCCTGGGCGGCGGGCCCAATACGTCGCAGACGGCGGAGGATTTCCGGGCGGCCATCGAAAGCTTCGCGGCCGGCAACGAATTCGAGGTCAACCCCGACCGGGAGAAGGTCGACCTGCTCCTCAAGGGCATCTTCGAGAACGAGCTCAACCACGGCCTCAAGTATTGCCCCTGCCGGCTGCGCACCAAGGACTGGGAAGAGGACTTGAGGATCGTCTGCCCCTGCCATTTCACGATCCATGAAACCTACAAGGGGATCAAGGACGGGGAATGCTGGTGCGGACTCTTCGTCAGGAGGAAATGATGGCGAATCTGCTGATGTTCCACGGGCGGGAATGCCCCCACTGCAAGAAGATGATGCCCTTCGTCGAGAAAATCGAACAGGAGACCGGCCTCCGTTTTGACAAGCGCGAAGTCTGGCACGACGAGGCCAACGCCGACCTCATGCGCAGCCACCGCGAGGACCTCGCGCCAAAATGCGGCAACCAGCTGCGCGTTCCGACCTTTTTCAATCCCGAAACCAAGGACGCCGTCTGCGGCGAAGTCGAATACGAGAAGCTCAAGGACTGGGCGCTCAAACAGTCCTAGGGGCCGGACGGCATCACGGCGGGGAGGTTCGTCGATGATCGAACGGTTCGATCCCCTCAAAGGAGAGAGACTCCGGATCCTCGATGAAGCGGGCGAGCCGCGATCCGACCTCGACCCCGGCCTGCCCGACACCGAGCTCCGGACGCTCTACGAACGCATGGCGCGGACGAGAGCCGCGGACGCCAAGGCCCTCAAGCTCCAGCGACAAGGCCGGCTCGGCACCTACCCGCCGAGCCGCGGCCACGAGGCCTGCCAGGTCGGATTGGCCTCGGCCATGGGCCGGGACGACTGGTTCTTCCCCTATTTCCGCGACCTCGGCATGTACATCACCCTGGGCTATCCCCTGGCCGACTACTACCATCTCTGGATGGGGAACGAGGCCGGCCTGAGGACGCCCGACGGATTGAACATCTACCCGATCGCGATCCCCGTCGGCTCGCAGATCCCCCAGGCCGTCGGGGCGGGCCTGGCGGCGAGATACCGGAAACTCCCCATCGCCGTCGTCACCACCTTCGGCGACGGGGCGACCTCCGAAGGCGACTTCCACGAAGGATTGAACTTCGCCGGGGTCTTCCGGACGCCCAACGTCTTTTTTTGCCTGAACAACCAGTTCGCCATATCCGTGCCGCGGACCCGTCAGACGGCCTCCGCGACCATCGCCCAGAAGGCCGTCGCCTACGGCTTTCCCGGCGTCCAGGTCGACGGGAACGATGTGCTGGCCGTCTTCGCCGCGTCCCGCGAGGCCCTGGCCAACGCCCGGATAGGCGGCGGTCCGACGTTGATCGAGGCCTACACCTATCGGATGGGCGACCACACGACATCGGACGACGCCGCCCGCTACCGGTCGAAGGAAGAGGTCCAGGAATGGGAGCGGAAAGATCCGCTCCTCCGCTTCAGGCATTACCTTGGGAAAAAAGGTCTCTGGGACGAGGCCTACGAAAAAAGCGTCCAGGACGAGGCCACGGCTTTCGTGGAGGATGCGGTGGCCGAGGCCGAGGCCCGGCCGGTTGCGACCCTGGAGGATATTTTCGCCTACACCTACGCGGTGACACCTCCCGACCTCGCGGCCCAGCTCGCCGACCTCAAGGCCTTCGCCGGGGAGGGACGCCGATGATCATGACCATGGTCCAGGCGATCAACCAGGCGCTCGCCCAGGAGATGGAGAGGGACGACCGGATCATCGTCCTCGGCGAGGACGTCGGCCGCAACGGCGGCGTCTTCCGGGCGACCGAAGGCCTCTTCGACAGGTTCGGCCCCGACCGGGTCATGGACACGCCCCTCGCCGAGTCGGGGACGATCGGCGCCTCGATCGGCATGACCGCCCTCGGCCTCCGGCCGGTCCCCGAGATCCAGTTCATGGGCTTCATCTACCCGGCCTTCAACCAGATCGTCTCCCACGTCGCCCGCCTGAGGAACAGGACGCGGGGCCGGTTCACGGTACCCCTGACCCTCCGGACGCCCTACGGGGCCGGGGTCAAGGCCCTCGAGCATCACTCCGAAAGCACGGAGGCCCTCTTCTGCCAGATCCCCGGGCTGACCGTCGTCGTCCCCTCGAGCCCCTATGACGCCAAGGGGCTCCTCATCGCCTCGATCCGCAGCGACGACCCGGTCATATTCCTCGAGCCGACCAAGCTCTACCGGGCCGAAAAGCAGGATGTTCCCGAGGAGCCTTACGAGGTCCCGCTGAGGCTGGCCGCGGTCGTCCGGGAGGGCAAGGACCTGACCATCGTGGCTTGGGGCGCGATGGTGCCGGTGGCGCGGCAGGCTGCCGACGCGGCCCAAGCCGAGGGCGTCGGCGCCGAGATCGTCGATTTGCGGACGCTCTCGCCCATGGACAGGGAAACGATCATAACATCGGTCAAGAAAACAGGCCGCGCCCTGATCGTCCACGAGGCGCCGAAGACCTGCGGGCTGGGCGCGGAGATCGCGGCCACGATCGGCGAGTCGGCCCTCCTCAGCCTCCTCGGCCCGGTGATGCGCGTGACGGGCCAGGACATCACCGTGCCGCTGCCGAAGAGCGAGGACCGCTATTATCCGGGCCCGGAGCGCGTCCTGGGGGCCATCCGCAAGCTCATGGAGGTTTGACATGGCCAAAGAGTTCCGCTTCCCCGACGTCGGAGAGGGGATCACCGAAGGAGAGGTCGTCCGCTGGCTGGTCAAGGAGGGCGACGAGGTCAAGGCCGACGAGACCGTGGCCGAGATCGAAACCGACAAGGCGGTCGTGGAGATGCCCTCGCCTTACGCCGGGACGGTCCTCAAGCTCCATTTCAAGGAAAAGGACCTGATCAAAGTCGGCCAGGTCCTGGTGACCATCGGGGAGAAGGGCGAAGCCGTGCCTGCGGACGCGCCGGCCGCGGCCGCGATGCCGGCGGCCCGTCCCGCGATCCCGGTCCCCCAGGCCATCCCGGGCCGGGCCGGCGAAGTCCTGGCCATACCCAGAGTCCGGGCCCTGGCCAGGGAGCTCGGCGTCGACATCGGAACCGTCACCGGAACGGGCCCGGGCGGGCGGATCACCGAGGACGACGTCCGCGCGGCCAAGCCGGGTCCGGCCGAAAAAAAGCCCGTGATCAAGGTCAAGGCGAAATACGACCTCTACGGCACGCTGGAGCGGATCCCCCTCCGCGGCGTCCGCAGGGCCACCGCCAAGAAGATGCGGGAATCCCTGGACCACGCCGCCCACGTGACGCACTGCGACGAAGCGGACGCCGGCGCCCTGGCCGCGCTGCGCGAGAGGATGAAGCCGGAGGTCGAGGCCGGGGGCGTCAAGCTGACGTACCTGCCGTTCATCGTCAAAGCCCTCGTCGAGGCCCTCAAGCTCCACCCAACCCTCAACGCCACCCTTGACGAGGAGGAGGGCGAGATCGTCGTCAAGAGATATTACAACATCGGCATCGCCGTGGACATCCCCGAGGGGCTGATCGTGCCCGTCGTCAAAATGGCCGACCAGAAATCCGTGGGAGACATCGCCGCCGAGATCCAGGGGCTGGCCAAATCCGCCCGGGAGAGGACCCTCGACCTCGCCGACCTCAAGGGCGGCACCTTCTCCATCACCAACGTCGGCGTCATCGGCGGCGACGCCGCGACGCCGATCATCAACTACCCCGAGGTCGCCATCCTGGCCACGATGAAGATCGCCGAAAGGGCGCGCGTCGCCGGCGGCGCCGTCGTCGTCAAGACGACCCTGCCCCTTTGCCTGTCTTTCGACCACCGGGTGGTCGACGGGGCCGAGGCGGCCCGATTCACGAAAGACCTCGTCCGCTTCCTGGAAGCTCCGGAGAGCCTGCCCCTCCAGGGCGAGTGAACGGCGCGCGGTCGCTTGTGGTATATTGGCCGTCCCGCCCGGACGGCCGCGGCGAGCGCGGACGAGGGCTGATTTGCGAGAGAAATGATGGAAAAAAGACCTTCGAAGGCCGCCAGGCTCAAAGCGATCATCCGGACCCGGCCGAAGGCCCTCGTGGCCTTCTCCGGGGGCGTCGATTCCACTCTGCTCCTGAGGGTCTGCCGCGACGTCCTGGGACCGGCCAACGTCACGGCCGTGACGGGCGTCTCCCAAACCTACACGCCCGAGGAAAAACGGGCGTCCCGGCGCGTCGCCCGCGAGCTCGGCGTCGAGCACGTCCTCGTCGAGACCGACGAGCTTTCCTGCGGCGCTTTCGCGGCCAATCCGGCCGACCGCTGCTACTTCTGTAAGAGCGAGCTCTTCGGCAAGATCGCGGAACTGGCCAAAAGGCGGGGCGTCGCCGCGGTCTACGACGCGACCAACGCCGACGACCTCTCCGATTACCGGCCCGGGCGGCGGGCCGCCGAGGAACGCGGAGTGACGAGCCCCCTCGTCCTGGCCGGGTTCACCAAGAAGGACGTCCGGAGCCTCTCGAGGAAGCTCGGCCTCGAGTCCTGGGACAAACCGGCCAACCCCTGCCTGGCCAGCCGGATCCCGTACGGCACCCGCATCACCCGGGAAACCCTGGAAAAGGTCCGGGCCGGGGAAAAGTTCATCCGCGACCAGGGCTTCCCCATCGTCAGGCTCCGCCACCACGGCCGGCTGGCTCGCATCGAAGTCCCGGCCGCCGATTTCGCCCGGCTGTTGAAGCCCGCCACGGCGCGGAAGCTCGCGAACCGGCTGAGGTCGCTCGGGTATCTTTGGATTGCCCTCGACGTCGAAGGCTACCGCACGGGAAGCCTCAACCGGGCCGTCGAGGAGCGCGGCATGAAAAAACGATGAACGTCGCCGTCGGCATGAGCGGCGGCGTCGATTCCTCCGTCGCCGCTCTCCTTCTCCTCAAGGCGGGACACAACGTCTCCGGCGTCCTGATGAAGATCTGGCCCGGCCCGGACGCGCCGGCCGCCGCGAGGAGCGCCTGCTACGGCCCCGACGAGGCCGGCGACATCCAGGCGGCGAGGGACGTCTGCGCCCGGCTCGGCATCCCGCTCCACGTCATCGACTGCTCCGGCAGCTACGAGGACCTCGTCCTTCGCTATTTCCGCGAAGGCTACCTGGCCGGGACGACACCGAACCCTTGCGTCCGCTGCAACCAGCTGGTCAAGTTCGGCATCCTCCCGGACGCCGCCCGGCGGTCGGGGCTCGAATTCGACCGGTTCGCCACCGGGCACTACGCCCGGGTGGAACACGCCGCCGCGCTCGGCCGGTTCCTCCTGAAAAGGGCCGTCGATATCCGCAAGGACCAATCGTATTTTCTCTACCGCCTAAGCCAGGCCCAGCTGGCAACGGTCCTTTTCCCCCTGGGGGAGCTCGCGAAAAGCCGGGTCCGGACGATCGCCCGGGAGGAGGGACTCCCCGTCCACGACAGGAAGGAAAGCCAGGATTTCTACGGCGGCGACCTCGGCGACATCCTCGGGCGGGACGGCCGTGAGGGCGATATCGTCGACCGCGACGGGCGCGTTCTCGGCAGGCACCGCGGCGTGGCCGGCTACACGATCGGCCAGCGGAAGGGGCTGGGGATCGCCTCCCCCGTCCCGCTCTACGTCGTCGGCATCGACGCCGGGACGAACAGGCTCGTCGTCGGACCGGAAAACGAAACGTTCCGTCGCGCATGCATGGTCCTGGAGTGCGTCTGGGGGCCGTACGACGATCTGCCTGCCCCGGCGGAGGTCCGGGTCAAGGTCCGCTCGGGCGGCCGGTTCGTCCCGGCGACGATCTCCCCGCTCGACGGCGGCCGGACCCGGGTCGACTTCGCCGAGCCCGTCGCGTCCGTCGCGCCGGGCCAGTCCGCCGTTTTCTACGACGGGGAGACTGTCGTCGGCGGCGGCATCATCGAAACCGCCGACTGATCCGGGCTTTCCTCACTTCCCGAATCGGGATATAATCGGCGTCAGCCATCAACGAAAAGGAGAAAATTCAATGTCCGGCTATCTGATCGCGTTCGTTTTCGGCATCCTGATCATGGGCGCCCTGATCGCCCAGCGGGAGCGGATGGGGAGCGGCAGCTTCAACGCCTGGCTCAAGGGTAAAAAGGGGTTGGCCGTGTCGGCTCTCCTGGGCATCATCGTCATCGCCCTGCTCGTCCAAGCCTTTATCACCGTCCAGGCCGGGACGGTCGGCGTCGTCAAGAGGCTCGGGGCCGTGCGCCAGGAGCTGAAGCCCGGCTTGCACGTGATCGTCCCGCTCATCGACAAGGTCGTCATCTTTCCGACCCTTAAAAAAACGTACGAGGCCTCCGACAGTCCGCAATCGAGCATGGCCGATTATCCCGACATCATCATCACGGCCCTGACGTCAGACGGCCAGCAGATCCGGGTGGGGATGACGGCCAGGTTCATGATCCAGCCGGGCAAGGCCGCCTGGATCCTCCAGAACCTCGGCTCGGAGCGCGAGTTCGTGGAAAAGGTCGTCAAGACCGAGATCCGCGGCTCCGGCCGCCGCGTCCCGACCAGGTTCGCCGCCTACGACCTCTATACGAAGAAGAGCTACGAGGCCCAGCAGGCCCTCTTCGACGAGATCGCGCCCAAGTTCGAGCAGAACGGCCTCATCCTCGACGAGATCATCATCCGGAACATCATCTTCACGGCCGAGTACGCCAAGACGCTCGAGGAGAAACAGATCGCCCTGGAGAACATCACCACGGAGAAGAACAAGCTGGAGCAGGAGAAGATCCGCAAGGAGCAGAAGATCGTCGCCGCGGAGGGCGACGCCAAGAGCATCGAGATCCGCCAGGCCGCGCTGACCAAGAACCCGACCATCATCCAGTGGGAGTTCGTCCAGAAGCTGGCCCCGAACATCCAGTGGGGCATCATGCCCGACAACATCATCCCCGTGGTGAATTTCAAGGGGCTGACGGGCCCGGAGAAGTGATCCTGCCCGAGTTTCAGCGGCTGTAGAAGTCGATCATCAGGGCGATGGCCCTCCGGCAGACCCGGCAGAACTCGTTCTTCGGGTTCCCGATCATGATACAGTAGACCTGGGACCTGTAAAGGCCCTTCGAGGCGTAGCCGGCGCCCTCGAAGACGCCGACCTTATCGTTCAGGGCGGTGTATTCCCTGCGCACGGACTCGATCTTTGCCGCAAGCGCGGCGTCGGATGCCTTGTATCTCTTCTCGATCCCCTCTATCTCCTTATCCGGGGCACCCTTCTTTTTTGCCGCCTCGACGTCCTTCGCCCGGGCCTCCCGGCCGGCTCCCCGCTCGGCCTGCAAGGCCTCGATCCTGTCCTTGCCGTATTCCGTCGGGACGTCGATCCCCGGCGACAGCAGGTCCTTCCACTTGACGTTTGCGGGGTCGAGGAGGGCGGTGATGTTGGCCTCGAGCGGCTCGACGCCTTTCGGGTAGAAATCGTTGTAGGAGACTTCGGACTGGTAGTACTCGTCGGCCAGGTAGGCGAAGGAGTGGCCGAGCTCGTGGACGAAGACCTGCGGGCTCGACGGGTGGTCGACGGTGGTCACGCAGTAGTCGAGGCCGATGCTGCCGCCGCCGTAGCGTTGGCTGTTGACCAGGACGATGATCGCGTCATAAGGCACTTGGCCGGCGATCTCGTGCATCCGGTGGTCCTCCTCGATGAGCATGTACCTGTCGAGGTCGAAGGCGTTGAACGAGGCGTTGAGCACGGTTTTCCTGTAGGCACGCTGGCGGGGCTCGTCCATGCCCCGCTCGGCCGACGCCCTGAAGACCGCGCGGACGTTGAACCTGTCCTTCATTCCTTTGTAGGGTTCGACCGTGAAGAGGTAGGCTGCCATACGGTCCACGTCGGCCTTGAACTTGTCCTTGTCCTCGGCAGCGTACCCCTCGGCGATGAAGACGAAGTCGACCTTTTCGTGGGAGCCGCCCGCGAGCTGAGCTTCATAGATCCAATCGCCCGAGGCGGGCTTTTCGCGGATGATGTGGTAGTCGGCCGGGTCAAGGATCTGGCTGAAGAGCGGCTGGAGGAGGTGGCGCTTGTCGCGCTTTTCGATGACGAAGAGGACCGGCCGCTTGGGCAGGGGCACGCGGACCGACCGTTGGAAAACGCGCGCCGTCCCCGCTAGCGCCGGAGACGTCGTTTTGTACTCGGCGAACATCGTGTCGAAGCCGCGCGCGAAGAGGAGCTGGTTCGAGGCGGCGTCATAGAGCTTCAAACCGTAGCGGCCGTACTCGAAAGGCGGGAGGAGGCCGGACTTGGACTCGGGCCAGATGCTCTCTTCGTAGACCTGATGGACGGTGACGCTTTCGTCCTTGGCGTCCCCGGTCTGGTAGAGATCGATCCGCAGGGCCTTGTCGAGGAAGAATTCGTCGAAAGGCGGCTGAACTTGGGCCGCGGCCACGGCCGGAGGGGCCAGGGCGACAAGGAGCAGGGCGATCAGGGCTTTCTTCATGCGGGCCTCCTTCGGTCTTCCCGGCAATTATAGGACGCCGGCCTCCCCGATACAACCGGACCGGGGCCGGTCCCTCCCCGGCCGCCCCGGACGGCAGCGCTTGAGCCGGGGCGGGATTTCCGCTATAATGCCGTTTCGACTGTTCGATTTCGGTACACCCGTTGGTCCCTCACCGGCAACACCCCGAACATCCCGACAGGCGTGAATTTTAGAAAGCGAGCTTTCCATGAGCACCGACATCGCCAGAATGCGCAACATCGGCATCAGCGCCCACATCGACTCCGGCAAGACGACCCTGACGGAGCGGATCCTCTTCTATTGCAAGAAGATCCACAAGATCCACGAGGTCAAGGGCAAGGACGGCGTCGGCGCGACCATGGACTCCATGGACCTCGAGCGCGAGCGGGGCATCACCATCGCTTCGGCCACGACCAACGTCGATTGGGCCGATCACTCCATCAACATCATCGACACTCCCGGCCATGTCGACTTCACCATCGAGGTCGAGCGCTCCCTCCGCGTCCTCGACTCAGCCATCCTCGTCCTCTGTTCGGTCGGGGGGGTCCAGTCCCAGACGATCACGGTCGACCGCCAGCTCCGCCGCTACAACGTGCCGTTCATCGCCTTCGTCAACAAGCTCGACCGGGTCGGGGCCAACCCCTTCAAGGTCCGCGACCAGATCGCCGAAAAGCTCGGCCGCAACGCCATCCTCATGCAGCTCCCGATCGGCCTCGAGAGCGCTTTCCAGGGCGTCGTCGACCTGGTCACCATGAAAGCCCTCTATTTCGACGGGCCGGAGGGCGAAACGATCCGGGTCGAGGCCATCCCGGACGAGCTCGCGGCCGAGGCCGCCCGGGCGCGCGAGGAGATGCTCGACGCCGTTTCGATGTTCTCCGACGAGCTGATGGCCGCCATCCTCGAAGGCCGCCCGACCGAGGACCTCATCCGGGCCGCCGTGCGCAAGGGCGTCATCGTCCGCAAGCTCGTCCCCGTCTTCGTCGGCTCGGCCTACAGGAACAAGGGCATCCAGCCCCTCCTCGACGCCGTCGTCCAGTACCTGCCCAATCCGTCGGAGGTGGAGAACCGGGCCATCGACCTCGACCGGGAGGGCGCCGAGCGCGTCCTCGCCGACGGCCCCGAGGCCAAAACGGTCGCCCTGGCCTTCAAGCTCGAAGACGGGGCCTACGGCCAGCTGACCTACATCCGGATCTACCAGGGCAGCCTGCGCAAGGGCGACGAGCTCGTCAACACCCGCTCCGGACAGAAGATCAAGGTCGGCCGGCTTGTCCGCATGCACGCCGACACCATGGCCGAGATCGCGACGGCCGGCTCCGGCGACATCGTCGCCCTTTTCGGCGTCGAGTGCGCCTCGGGCGACACCTTCTGCAGCCCCGGCCTCAACCTGGCCATGACCGCGATCTACGTCCCCGAGCCGGTCATCTCCCTGGCCATCGAGCCCGTGGACAAGAACGCCGCCGACCGCATGGCCAAGGCCCTCAACCGGTTCACCAAAGAGGACCCGACCTTCCGGACCCACGTCGATCCCGAATCGAGCCAGACCATCATCCAGGGCATGGGCGAGCTCCATCTCGACGTCTACGTCGAGCGGATGAAGCGCGAGTACCGGGCCGAGGTCAAGACGGGCATGCCCCAGGTCGCCTACCGCGAGGCCATCAGCCGGAAGGTCGACTTCGACTACACGCACAAGAAGCAGACGGGCGGCGCCGGGCAGTACGCCCGGGTCATCGGCCGCCTCGAGCCCCTGCCGAAGGGCGCCTATGAATTCTCGAACGAGGTCAAGGGCGGCCGCATCCCGCGGGAGTTCATCCCGTCGTGCGACAAGGGCTTCCGGGCGGTCATGAAGAAGGGTCCGCTCATCGGCTTTCCGGTGACCGGCATCCGGGTCGTTCTCCTCGACGGCCAGTACCACCCCATCGACTCATCCGACATCGCCTTCCAGATGGCCGCCCAGGGCGCTTTCCGACAGGTCTACGCCAAGGCCAGGCCCCAGGTCCTCGAGCCGATCATGAAGGTCTCCGTCGAGGGCCCGACCGAGTACGCCGGCAACGTCTTCGCCACGATCAGCCAGCGGCGGGGAACGATCGTCAGTTCGGTCGAGGACGGAATTTTTTCCCGGGTCGACGCCGAAGTTCCGCTGAGCGAGATGTTCGGCTACTCGACCGTCCTGCGCTCGCTCACCCAGGGCAAGGCCGAGTTCACCATGGAGTTCCTGAAATACGGCCGCGTGCCGCCCCACGTCGCCGAGCTCCTGACGGAACAGCACCTCGAAAAGCAGAGAAAAGAATCCCAGAGATAACGGAGAATACGATCATGACGCTCACGGTCAAGGAAGAACTCATCAAGCGCAGCCCCCTGCGGGTGCTCGAGAAATCGATCTCCGGCGGATTGGGCAAGGGGAACATCGGCGTCCTGGCCAGCCGCAAGGGCGTCGGCAAGACGGCCTGCCTCGTCCACATCGCCGCCGACAAGCTCCTGCAGGAAAGGCACGTCATCCATGTCTCCTATGCCAGCCGGGTCGACCACATCATCACCTGGTACGAGGACATCTTCAAGGAGATAGCCAAGAGGCCGAAGATGAGATCGGCGCTCGATCAGTTCGACGAGCTCATCCGCAACCGGGTCATCATGAACTTCAAGCAGGACGGGACCAGGACCGAGCAGGTCCTGCGCAGCCTCGAAGCCATGATCGTCCACGCCAACTTCCGGGCCGAGACCGTTATCGTCGACGGGCTCGACTTCGCCCCGGCCGGGCCGGAGGACCTGGCCAAGTTCAAGGAGTTCGCCGGGCGGCTCGGGCTCGAAGTCTGGTTCAGCGCCTCGCTCAGGGGAGAGGAGCCGCTCTTCGACGAGCTTGGCATCCCCAACGAGCTCAAGACCTGCCTGGGCGTCATCGACGTCCTCATCTCCCTCCAGCACCACGGCGACCACGTCCATTTCAATCTGGTCCAGGACCACGGCCGGTTGGCCCCCAAGGACCTCCGGCTTAAGCTCGACCCGACGACCCTGCTCATCGCCAAGGACGTCCGGGCCCGATAGGGGCATTTTGACTCGCTCCGGCAGGTGTGTTATATCTGCCGTCAAGTCGTTCGAATATTCGGTTTCCCGTCATGACGCCAGTCGAAGAAGCCAAGATCTCTTTTCCCGCTGATACGCGTCTGGCCGTCATCGACCTCGACGGCACGCTGCTCAAGGGGATGAACGCCGAGCGGGTCTTTTATCTGCATCTTCTCGTCCACGGCCACGCCGGTGTCTTCCGGATGGCCGGCTTCATGCTGACGCTCGTCGGGGATGCCCTGCGGCTGGGTTTCCGGCGGGCCATCGCCACGAACGCCCGTATCCTCAGGGGGAAAACCCCCCAGGAGGTCCGGCAGTGGGCCCGCGACTTCGGACACGTCTTTCTCCGAAAGGCGGTCCCCGACGACCTGCGGGGCAAGATCCTCAGCCTCAAACAGGAGGGCTGCCGGATCATCCTCCTCTCCGGTTCTCTCCAGGTCCTCGTGGACCAACTCCGGGAAAGGCTCGAAGCGGAGATCCTGATCGGCACCGATCTCGAGGTGGTCGAAGGCAGGCTCTCAGGCAAGAAGACGGGGATTTTTCCCTACGGCCGGCAGAAGGTCGAAGCCCTGTTCCAGAGGATCGACCCGAGGGGGATCGACTGGGCCAACTCCTGGGCTCTGGCCGACCGGAAATCCGACCTTCCCGTCCTCGAGCTCGTCGGCCATCCGGTCGCCGTCCACGCGGACCGCAAGCTGCGCAAGCTGGCCCAGGAGCGGGGCTGGGAGATCGTCGGCTGATGCCTTAGAATCAGAAAAGGCAGCTCAGGCCGGCGAACGTCCGGGTTTCCCGGCCGCCCGCCCTCACGTCCCCGATCTTGCCCCAGCGGTGGATGCCCTCCAACGCGACGAAAACGCGCAGAGGGACCGAGGCCAGCCGCCAGCCGGCCTTGACGAGAAAACGGGTCCTGGTGTCGACGACGTTGACGTTGTTCGTGAGGTCGGCTTCGAACCTGTCCAGGCCTTCGACCGAATCCCAGACATGACAGCTGACGAGCCCGCGCAGCCAGAGGTTCCCCCAATCCACGTCGACGCGTCCCGAGGCGCTGGCCCCGAGCGCGTAATGGTAGCCGTAATAGTTGAGCGTCGTCTTCATGCCGTCGATGGGGCGGACCGCGGAATAGGCGTTGAAGGCATAGGCGTTCATCAGGGCGAAGTCGACGTAGGCATCGGCCACGGCCCGGATCTTCAGGCCCCGGCCGAACCTCGTCCAGTCGACGACCGGCCCGACGAGGTGCGTGACCGTCATCTTGTCCCGGAAATCCGTTGGCGTCTCCGGCAGAGGGTCGAGCCGGACCTGGACGCTCCTCGCGTCGTAGAGCGTCGGCCTCTTCCGGAGGTAGGTGAGGGCCGAGCCGAGCCCGAGCGAAAGGGCGTATCCACGGCCCAGCTCGTCGACGTTCTGCCGGTACCAGGCCAGGCCGACGACCCGGGCATAGAGGTCCACTTCCTCGGACAATCCGTCCCGCAGATATTCGTCGCCCGGAGGCCGCTTCCTCAGGGCCACCTCGATCGCGAGCTCGCTCAACGACGTGTCCCGGAGGACCTTGCGGACGGCGCCCGGCCGGCCGTACTCCGGGGTGCGGATGATCTGGGTGTCGAGGCCGACAAGGCCCGAGTCGAAGGACCCCCGGCCGGTCTCCGACGACCGCCGCCATCCGGCCGAGAGGACGAAGCCATGCCAGCCCGGCTCGGGGTAGACCTTCGAGGCCGGTTTCTTCCGGTCCAGCCATTGGTTGAGCTTATTGACCGGGTTCATGAATCCCAGGACCTTGAGGACCGGAGACTTCGCGTGGTGGAAATAGTCGGCGAGTTGGAACCATGTCTCGCCCACGGAGTATCCTCCGGACGTGGTCAAGAACATATCGTTGACCGAAATGACCTCCCGCCACTCCGACACGTACTCGTAAATGAGGGACGCGGTGAAGGCGGTGAGGAGGGATTCGGCCCAGGTCAGGTAGTTGGTCCTGGCCATCTGGTAGTAGAGGGCCCCGCCCATGACGTGCGTCCAGTTGACGACATAAGCGTTCGAATCGAAGCGGATGGCCTCGGTCGTCAGGAACCGGCGGTACTGGTCCTCACAGGTCAGCTGGTACTGCCAGTCCTCGATCCACGTGTGGTACTCGAGCCAATACCTGGCGGTGGAATAGACCGACAGGATGCCAATCTGGATCAAAGACCGCCGCCATTTCTTGGGCATCCCGACCTCGGCTGGAGCGCCCGAGCGCGGCGACTCCTGCTCCGCTCCCGCCAAGACGGCCAGCGAAAAGGCGGCGGACCGGGGACGTTCCGCGGGCGAAGCGTCCGGCGAGGTCAGCGAAAAGCGCGGGATGGACGCCCCGGCGACCGGAAGCCCGAGAGCGAGGAGCAGGACGCCCGCCGCCACGGCCTTTTTATAGGAGAGGTCATTCATATCTTCGAGCTTTGCTTTTCTCAAAAGAGGGAATAAAATATGCCATTCATCGAGGAGAGTCAAGCCATGTTCAGGTTGTCCCGGCTCGGCCCGGAGGAAAGCTCCCCGCCGTCGCGCCGGGCCCGGGTCCGGACGCTCGCAGTGCGGCTCCTCGGCTTCGCCGGGTTCGCCCTCTTCGTCTACCTCATCGTTGAGACCGGTCCGAAAGAGATCCTGAAAGCCCTTGGCCGGCTGAGCCTCCCGGAGATCGCCGCGCTCATGGGCCTGCGGTTCCTCTACTGGCTCATCCGGGCCGTGAACTGGCGGGCCCTTCTCGTCGCTTCCGGCGAACGCGTCCCCTTCCGGGATATCCTCGGCGCCCGGATCGCCGGCTACGCCGTCAGCTACCTGACCCCGGCGGGGAACCTCGGCGGAGAGACGGTCCGCATTTTCGTCCTCGACTGCGTCGAGCGCAACAAGGCCCTGGCCACGGTCATCGTCGATAAGACCATCGAGTTCCTGGCCGGCCTGTCCACGATCGCCCTGTCGGTCGTCTTCCTCATCACCGAATTCGCCCTGCCCCGGCGCCAGAAGATCGAGCTCTTCATCGCCATCGCCCTCCTCCTCCTCGTCCTCATCTTCCTCATCCTCAAGCAGAGGCAGGGGCTCTTCACCTGGGCCCTGGACACGCTCCGCAAGATCAAGATCCGCATCCCCTTCTTCGAGAACCGGCGCGACAGGATCCTCGAGACCGACGCCCACATCTCCGATTTCTACGGCCGGAACCGCCGCCTGTTCCTGTTCCTGTTCGCGTCCTATTTCGGCCAGGCCTGGCTTTGGGCCACCGAGATCTATCTGACCTTTCGCTTCCTCGGCGGGACGACCCCGACGTTCTTCAAGTGTTTCCTGATCGTCACCCTGGGCTCGTTCTACTCGTTCCTCCCCGTGCCGGGGTCGATGGGCGTCTACGAGCTGACCTACGTGTCGCTTTTCGCCCTCCTCAAGATCGAGATGTCCGCCGGCATAGGGGTCATTCTCATCCGGCGGGTCGTAGGGCTCGTCTGGGCGGGGATCGGAATCGTCCCCTTGATGAAGAAAAGGGCGGCGCGCCCGGTCAACGGGCCGGCGCCGCCGCCGGATCCCTGCCCTTCCTCAGAAACCTGAACAGCTTGATGACCGTCCCCAGGGACGCCATCAGGAAAACGCCGATCAGGATGCCAAGCGGCCAACGGAGGAGGGAGAAAACAAAGATGGAAAAAACGGCCAGGTTCTTGGCTTCGGCCCCTTCCCCGTTGATATGGGCGCCCGTGTAGATGTTGTTGAGGTAATAGAGGGACACCTGGAGGAAGTAGAGGCCGATGGTCAGCAGACCGAGGATGAGCATCCGGGGGTCGGCCGTGGACCGGTAGAGCCCGAAGGTGACTCCCGCGAGGAAGGCGAAGTCCGCGATCCGGTCCAGGAAAAGGTCCAGGAACGCCCCGTAGCGGCTGGTCATGTTCTTGGCCCGGGCCAGCATGCCGTCGGCGTTGTCGAAGATCGTCGACAGCATGGCCAGGCATCCCCCGAGGACGAAGAAGGCGGGCTTCCCGACCATGTAGACAAGCCCGGCGACAAGGGCCAGGAAGAACGACGTGACGGTGAGGTGGTTGGGCGTGACGGACGTCCCGAAGACGGCCCGGACGATCAGCGAGGCGGGGGGGCGGACGAGGTAACGGTCGACGGGGAAGTACTTGTGGAGGAATGGATAGGATTTCACACTCTTGAGCGATTTTTGGTAGTCGAACTGCTCTTCGGATATGCTCATGGCGGCCTCGGATGTTTTGACCTTTATATCTCACTCGCCCTTCCCCCGTCAATAGGAGGGCCTCGGGGATCGCCTCCGTACGCTGGAGTGATGCTCCATTATTCTTGGCTAACAAGAGCCGCATCACTCCTTTATGCTTCCTCCGGCGACCCCCTCGGCCCCGAGTTTAGCGGTCGCCTCCGTACGCTGGAGTGATGCTCCATTATTCTTGGCTAACAAGAGCCGCATCACTCCTTTATGCTTCCTCCGGCGACCCCCTCGGCCCCGATAAAAGGGGAAAGCGTGGTATAATTCGTTTCTAGTCTCAACGGAGGTGACGGCATGAGGAAAAGAGCCTGGCTCATGATCCTGGCCCTGGCCGGGGTCCCCGGGTCCATGCCGGCCCAGGAAAAAGTCGCTCTCCGTTTCGCCCCGGCCGAAGGCACGGGCCTGACCTACAGCCTCTCCAGCGTCATCAACGTCGACGGCAAGAATTTCATGGGCAAGGACCTGGCCCTCAACGCCGATTCCAGAGGCGAGATCCGGCTGCTGGCCAAGCCGTCCACCCACGAGACCGTCCGGGCGGACCTGACCAGCGCCGGCATCGACGTCAACATCCGGCTTCCCGATCGTGTCCTCTCCCAGAAGCTCGGCACGACCGAGGGGGAGGCCCTCGAAGTCGTCTTCAACCGGACCGGCAAGGTCGAGTCCATCCGCAACCCCGAAGCCGTCGGCGCGGGAAATCCCTTCAACATCTCCATCTCCCAGATCCTGCGCGACTATTTTCCGGCCTTCCCCGCTGAACCGGTCGGCCGCGGCGACTCCTGGAGCGAGAGCCGTCGCCTGACCATCCCCTTCCAGGGCCTCGACCTCCAGGTCAACCTGGCTATCAACTACACCCTCGACGATATCCTCCCGGCCGACGACGGGCGGACGGCCCTGGTTTCCGCCGTCTACCGGGTCACCGTGTCGGGCGCCAAGGACCTCGGGGACGCTCAGGGCGTCTTCGAAGGGGAGGGCGCGGGCGCGGGCTCCCTCCAAGTCCGCGTTGACAAGGGCTGGTTCTCCGAGTACCGGGTCGATTTCAAGACCGACGCCGCTTTCGTCATGAAGAAGGGGACGGACCGGTTGGCCGAGTTCCCTTTCTCTTTTTCGGCCTTCGCCGAGGTCCTCCTTATCAGCGTTCAGCCCCCGGATCGGCGCTGATTTTTTTGGATCATCTCCCGATTCCGGGATATCCATCTCTCCGGCTTCGCTCAGGATATCGCCCCTCGCATCCCCGCGCCCCGGAAACCTGCGTAAACGGTTTCCCCCGCCTCCGGCGGGTCCCCCTTCCCTCACGGGGGCTTCGTGGCGACATCCATCGCCGCATCCGGGTGGATTTCCCGGAAATCGGAGATGAACCATTTTTTTGCGGGCCCGGCCCCGCTGTGGTATCTTAGACGGGATAGGAGGGAAAAATGAGCGCACGAAAAACCCAAGGCCGCATCTTCTGGGGCCTGTTGCTCATCGTCCTGGGCGTCCTCTTCCTTTTCGACCAGATGGGCCGGCTGGATTTCGGCGACCTCGTCGGGCGCTACTGGCCGGTCATCTTCATCCTCATCGGCATCTCCATCCTCCTCAGCAACAATTTCAAGAACGTCGGGTCCGGCGTCTTCTTCATCCTCTTCGGCGCGTTTTTTCTCCTCATACGGATGAGGATCTTCGATCAGGCGGTCTGGCACTACGCCTGGCCCCTGGCCATCATCGGCGTCGGCCTCTGGATCCTTCTCCGTCCGGCCTTCCATCCGGACAAAAAAAAGATCCCTGAGATGAGCGGCGACGACCTGGCCATCAGCCAGGTCTTCTCGGGCTCGTCGCGCAAGATCGAGTCCCAGAATTTCCGGGGCGGCAAGGCCGACGTCGTCTTCGGCTCGGCCGAGATCGATCTCAGGGGGGCTCGGCTTGCCGGCGGCCAAGCCACCCTCGTCCTGTCCGTCGTCTTCGGCGGCATCGAGGTCTACGTCCCACGGAACTGGCAGGTCGTCCTCGAAGGCTCGCCCGTTCTCGGCTCGATCGAGAGCCGCAAAGCGGTGTCCCCCGACGTCTCGAAAGCGGAGACGCTCACGATCAAGGGATCGGCCGTGTTCGGCTCGATCGAAGTCAAGGAATAGGAACGGCGATGAGGAAAGGTCTCTTCTGGTTCCTGGCCGTCGTCATCACCCTCGGGTCGGCCGTCTTTCAGCGGATGACGGGCCCGACCCATCCCCTGCGGGGGAAGGTCGTCGTGGAGGGGACCGAGGTCGCGTTCAAGCTGCCGCGGAGCGCCGAGACCGTCCGCGACGCCGAGGTCGCCGTCCCCGCGCCCGCCCCGCTCCAGGGCTATCTCGAATACATGAGGTTCAAGACCGAGGATGCTTGGGCCCGCGTGCCGCTCGCGCGGCAAGGAGACCGGCTCGTCGGGCGCCTGCCCAAACAGCCGGCGGCCGGGAAGCTCGCCTATAGAGTCCTTTTGAGCGGAGGCTACCTGACGACGCCGATCGCGGGCGAAGACCCGGTGATCATCCGGTTCAAGGATCCCGTGCCGGTCTGGATCATCGTCCCCCACGTGCTGGTCATATTCGCCGGGATGCTCCTGGCGACGGCGGCCGGTCTCGCCGCGCTCGACAAAAAAAGGAATCCCCGGCGCCTCGTCCTTTGGACGGTCGCCCTACTCTTCGCCGGAGGCCTCGTCCTCGGCCCCCTCGTCCAGAAATTCGCCTTCGGCGTCGCCTGGAGCGGCTTCCCGCTCGGCATGGACCTCACGGACAACAAGACCCTCATCGCCTTCCTGTTCTGGATCGCGGCCCTCCTCGCCGGACGCAAGGGAAAGCCGGCCAGGCCGTTCGTCATCGCGGCGTCGCTCGTCACGCTGCTCATCTTCCTCATCCCGCATAGCCTCCTGGGGTCCGAACTCGATTATTCGAAGATGGAATAAGGACAGGACAAATGAAAAAAAGGAACCTCATGACGATCGCCTTACTGGGGCTCGCGGGAGTAAGCGCGGCCCTGTCACCGGCCGGGAGCCAGGGAGGTCAGGACATCCCCGCGAACGTCCTTAATGTTTTCAAGAAGAACTGCGTCAGATGTCATACGGGCCCCAAGCCTCCCAAGGGTCTCAGACTCATTCCCGGCAAGATCGCGGCCGTGATCGACGCCCCAAGCGCGGAGGTCCCTTCCCTGAAGATCATCGATTCGAATGATCCGGAGGCGAGTTATCTTCTCAAGAAGATACGCCGCCAGCCGGACATCGCCGGCAAGCCCATGCCTCCCCGCAAAGCCCTGACCGCCGAGGCGCTCCAGGTCATTGAGGCCTGGATCGAAGGACTGAAATAGGCCTCCCCCTCACTTGAGCTGGAAGCGGACGGTGACCGTGAAGACGACGGGAACGGCTTTCCCCTCGATGACGAGCGGCTCGTAAACCCACTGCCGGACGGCGTCGATGGCCGCCTGGTCAAGGAGCGGAATAGAGCGCAGGACGATGACGTCCTTGACCTTGCCTTCCTCGTCGGCCTTGACGCCGAGGATGACCACGCCTTGCACCTCGGCCAAGCGGGCCACCTCGGGATAGACGGGCTGGACTTCTCTGACGAGCCTCGGCGGCTTGACGTCCTTTTCGATCCGGACCGCGCCCTGGGCGAACTTGTCCATGGCGGTCCTCTTCGCGCCCTCGTCGAGAACGAATCGGACCGTCACCGTAAAGAGGACCTTGCGGGGCTTGCCGTCGATCAGCAGCGGCTCGTACTTCCATTGTTTGACCGCGTCGATGGCCGCCTGGTCGAGGACCGGGATGGAGCGCAGGATACGGGTGTCGACGACGTTACCCTCTTTGTCGGTCTTGGCCTCGAGGATGACCGTCCCCTCGACGTGGGCCTTGCGGGCGACCTGCGGATAGACGGGATTGACCTGTTTGATGAGC
>Ga0154867_1044_pt2 | contig 20409 bp, 12 predicted proteins | sample Rifle2008BG19ft_FD_105839 | JGI IMG/M metagenome (GOLD analysis project Ga0154867, IMG submission 105839) | Candidatus Aminicenantes bacterium RBG_19FT_COMBO_65_30 | reverse complement strand
CCATCGGCTCCGGCCCGTGATGGCGTTAAGAATCACCGCAGCGAACGGAGACGAGCCCGCGGCCCCTAAGCGGCCGACGAACCGAATTTTGCCAGCGTTCGAGATCAGATTCGTGGTTTAGGGCAGCGTCAGCTGCGTGTGAGCCAAGCACAGAAGCGTCCGGACGGGGACGCCGTACGGACAGGCCCGTTCGCACCAGCCGGCGCACGTCCGGCAGGCGTCTGCCTTGGCCGTCTCCAGTGCGGCGTATTCCTCCATGGCGTACTTCTCGCTGCCCTGGGCCTCGAAATAGTGGTTGTAGCGCATGATCGTGTTGACCGCGACGCCGCTCGGGCACTCCGACTCGCAGACGCCGCAGGCGTGCCGGCAATAAAGCGAGCCGCAGTCCTTTTCGTAGGACGCGAGGAGAACACGGTCCTTCCCGCCGAGGCCCGCGCCGGAGAGGGCCAGGAAATTCTGGACGTCGTCGAAGGTGTTGAAGGCCAGGTTGAGCGTGTGGACCCGGGCGTCGGCCAGGACGAACTTGAGGGCGGCCGCCTTGACCTCGGCCGGCGTTTTCAAGCCGTTCTTCTGGATGAACGCCTCGGCCTGTTTCGCCGTCTCCGCCATCTGTTCCATGGACTTCTGCATCCGCTCGTCGATCGGCTGGCCGTCCTTTGTCATCTGTTCGATGCGGTTCTTCGTGTCATAATAGCGGCCGAGGGGATTCGATTTCATGATCGTCAGGCCGAGGTTCTTCTTGGATGCGGCCTCGAGGATCTTCTCCCCCGGCTCCTTCTGCAGGAAGTTGTAGACGAGGAGCAGGACGTCGAAACGGCCGTCCTCGACCGCGGCGAGGAGGATCGTGTCCATCGGCTCGCCCTGGCCCGGCATGCGGCTGCCGTGGGTCCCGGCGCCCGAGAACCTGACCTTGCCCTGTTTCTTGAATTCCTCGATGGCCTGATGGTAGACCTCGTTCTTGACCGAGGCCGCCGTCGAAGGTCCCAGCATCAGGCAGTCGACATAGTCGGTCTGCAGCCGCTCCAGGGACTGATCGAGCTTCGCGGCGACGGCGGCCGTGTCGGCCAGCCCGTCGAACCGGAGCTTGGTCGTGATGAACAGGGACTTGCGGTCGCGGCCCTTGATGGCCTCGCCGATGCTCCGTTCGGCCTGTCCCCGGCCGTAGCCTTCGCTCGTGTCGAAATAATTGACGCCGGCGTCGAGGGCGGCCTTGAGGACCTCGGTCGGGAAGGTCTGGGACGTCCCGATGCCGATGTCGGAGGCCTTGAAGCCCGTCCGGCCGAGCGTCCGGTAGGACTTGATCTTGGCCGATACCGGAGGAGCCGTTTGCCCGCTCGCCGCGGCCGGCCCGGCCGCCAGCGTCGTGCCTACTCCCGCCAAACCGAACGCCGAAGCCTTGATGAAGTCTCTCCGGTCCAGTCCTTTTCGTTTGCTCATAATTGTTCCCTCCCGGTTTGGTGTTTTTATTTATTATAACACGCCGGGCCCGGTTCTATCTCGCCGGACCGACGGCAGAAAAAAAAGGATCATCTCCCGATTCCGGGATATCCATCTCTCCGGCTTCGCTCAGGATATCGCCCCTCGCATCCCCGCGCCCCGGAAACCTCCGTAAACGGTTTCCCCCGCCTCCGGCGGGTCCCCCTTCCCTCACGGGGGCTTCGTGGCGACATCCATCGCCGCCTCCGGGTGGATTTCCCGGAAATCGGAGAAGAACCAAAAAAAAGGGTGTGGGCCTCAGCCGAGGCGCACACCCCAAGATCACGCTTTTCCGCCTTCTGGCAGAATGAGAAAACGGTCTGCCGCTACTTCTTCTTGGCGGTCCACTCGATCTCGCGATCCATCATGGACATGGTGCCCTTCATGGTATCGCCTTCGACCGTGCCCTTGTAGGTCATGACCATCTCGCCCTGAGGGCCCTGGCGGACGATCTTCCACTCGATGGCGTTGCCTTCGATCGTGCCTTCGCCCGTGATCGGGTCGCCGCCCTGACGACCCGGCATGGTGACCTTGATCTTGTTGCCATCCTGGACGATGGTGATGTCGCGTTCCATCATCGCGCCGTCGCGGCCGGGAGAGGACATGGTCCAGGTTCCGGAAACGTCGACGGCCCAGGCGGCGAGAGAGAGGATGGCCACGATGGCCAGAGCGGCGAGTGAGGCTTTCTTCATTGAGGTGACTCCTTTCTTGTCTTATAGAATTCGGCCTTCATAGTATTAGACTCAACGGCGTCGATTTTCTTCCACCTTGTCCCCGACCCTGCGACAGCCCTATTTCTCCTGATAAACGACGGCCAGGACGGTCCGGCCGACCGCCGCCAGGGCGTCCCTGTCGATCTTGTCCAGGGTGTCCCCGACGGTATGCCAGCTTTCGGGAAAGCCGCCGCGGACGCCGTCGTAGTCGATGATGTCCACGGTCGGGATGCGGGCCAATTGGTTGATGTAGAGATGGTCGTCGATGAGCGGGTCGGACTCCTTGTCGACGAAATATTTCGACAGGCCGAGCCCGCGGGCCGCGGCCCAGACTTTCTTCACGACCGCCGGGGCAAAGTGCATCGACGTCCCCTCCATGGGAAAGACGGCGCCGAACGCCCCGACCATGTCGAGCAGGATCCCGAAGCGGGCCGTGTAGCCGGGGCGGTGCGGGTTCCGGGCCCAGTGCTGGGAGCCGAGGGCCCAGCTGTCGGCGGCCGAGCCCCTCCAGTTCCGGTGTTCGCCGAAATCCTCGAGGTCGAGGAGCAGGATATCGACGCCCACGGCCGGCTTCCTGAGCGAAAGACACCGGGCGACCTCGAGCAGGACCCCGGCCCCGCTGGCCCCATCGTTGGCCCCCAGGACCGGCTTGAAATGATTGGCCGGATCGGGGTCGTGGTCCGCGAACGGCCGCGAGTCCCAGTGGGCGCAGAGGAGGATCCGGTCCTTCGCGTCCTTGTTGAAGGAGGCGATGATGTTCTTCCCGTCGAGCGGTCTCCCGTCGAAGGCCTTGGCCCGGAAATCCTGGACGAGGACGTCGGGCGTCCACTGCCGGAGCGTTTTGACGAACCATTCGGCGCAGGCGGCGTGGGCGGGAGTGCCGGGAACGCGCGGCCCGAACTCGACCTGCATCTTGACGAAGCCGTAGGCCGAGGCCGCGTCGAACTCCGCCGTTCCCTTCTCGCCGCCGCAGGAGAACGCGGCCACAAGCAGGACCAGCGCGGGAATCAAGCTCGCCCGTTTCAGCATGTTGGTTCTATTATACCCCATATTCGCGACGTTTGAATCCGGCGCGCGTTTTCATTATAATCCGCCCTTATCGGTCACGCGACAATTAAGGAGGTCTTCATGAACCGCGTCTTCAGGATGGCGCTCGGCGCCTCAGCTCTTCTTCTTCTCGTCATGGCTTTCACCGGGTCGTTCGCGGCCCAGCAGACCGGACCCGGCCCCGACACATCGAACCTGACCAAGCATCTCCGCTGGCGCTCGATCGGCCCGGCCAACATGGTCGGCCGCATCTCCGACTTCGAGGCCCTGGACAACGACTTCAGCCAGGTCCTCGTGGCCTCGGCTTCGGGCGGGGTCTTCAAGTCCGTGAACGCCGGAACGACCTGGGAGCCCATCTTCGACCGCTACGGTTCGGCCTCGATCGGCGACGTCGCCTTCTTCCAGAAGGACCCGAACATCATCTGGGTCGGCACCGGCGAGGAATGCGTCCGCAACAGCATCGCCTGGGGCGACGGCGTCTACAAGTCGACCGACGGCGGCAAATCCTTCACCAGAATGGGCCTGGAGACGACGCAGACGATCGCCCGCGTTGTCACGCACCCGAGCGACCCCGGCATCGTGTACGTCGGCGCCTCCGGTCACCCTTGGGGATACACGGGCGACCGGGGCCTGTTCAAGACGACCGACGGCGGCCAGTCCTGGACGAAGCTCGCCGGCGGACTGCCGAACGACGGCAAGACCGGCGTCATCGACCTGGTCATGCACCCGACCGATCCCGAAACCCTCTATGCCTCCTTCTGGCAGCGGCTCCGTCAGCCCTGGCGGTTCGACTCGGGCGGCCCGAACGGCGGCATCTTCAAGACGACCGACGGCGGCGCGACCTGGACGAAGCTTATCCAAGGGCTTCCGACCGGAGAGCTCGGCCGCATCGGCCTGGCCATCTCCCGCTCCAATCCCCAGGTCCTCATGGCCGTCGTCGAACACGGCTTCCAGCCCCAGCAGAACATCGGGACGGGGAACGAGCAGAAGCCCAATCCCGATTACAGCGACATGACCAAGCTCGGCACGGGAATCTACCGTTCCGAAGACGGCGGCGCGACCTGGAAGTTCATGAACCGGATGAACAACCGGCCGTTCTATTACAGCCACATCTACATCAATCCGCTCGAGGACACGTGGGTCTATTTCCTGGCCACGAGCATGAGCTTCTCGAGCGACGGCGGCAAGACCTGGAGTCCGGTCGGCGGCCTGCACCCCGACTTCCATACCATGTGGCTCGACCCGACGAACAAGAACCGCTTCTACGTCGGCCAGGACGGCGGCGCCTCCATCACCTACGACCACGGCCGGAGCTGGGTCTTCTTCGACAACCTCAGCTTCGCCCAGTTCTACGCCGTCAGCGCCGACATGCGCGACCCCTACTACGTCTACGGCGGCCTCCAGGACAACGGCACGTGGGGCGGCCCGTCGATGCACCGCGAGGGCCAGATCCTGACCGATTTCTGGTTCAACATCGGCGGCGGCGACGGCTTCCACACCCAGAACGACCCGCAGGACTGGCGCACGGTCTACCTCGAAAGCCAGGGCGGCTCGATCCAGCGGGTCAACGTCGAGACGCGCGAGGGGAAGCAGATCCGGCCGACTTCGCTGAACATCGTCAACTACAAGGACTACTTCCCGCCCGCTCCGCCCGATAAGAAGGCCCCGGCCGCCAAGGCCGCGGCCAAGCCGGCGGCGAAGCCCGAGGCCAAGGCCGAGCCGGTTTCCCCGGAAGAGGCCATGCGGGCCAGGAGGCAGCAGGAGCGCGGCCCCTTCCGCTTCAACTGGAGCACGCCGATCGTCATGTCTCCGCATAACCCCCAGACGATCTTCTTCGGCGGCAACCACCTCTTCAAGTCCACCGACCGGGGCGACCGCTGGATGCTCATCAGCCCCGACCTGACGACCAAGGACAAGACCAAGTTCGGCGCCCGCGACGGCGGCACGGACAAGCCGACGGGCGGCATCACGTCCGACGTCACCGGCGCCGAGACCCACTGCACGATCATCACCATCTCGGAGTCGCCCCGCGTCCCCGGCCTGATCTGGGTCGGCACCGACGACGGCAACGTCCAGCTTACCCGCAACGGCGGCGTCAACTGGACCAACGTCCGGCCGAACATCAAGGGCGTTCCCCCGGGCACCTGGTGCAGCCGGGTCGAGGCCTCGCGTTTCGATGACGCGACCTGCTACGTGACCTTCGACGGGCACCGCTCCGACGATTTCCACCCCTACGTCTTCAAAACGACCGATTACGGCAAGACCTGGACGGCCGCGTCCGCCGGCATCCCCGACGGTCAGCCGGTCTACGTCATCCGCGAGGATCTCGTCAGCAAGAACCTCCTCTTCCTGGGCACGGAATTCGCGGTCTATTTCAGCCGCGACGCGGGCGCGACCTGGTCCGGCCTGAGCCTGAACATGCCCACGGTCGCCATCCACGACCTTTTCATCCACCCCCGCGACAACGACCTCATCGCCGCGACGCACGGCCGGGGCCTGTGGATCCTCGACGATATCTCGGCCCTGCGCAAGGCGACCGACGAGGTCCTCGGCCAGGACGTCGTCCTCTTCGAGCCGGCCAAGGCCGGCACGCGCTGGCTGCGCATCGCCCGCGGCGGCTACAGCCGGGGCGACCTTTTCTTCAAGGGCGAGAACCCGCCCGACGGGGCCCTGCTCCATTTTTATCTCAAGGCCAAGCCCGAGACGCCGGCGACCCTGGAAGTCGCCGACCTGGCGAGCCCGATGAAGACGACCTTCATCCTCGACTCCGCCGGACCGGGCATCAACCGCGTCGTCTGGGACCTCCGCTTCGACCCGCCGGCCGCGACCACCCAGACTCTGGCGTCTAACCTCAAGAGGCAGATCGAGCCGGCGCTCCAGCGGACCGACCTCACCGACGAGCAGAAGGCCTCTCTCAAGCAAGCCGCGGCGGACCTCGAAAAGGCGGGGACGAATTTCCGCAAGGTCAGCGAGATCCAGAGGACCGTTTTCTCCATCATCCGCGGCGGAGGGGGAATGTTCGCCGGCATGAGCTTCCGCGGCATGGGCGGCGGCCAGGCCGTCGGGCCCGGCACCTACGCCGTCAAGCTGACGGTCGGCGGCAAGACCTACACCGGAAAAGTCGCCGTTCGGCTCGACCCCATGCAGACGGAAAAATAAGGCAAAAAAAGGGGGCGTTCCCAAGCGGGAACGCCCCCGTCGTTTGTCCGGGCCGATTACCGGCCGTCGGTCCCTAAGCTACTTGAATAGCGGGTCGGGGCTGACCTTCACCGTCTTGGTGGCGATGTCCTTCCCGTCCACGTTCAGGGTCACCTTGTAAGCGCCGTAGTCGACGAGGTTGGCCCCCCGGCCGCGCATGCCGCCGGCGGGGCGCGCTCCGGCGGCCTGCTGGGCGGGATCGACCCGCCGGGCCAGGTTCCAGTCCGCTTTCTGGAGGCCCTTCTTGGCGTTGCCGGCCAGCTCCTGGACGAGGGTGCCCTCGAGGTCCTTGACGATAAGCTTGACCGACTTGGGCTCGGCCTTCAGGTAGTAGTAGATCGTCGTGCCGATGGCCGGGTTGGAGACCTTGGCGAACTCGCCGTAGGACTCGCCGCGCCGCTCGAGGCGGTTCCAGCGGACGGCCTCCTCGATGTCGAAGAGATGGGCGTCCTTGGCCAGGATGTCGGCCTTGAGCTCCTTGAGCGGGGCGATGTCGGCGATGTAGATGCCCCGGCCGTACGTGCCGATGACGAGGTCGCGGTCCCGCTTCTGGATGGCCATGTCGCGGACGATGACGTTCGGCGCCGAGGTCGAGAACGGCGTCCAGCTCTTGCCCTTGTCGATCGAGACGTGGATGCCGTAATCGCCGGAGATGTAGAGGACATCGGGATTGTCCGGATCCTCTTCGACGTCGAAGATGGGATTCGCCAGGCCGCCCGAGATGTCCTCCCAGGTCTTGCCCAGGTCGCGGGTAACGAAGAGCCAGGTCTTGTCCTCGTTGTGGGTCCGGTAGCCGCTGAAGCCCACGTAACAGGTGTTCTCGTCGTAACGGGAGGGCACAACCCGCTTCACCCAGCGGTCGAACGGGATCAGGGCGCCCTTGACGCCGGGCTTGGGCTTGCCGGTCTTCATGTCGTAGAAATTCGCCGTGATGTTGGTCCAGGTCGCGCCGTTATCGGGCGACATCTGGACGTTGCCGTCGTCGGTCCCGGCCCAAAAAAGGCCGGGCTTCTTGGCCGACTCGGCGAAGGTGTAGATCGTCGCGTACTGGAGGTTGGTCTTCTTCGACTCCTCCAGCCGCGTCTTGTCGGCCCGGGAGAGGTCGGGGCTGATGGTGACGAACGTGTCCCTGTCGCCGCGGCTGAGGGAGCGGTGGACGAACTGGGAGCAGATGTAGACGATGCCGGGATTGTGGGGCGAGAGGACGATCGGGGCGTTCCACTGGTAGCGCTGGGCCGGCATCCCCTTGGCCAGCTCCTCCGGGGTCGTCCGCTTGGCCAGCTGGGAGATCTCGCCGGTCTTGAGGTTCTGCCGGCTCGACGAGCCGAACTGGCTCTCATAATAGATATATTCGGGGTTCCACCAGTCGCGGACGACGTAGAAGCCGTCCCCTGTCGGCAGGTAGTTCCAGTCGGCGGCGTAAACGCCGTTGTTGTTCCGGTTCTGGGACGGGCCGATCCAGGCGCCGTTGTCCTGGGTGCCGCCCATGACGTTGTAGGGCTGTTCGTTGTCGGCGGCGATGTCGTAGAACTGCTGGGCGCTGACGGTCGCCTTCTGGCTCCAGTGCTTGCCGCCGTCCCAGGTCTCTCCCGCCCCGCCGTCGTTGGCGCTCATGATGTGGTTGGGGTTCTGCGGATCGACCCAGAGGGCGCGGTGGTCGACGTGGAGCTTGAACGCGCCCTGGTCCCAGCCGGTCGTCTTGAACGTCTTGCCGCCGTCGGTCGAGACGGTCGTGTTCGTGTCGACGCAGTAGACGGTCTGATCGTTCTGGCCGTCGACGTAGAGCCGGGCGTAGTAGCCGGCCTCGGTCTGGTTGACCAGCGCGCTGCCGCCGACGTGCTTGTATTCCGTCATCTTCTTCCAGGTCTCGCCGAGGTCATCGGAGCGATAGACGACGCCCGAGCGCTTGACCGGCGCCTGGTTGCGCAGGACGCCCGCGTAAAGCATCTCGAGGACGTGGCGATTGACGACCTGGGAGCGGCCCTTGGCCTCGCTCGAGTCGGCCTTGGGGGCCTCCCGTTTTTGGAGCGCCTCGATCTCGTCGATCGCGGCGACGATCTCCTTTTTCCCGGCGTAGGCCTTGCGGGCCGCCGCGTCGAGCTTGGCCAGGTCGACGCCGGACTTCGTCAGGAAATCCTTGTCGGCGACGAGCTCATTGAGCTTCTTGACGAGCTCGGCCTCGTCGGCGGCCGTGATCGGCGTGAACTTGGGGGCCTGCTTGGCCATTTCGGGGTTGATCTTGAAGGCCTTGAACTTGTCAAAGGTGTAGGTCTCGGCGAACAGCCCGCCCCCGCCGAAGCCGCCGCCGCCGAACCCTCCGGCCGCCCGGAAGTTGGCCGCGCCGTCGCGCTCGGCCAGGCCGAGGTTGACCTCCTCGTCGAGCCGGGCGTAGACAATGTTCGGGTTCTTCAGAAAGATGCCGAGGCCGGCGCGGCCGAAATCGGCTCCGACGGGCAGCCCCTCGACGAGCTTTTTCCAGGTCTTGCCGCCGTCGGTCGTCTTGTAGAGGTGGTTTCCGGGCTGGCGGTCGATGAAGGTCCAGGACCGGCGATAGGTCTTGTAGGCCTGGGCGATGACGACGTTGAAGTCGCGCGGGTCGACGACAAAGTCGCCCACGCCCCGGTCGTCGAGCGGCCACAACCGCTCCCAGGTCTTGCCGCCGTCGGCCGTCTTGTAGAAGCCGCGCTCAGAGTCCATGGCGTTGTCGTAGAGCTTGCCCTCGGCGGCGACGTAGACGACATCCGGGTTCTTGGGATCGACCTGGACCTTGTTGATGAAATAGCTGTTCTCGAGCCCGACCTTGGTCCAGGTCTTGCCGGCGTCGGTCGACTTCCATACGCCGTTGCCGCGAGAGCTCGAGCGGGCGTGCATCGGCTCGCCCGTGCCCAAGTAGAGGACCTTGGGATCGGACGCGGCGATGCCGAGGGAGCCCATGCTCATGTTGCCGTACTTGTCGAAGATGGGCTCGAAGTGCGTGCCCGCGTCCTCGGTCTTCCACAGACCGCCGCTCGCGGTCAGGACGTAGTAGACAGCGGTTTGCCCGGGCGGCACGGCGAATTCGGCGATCCGGCCCGAAAAGTTGACGGGCCCGACCCAGCGCCAGGTGAGCTGGTTGAGATCGTCGGCCGTGACCTGCGCTTGGGCCAGGACCGCGCCCCCGGCGCCCAGGACGAAGCCCAGGGCCAGGAGGGCGATGAAGTAACGAGACGGACGAGTGGACATTGATATTCCTCCTATGGATTTAAAAGCAGACAAATTCGGCACGTCAGCATTTGGACGACGGACGACCAGTGTTTCTTCCCGAATCCTCCGTTCCCTCTTAATAGCCCAAACCGGCCGCGAATGCAATATCCCTTAGAAAGCCGGGCGAAGCCGCTTGCGGAACCACGGCCGGAGGGCCTTCATCTTTTCGACCTGGGAGGCGGGCGTCCGCCGGCGCGCGGTCATGAGCTCTTCGCTGCCCTCGGGGGCGCCCCAGCGGATCTCGACGCTGTCGTTGGGGTTGTAGCCCATCTCGAAGGCCTCTTTCCTGCCGAAGATATCCTCGAGCGTCAGGACGCGCGGCGACCCGTCCGACCTCTTGTAGGTGATGGAGAGCTCGGCCGCCCGTTTTTTCCGCAGGGCCAGGAGCTCGCGGCGGACCTCGTCGGGCGTCTTCTTCCCGGCCATCTCGAAAGCGCGGGGGTCGCGGGCGGCTTTGTCCGGGAATTCGAGGATGGTGTCGATGGCGATGAGCAGGCGCAGATCGCGGTTGGGGGTCGAGTAGTCCTCCCAAGGCCCCAGGGACTGGAAAACGGCCTTCCCCGAAGGCATGGGGATGACCGTTCCGGGGTGGGTCGTCATGAACTCCTCGCCGTTCGCCACCGAATCGACGCGGACGATGAGCTGCTCGTGGAGGGCCCGGAAGAGGTCCTCGAACGCGGCCTCGGCGTCCAGGGGCTCGGGATTGATGAGTTTTTCCATGGCCGCGTAGAAATCGTCGCCCGCCATTCCCTCCTGTTCGAGCGAGAAATCGCCGTAGTCGGGGCTGGCGGCGATCTCGCGGTTCGTCAGGAGCCGCGGCCGGCCGGCCTCGAGGACGATGGGCCGGAAGGCCTTGAATCCCGGCTCGCCGACGACGTCCTCCGTGGTGAATAGGAAATTCCCCTTCCAGAACCTCTTGATGCCGATCGTCCCGTCGGGCTGGGCGTCGACGGCCAGGAGCAGGCCGGGGCGCTTCCGCGTTTGGGCGACCCAGCGGACGATGACGAACGTGTGCCCGTACGGGTCGGCGTAGACAGCGCCCGGCTTGAGGGCATTCCTCGCCAGCGGAAGCGGGTAGAAATCGGTCCCGTCCGCCCGGAGAGCGGTCCGGCCGTTGCCCGCATGGACCGTGTTTTTGATAAGGGCCAGCAGGCGCCTCGTATTCGGAACCGGATTTCCCGACCTTGTCCCGGACGACGGGTCGCCCATCCGGAGGCGCCCGGCCCGGGGCGGCGACTCGGGCGTGCCCCAGCTCGTCTCGTGGAAGCCGAAGGGAAGGCCGAGCTTCCAGGCGAAATAGGCTCGCAGGAAATAGGGGTTGTCGGCGCAGTCCGGGGTCATCTCCATGGCGTTCGCGCCGGACGCTTCGTCCTCGCCGAGGCCGAGGTGGCCGTGGAGGAGGTTGCGCGACGGGTCGCGCAGGACCTCGTGAAGGGCCGGCCACGAAGAGCGCTCGTCGGCCTCGGCGAAAAGGGCCTCGATCCAGGCGGCGTAGAGGTCTTCCCCGGCCCGCGACCAGCCGTTCGCCCCGGTCCCGAGGCCTTCCGGATCGACCTCGATCTCTTTCCGGCCCTCGCCGAGAACGACCGCGAATTTTCCGGCGGGTGCGGCGGCGAATTCCGCCGCGACCCAGAACGGGGGGCCGCCTCCCCTTTTCGTCTTATGGGGTTCGACGTCGCCGGTCGGTCCGCGGAGAGAGAGCCGGATTTTGGCGGCATCGGCTTCGAAGGCGGCCAGGACGCGGAGCGGCGCGCCGGGGCGCGGGGCTTTCGGGGAGATCAGAACGGCGCGCGGACCGGAGAGCGCCGAAGCGACCGCGCCGAGAACGGCGGCCGGTTTTAGGAAAGCGGCGTCCCCGCGCGGAATCAGGGAGAACATGATGCCGGCTAGGACGGGAGCGATGGCCACGGCGGACGGCCGGCGAGAACCGATGATCAGAAATAATATCTGAAGCCGACGGCGCCGGCCATGCCGACCTCGGTCGACGGGACGAGATCGATCATCGGGACGACTTCGAGGAAAATCTCGGCGGGGGTCTTCTCGAACTCATAGGAGATGCCGATCGGGATGCGCAAGCTGACGGTCAAGCTGTCGGCGAACTTCAGCCGGCCGCCGAAGCCGTAGTAGAGGGCCATCCGGCCCGTTTCGACCTTGAAGAGGTTGAAGTTGTGGAAAAGCAGGTCGCTGTGGATCTGGAAGTACTTGCCGCCGATGAAGGACCAAGCCGCCCCGCCATCCCAGGCCACGGTCTGTCTGTTCCATATCTTCAGGCTGATGCCGGTCGGCTCGCCGAGCATGATGCCCAGCCCGACGTTGTGGTTGCTTTGGCCGAAGGAAAGTCCGGCCAGGCAGCCGAACAGGATAACGATGAGAGCGGTTTTTTTCATGGTTATGGCTCCTTGTCGCCTACGGGTCAACGGGTCATTGAAAACAATACCAAAAATCGCGACCCAGGTCAACCCTGAAAGGGGGCGGCGCGCTCCGGCCCGGCCGGCGCCTCGCGGGCGACCTCGAGGTTCATGCGCATTTGCTCCAGCCGCAGTTGTTGCAGACGGGGCACTTCTCGTCGGGGAGAAGGGCGCCGCAGATCTTGCAGCGGACGGTGTAGAAATCCTTGGCGTTCTGCTTGACCTCGCCGAAGTGCTTCTCGAGGACCTTGGCGATGGCGTCGGGGATGGATTGGATGAGGCCGCCCTCGGTGAAGATGGGCTCCGAGCCGCCGATCCCCTTGAGCTGCTGGATGACCTCCTCGGCCTCGACGCCGCTCCGCAGGGCGGTCGAGATGAGCCGGCCCAGGGCCTCGGCGTCGGCCATCGTCGAGTAGCCGCTCTTGCCGATCGAGGCGAAGACCTCGAAGGGCTTCTGGTTGTGGAAGGAGATGGTCACGTAGAGGTTGCCGAAGCCCGTCTTGATCTTGTCGGTGACCGACGGGAGCGAGGTCGGGCGGTCCTGGGGATAGAGGATCTCCGTGCCGTTCTTGTAGAGGACTTGGCTCTCGCGGCAGCCGTCGCGGTAGATGGTGATGCCCTTCGTCCCCGAGTTCCAGGCCAGCATGTAGGCCTTCTCGACGTCCTCGACCGAGGCCTCGTGGGGGAAGTTGATGGTCTTGGAGACGGAGTTGTCGACGTGCTTCTGGAAGGCCGCCTGGGTCTTGATGTGCCATTCGGGCGCGATCTCGTGGGCGGCCCGGAAATACTCGGGCAGGGGCTTTCCCGGGTTCTTCTCTTTCCAGTCGGCGTAGATGGGGTGGACGTCCTTGAGCTCGGAGTCGATGATCTTCGAGGTCACCTCGAAGGCGAAGACGGGCTCGATCGAGGAGGAACAGCCGGCGATGCGCGAGATCGTCCCGGTCGGGGCGATGGTGAAGACCGTGGCGTTGCGCATCTTCCCGCCTTTGTAGACGGACCGGCCGACGGCCGGGAAGCTCCCCCGCTCGGCGGCGAGGTCGCGCGAGGCGGCCGTCGCTTCGGCCCTCAGGAACGCGGCCGTCTTGTCGGCCAGGGAGAGGGCCTTGGCCGAGTCGTAGCGGACCTTCATCAGGAGGAGCAGGTCGGCCCAGCCCATGACCCCGAGCCCGATGCGGCGGGCGGCGCGGGTCATCCGGTCGATCTGCGGCAGGGGGTAGCGGTTGACGTCGATGACGTCGTCGAGGAAGCGGACGCCGAGGCGGACGATCGCGGCGAAGCGGTCCCAGTCGAAGCGGTCCTTTTTCTTGGCGTCGAAGAAGTTGGCCAGGTTGATGGAGCCGAGGTTGCAGGACTCGAAGTCGTGGAGGGGCTGCTCGCCGCAGGGGTTGGTCGCCCGGATGGGGCCGAGGCCGGAGGTGGGGTTGCCGGCGTTGACGCGGTCGATGAAGATCAGGCCGGGGTCGCCGACCGCCCAGGCCGATTCGACGATGAGCCCGAAGACCTTGCGGGCGTCCTTGCGGCCGGCGGGCGTCCCGAGGTGCGGGTCGACGAGGTCGTAAGACGCGCCGGCCTTGAGGGCGGCCATGAACGCGTCGGTGACGGCGACGGAGATATTGAAGTTCGCGACCGACGTCCCGTCGAGCTTCATCTGGACGAACTCCTCGATGTCGGGGTGGTCGACGCGCAGGATGCCCATATTGGCGCCGCGTCGGGTGCCGCCTTGCTTGACGGCCTCGGTCGCGGCGTCGATGACCTTGAGGAAGGAGACGGGGCCGGAGGCGACGCCCTGGGTCTTGCGGACGAAGCTGCCCTTGGGCCGGAGGCGGCTGAAGTCGAAGCCCGTGCCTCCCCCCTCCTTGTGGACGAGGGCGGCGTTCTTGACGGTCTCGAAGATCGAGTCGAGGGAGTCCTCGATGGGCAGGACGAAGCAGGCGCTCAGGCACATGCCCCGGCCGGCGCCGGTCAGAGTGGGGCTGTTGGGCAGGAAATCGCGGGCGGACATGGCTTTGAGGAACGCCTCGGCGCATTTTTTCCGGTCCGCCTTGTTCTTCTCGGCGGAGGCGACGTAGGTGGCGACGCGGCGGAAGAGGTCTTCGGGAGACTTGTCGACGAGCTCGCCTTTCTCGTTCTTCAGGAAGTAGCGGGCCTTCAGGATCTTGAGGGCGTTTTCGGAAAAACCGCCGGATGCGGACATTCTATCCTCCAACATATCGACGAATTCCCACCCGAGGAAAATAAATCCTAGTGGAATAGTAAGAATTATAGAACGGAGCGCCCCGGAATGCAAGAAGAAAAGAAGGGGTCAAACCTTAATTCTTATAATTTTCGCTTGGGTTGAGAGGTTCACGATTAGAAAATTATAAGAATTAAGGTTTGACCCCTTCCGGCCCCTTCCGGCCCATGGGCGAAGACGGCATATCGGATAAGCTCGAGATCCCGGAGATCGAAGACGGCGCCTGGGTGGCGCCGGGCGTCATCGCCGCCGGCGTCCCGGCCAAGGTCCGCCGCGAGTTGACCGACGCCGACCGGGCCCGTCTCGAGCGCGCCTGGAAGACCTACGCCGGCCTCCGCGACCTCCATAAACCGCAATAAATCCCCAACCCCCCCTGCCCTCCGGCAGCCTGGCCGGGGGGCCCTCTTTTGGGGGCCAATGGAGGGGATGGACAATCCCCCCCCCTTTCACCCCCAACGGCGATGGACTCCCTTCAGGGGTGGTTTATCATCGGTACGGTGAACGGAATCGCCGAGCTCATCTGAGCGAGAGGATCGGAAAGAGAGCGCCCAATGCGCGAAAACAGGAAAGACAAGCGGGTCGCCGAAGAGAACAGGGTGGCCATCGAGCTCCCCGGCACGCACTCCTCGGCCGAGCCCCGCATCGTCAACGCCCTGACCAAGGACATCTCCCTGGGCGGCGCGCGGATCCTCACCGACCGGCTCTTCGAGGTCGGCTCCTCGCTTCGGATGACGCTCTGCCTGTCCAAGTCGAAACAGCTCGTCAAGGTCCGGGCCGATGTCCGCTGGAACCGGATGATCGATGACGGCCTCTATGAGATCGGGGTCGAATTCGAGCACGGCATCCCCAACGGCGTCCTGGTCCTCATCAACCATCTCTACGGAAAAGGCCAGAACGGGCCGACGGCCGTCCAAACTTAAAGGAGGTCCCCATGAATCCGAACTCAGAAACCGCGATCGATCAAAAAGCCTTCATCGACGACATCGAAAAGCGCGTCAACGAGATCTTCTCGGCCAAGAACGAGGTCGAACAGACCTTGATCGAGAAGATCAACCACGAAAAAGAGGACGCGGAGAGAAGGATCGAGGCCGTGAACAAGGAGTACGCCCAGGTCCGGGGCTTCCTCAAAGAGCACAAGACCGTCATGTCCGAGCTCCAGGCGACCGAGGAGCGCTTCCGGGCCGAGATCCGCGGGCATTTCGAACGCGCCGTGAACTACCAGAAGATGATGGAGAACGCCGCGGGCCTGGCCGGGGACGAGCTCGAAAAGATCGGCGGCCTCAACCAGGAGCTGGAAAAGATCCGGGTGCGGGCCGAGGACGAATACGCAAACCTCAAGAAGCACCTAGCCGGCTACGCCGGCATTTTCGCCCAGATCCCCGCGCCCGCCGGCATGGCCGCGAGCGACGTGGATTGGAACGAGGAGCTGGGCAAGCTGCGCAAAGTCCGCGACCTCCTGGCGACCCTGCGGCAGTCCGAGCCCTCCCCCGCCCTCTCCCCCGCTCCCGGGGAGGCCGAGGCGACCGCTCCTCCGGCCCCGGAAGCCGAGGAGCTCGCCGCCTCCCTGGGGCTCGTGGACGAGGAAGACGAAGGTGTCCGGGACGATGTCGAGTTCGTGCACGAAGAGGCCGCCGACCTGCCGGCCGAGCCCGAGGCCGAGCCCGCTGCCGCGCTAGCGACCGCCGCCGTTCCCAGCGCGGACCTCGAATTCATCCAAGGCGCCCTGGCCCGCTACCGCAGGACCGAGCCCGTGAACAACGGCATCGAGCTCAGCTTCTTCGCCGCCGAAACGGGAGCTGTCCTCGACGCCGAGTCCTTCATGACCGCCGTCGGCAAGATCGTCGAGAGCGCCAACCAGCTTCACGCCCAGCTGACCCAGACCGGCTCGGTCAAGGACCTCTTCCTGCTCAAGCAGGAGATCCTCAACCAGCAGGAAGTTCTGCGCAAGGTGTTCTTCCGCGTCGTCCGTTTCTGCGAAAAGGAGAACGGCGGCCTGCCCGAGACGCTCAGCGAGATCATCAGCGCCCAGGGCATGAAAGACGTCATCGAACGGCTGACGATGGCCAACTGGAGCGACCCTTCGGACTTCAAGCCCTTCCTCAACGAGCTCAAAGCCATGAATCGGGCCTTCGAGGTCCGGACGGCCGCCTCCCCGAACCACCTCCAGTCCGTCCTCGATCAGGTCGAAGGCCGCGACAACTAACGTGCCTTGGCTGCTGCTTCTTATTAATAATAAAGAGGTTGACCCTAATTAAGGATTCTAAAAAGCCCCTAAAAGGCCCTTTTTAGCCCATAAAGCCGTAAATCCGCATAGAGAGAAAGCTTATATTGGTATATTGGCTTCTCTAGGGCAATCCCAATATCCTGTTTTTTGGGGAAAAAAGGGAGTTTTAGCCGGGAAAAACCATCGTTAGAAAGGCCTTTCTTATTCTTTTTCTTATCGTTACGTCAGCCAAGGCAACTAAATGATCTCCAGGTGATCCTTGTCCGGGAGCTTGGGGAACTTGGCGTGGGGTTCCTGCTGGTACCAGAACGCGACCGAGGCGATGTCGTCCTGGAGCGGCAGGTAGCGCCCGCCCGACCGCCAGCCCAAGGCCTGGATGGTCACCTTGAGGTCCATCCCGAAACGAATGGGGTCGGTGATGTGCCAGCGGTACATGCCGAACCTCTGCTGGACCTGGTAGTGCCCGTCGCCGCGGATGACCTGGGGCAGGCCCGTGTAGGGCGTCGTGAACTCCCGGTACTGGATCGAGCCGTCGGGGGCCTTGGCGTCGAAGTCGTAGGAGCCGCAGAAATAATCCTCGGTCCCCGTGCCGGCGATCGTCGGGAACTTCGTGTCGCCGTCCATGTAGAACTTGATCTCCCCCTCGCCCCACCAGCCGTTGTTGTTGACGCCCCAAGCCATATAGGTCCCGACGTAGTGGCCCCAGCCCTTGACGCCGTCGAGGATCGTATAGACGTCCTTATAAGGAAGCGGGTTGACGCGGCGGAACTGGGCATGGAAATAGGCGGCGTCGTCCGGGACGTCGGTCAGCGTGTAGTTGATCTGGTAGTAGACGGTGAAGACGTTCGCGGCCGCTTCGCCGGGCAGGGGCTTGTCGGCGATGTTCTCGATCGTCACCTTGAAGCCCTTGCGGAAGGGCATCTCCCAGTAGCAGTTGAAGGCGCTGCCCGGATTGACGCAGACGGGGAGCGAAGTGACCTGGGCGTACTGGCCCCAGCCGCAGGCGAAGAAGTCGCCGACGGGACATTCGACCGAGGGCTCGGTCTCGCCGTCCCAGTAGAAGCGGAGGATGGCGGTGCGCCAGTTGCCGGCGGGCGTCAGCCAGATCTGTTGGATGGCCCCCTCGCCCTTGACGTCGGCCATGACGAACGTCTCCTTGGGCTGGACCCGGACATAGGGCGAAACCTTCCAGCCCTGGCCGAGGTCGCGAGCCGCTTTCATGGCCGGGCCGTCGGTCGACATGCCGGCCTGGCCCTTCTCGCCGGTGAAGTTCTCCGGGCTGATGGAGCGGGTTTGAGCTTTCGACAGGCGCGACAGGTTGCCGAGGCCCATGCCGAGGCCGTTGAACTTCTTGTCGTCCTGGGCCCCGGCCGAGACGAATACGGCCAGCGCGAGGAGCGCCAGGCCGGCCTTGAACCAGCGTGCTTTATTCATGCTTGCCCTCCTTCGGAATGCGTATGCGCGCCCATTTTAAGCCAGCCGGCCAGACGGGGTCAAACAATTGGGGAAATTCGGAAACTGGTATTGTTTCCCCGAATTTGATGGATTATTCCGGCGGGCCGGATGTATCATCGAGTGAGGGCGGGAGGTCCGCCGGGAGGAACGCATGAACAGCCAAGAACCCACTAAGGAATCCCCAAAGAGACATCATTCCCGGAGGCTCGGCCCGGCCGTCCCGGCGATCGCGGTCTTGGCCGCAATCCTGGCCATCGGGCTTTACGCCGGCTTCGCGAACCGCCCCTGCCCCCTGTCGGCCGGGTCCGTATCCCCGGCCGCATCCATGCCCGCCGATTCGCAAGCCCAATCGAAGCTCAAGGCCGCCCGCCAGGCCGTCGACAAGCTCGTCGACGAGCAAAAATTCGAAGCCGCCGCCGCCGAAGCCGCCCGCATCCGCGAAGAGGCCAGGAAGGCCGGCGACAATTCCCTCTGGACCTGGGCGCTCATCAAGGAAGGCCAGCTCCGCTCCGCCCTCCACGGCTACGAGACCGCGGTCCGGTTCTTCAAGGAACAGCCGTGGCCCGACTCCCCTCTCGAGCGCGACATGCTCGATCTTTTCTTCGGCCATTCCCTCGTCGTTTACTACCACTCCTACTCCTGGGAAATAAACAGCCGCGAGCGCGTCGAGGCCAAGGGCCCCATCGACCTCAAGTCCTGGACCAGGGACCAGATCTTCGACGAGGCCTGGCAGGCCCTCATCCGCGTCTGGAAGGACCGGGAACGTCTGGCCGGGCGCAAGGCCGCTGAATTCCCCGACTTCTGGAGCCCGGGCGATTACCCGGCAGGCGTGCGCGATACCCTGCGCGACGGGGTCGTCTACCTCATGGCCCGGCTCCTCGCCGACACCGGCTTCTGGACGCCGCGCCAGTCGAACGAGGCCTGGCTCCTCGACCTGACCAAGCTCCTCTCGCAAGCCGGGAAAACGAACGCCTCGGACGCCGCCGGCATCCTCGAATCCGTCTCGAGCCACCCGCTCGAAAAAACCGCCGCCCTGCTCGGCGAACACGAGGCTTGGAGCCGCCGCTCCGGCCGGCCCGAAGCGGCCCTCGAAGCGCGCTTCGAGCTCGTCCAGGCGCTCCACGAAGCGTTCGACGGCGAGGACAGCCGGTCCCTCATCCGCCGGCATCTGGCCGATTTCCTGTCCTCCAATCGCAAGCACGCCTGGTGGGCCGTCGGGCAGGCCCTCCTCGCCGAATACACGCGCGAAGAGGACGTCCCCGACGCGCTCGTCCGGGCCCGAAAGATCGCCGTCGAAGGGGTGGAGCGATTCCCGAAGTCCCCCGGCGGGCTGCGCTGCCTCCACATCCTCAAGTCGATCGAGGCGCCCGAGTACTCCGTCGAAGCGATGCGCGTCGACGCGGCCGGACGCCGCTCCGTCCGCGTCACCCACCGTAACCTCGACCGCCTGTTCCTCCGCGCCTACGCCCTCGACGTCGAGGCGCTGGTCAAGACGTCGAAAGACTACAACCTCTTCCCCCAGGGGGACGAAGCCCGAAAGATCGCCGAGGGGCGGCGGCCGGAAGCCGCGTGGAAGGCCGACCTCGCCAAGAGCCCGGACTACCGCGACCACCGCACCTTCACCAACATGCCCGAAGGCCTCGCGCCGGGTTTGTATCTTGTCGCCGTTTCCGCCCGGGAGGATTTCGCCGGCGCCGATAACAAGACCATCGGGCTCAGCGTCATCCTCGGCGACCTGGTCCTGGTCAAGCGCCAGGGCGGCGGGACCGCCCGCGTCGGGACCGCGGACGTCAGGGGAGGCGCCGAAGTCCTCATCCTCTCCGGCGGGACGGGACGTCCCGTCCCCGGAGCGACGGTCGACCTCTACGCCTTCGATTGGAGGAAGGGCCATGACAAGGTCGAGTCGAAGACGACCGACGCCCAGGGCCGCGTCTGGTTCGCGCCGCGCCCGGGTTCAGGCGCCCATTTCCTTTTGGCGAAAAAAGGCCGGGACATCACCTTCGATCCCGACTACCTCTATCTTCAGGGAAGCCCCGAACCCAGGGATTCCCGGGCCGCCCTGATCTACACCGACCGGTCGATCTACCGCCCCGGACAGAAGATCTTCTGGAAGGTCCTGGCCTATAAGGGCCGGACGGACCTCGGCAAGCTCGGCCCTGAGGCCGGGGCGGCCGTCTCCGTCTGGCTCGAGGACATCAACGGCCAGCGCGTCGCCCAGGCCTCCGTGTCGACGAACGCCTTCGGCACGGCCGGCGGCGAGTTCGTCGTCCCGGCGGCCGGCCGGCCTCTCGGGGGGTGGCGCCTGCGCTCCTCTCCTCAAGGCTACGCCGGGGTGCGCGTCGAGGAGTACAAGCGGCCGACGTTCGAGGTTTCGGTCAAGGACCCGGAAAAACCGCTGCGCCTGAACCGGCC
>Ga0154867_1071_pt3 | contig 21854 bp, 20 predicted proteins | sample Rifle2008BG19ft_FD_105839 | JGI IMG/M metagenome (GOLD analysis project Ga0154867, IMG submission 105839) | Candidatus Aminicenantes bacterium RBG_19FT_COMBO_65_30 | reverse complement strand
CTTGAGGCAGTCCAAGAACGTCTCGATGTGCTCGTCCGCCCCCTCGGCCAGGACTTCGACCCGGCCGTCCGGCAGGTTCCTGACCCAGCCTGTGATGTCGAGCCGGACGGCGCACTTCTCCGCGTAAAAACGGTAGGCAACACCCTGGACGCGGCCGCCGGCGAAGACGCGCACCCTGACGAGATCCTTGCCCATCTCCTCCCCCGGCGTGTTCTTCCGGGACTCAGAAGCCATAGCTGAGGGAGAGCATCGGCACCCAGATCTTCATTTCGTAAACCCCGGGCATTACGCCATCTAGGACCCTGCGCTTTTGGCCGATCAAGTATTCCAGGCCGAAGTCGACCGTGAAGCGGCCCTTGGAGTAGCCGAATCCGGCCGTGACGCTATCGTAGCTGAAGCTCGGGATGAGGACGTTCATGGTCTCGGCCGGGGCGGGGGCGGGATCGTTGTAATACCCGGCCCTGACGGCGAAATCGCCCAGGGTGTATTCGAGGCCGGCGCGGACCTGGAGCCGGTTCTTCCAATCGAGCGCCAAGGCGGACTTGCCGGCCATCGAGGCGGCCCAGAGAGGGTCGGCGAAGACGAGGTTCAGCGTGCCGAGCTTGGCCCAATTCGTCCACTGGAGGTCGAAGGTGACCGTCAGGCGGTCGATCGGCTTGACCGCGACGCCGCCGGCCAGCCAGGTCGGGCTGGGGACGTCGAGGTCGGTGTCCGAGGAATCGGGGAGCTCGAGGAGTCCGATGTTTTCGATCTTCATCGTTCCGCCGAGCTTCATGTTCGACTGTGTCCTGTAGGAGACGCCGAAGCTCATTCGGTCGCACGGCTTGACCAGGAGGCCGAACGTCGCGCCGTAGCCCCAGCCCTTGATGTCGAGGCTCTGCTGACCCAGGTTAACGAGCGTGGGCGGCTTCGTGGGGAGGAGCGCGGAGGTCCCCCATTGGTCCATCTGGAAAAAGCCGTAGTTGAGATTGAAGGTCATGCCAAGGAGGATCCTGTCGGTGATCCGGACCGCGACCGAGGGGGCGAGGGTCACCGAGCCGATGAAGCTCCGCCAGATGTAGTTCTCCAGCGGCGGCGTGAAGAACGTCGGAGGGGTCGGATAAGCGAGGGCCGTCTCGAAACCGGTGTTATTCCAATCAACGCCGAGACCGGACAGGGTGTAAGCGCCCAGGCCCACGACCGCCCGGTCACCGATGGGCAGGAAGAAACCGAGGAGTCCGGCCGGGTAAGCCCTGTTCTTGGTCTCCATGCCGAAGGAAGAGCTCAGCGTGTACCGGCTCGCCGGCAGGAGGAAGTCCCCGGTCAGGCCGACGGTCCCATTTTTCATCAGGGCCAGGCCGGCGGGATTCCAGAAGACCGCCGTGAAATCGTCGGCCAGGCCGACAAACGCCCCGCCCATGGACGCCGCCCGGGCGCCGAATCCGTTCAGGTTGAGGCCGTTCCCCAAGAGACCTGAAGCCAGGACGAGAATGACCGCAAGTCCGACGGACGTCTTTTTCATCCTCTCATCTCCTCGATCGGGATCGTTCACCTCTGCTAATACCCCATCGGCGGAAAAAAAGTCAACATCCGCTCCCTCCCCGATTCGTGGTAGAATCGCGTCGCCCCCTCCGGGCTCGGAAGGACATGACGAAAAACCTGGTCTCCATCGCCGGCTACGACCCCTCTGGAGGCGCGGGCGTCCTTCTCGACATCGGGGTCTTCGAGCAGCTCGGCCAGCGGGGCTTCGGCGTCCTGACGGCCGTCACGGCCCAGAATCCGGGACGGGTGGCCCGCGTCTTCCCAATGGCGGCACGGGCCGTGACGGGGCAGTTCGGTCGGCTGGCGGAAGCGGTCGACATCGCGGGCATCAAGGTCGGCATGCTCGCCACGGTTGAAAACCTATCCGCCGCGGCCAAGATCCTGGCCAGGAACACGCGCATCCCCCGGGTCGTCGACCCGATTTTCCTGTCGAGCTCGGGCGCCCTCCTCCTTGAAAAAGCGGCCTGGCCCCGGTATCTCGCCGTGCTCCGGGGAATGGCCGACCTCGTCACGCCGAACCTCGACGAGGCCGAGATCCTCACGAAAGGCCAGGTTCGGACCGTTTCCGAGATGCGGATCGCGGCGGCGCTTGTCACCCGGACCGGCCGCATGCCCTGCCTCCTCAAGGGCGGCCATCTCGAAGGACGGGCCGTGGATATCCTTTACGATGGGAGGAAATTCACGGTCTTCGAGCATGAAAGGCGGGCCAAAAGCGTCCATGGGACGGGGTGTTTCCTGTCCTCCGCCATCCTGGGATACATGGCCGAAGGACGGCCGCTCGAGGAAGCTTGCGGCCTGGGGATCGCGCGGGTCGGCAGGGCCATCCGCGCGGCCGTGCCGGCCGGGGGCGGCCGCTGGGTCTTCGACCTCAGTCGAGATCGAGGCCGGGTGCCGTCGAAGGCCCGGAAGCGGCGTTGACGGAACTATTCGCCCGGTCGAGGAGCCCCTTCGAAAAAGCGACGCCCTGCCGTGCCGCGGCCGTGGTGTTGACGTAGAGCTTGACTTCATCCATGGATTGGATCGGGATCCGGGCGGGGCTTTCGCCGTTCTTTATCCGGACGGCCAGCCGGCCCGTCTTGATCCCCATGTCGTAAAAATCGTAACCCAGCGCCGCGCAGGCGCCGAACTCTACCGAGCGCAGGAAGCCGCCGAAGAGCGGCAATCCGTTTTCCTCGGCCGCCCGGCCGATGACGTCGAAGGAGCTGTTGAGGGTGTTGTCGGACATGGGGAACAGGACGTCGACTTTTTCGTTGAGCAGGCGCTGAAGTGATCCGTGGATCTCGTGGGGACCGGTCACGGGGACGGCGATCATCTCGAAGCCGAACTCCGCGGCGGCCGACCGGGCCAGGTTCAGGTAGTATTCCGAGTTGATCTCAGAGGACGTCCAGAGCGAACCGACGCGCCGAGCCTGCGGAAGGACTTCCCGGATGAGGGCCATCGTCTGGCGGACGGGGCCCGTGGAGACGACCCCCGTGACGTGCCCAAGATGGTTCTCCGCCGACTTACCCGCCCCGACGAGGTAGGGCACGGCGACCGCGCCGAAGACGATGGGCGCCGTCCGGGCGGCCAGTATGGCCGCTTGGAGCGCCTGGGTTGACAGGGGGATGATCAGGTCCACCCGCTCGGCGGCGAGCTCACGGGCAATCCTCTGGACCTCGGCGATGTCGTTGTTGGCGATGCGGATGGTGACGACGATCTCCCGGCCGTCGCGGAGGCCGGCGTCGGCGAAGGCCTGAAGGATGCCCCGGCGGACCTCATTGGCCGTCGGCGAATCCACCGACTGGAAGATCCCGATGACGTAGGACTTGGGAGCGTCGGCCGGGGCGGGAGGTTCCTCTTTACCGCGGCAGGACGGCAAAAGGAGGAGGATCGCCAGCAGGCCGAGGATTAGAGCCGCTTTTTTCATGGCCGGTCCCCCTCATCTTAGAACAAATCCGAGTCCCCGGGCAATAGCCCCGGGCTACCCGGCATCATGGCGCAATCCGGTGACCGCCCGGAACCGCTCGGGCGCGATGTTGCCGCCGCTGACGACGGCGACGATCGTCCGTCCCGCCCATTTCGCGGGCGAGTGGAGCAGGGCGGCAAAGGCCAGCGCCCCCGCTCCCTCGATCATCCGGCCGTGGTGGTCGTGGACGAGGGCCAGGCTCCGGGCGATCAGGGATTCGGGGACGACTTCGAGGAAATCGACCAGGTCCCGGCAGAGGGGGAAGGTGATCGCGCCGGGTTCTATGCCGCCGGCGACGGCGTCGGCGATGGTCTCTTTTTCGTCGATCTCGACGAGGCGGCCCGCCGCGACGGACGCGGCCATGAAGGCCGACGTCTCGGGTTCGACCCCGACCATGCGCGCCTCCGGCCGGACGGCCTTGAGGTAGCCGGCGATCCCGGCGACGAGCCCGCCGCCGCCGACCGGCACGAGGACGTCGTCGAAGCGGGAGAGGTCCCCGGCAAGTTCGAGCCCCACCGTGCCGGCGCCGAAGACGATGTCCCAGTCGTTGTAAGGAGAGACGAAGACACGTCCAGTCTGATCGGCGAATTCGCGGGCGATCATCTCGGCCTTATCGCAGCTCGCTCCCCGGACTTCGACGTCGACGCCCATCGCCTCGATCCTCTTTTTCTTGACCTCGGCGACCGTTTCCGGGAGGAAGAGCTTGAGCCCGATGCCTTCGAGCCTCGCGGCATGGCTGATGGCCAGGCCGTGGTTTCCCGTCGAAGCCGAAACGACGCCCCGGCCCCTGTCCTCCTCGGAGAGCGAACGCAGCTTGTTGAGCGCTCCCCGCAGCTTGAATGACCCCGTGATCTGGTCGCACTCCCACTTGATGTAGACGTTCGCCCCGGTCTCCCGGCTCAGCGGCTCGGAGCGCTCGATCGGCGTCCGCCGGATATCGGCATGAATGCGTCCATACGCCTCTCTCACCTTATCGGGAAAATTCACAGCTTCGTTCATTATTCCCGTCCTCCGTGCCCTAACTTACCATAAATGGAAATGCCGTTTCCAAGAAAAGCGAGTCACATACAAAGAAGCGCCGGTAAGGAATCCACGTGGCGCGGGGCTGTTCCCAGCAGAGGCCGTGGAAAGTGGGGCCGAGGGCAGGAATACCACGAGCGATAATACGTGGATGACATGCCGGCGACCCATGAGGCCTCGGCGACGAATTGTGAATTGCCTCCGCCGGGGGTACAATAACGGGCGCATGGCCAAGTATTACATCGGCACCGCGGGCTGGAGCTACGAGGACTGGGACGGCATCGTCTATCCGGTCGAGAAGGGCCGCGGCTTCCACGCCCTGCCCTACCTCGCCGACTACATCAACGTCGTCGAGGTCAACAGCACCTTCTACCGGCCGGCGAACCCCGCCCTGGTCCGGTCCTGGCTGAAAAAGATCGAGCACCGGCCGGATTTCCTCCTCTCGCTGAAGCTCCACCAGGTCTTCACTCACAAGCGGACGGATTTCACGCACAAGGACGTCGACGACTTCAAGACCTCGGTCGACCTTCTCCGCCTCGGCGGACGGCTGGCCGCGCTCCTCGTCCAGTTCCCCTGGTCCTACCGGAATTCGCCCGAGAACACCGACTATCTCCTCCGCCTATTCAAGCTCTTTGCCGGCTATCCCCTGGCCGTCGAGGTCCGGCACGCGAGCTGGGACACGCCCGCCTTTTACGATATGCTCAGGGAGAACCGGGCCGGCTTCTGCAACATCGACCAGCCCCTGTTCGACGACTCGATCAAGCCCTCGGCGGTCAGCACGACCCCCGAGTTCGCCTACGTCCGCTTCCACGGCCGTAATTATAAGAACTGGTTCCGCGAGGACGCCGGCCGCGACGACCGTTACGATTACTTCTATGCGAAGGACGAGCTCGAGGACTGGGTCGGGCGCATCAAGGAGCTGGGCAAGAAGAGCGGCAAGGTCTACGTCATCACCAACAACCATTACCGGGGACAGGCCATGGCCAACGCCCTCCAGATCCGAAACATGATCACGGGCGAAAAGGTGGACGTCCCCGACGTTCTTCTCGAAAAGTACCCGGTCTTGCGGGAGATCGTCCGCGCCATCCAGGCCGGCCAGATGGACCTTTTTCGGACGGATGTAGCTCCTGACGGAAATAAGGGCGAAGGAGATAAGAAATGAACTGGTGGGAAACGGATTTCGTCGCCGTCCGGGACAACAAGCTCTGGATCGCGGGCCGGGACGCGGCGGCCTTGGCCGAACGTTACGGCACGCCGCTCTACGTTTACGGGAAGGACCGGATCCTCGAGCGCTATGCCCGTCTCGACGACGCCCTCGCCCGCCATTCCGCGCTCCCGGCCCGGATCTGCTACGCCATGAAGGCCAATCCCCACCGGGGCATCCTCCGCTTGCTCCAGCGGCGGGGCGGCTGGATCGACGCCGTCTCCCCCTGCGAGGTCGAGACGGCTCTCAAGGCCGGGTTCCCGGCCGAGCGCATCCTCTTCACCGGGACAAGCGTCAGCCGGGCCGACCTCCGGGCGGTCTTCGCGATCGACGGGTTGACTGTCAACATCGACGCCGCCGAACAGCTCGACCTCATGAGCGAGATCAAGCCCGAGTTCCCGTCCAAGGCCGTCCGGGTCTCCGTGCGCTGGAACCCGGGCATCGGCCGGGGCTTCAACCCGCGCGTCGTCACGGCCGGAAAGCGGTCGTCCGACGGGACGCCCATCAAGTTCGGGGTCGAACCGAAAAAGGTCATCGGCGTCTTCGCCCGGGCCCGGAAGCTGGGCTTCCGTCCCGTCGGCCTCCACCAGCACCTCGGCTCGGGCTGGGTCCGGGAGGACTTCGGCCTGGTGCGGGCCGCGGTCGATCGGCTGGTCCGCCAGGCCCGCGAAGTCGAAAAGGCCGGATTCCCCCTGGAATTCCTGGATTTCGGCGGGGGGTTCGGTCCGCGGTATCTGAAGAACCGGGCCGTGTTCCCCGTCGAGGATTATATCGCCTATCTCTCCGACGCGGTGGCCAAGGCCGGAATCGCGGTCAAGGCGCTGGCCATCGAACCGGGGAAATACATGGTCGGCGACGCCGGCGTCCTCCTCCTGGGCGTGGAGTACGTCAAGGAGAGCTACGGCAACATCTTCGCTTGCGTCGACGGCGGGACGTTCAACACCGTGCCCCGGCCGGCCATCTATCTTCAAGCCCACCACGAGATCGTCAACGCCTGCCGCGTCGAGGGTACGGCCAAGGCCCGCATCACCGTCGCCGGGAACCTCTGCGAAACGGGCGACGTTTTCGGCCGGGAGCGGTCCATGCCTCTGCCCATAAGCGGGGACATTCTGGCCGTCCTCTGCGCCGGCGCCTACTGCCGGAGCATGGCCTCGAACTTCAACCTCAGGGAAATCCCGCGCGAGATCCTCATCTGAGGATGGCGGCCACGGCCGCCGCCGCGTCCGGGTGACGGAACTCGAAACCCGCGGCGGCGAGCCGGCGGGGCACGGCGCGCCCTCCGGCAAGAAGAGTTTCCCGGGCTTTCTCCCCGAACAGGAGCCTGAGGAAAAGGGCCGGCACGGGAAGCCAGCAGGGCCGCTTGAGCGCCTTTGCGAGGATCCGGCAGAATTCCCTCTGCCGGAGCGGACGGGGCGCCGTGAGGTTGAACGTCCCGGCGAGTCCGTCGCACTCGATGAGGAAGCGCACGGCCCGGACTTCGTCCGCGAGCGTGATCCACGAGAACCACTGCCGGCCGCGGCCGAGCGGACCGCCGGCGAAAAAGCGGAAAGGCAGGACCAGACGAGGCCAGACGCCTCCGTCCTTCCCCAACACCAGCCCCGAACGGACGACGGCCCGGCGGACGCCGAGCGATTCGACGACTTTCGTAGAATCCTCCCACCTCCGGACGACGTCCGCGAGGAAGCCTGTCCCGGCGGGGGCGCTCTCATCGAGCTCCTCATCGCCCGCGTGTCCGTAGGCGCCGATAGCCGATGCCTGGATGAGGACCCGGGGTGTTGTCCGTGCCGCCCGGACGGCTTCGACGACCGCGGCCCCGGCATCGAGCCGGCTCCGGAGGATGCGTTCTTTTTTGGCTCGCGTCCAGCGGCCCTGAGCCAGGTTGTCCCCGGCTAAATTGACAATGGCGAGGGCACCGTCCGCAGAGCGACCCCAGCCCGCGGCGGTTCGGCCGTCCCATTCCTGCAGGGCGACGCTCTCGTGGAAACGGACCCGGCTCGCACACGCGTTCCGGGTCAGGGCGACGACCTCGTACCCGCTGACCACAAGCTCCCGGGCGAGGGCGCTCCCGATAAAGCCCGAAGCGCCCGTGATCAGGACCCGCTTATCCGCCATAAGCGTTTAGAAAAGCGAACCGCTCGAGGGGCAGGCGCTCCGGCCGGGTTGTCTCCGCTTCGATTTGCTCTTCGGACAGGAAAGGATTCCGGTCCGATGAACGTTTCCCGACGAGGACGAGCGTGATGACCCGGTACTCTTCGGGGATGCCCAGGACCTCGCGTACCTTCTTCGGGCTGTAGCCCGCGATCGGATGGGCGACCAGTCCGAGCTCCGTCGCCCTGAGGAGCAAGAAAGCGACGGCCATCCCGGCGTCGAACTGGTGGTACTCGCGGTCCTTGATGATACAGTCGTCCTCCTTGCGGCTGAAGACGGCGATCATCAGCGACGCGGCGTGGCACCACCGGTTGCCCTGGTTGAACACGGGCTTCAGGGCCTCGAGCCCGGCCGGATCGTAGACGAAGACGAACCGCCAGGGCTGGTTGTTCGAGCAGGAGGGCGCGAGCCGGGCGTGAGACGCCAGATCGAGGATGAGGTCGGGCGTGATCCCGACGGGCGCCAGCGAACGGGTGGCCCGCCTGGTTTCGATCGCGGTGTGGACGTCCATGGGGGAGCTTCCTTATCCGACATTCTCCGGCGCCGCCGTTCCGGGCCCGGCCGCGCGCGCGGTCATTTTCTCAGGAAAGCGACGATCTCGTCGCAATCGGGGAGCTGCGGGATCTCGTATTCCTTGATGTGGACGATCCGGCCGCCCTCGTCGACGACGATGTTGGCCCGTTCGGAGAAACCGTCCTCCTCGCGGAAGAGGCCGAGGACGTGGGCCACGGCGCCGTGCGGCCAGAAGTCGCAGAGGAGCCGCGTTTCCTTGATCCCCAGCTCCTTGGCCCAGGCGTGCTTGGTCGGGAACGAATCGACGCTGATGCCGACGGCGACCGTGTTGAGACTGTCGAACACCGCTTTCCGGCTCTCGAGGGCCTTCATCTGCTCGGCGCAGACGGGCGTCCAGGCCAGCGGATGGAAGGACAGCAGCACGCGCCGCCCGGCGAATTCGGACAGCTTGAAATCCCGGTTGTGATGGTCCTTCAGCGTGAAGTCCGGCGCGATGTCCCCTTCCCATACGGTTCTCGTGTTTCCCATCGGTAGTCCTCCCCCGGGCGCGACGTCATGGGCGTCCGTCCGTTGGGCCTATTATGGCACAGCCCGGACGCCGAGACAAGACGGGAGACGCCGCGGACCGGCCTCTCGCGCCGCCGGGTCGGCTCCTGTATAATGCCCCCTGACAAAGGAGTCGACCATGCGCGCGAAATGCCCGTTCCTCGCCGTTTTCATCCTTCTCGCGACGGCCGTTCTTCCGGCCGGACAGGACGCGCCGGTCCAGGACGCGCCCAAGCCCCCCGAATCCCTGTTCGTCCGGCTGACCGTCTACCCGACGATGAGTCTGTCTCGCTACGACTACAACAACGACGTCGACCTCTTCGAGATCCGCGTTTACGCCGAGCTCCGGCGCGGCTCCCAAGAAGGAGCGCCCGTCGCCGATGCCCGGGTGGCCGCTTTTTCCGAGAAGCTCGAGTACCACGAGGACCACTACGAAAAGAGGATCATCCTGGGCAAGGACAAGCTCCCCCCGGACGTCGACATCGAGATCGCCGCCCCGGGCCATCGCGTCATCAGGGAGAAATTCCCCCTCCCCGCCTGGCTCGTCCTGACGGATCCGAAGCCGGCCATCGTCGAGGCCGGTCGGGACCTCGCGGTCCGTTGGCGGTTCAGCCGCTTCCCTTCCCCTGTCGACGTCCGCGCCTACGATTTCCGCACAGGGAAGGAATTCTTCCGCAAAAACCATTTGGAGGAGATTTCGGCGGTCATCCCCGCGGCCAGTCTGCCGGCCTCGACCATCGTCCGGATCTACGCCATCCAATCCTGGCTCTATAAGCGGTACCTCGACGGCAAGGACTACGCCAGGGGCTCGGAGGTCAACGTCATCCCCTGGTCCCAGGTCTTCTTCCGGACGAAGGGGCCTGCGCAAGGAAACACCCCATGAGGACCCCCGCGATCCGCGTCGTCATCGCCATGCTGGTCGCCGGGGCTCTCTTGGCGCCCCGCCCGGCGGCGGCGCAAAACGGCGGGAGCCAGGTCGTTCCCCAGGACGAGCTCCGGAGCATCGCTCCGAACGTCTACCTCGATTGCGAGCGCCGCGTCTGCGATTTCAACTACATCAAGACCGAGATCACATTCGTCAACTACGTCCTCGACCGTCAGAGCGCCGACGTCCAAGTCATCGTCACCCGCCAGCAGACGGGAAGCGGCGGCAACGAATACACTCTGGCCTTCCTCGGCCTGAAACGGCACGCGGGCAAGGACGCGACGTTGAAATACTATTCGAAGCCCACGGACACGGAGGACCAATTCCGCCGGGGCCTCGTCAACGTCCTCAAGCAGGGGCTCATCCCCTACGTCTACGACACGCCGCTCGCCGAATTCATCTCCATCAGCTACGCCCAGAAGCAGGACCACCGCCCGACGCCGGCGTCCGACCCGTGGCACTACTGGGTCTTCGGCCTGGGCGTCCGGGGCAACGGGGAATTCGAGGACCAGGCCGAACGCTACAGCTACACGGTCAACGCCTCCGCCAACAGGACGACGGAGGCCATCAAGTTACGGTTCTACGCCGGCCTCAACTACAACCACCGCCGCTACGAGATCCCCGACGAGGAGCCGATCATCAGCATCAGCAAACGAAAGAACGCCTCGGTTTCGATTTTCAAGTCGATCGACGGCCACTGGTCCTGGGGCGGCACGGTCAGCGTGTCGTCCTCGACATACGACAACGCCCGGCTCTTCTCGTCCATCGGTCCGGCCGTCGAATTCAACATCTTCCCCTACGCGGACGCGACGCGCCGGGAGCTCCGCCTCCAATACCGGGCGGGCTTAACCCTACGGGATTACTACGAGATCACCGTGTACGGCAAAGAGAAAGAGAATCTCTTCTACCAGGCCCTCCAAGCCGTCCTCGAGATCAAGGAGCCATGGGGCTCCATCGGCGCTTCGGTCCAGGGCTCGACGTTCATCCCCGACGTGAAGTACAACAACCTCCGGGCCGACCTCGGCGTCTACGTCAACCTGTTCAAGGGCTTCTCTTTCAACGTCGGCGGCCGGTACAGCCGCATCCGCGACCAGCTCTCTCTCCCCGGGCGGGAATACACGCCCGAGGAGATCCTCCTCGAGCTCAAGCGCCTGGCCAGCGGCTACTATCTCAGCTTCGAGGTCGGATTCAACTACCGCTTCGGATCGATCTACAGCAACGTCGTCAACCCGCGGTTCGGGAACATGTGAGCTCAGCCGAAGACGACGTAGAGCCCGACCATCACCAGGAAAAGGACCGCGGACACGAGACGGTAGTCCAGTAGGCCCGGTGCCCAGGGCCCCTTAAGGGCGTCGATAGGACGCGCCCAGACGAGCCTCGCGCTCTCCTCCGAGTGGACATGGGGCCTCGCGAGCGAAACGACAATCAAAATCCCCGAGCAGACGAGGAAAAGATAGAAAGTCGCCATCATCGGAGGGACCGTCCATCCCGTCGTCGCCTTGAACCAGTCGAGGACGAAGACGGCGAGGCCGAGCGCCGAGCCGGCCATGAGCGTGACGCGGGCGGCGGCCGCCGAGGCCTTCCGCCACAGGACTCCCCAGATGAAAACGGCCGTGATGGGCGGCGCGATGTAGCATATGACGGCCGTGATTCCTTGGAACAGGCTCTGGAAATGGCCGATCATGGGCGACCAGAGGATGGCCACGACCATCGCCGCGAAGGTGACGGCGCGGCCGACGAGGGTCAGGCGTTTCTCCGAGGCTTGCGGACGCCAGCGCCGGTAGATGTCCAGCGTGAATAGGGTGGCGATGGAGTTGAGCGCCCCCGAGACCGTGCTCATCAGGGCCGCGAGGAGCGCCGCTGCGACGATCCCTTTGAGCCCGACGGGGAGGATGTTATCGACGAGGAGCGAGTAGACGTCGGCCGAGCTCTCCGGGGCCGGAAGGGCGCCCTGCCTGACGAGGCCGTAGGCGATGAGGCCCGGCAGGACGAACAGGAAAACGGGCAGGATCTTGAGAAAGCCCGTGAACAAGGGGCCCAGCCGGGCGTTCCGCTCGTCCTTGGCCCCCAGGACGCGCTGGACGATCGTCTGGTCGGCGCACCAGTACCACAGGCCGATGACCGGATAACCCAGGAAAACCGCGTACCAGGGCAGGGTCGGCGTCTCGGCCGCCGTCCGCAGGACCGTCAACTTGACCGGCTCGACCGCGGCGACGAGCGCTCCCCAGCCGCCGATCTTGGCCAGGCCGAAGCCGAGGACGCAGGCCGAGCCCAGGATGAGGACCACGGTCTGGACCGACTCCGTGATGACCACGGCCAGGAGTCCGCCGACGATGGTGTAGAGGCCGGTGAGCAGAGCCGTGACGAGGATGCTGGTGTTGATGTCGATCCCGAGGAGCCCCCGCAGGACGACGGCCCCCGTGTAGAGAGAGAAGCCGATGTGGATGAAGACGGCCGAGACGATGGACAGGCCGGCCAGCCAGTCGCGGGCAGCTCTTGAATAGCGCTTTTCCAGGAAGTCGGGCAGGGTGGCCACCCGCGAGCGGATATAGAACGGGGCGAAGAAAAGCGCCAGGACGATGAGAAGGAAAGCGGCCATCCACTCGAAGTTCCCGTAGGCCAGCCCGTTGACATAGCCCTCCTGGGCCAGGCTGACCAGGTGGATGGTCGAGATGTTGGTCGAGAAAAGCGCCAAGCCGATGACCGGCCAGCGGAGCGAACTTCCGGCCAGGAAGTATTCGGCGCTCGAGGCTTGTTTCATCCGCCGCCGCCGCCACGCCCAGAGCCCCAGCCCGACGATCCCGGCGAGGTAGAGGGCGACAAGGACGATGTCCAGGCCGGACATGGACAGGCGCGAGGCGCTGTTCATCCTCCCCCCTCAATCCAGGTGGAAGGCCTCTTCCATGCGGCTCCAGAATTCCTTTTCGCCGCGGGTCGGGATGGGCGTCTGGCAGGGGTCGGTTTCCTTCCACCACCGCTGGGTCTCCGGGTCGGCGGCCATCCGGGCCATGTCGGCCTCGAAATCCCCGCCCGTGTATTCGAAATAGGAGAACAGGAGAAATTGGCCCTTCTCCACCTCCCGAAAGTAGATGGAGTAATTCCGGATGTGGCATTCCTTGATCTTGGCCAGGACGCCGGGCCAGGCCGCGGCGTGCAATTTTTTGTAGTATTCGATTTTCTCCGGCTTGATGCCGATGACCATGCCGTAGCGTTCGACGCATTCGGGGGAATTCCCGGAGACCTCGCGGATGAGGACGAGCGAGGCCGCGGCGACGAGGGTGATGGCGGCGATGCGGAAAGCGGTTCTCGCGTTCATCGCGGAGCCTATATCCCGATGCCCGCGGCGGGGATGGCCTTGGTGATCTTGACGGCCACAGGCCAGTCCGGGCCCCAATTCAGCCGCTGCTTGTCGGAGCTTTCGGCTTTTTCGCCCGGGCCGGCGGGGGCTTTGACCAGGCGTATGGTCTGCTTCCGGTTGACGGTGATCTTCAGCCCGGCCGGCGTTTGCTCCCATGGAAGATCCCCTTCCTGGCCGAGGAGCGTGACCTTCGTCTCCGGCGAGGCCGCGACGGACTCGAGGACGATGGTCCGGGCGTTCCGCTCGAGCCCGGCCAGGGCATAGACAGTCCCCTCGGCGCGCTTTTGGGTGAACCAGACATCGCCTTCGTTGGTGACGACCCACGGCCGGACGCCCCGGACCGATTCCCCGTAGAGCATCATCCACAGGCCGAGATCGCGGAGGAGGTCCTCGTCGGCCGGGGCGATGCGCCCGTCGGGGCGGGGCCCGATGTTCAGGAGCATGTTGCCGCCGCGGGCCCGGATGTGGATGAGGTTCTCGATGATCTCGGCCGGGGGCCGGACGACGGCGCCGGGGAGGTAGGACCATTGATAGCTCGTGGTCAGACAGCTCTCCCAGGCGTGGTCCGAGGCCCGGCCCGGGATCTCCTGTTCGGGCGTCGGGATCTCGCCGCGGCCGATGAAGACGTCCTGGCGGACGCGCCAGGCGTGTTTCTTGAGGGGCTCGCACTTGCCGTCGAACCAGAGCATGAAGATGTCGCCGTAGCGTGTCAGGAGCTCCTCGATGTGGCCGCGCTCATAGTCGACGAAGCCGAGCTTCTTCGGGCCGAACGGGGCCGGGCTCTCGAAGTCAGGCTGATAAATGTGGCCGGCGCGCTTCCCCGTTTCCCACTGGTAGCGGAAATCGCCCGGCGAATAGTAGAACCCGACGAGGAGCCCCTCCTTGCGGAAGGCCTCGGCGACCATGGCCGCGATGTCCCGGCCGTAGGGCGTCCGGGTGATCTTGAAATCGCTGAGATCCGTGTCGAACATACAGAAGCCGTCGTGGTGCTTGGCCGTGAGGACGACGTACTCCATGCCGGCGAGCCCGGCCAATCGGGCCCATTCGGCCGGATCGAAGCCCGTCGGGTTGAAGGTTTCGGCCAGGGCGTAATATTTCTTGATGTAGTCTTCCGAGGCGTTGTAGAGGGGCCAGGAGATCTCCGTGCCCATCTGGGAGTTCGGGCCCCAGTGGATGAAGAGCCCGAGGCCGGCGTCGCGAAAGACCTCGGTCTTGACGGGGTCATTGGACAGGCGGACGGCGTCTTCGGCGAGGAGGGGGACGGGCGCTTTGCCCGCCGCGGCCGGCTCGGGCGCCTTCCCGGGACAGCCGCTGGACCAGACGACGACGATGTTCACCATCACGGCGAGGACGGACCTGCGGACACGAGGGGATATCGTGAGCGTCATGGGGGGCCTCCTTCGTCCCTCCCTTTTAATGGAACGGGGTGGAAAAATCAATTATAATCCGGCCATGACCTCCAAAGAGCGGATGCTCCGCGCCCTTGCCCGGGAGAAACCCGACCGCCTTCCTGTGACCGTCCACCAATGGCAGAAGTACCATCTCGAAACGTTCCTCGGCGGCGCGAGCGACCTCGAAGCGTTCGGCATGTTCGGCCTCGACGCCTCGATCCAGTACTTCCAGGACATGGGCCAATTCTGGCTTACGGACGCCGATTTCACCAAATTCTCGACGCCCGAATGGCGGGACGAAGCGGTCGTGCTCGACGCCGACCCCGACCACCGGGTTTGCCGCCACACCATTATCACTCCGGGCGGGATCCTGACCTACCGGACCGAGGGCAACCGGATGACGACGTGGGTCACGGAATACCTGATCAAACACGACGATGACATCCGGCTCATCGAAAAATACATGCCCGTCCCGAAGCTCGACCCGGCCCCGGTCCGCCGGGCCTACGACGCGCTCGGCGACAAGGGCATCCTGCGCGGCTTCGTCTGGGGCGACCAGGCCGGCTGCTGGCAGCACGCCGCCTGCCTCATCGACACCCAGGCCCTTATTCTACGCACCTTCGACAGTTCCGGCTGGGTCCATGAGCTCCTCGGCATCCTCCTCGAAAAAAAGCTGCGCTTCATCGAGTCCATGAAGGGGGCCAGCTTCGACCTCATCGAGACGGGCGGTGGCGCGGCCTCATCGACGCTCATCTCTCCGGCCCTGCACAAAGAATATTGCCTCCCTTACGATAGGAAAATGCACGACGCCCTCCACGACCTCGGCTTCAGGGTCGTCTACCACACCTGCGGCGGGACGAGGGGCATCGAGGAGCATATCGTCGGGAACGGCTGTGACGCCTCGGAGACCCTGGCCCCGACTTCGATCGGCGGCAACCAGGAGCCGTGGGAGTTCAAGGCTAAGATCGGACGCCGCCTGGCTCTCATCGGGGGACTCGACCAGTTCAACGTCCTGACCGAAGGCTCGCCGGAGGCTATCCGGGACATGGTGTTCAAGCTGTTCGAGAAGGTCGGCTTCGAGGGCGGTTACATCCTCTCCTGCTGCGACCACTTCTTCGAAACGCCGCCGCGGAATATCCGGATCTACGCCGAGGCCGCCCGGGAGTGCGTCTATTAGTATCTTCCGAATTCCTTGACCGTCTCGTAGCGGCGCCGGTCGTCGTCCTTGTCCATAGCCATCCGGCCGGCCCCTTATTTCAGGAAATCGCCGTCGATGATCAGTAGCGTCGCCCCGTGCTCCGCGCGGGAGCGGTGGGAGCTGGCCCCGTCGGAGACGACGTAGGTCATCCCATCGGTCATGACCGTCCTATCCCCGTTCTCCTGCTCGTTGACGAATTCTCCATCGAGGCAATGCACGATATGGCCCTTCTGGCACCAGTGGTCGGCCAGGTAACCCTTGGAATACTCGACGACGCGGATCCTCAGCCCGGGCAGCTGGAATGTTCGCCAGAACGACGTCCCGGTCTCCCCCTTATGCTCCGTTCTCGGGACCAAGGCCCAGTCGATCGCTTGGTACGGGATGCCTTCGTTTTTCATCTGTCCTCCCTCCATGTCCAGTCATCGTCCTTGTCCATGACCTCCTGGGTGATCATGTAGGTCGAACGGCCGCCGTCGTCTTTCTCATTCGAGCCGAGGCTGTAGACGATGAAGCCCTCTCCTTCCCTCCGATAGACGAGTGGCTTGCCCGTGAAGGGATCAATGGGGACTTCGTTCAGGATGCCCGGGACGAGGGCCTCCAGGTTTTCTGGATATTTCCCCATCCTGCTTTTATAGAGCCTGGAGGCAAGGCCCGTCCGCGAGACGAGAAAGGTCGCTTCGAGCATCGCGTTCTTCAGGAAGATCGTTCCAAAGGCGCCGCCTTCCCAATGACCCGATAATTTGAAGTACCAGGGGGCATGATCCAGAACCTTGCTTTCCGTCTTCAATAACTCCCTCTGCCGAAAATAGGGATTGGCGGCAATCTGCTCCCAGCGTGAATATTTCTGGAGGCGCCAAAGAACCTCTGCCTTCAGGATCGGTCGTATGAGCCAGTAAAGCAGGCGGTTGGTGCTTTTTTCGCCGGCCATTGCTCGGACCTTCCCCTGGATCAGGTCGGAACCCCATTCCAGGTTGAAAATCCTTTCTCCCGATATCGACTTTGCCAGGCGCGAGCGCCAGGCTGAGGGATCGATTTCATCGATGAGCGAAACAAGAGTTGCGTCGGCTAAGATCCGCCCGCCACAGACACCGGAGAGGAAGGAAAGGAGCGTTCTTGTGTCCGCGACGGCGAGCAGATATGTGATCAAGAGACCTTCCCCAGCCAGCTTCGGCGAGGATTTCAGGGCCGCCCGGAGCTTCTCGACTGCCCCGAGGACGTCCCCGCCCTCCGCCATCAACAAGGCCTCGAATCCGAGCAAACGAGTCGTCAAAATCATCTTGACTGCGTCAGGGATCTTTGTCTCGGTCAGAGCAGCCGCCGGGTCTCGATAAAGAAAGCAGGGCTTGCCGCCCATCTTACACATGAGTTGAAGGGCCATTTCGTTCCTGACTATCATCTTGGCCAGGGCGTCCCGGTGGGTTGGATCGAGCGGCTTGCCGGCCACAAAATTTGTAAACGCCAGGGCGAGAGTCCCCCTGTCCTCTCCCCCGATAAGCAGGAGGTTCTCGACGGCCTTCCAGAGGCGGGCGGCGTTGTCTTCATCAGGGCATGGAGGAGCCAGGTCCTTGGCCGATATTGGAATACCCTGCTCCTTGAGCTCGGCCACCGCCCGGGCCAGCTTACGGCCTTCTGTATAATTGAAGACCGCGCGGACGGCCAGCACGACTGTCAGGACGGCCAGAAGGACAAGGCCGGTCTTAATCAATATTTTCGAAACTTTCATTTTCAAGCCATCCCTTCAGCCCTTTCCGGGCTTCAATAATATTGCGCTCTTGGTTTTTCCGGGCCGTGGTCGCGGCCATGATTTGCAGCCTCTTGACGGCATCCTCATCGGCACACTGCCCGCCCATGACTTCCGCGAGATCGGACGCATCCTCCGCCACCGCACGGACCGAGGGCCGGCCATCAAGCAGGGCGGCTATCTGGGCGGACTCGTGTCTCCCGAGGAGTGAGTCGGCGCCGAGGATAGCTACAATCAGAATGGAGCATACGATCGCAACGATCCGCATCCGCGGGGTCAAAGCGGCGTCCTTCCGGGATTCGAGGGCGGAGGCGAGGACCCGCTGCCGGAGTCCGGGAGGCGCCGGCTTGGGAACGATCCGTTTGAGGGATTCTTCGATATCCTCAGCATCATGCTCAATCATTTTTTCCCCTCCACGGCCTCGCGGAGCTTGGCCAGCCCGTAGCGGTACCGGCTGGCGGCGGTGTTGGCCGAAATTCCGCGGACCGACGCGATCTCCTTGAATGTCAGGCCGTCGAAAACTTTCAGGAAGATGATTTCCTTCTGCTCGGCAGGCAGCTCTTCGGCCCGGCGCAGAAGCAGGCCCAGGGACGGCTCCTCAGGGGCGACAAACGCCGCCGCGAATCCCGTTGCCGCCCCGGACAGGATCATTTTCTCCCCTTCGCGATGGCCAAGCTTGCGCCTGAGGAAGCGGTTGGCCTCGTTCCGGGCGACCCTGAAGACGAAGGCCTGAGGATTCCGGACCAACCTCCAGCGCAGGGCGTACCGGGCGAAACGGCAGAAGGTCTCCTGCAGGACGTCCTCGGCATCCTCCGCCGAGCCGAGCCTGAAAACGAGATACCGATGCAGGCTTTCTCCATGGCGATCATAGAGCTCCTCGAGTTTCAGCAACCGCCGCTTTTCTTTCTGTGCTTTCTGTTGATAATGACCCTTCTCCAAGCCCGATTTGTCTATTTTCCCGGAATTCAAGGCGTTCCCCTGCCCAAAGCGAGGTTTATCATAGCATTTTTCGCCAAAACGCTTGAATTCCCGGCGCCCGCGTCCATACAATAAGGCTTCGCGAATTTCCCCTTAAAAGGAGAAGGTCATGAAAAAACTATTCGGCCTCGCCGCCGTCATCCTCTGTCTCTTTTGTTTCGCCCAGGCCGGCTTCGCCGCCGGCCGGAACGGTTACTACCGTTTCCCCGCTATCCATGGCGACGTCGTCGTCTTCACATCGGAGGGGGACCTCTGGACGGTCGACGTCCGGGGCGGCATGGCCCGCCGCCTGACATCGCATTCGGGGACGGAGGCCTATCCGGCCATCTCGCCCGACGGCGCAACCCTGGCCTTCTCCGCCCAGTACGAAGGCCCGACCGAAGTCTACACCATGCCCCTCGCCGGGGGCCTGCCCGTCCGCCGGACCTTCGCCGGGCAGACGGCGACGGTCGTAGGCTGGACGCCCGGCGGGAAGATCCTCTATGCCACTCAAAAATACTCGACTCTGCCCAACATCCAGCTCGTCATCCTCGACCCGGCGACGAACGCCGAGACCCTGCTTCCCCTCAACCAAGCGGCCGATGGTTCATTCGACGCGGCAGGCAAGGAGCTCTTCTTCACCCGCCTCCCCTTCCAGGGCAGCTACACGAAGCGCTACAAGGGCGGCACGGCCCAGAACCTGTGGGCATTCCTCATCGGCTCCGACGAGGCCGCGCCTCTGACCCCCGACTACGCCGGGACGAGCAAGAATCCGATGGTCTGGCAGGACCGGGTTTATTTCCTGAGCGACCGCGACGGCTCCATGAACATCTGGTCCATGGACCTCAAGGGCGGCGGGCTCAAACAGCACACCTTCCATAAAGGATACGACGCCAGCTCGCCCAGTCTCGACGGCGGCCGCATCGCCTACCAGCTCGTGGCCGACATCCGCGTCTTCGACATCGCCTCCGGAAAGGACGCCGGGCTCGCCGTCTCCCTGCCCTCGGACTTCGACCAGATGCGCGAGAGGTGGGTGACGAAACCCTTGGATTACCTCACCTCGGGGCACGTCTCGCCTTCGGGCGACCGCGTCGTCCTCGTTTCCCGAGGTCACGTCTTCGTCGCCCCAGTCGGCGACGGCCGATGGGTCAGAGTCAGCCGCAAGGACGGCGTCCGGGCCCGGGCGGCGCGCTTCCTCGGCGACGGCAAGAGCCTCATGGTCCTCAGCGACGAAACGGGCGAGTGGGAATTCCACCGCTTCGCGGCCGACGGTCTCGGCCCGGCGGAACAGCTGACGACCGGGGCTAAAGTCATCCGTTTCGACGGCATCCCTTCTCCCGACGGAAAATGGATCGTTTTCGCCGACAAGGACTACCAGCTCTGGCTGTTCAACGTCGGGAAGAAGGCCCTCACCAGGATCGCCGAGTCCGGCGCCGGGATGTTCGGCGACTTCGCCTGGTCGCCGGACAGCCGCTGGGTCTCCTATGTCCAGGGCGCCGACAACCTCTTCAGCCAGGTCATGCTGCTCGAAGCGGAGACCGGCCGGACGACCGGGCTCACGAACGACCGCGTCGATTCCTACAACCCGGCCTGGAGCCCGGACGGGAAATGGCTCTACTTCCTTTCGGACCGCTATTTCCGGAGCGTCGTGGGCAGCCCGTGGGGCGCCCGCCAGCCCGAGCCGTATTTCGACAAGACGACCAAGATCTACGCCATGGCCCTGACGGCCAAGGAAACGTTCCCCTTCGCGCCGGCGACGGAGCTCCAAGGCGCAGCGAAGGACAGCGGCGATGAGAAGGGGGCCAAGGAAGCGGTCAAGCCGGCGCCCGTTCCCAAGGTCGACATCGACCTCGCCGGCATCCAGGACCGCGTGTTCGAGGTCCCGCTCCCCGCGAGCGTCTACGGCGGCCTCGTCGTCGGTGACAAGGCCCTGTTCTTCATCGACGAGGAATCGAATGCGGCCGGCAAGCCCAAGCTCCAGGCCGTCGAGATCAAAACCCGGAACATCCAGGCCAAAACGCTCCTCGAGGATGTCCGGAACTTCGAGCTTTCGGCCGACGGCAAGAAGATCCTCGTCCGCAAGGGCGGCGACCTCTACGTCATCGACGCCGGGACGGCCCAGCCGACCCAGCAGACCCTGGCCGAGAGGCGGGTCGACCTCTCCCGCTGGACCTTCTCCATCGACCCGCGCGAGGAATGGCGCCAGATGTTCCTCGACGCCTGGCGGATGGAGCGTGATTATTTCTACGACCGCAACCTCCACAACGTCGACTACCAGGGGCTGCTCGAGCGGCACCGGCAGTTCGTCGACCGGGTCAGCGACCGGGCCGAGCTCAACGACCTCCTGGCCCACCTCGTCGGCGAGCTCTCGGCTCTGCACACGTTCGTCCGGGGCGGCGATCTGAGACAGCCGGCGGACAGCGTCGCCCCCGGGTCGCTCGGGGCGCTCCTCGTCCGCGACGAGGCCAAGGGCGGCTATCGGATCGAGCACATCTACAGGGCCGACCCCGAGTATCCCGAGCGCATGTCGCCCCTCGGAAAGCCGATGTCGGCCATCCGCGAAGGCGACGTGATCGTCTCGATCAACGGCGTCGCGGCGACGAGCGTCGCCGACCCCTCCCTCCTGCTGAGGAACACGGCCGGCCAACAGGTCCTGCTCGAGGTCAAGCCGGCGGCGGGAGGGGCGGTCCGGAAAGAAATCGTCGTTCCGATCACCACGGGCGCCGAGTCCGACCTCCGTTACGCGGAGTGGGAGTACACCCGGCGGCTCGAAGTCGAAAAGGCCGGTAAGGGCCAGATCGGTTACGTCCACCTGAGGGCCATGGGCGGCGACAACTACACCGAATGGGTCAAGAATTTCTACCCGGTGTTCGACCGCAAGGGCCTGATCATCGACGTCCGCCACAACCGCGGCGGCAACATCGACTCCTGGATCCTGGAAAAGCTCATGCGCAAAGCCTGGTTCTACTGGCAGGACCGGGTCGGCAACCCAACCTGGAACATGCAGCACGCCTTCCGCGGCCACATGGTCGTCCTCTGCAACGAGCGCACGGCGTCGGACGGCGAGGCCTTCAGCGAGGGCTTCCGGCGCCTCGGCCTGGGCAAGGTCATCGGGACGAGGACCTGGGGCGGCGAGATCTGGCTGAGCTCGTCCAACGTCCTCGTCGACCGCGGCATCGCCTCGGCGGCCGAGACCGGTGTCTACGGGCCCGAGGGCGAGTGGCTCATCGAAGGCCATGGCGTCGACCCGGACATCGTCGTCGACAACCTGCCGCACGCCACGTTCAAAGGAAAGGACGCCCAGCTCGAGGCGGCCATCAAACACCTCCAGGAGCTGATCAAGAAAGATCCGGTCGAGGTGCCCAAGCACCCGCCCTATCCGGATAA
>Ga0154867_1079_pt1 | contig 22400 bp, 19 predicted proteins | sample Rifle2008BG19ft_FD_105839 | JGI IMG/M metagenome (GOLD analysis project Ga0154867, IMG submission 105839) | Candidatus Aminicenantes bacterium RBG_19FT_COMBO_65_30 | reverse complement strand
TGGGTGAGGACGTCCATGATGTGGTCGAGCAGCTTGTCGAGCGGCATGTGGTAGATCAGGGCCTGGCTGACCTCGCCCAGGACGGCGATGATCTTGTGGTCCTGTTGGAAGCGCTCCAGGTCGAGCCCCCCGCCAGGCGTCTTCAGAACCACGGCCGACGTGGGCGGTTTCTTGAGGATGTCCTTGACCTGGATGATGGTGTTCGAGCTGTGGGTGAAGGTCGTCCCTTCGACCATCTCGATGTTGGTTTGGAGGTCCCGGTCGAAATAGAAGCGCGTCGAGCCGATGAGGATCTCGTCCCCCCGGGCGAGGTCGATCTCGCCGCTGACGCGGCGCCCGTTGACGAAGGTGCCGTTCTTACTGCCCTGGTCGAGGAGGGCGTAGCCCTTCTCCGTCGGGGCGATGACGGCGTGGCAGCCCGAGCTGAACTGGTCGGACAGGACGATGTCGTTCGCGGCCGCCCGGCCGATGGTCACCCGCCGCGAGCCCAGCGGGCAGGTCGAGGGCTCTCCCGTCTTCGGATAGATGTACAGGTTGACCATGGGCATGCCCTCGCTTACCATTCTAGATGACAGGGCGGGTCATTTCAACCTCATCGCCTTTTTCAAGCGCAGGGCCCGCTCCTCGGGAGGGAGGTCCTCGATGAGCGGGAAAAGAAGGCTTTTGAGCTCCCGGTCGAGGAGGTTGTCGAGGTGTTCGAGGGAATAGTCGACCGACCTGGCGGTCCCCTGAAGGATGTTCTGATAGGCGTTGACGATGTCCTCCGGGGAGTGCATGAGCGTCATCAGGTCGAAGATGCGCTTGATCCTGATGTTCAGGGCCGCCTTAGCCTCGCCGGCGGGGCCCGGCGGGTTCAAGGAGATATCGCAGCCTTTTTTGATCAGGAAGAGGAGCTCCGGCCGGACCGCTTTTTCCCGGAACCGAACCTCGCGCCGGTCAGCCCTGATCTTGTAGAGCGCGTCGACGAGGGCCTGCTCCACATCGTCCCGGCGGCGGGCAAGCTCCTCGACTAGGATATCGGCGGCGAGCTGGGTGCCTACCCGGGCCAATACTTCGGGGATGGCCCGGCGGACCTCCAGGGGCTCGTCGCTTGCCCGGAGGATCGGGCCGATGAGGTCTTCGATTCCGGGTCCGTAGGCGGCCAGCGCCGACTGGGCCTCAGCGGAAGTCATGGGATTGGCCAGCTGGCGGACGATGAGAGGGACGTGTTCGGGGCGGCGGTGGACGGAGGCGCTGTTCAGGGCATAGACGACGACCTCGGCGGAGGGGTCCTGGAGAAGGCGTCCCAGGGCCTGGAGAGTCGGCGGGTCCGGGACCATGCGGCTGATGCTGTTGGCCGCTTCGATCCGGTCCACTTCGGAAGCGGAGCCGATGATCTCGCCGAGGCGCCGGCCCATGATCTCCTGATAGGACGGCAGGAGGAAGACGAGGTCGATCTCGGATTGGAATTCCGTGTCGGCGATGGCCTCTTCGAGGCCCGGGAAGAAGACCCCGCCGGCGACGTCGAAGAGGGAGTCCATGGCCCGGGCTTTGAGTTCGTCCCGCTTGATGCCGAGGAGCTCTTTGAGCTCGGGGGCCAGGTCGTTGCCGCGGAGGAGGTTGAAGACATTCATGTAGTAGAGGGTCGTGCTCCTCTCGCGGCTTTGGATGGTGTTGAAGATCTTGAGGGTCAGATCGACGTCGACGTGCGCGGCGACGGCCTGGCGACCCTCGGTCCATTTCGGCCGGATGTCCTTTTTCAGGACGGCCGGGTATTCCCTGTAGACGAGCCGGGTCAGGACCAGCCAGAGGAAAAGGAAAATCAAGGTCAGAACGCCTATCTCCCGGACGATGGCCAGGGGCTGGTCGGCCCGGTATTCAAATCTCCTGAGGCTATAAAGGAGGAGGAAGAGCCCGGCGCCGAGGCCCGTCGCGAACTTATTGACGAACATGTCGATAAAGATCTTCGCCTTGTACTTGACTTCCGCGGGGACGGGGACGTAGAGGAGCTCCCGGACGGACTGGCTGATGGTGTTGTCGAACGTCTTGTCGCCTCCGCGGGCGGCGCAGACCCAAGCCAGCATGGCGCCGGCGGGGATCAGGAAAACGGCCAGGGACCCGGCGATGAGGAAGACCGGAGCGATGAGGATGGCCCAGCGGATCCCGTACGATTTCAGAATGCGGCCGGTCGTGACCAGATGGAACACCGTCGAGACGGCGAGGATCGCCAGGAAAAAAACCGCGATGAAGGACGTCCTGTCTCCGGAATTCTCGATGGCGCTCTTAACGACCGTCTTGAATTGGTAGTTGATGAGGGACCCGGCGATCATGGCCGAGGCCAGCATCGCGGCCAGCAGCAGGAGATAGCGGCTCCGCTTGACGGCCCGGAAGCTCTCCAGATAGCCGACCCGGGCGGCCGCCGAGACCGGGCCGTCCCCGGCGGCGGCGTCGATCCTCCGTTGTTCGGCGTAGACGATGTTGATCGTCACCAGGGCCAGGACGAGGAGGGCGGGACAGACGAGGAGCAGGTCCTCGGGCCGGATGAGCCTGGCGAAGACCATGAGAGCGGCCAAGGCCGACCCGGCGATCCCGCCGAAGAGCCCGCCCGTGACGAAGAGCCCGACGAGCCGCTTGGCCTGGTGCGGCCCGAAGACGTCGTTGACGGCGATCCAGAACTGGGTGACGGACATGACGATGAAGACGTCGGCCCAGAAGCAGAAGACGAACACGGGGAAGGGCCAGAACTTGGGAATGGCGACCTGGAGCCAGAGGAAAAAGCTGATCCCCGACGAATCGGCCACGGGCGTCATGATCTGCATCGTCCGATGGACGTCGAAAACGAACCAGAAGACGAAGAGGCTGGCGATGAAGAACAGGAGGCAGGCCGTGAGGTAGGTCCGCCGCGGCAGACGGTTGAGGAGCCGGGCGTTGAGGGCGACGACGAAGCCGATGAGGAGGGCCGTGGCCAGGTCGGCGAACGGCCACCAGCTGGGCCTGGCGAAGCCGATCAGGAAGCTCTCCTTGACCGGCTTGATGATGTAGAAGGTGAAGGTGATCAGGAAAAAGAAACCGGAGAGGGTGAGCGCGGCCCGGGCCTCGCGGCCGCGGACATCGCCGAATCTGTTCAGGAATCTTTCGAGCCGGCCGTCGGCCACGCGGCCCCCCCTGTCAGACCCGCCCGGGGTCAGGCTTTCTCAAAGCTCTCCAGGGCGCGGTCGCAATCCTCGTGGATCTCGAGGACCTTGTGCAGCATGGTGATCTGGAAGATCAGGAGGAGTTTCTTGGAGATCCGGCACAGCTTGAACTTCCCGCCAAGGTTCTGGGTCGAGATGTAGCTGGCCAGGATCTCCCCCACTCCGAAGCTGTCGATGAACTCCACGCCGCCGAGATCGAGCAGGACGTTCCTCCGGCCCCGGTCGAGCTGGGCCTTGACCAGGCTGTGAAGGGTCGTCTGGGCGGCGTCGGAGCGGCGGATCTCCCCCTCGATGTCGAAGATGACGACGTTTTCTGATTCTCGCGTTTTGATGACCATGCGCGCCTGTCTTGTCTATGTGTTTATCAAAAGCTACTGCCAAAGTCAATCAGAAGGGGTCAAACCTTAAATCTTATATTTTTCCGTTCTACGTCAGCGCCGATACACGAGGCTCAGCCGATGAAAAAGTATAAGATTTAAGGTTTGACCCCTTCTTGATAGAATGAGAGAGAAAGGAGCCCCCATGCCTCTCGTCGAAATCCACCTCCTCGAAGGGCGGACGGACGAACAGAAAAAAGCCCTGCTCACGGCGGTAACGGCGGCCGTTCATGACTCGATCGGCGCCCCCCTCGAAACGATCCGGGTCTGGGTCCAGGAGTTTTCCCCGCAAGAGTACATGGCAGCCGGCGTTCTTGCGGCCGAGAAGAAGAAATAGTCCGCCGCGGACGGCTCAGGCCCCAGGTTCGGCCGCCGACCGGGCAGACCGCTTGCGGATGAAGTAGACCGGGATGCCGAGCAGGACGATGAGCAGTCCGGGGACGGTGTACCTCGTCTTGAAGATCAGCAGGTCGACGGCGATGGCCGCAGCGACGAGGACGTAGATGGCGGGCACGACGGGGTAGCCCCAAGCCTTGTAGGGACGCTCCGCGTCGGGCCGCTTCTTCCGCAGGATGAAGATGCCCGAGACGATCAGGACGAAAAAGATCAGCACGGCGAAGATGACGTAGTCCAGGAGGTCGCTGTAGGTCCCGCTCAAGCATAGCAGGCTGGCCCAGACGCACTGGACGACGAGGGCCGTCCCCGGGACCGATTTCCGGTTCAAGTTCCCCGTGGCCTTGAAGAACAGCCCGTCCTTGGCCATGGCGTAGTAGACGCGTGCGCCGGACAGGATAAGGCCGTTGTTGCAGCCGAAGGTGGCGATCATGATCAGCACGGCCATGATGACGGCCGCCGGGCCGCCGAAGATCATCTCGGCGGCCGCGGTCCCGACGCGGTCGAACTGGGCGAACTGGATGCCCCGGCCGATGACGTCGGCCGCTTCGGGGGTCCCCTGCACGGGGAGAGTGACGACGTAAGCGACGTTGGCCAGGAAGTAGAGGAAGATGACGATCCCGGCTCCGAGGACGAGGCTCAGGGGTATGTTCCGCTTGGGATTTTTCACTTCGCCGGCGATATAGGTCACGGTGTACCAGGCGTCCGAGGCGAAGAGCGAGCCGACCATGGCCGCCCCGATGGCCGCCAAGACCATGATGCCCGAGAGCGGTTCGACCGAAGCGATCTGCCCGCCGGCCATGTGGGTCCAGCTCGCCTTCCAGAATACGGCCAGATTGGCCTTGATGGCCGCGGCGTTGGCCCCGACGATGAACCCGAGCAGGATGAGTCCGGAGAGGGCGACGGTCTTGGTCACGGTGAAGAAGCCCTGGATGGTCTTGCCCGTCCGCAGACCCCGCATGTTAAGATAGGTCAAGACGATGATGCTGACGATGGCCAGGACCTGAGCGGCCGAGACCTTCAAGCCCAGCACGGCGAGGAGGATATGGCGCTCGCTGAACCAGGGGATGATCAGGCCGGTGAACTTGGCGAAGGCGACACCGACGGCGGCGATCGTCCCGGTCTGGATGACGAGGAACGTCGTCCAGCCGTAGAGGAACCCGACGAGCGGGCTGTAAGCTTCGCGGAGGTAGACGTAGAGCCCGCCGGCGTGGGGCATCATGCCGGCCAGCTCGCCGTAGCTCAGGGCGCCGATGACCGTGACGACGCCGGTGATGAGCCAGACGAGGAGCAGGAGTCCGGGCGAGCCGACGGTGCGGGCTATATCGGCGCTGACGATGAAGATGCCGGAGCCGATCATGGCGCCCATGACGATCATCATGGCGTCGAAGAGGGACATCTCGCGCCTGAAGCCGCGGGATTCGGCTTCGGGGACGGGTATCGCGGGATTGGCGTTCATGGCCTCCTCCTCAACTTGCTTTTCCGGATGCCGTAGGTGAAGTAAATGACGAGCCCGATCGCCATCCAGGCCATGAGCCGGATCCAGGTATCCTTGGGCAGACCCGACATCAGGTAGAGACAGGAGAGGATGCCCATGACCGGGACGAAGGGGACCAAAGGGGTCTTGAAGGGCCGGGGGATGTCGGGGCGCGTATAGCGGAGCACGAGGACTCCGCCGCAGACGATGACGAAGGCGAAGAGCGTCCCGATGCTGACGAGCTCACCGACGATGCCGATGGGCAGGAGCGAGGAGGCGATGCCGACGAGGATGCCCGTTGCGATCGTCGTGACGTGGGGCGTGCCGTGCTTCGGGTGGACCCGGGCCGCCGCCGGCGGCAGGAGGCCGTCCTTGGCCATGGTGAAGAAGATCCGCGGCTGGCCCATGAGCTGGACCATCATCACCGACATCAGACCGACGATGGCGGCGATCTTCACCAGCGGCGAAAGCCAGAAGAGCCGCATGGCGTCGATGGCCACGGCGACGGGCGCCGGGACGTTGAGTTCGGTGTAGGAGACGACGCCGGTGAGGACGAGCGAGAAGGCGATATAAATGGCCGTGCAGGCGAACAGGCTGCCGAGGATGCCGATGGGCATGTCCCGCTTGGGGTTCTTGGCCTCCTGGGCGGCGGTCGAGACGGCGTCGAAGCCGAGGTAGGCGAAGAACATCACCCCCGCTCCGCGCAGGATGCCGCTCAGGCCGAAGAAACCGAATTGCCCTTGGTTCGGAGGGATGAACGGCTTCCACAGGGCCGGCTTGATGAAGAACAGGCCGGCACCGATGAAGACGAGGATGATGCCGATCTTTAGGACGACTATGATGGAGTTGACCGTCGCCGACTCCCTGATGCCCCGGACAAGGATGTAGGTGATGAGAGCGATGACCAGGGCGGCGGGCAGGTTGACGAGGGCGCCCGTCTTCGTCCAGGCGCCGGTCTGGGGATTGAAGGAAAAGGGCGCCTCGGCCAGGGCGGCGGGGAAATCGACGCCGATGCCCTTGAGGAAACTGACGACATAGCCGGACCAGCCGATGGCCACGGTCGTCGCCCCCAGCGAATATTCCAGGATGAGGTCCCATCCGATGATCCAGGCGAAGAGCTCGCCGAGGGTCGAATAGGCGTAGGTGTAGGCGCTACCGGCGATGGGGATGAGCGAGGCGAATTCGGCGTAGCAGAGACCGGCGAAGGCGCATGTCAGGCCGGCCAGCACAAAGGAGAGCGTGACGGCCGGACCGGCGTACTGGGCGGCCGCGTGGCCGGTGATGACGAAGATGCCGGCCCCGACGATGGCCCCGACGCCGAGGAAGATGAGGTGCCACGGGCCGAGGACGCGCTTGAGGCCCGAGGATTCGGACGAGGCTTCTTGCGACAGCTGCTCGAGGCTCTTCGTGGCGAACAGCACGCTCTTCATGGAGGCGAGTTATAGCATATGAAGAAGAGGGGGTCAAACCTTAAATCATATACTTTTTAGGCCGCAGACCTGAGGGAGGCGGGTTCATGCCAATAAGAAAAATTATAAGATTTAAGGTTTGACCCCCTCTTTCTATTCCGGAATGCCGGTCTCCGGCTTCTTCCTGAAGAAACCATAAAGGACCGGGAGCACCAGGAGCGTCAGCAGGGTCGAGGAGATCAGCCCGCCCACGACGACGACGGCCAGCGGCTTCTGGATCTCCGACCCCGGTCCGGTGGCGAAGAGCATCGGGATGAGGCTGAAGACGGCGATGGACGCCGTCATGAGCACCGGCCGGAGCCGGGTCTCCGTCCCCTTCAGGATGGCCTCGTCGAGGGGCATCCCGCAATCCTGAAGCTGGGATATGTACGAAATGAGGACCAACCCGTTGAGCACGGCGACCCCGAAGAGGACGATGAACCCGACCGAGGCCGGGACCGAGAGGTAGAGGCCCGAAATGAGGAGGGCGAAGACCCCGCCGATCAGGGCGAAGGGCAGGTTCATGAGGACGAGGAGCGCCAGCCGGGCTGAGTTGAAGGTCATGAGGAGGAGGAAAAAAATGAGCGCTATGACGGCGGGAGTGATGACCATCAGCCGGGCCATGGCCCGCTGCTGGTTCTCGAACTGACCGCCCCAACTCATGTAGGCTCCGTGCGGGAGCGGGACCTCGAGCCGGACTCGGGCCCGCGCCTCCCTGACGAATCCGCCGATGTCGCGGCCGGCGACGTTCATCTCGATCCCGATCCGGCGCTGGCCGTTTTCCCGGCTGATCTGGGCCGGTCCTTCGACGGCCTCCACGGCGGCCAGGTCCCCCAGCGGCACCCGGTATCCGCCGGGCGCGCTGATGAGGATCGTCTTGAGCTTTTCGATGGAGTCGCGGTGATCTGCCGCGAACCGGGTGATGATGTCGAAAAACTTGCTTTCCTCGTACATCAAACTGGCCGGTTTTCCCTCGACCGCGATCTCGATGACATCGAGGACGTCCCGGACGTTGATCCCGTAGCGGGCGATCTTCGCCCGGTCCACCGTGATCGAGATGTACGGCTGGCCGGAGACCTGTTCGACGAGGATGTCCTTCGCCCCGCGGACCCCCGACAGGACGCGGGCGATATCCTCGGCCGTGGACTTGAGCAGGTCCATGTCCTCGCCGAAGACCTTGACCAGGACCTCGGCCCTGGTGCCTTCCATCAGCTCGTTGATCCGGCACTGAATAGGCTGGCTGAAGGAAATGACCATGCCCGGGACGTCGGCCACGGCCAGGCGCATCTTCTCCATGAGCTCGGCGCTCGTCTTCGCGTTCTTCCACTCCGAACGGGGTTTCAGCGCACCGACATAGCCCGTCTTGTCCACGCCCCGCGCTTCGATGGCGATCCCTGTCTGGCCCGTCTTGCCCACGATGACCGCCATCTCGGGAAAAGCCATGAGCTTTTGCTCGACGAGCTTGGATGTTTCCAGGGCCTTGTCGAGCGAAACGCCGGGGAGGAGCTGGAAGTCCATGTCGAAGGCGCCCTCGTCCATGACGGGCAGGAACTCCGTCCCGAGGCGCGGGATGACGGCGACGGCCGCGGCCAGCAGCAGCACCGCGGCTCCGATGACGACGGCCTTCCTTCTCAGCCCGAACTTGAGGACGGGCAGATAGACCTTCTTGGCCGCCCGCAGCAGGAAGCTCTCCTTTTCATGCCCCGGCTTGAGGACGAGCGAGCAGAGGACCGGGATGACGAAGATCGAAAGAAGAAGCGAGGCCAGCAGGGCGATGGCCACCGTGAAGGCCAAGGGGGAGAACATTTTGCCCTCGTAGCCCCGGAGCGAAACGATGGGCAGGAAGGTCAGGGCGATGATGAGCTCGCCGAAAATGCTGGGCTTCCGGACTTCGATGACGGCCTTGAACACATCATGGATGGTCGACCGCCCATTCCCCGCCTCGCTCAGGTGCCGCTGGACATTCTCTACCTGGATGATGGTCGCGTCGATGATCATGCCGATGCAGATGGCCAGCCCGCCGAGCGAGATGAGGTTGGCCGTCAGGCCGGCGCTCTTCATGACCGTGAAGGTGAGCAGGGCCGAGAGCGGCAGGGCCAGGATGACGACGAACGCTCCGCGGACGCTCCTCAGGAAAAGGAAAAGGATGATGACGACCAGGATAGACCCGACGGCCAGCGCCCCCGTCACGGTATCGATGCTCTTGACGATGATGTCGGAGCGCTTGTAGTAGGGTTCGATCCGGACGCGGGCGGGCATGAGGTTCGAGTCGTTGATCTCGGCCACCTTGGCCTCGACCCGGGCGACGACATCGCGGCTGTTCTCTCCGCGGAGCAGCATGACAACCCCGCCGACGCATTCTCTCTTCCCGTCCTTGACGGCCGCGCCCTGGCGCACGGCATGGTCCATCCTGACCTCGGCGACGTCGGCGATGGTCACGGGGACGCCGGCCGACGATTTGAGGACGATCTTCGAGATGTCGTCGACCGAGCGGATGAGCCCGATGCCGCGAATGAGAAACTGCTCGGAATGGCGGTCGAGGAAGCCGCCTCCGACGTTCTGGTTGTTGTTCCTGACGGCCGCGTAGACGTCGCCCGCGCTCAGCCCATATTTGAGAAGCCGGTCCGGGTCCACGATGACCTGGAATTGTTTGATGTACCCGCCGAAGGAATTGACCTCGCTGACCCCGGGGACGGATTTCAGGAGCGGGCTGATCACCCAGTCCTGGAGCGTCCTGAGCTCCGTGAGGTGGGTCTCTCGCGCCGGCGCGTCGTCCGGCTCCGGGCCTTCGAGCGTGTACTGGTAGATCTCCCCCATCGCCGTGGCCACCGGTCCCATTTCGATCTGGACGTTCTCGGGCATGGCGTCCTTGGCCTCGGCCAGGCGCTGGAAGACGAGCTGGCGGGCGAAATAGACGTCCACCTTGTCCTCGAAGACGAGGGTGATGACCGAGATCCCGTACTTCGTGACCGACCTCATGATGTCGAGGCCGGGCAGGCCCCTCATGGCCATCTCGACCGGATAAGTCACGAACTTTTCGATCTCCAGGGGCGAGAGGCCGGGGGCCGTGGCCACGACCTCGACCTGGATATTGGTCACGTCGGGAAAGGCGTCGATCGGCAGCGACAGGAACGAATAAACCCCGACCCCGACGATGAGGGCGAGGACGATGAGGATGAGGGTCCTTTGCCCGAGGGAAAAAGCGATGATCTTCTCGATCATCATTTCTCTCCTTCGAGCGTGCCCTTGAGCATCTCGGCCTTGACGTCGAAGCTGCCGTCGGTCACGACCCGGTCCCCCTCCTTGAGCCCTTCGAGGATCTCGATGAATCCTTCGACCGTCCTTCCCCTCCTGACGTCGCGCCGCTCAAACGTCCCGCCCGTCCCGGGGAGGAAGACGACGGTTTTTCCGGCGATCGTCCGGACGGCCTGCTCGGGGACCGAGAGCATCGTCACGGGATCTTTCGCGATGATCCGGACTTCGCCGAACATGCCCGGCTTGAGCTTGCCGGCGGCATTGGCCGCCTCGACACGGCTCTTGACGGTCCGGGTGGCCTCGTCCATGAGCGAGCCGACCAGAGTGAGCGTCCCCTGGAAAATCTCTCCCGGATAGGCCGCGACGGTGAGCTCCGCTTTCGCCCCGACCGCGATCGAAGCCAGGTCCACTTCGAAGATATTGACCTGGACCCAGAGCGAGGTCAGGTCGGCGATGGCGCAGAGACAGGTTCCGATCTCCGCGGCGGCCCCGACCGCGGCCTCCGCCTCGACGATCGTCCCCGAGATGGGGGCGCGGATGACCAGGACGGGGAGGGCCAGCCGGTTCGTCCGGAGGGAAGCGAGGTCGGCCGCCCCGAAGCCCATGAGCCTGAGCCTGGTTTCCGTTGACCCGAGAAGGCTTTCGTGGAGCTTCTCGTCATCGGACGTGGCGCTTTTCCCGGCCGATGGGGCCCGGGCCAGGATTTGGAGGTATTCCGCCTGGACGGCCATCACGTCGGGACTCCAAAGCCAGAAGAGGTCCTGGCCGGCGCGGACATGATCGCCTTCGAAAGCGCAGACCTTTTCAATCCGGCCCGGGACGCGCGGCGTCACCTTGACGTATTTTTTCTGGTTGAGAGCGACCGTCCCCGAAGCCTTGACCGCGGGATAGAAAGCCCTGAGCTTGGCGATTTCCGTCTTGATCCCGGCCGTCTTGGCCGCGTCCGCGGTCAGGATGACTTTCCCTTGCGTCCCCTTCTCGACCGATTGCGCTTCTCGGCTTTCTTCCGGCCGGCCGGAACACGCCGGGTAAAGGAACAGGGAAAATCCCGTCAGTATCATCAAGATTCCAATCGTCTTCTTCATGACCGTCCTCGCTTTATCTTCCGCTTTCTCATTCGACTTTCGCGACGTCGATGTCTTCGTCTTCGCCCGCCGCGGCGATCTCGATCAGGGCCAGCCGGTGGTTGAGCAGGGCCCTGAGAAATTCCGCCCGGGTCTCTTTCAGGCTCCGGACGATGTCCAGGACGCCGAGCGCGTCCGATTTTCCGTATTGATAATTGATGAGACCCGCTTTCAGGGATTCCTCCACGTCCTTGATCAGGGAATCGCGGAAGAGCCCGATCTGCTCCTCGAGGGCCTGCGCGTCGGCGTACGACCTCTCCAAAACGAGGAGGACCCGGCGCGTCTGTCCCCGGGCTTCGATGGCCGTCTGTTCCGAGGCGGCCTCGGCCTCGATGGCCGCGCCCCGGAATTCCTTGCGGAAGAGCGGCAGGGCCATCCCAACTTCGAAGCCCCACTCGCCGAACCTCTTGCTGGGAGTGAACAGTCCGACGGTCAGATCCGGAAGTCCCGACTTCCGCGCCAGGGAGAGCGACAGGCCGGCCTGTTTCCCCCTGGCCGCCATAAGCCGCAGAGTCGAGCCGGCGAGAGCCGCCGCCTTGAGCTCCGCCCAGCTTTTGCCGAGCGGAGAGAAGCCGATCCCGGTCGAGAATTCGAGGGGTTCGTAGCCCTCGTCCCCCATGAGAAGGCCGAGAACCATCGTTTTTTCCTTGAGGTCCCGCCGGGTCTCGACGATCTCGTTTTGAACGCGAAGGGACTCCAGCCGGCCGCGAATGACGTCCAGGTAAGGGACTTGGCCGTTCTTGTAGCGTTCGGCCGCGAGCGCCGAATAATCCTTCAGGGTCGCGAGGACCGATTCGAGGTCGGCCAGCCGCTTTTGGACGTAGGCCGCCCGGAAATAAGCCCGTTCCGCCCGGCCCCGGACGACGTTCCTGATCCTGTCGAGCTCAAGGGCCGCTTGATCCTCGCCCGACCGGCCGATCTCCCGCCGGAGGCTCCGTTTCCCCGGAAACTCGATGCGCTGGCGGACGCCGAGGCTGAACTCCTGATCGCGGTTGGAGTTCCAGAGGGGCAGCCCCACGGCCTCGAAGCTCAGCTCCGGGTTGGGGACCGCCTCGAGCTGAAGGCGTCGGCCGCGGGCGGCCTCGACCTCCGCCCGAGCCAGGAGAACCTCGGGATTCCGGGCCAGGGCGGTTTCCACGGCATTTTCGAGCGTCAGGCCGCTCTCTTGGGCGGGAAGAGCGGAAACGATGATGACCGCCGCCACGGCGGCGTAAACCAACCGTAATCTGAACGGCATGCGAATCCTCCTTGTCGGGACGTCAGGGCGGAACCGGGAAAGGAATCAGGCGGGGGAGGATTTCGGAGGGTGGGCGATGTCGGCGGCCAGCGGACCGCGCGGGCGAATCGCGCCGGCCTGCTCCGTCATGAGTTGAAAGTCCGTGGCCCCGGCGAATTCGTCCGCTTCCGGGCCGAGAAGCGAGCTCCAGAAGCAGAGACAGGTCGACGCGGCGGCGTGATGGTGGTGGACGTGTCCGAGCTGCCCGCCTTTCGAAGGGCAGTGGACGGGGCAGTGGTCCTCCGCATAGAAATAGTGGAACATGCAGACGGCGAAAACGACGGCGAAGGCGAGGACCGCGGTCTTTTTCATGCTTCGCAGATTATCCCACGCTCGGCGGATTTCGTCAACGCCCCAAGGGAACCGGACCTGGGGGCGGGAAGGTGAGCGGCAGGTCACGGGAGCCCGGGTCAGCCCCGGAAAAACCTGCCTATCCGCCTGATTCCCTCTTCCAGCGTATCGAGTCCGGGAGCGAATGAAATCCTCAGGTATCCCTCCCCTATCCGGCCGAAAGCGCGGCCGGGAATGGTGACGACCTTTTCCCCGGCGAGAAGCTTCAAGGCCGCGTCCAGGGAACTGTCGAATTTCGCCAACCGACCAGAAACATCGACGAACAGATAAAACGTCCCCGCCGGGGCCACATAGGGGAAGCCCGTATATCGGTCCACACAGGCCATGGCGAAGTCCCGTCTTTTCCGCAGTTCCTCCAGGTTCGCTCTTAATTCCTGGTCGGCGAACCCGCGCAAGGCATGGATCGCCGCGTATTGGGACAGCGAGGGCACGCACATCACGGCCAGCTGGTGGAAGGTCCGGACGGCCTTGGCGATATCCGGCGGCGCCACGCACCAGCCGATCCTCCAGCCCGCCATGCTGTGGCTCTTGGACAGACTATTGACCGTGACGCAGCGGTCGGTCAGGCCCGCGAAGGAAGCCGCGGGCTCCCCGAACACGATGTCTCGGTACACCTCGTCGGATATCACCGTCAGGGGAAGAGATTGGAGTCCGCGGGCCAGCGTATGGAGTTCCTTCGACGAATGGACGGCCCCCGTCGGGTTGTTCGGACTGTTGATGATGACCGCCCTGGTCTTGTCGGTGACCAAGCCCATCAGCTTTTCCGCCCGGAGGCCGAAGTCATCCTCGGGCAGAAGCGGATAGGCTTTCGGCTCCCCGCCGGCCAAACGGACGAGAGAAGGGTAGGCCGGGAAGCCGGGGTCCGGGATCAGGACTTCATCGCCGGCCTCGACGAGAACCATGAGAGCGGCCAGGAGAGCTTCCTCGGCCCCCACCGTGACGCAGACCTGGTCGGGAGAAACCCCTTCTCCCGCCCGGGCGGCGATGAGCTCCCGAAGCTCCGGAAAACCCTCGTTCGGGGAATACCCGAGACGCCACGAGTTGACATTCTCACGGACGTGGTCGAGGACGGCCCTAGGGGTCGGGAACCGCAATTCCCCGAGCCCGAGATTAATGCAGGACGGATCGGCCAGGTCGTTGATCCGGCGGATCAAGGTCTTTTCCATGCCCATCATCCGCCCGGCGAGCGGTTGAGGCATCGTTCTCATTCCTCCATCAGCCTAAGGACCAGCCTCTTGTAGATGGCGACGGCCTCCTCCAGCTGTTTCTTCTCCACCCGCTCGTTTTCAACGTGGGCGTCCAGGACCGAACCCGGCCCCAGCAGCAGCGGCCGGCCGAACGCGGTCAAATAGGGAATGTCCGTGCCGTAGGGCATGAGTTCACTCGGGAAGCCGGCCAGCGTGAACAGGACCTGGGGCTGGGCTTTCGAGCGTACCGCGATGTCCGCCCGGCCGGCCGTGGCCGAGCGGATGCCGGAGAGGACCAGGTCCGGCGAGACTCCCGTGCGAAAAGACAGGACGGCCTCGGCCGTCCCGGGGATGACGTTGGACGCCGTGCCTCCGTGGATCCGGCCGACGTTCATCACGGTCGGGCCCAGAACAGGATCCAGGCCGAAATCCAGCTCGCGGATGTCCGACAGGACGTCGAGGAGCTTGAGGATGGCCGATTCCCCCCGCTCGGGATATGCGGAATGGGCGGCCTTCCCTCTGGCCGTCAGGGTCAGGGTGAGAACGCCCTTGTGCGCCGTCGCGAGCTTGTTGCCGGTCGGTTCTCCGACGATGATAAACCTCGAGCCCGGGCTCATCAGGTTCGCTTTTTTGGCTCCGATGCTGTCGGTTTCCTCGCCCACCAGAAAGAGAAGCCCGATGTCCTTCAGCCCTTCGTCCCGCAGCTCCCCGGCCGCGACGATCATCGCCGCCATGATCCCCTTGGCATCGCAGGCGCCGCGGCCGTAAAGATGGACCGCGTCCTCGCCGGCCGCGACCCAGTCGGGGACGGTATCCATGTGCGTGCACAGGATCACGGCCGGCCTGTCTCCCAGGACGGCCAGGAGGTTCCGGCGTCCGGTCTCGACGTCCTGAGACCGGACGTCGAATTGTTCTTCGGCCAGCAGGGCGCAGAGAAAATCGGCGAGCGCGGCCTCGTTTCCCGTGACGGAGGGAATATCGACCAGCGATTTAGCCAATTCGAAGAGCCCCGGCCGATGGATTTTCTTCATGCGATGCCCCTCAATCCAAGACTTCCCGGGTTCTACCGACGATGCCCGCGCAGGCTCTTGACGATCCCGATCTTGCTCTTCTCCGCGATGTCCCTGACGGACTTGATGACGACCGCCGGCACACCCGCCACGACGACGCCCGGCCGGACGTTATTCGTGACCACGGCGCCGGCCGCTACGACGCTGCCGCGTCCGACCTTCACGCCCTCGAGGACGACGGCGTTGGCCCCCACCAGGACGTTGTCCCCGACGACGACGGGGCGGGCGCTCGGCGGCTCGAGCACTCCCGCGATCACGGCGCCGGCCCCGATGTGGCAATTCCGGCCGACGATCGCCCGGGCCCCGAGCACGGCGTTCATGTCGACCATCGTGCCGGCCCCGACTTCCGCGCCGATGTTGATGACCGCGCCCATCATTATAACGCAGTCCTTGCCGATCCGGGCGCCATCGCGTATGACCGCTCCCGGCTCGACACGGGCCTCGACCCGGCTCAGGTCCAGCAGGGGAAGAGCCGAAAACCGGCTGGTGATTTCGACATGGCTGTCCGCGATTCGACTCTGCCGGGCCTTCAGCCAAGGCCCGATGCGGGAGTAATCGCCGATCAGCACCCAGAAATCCCCGGTTCCAAAAGCTCGAAACCCGGCCTTCCCGAAATCCTCGCGCTTCAGGGAAGCCCGGAGAAAAACTCGCGACTCCGTCCTTTTCTTGCTGCCGGCGATGAGCGCGGCGATTTGCTTATAGTCCATGGATTTCCTTTACTCCCTCGTTGGAAGACCGGGTGACGAAGACCTCGGGTTCGGCGCCGCCGGGGTCGCCGAATGCCCGCATGGCCGCGGCTACCGTCTCAAGTTTCTCTTCCGCGCAGACCGCGAACACCGAGGAGCCCCCGCCGCTGACGTTGCAGCCGAAGGCCCCCGTTTCAAGGACTTTCCGTTTGAGGTCGTCATAGCCGGGGATCGACCGCGAACGGACGGGCTCGGAGATATGGTCCCGGTTGATGGACGCCCCGATGTCCTCGATATCCCCTTGAAGCACCGCGAGGATGACGGCGGCGCAGCCCGCCATCTGCTCCTTCATCCGGGCGAGGGAGAACTCGGCGGGGATCAGACCTCGCGTTGTCGTCCGGTCTTTTTTGCGGACCCGCACGACGACAGGAATGGACGGCACGAGGAATTTCTCCACATGGAGCGGCCGGGTGCTCCGGACGAACACGAAGCCCCCCAGCGCGCACGCGGCCACGTTGTCCGCGTGGGGAGTCCCCCCCGACGCCGCTTCGCCCAGGCTGGCCATCTCGATAATGTCATGCGGCTCGAGCCCGGTCCGGTAGATCTTGTCCAGTCCGAACACGGCCGCGACCGCCGAGGCCGCAGAAGATCCCAGGCCGGCGCAGCTCGGCATCCTTTTGATGATCTCGATGTCCGCACCGCCGTCGGCCCCGGTCCTCCGGAAAAAATGGAGGGCGGCGAGCCCGGCCGTATTGTCTTCGGGTTTTGTCGGCAGGTCCGGATACCCCCCGCTGACCCGGATGACAATATCCCCCCGGCGAGCGGGACGGATTTTCAGCACGTCGGAGGGCCCCTCGAGCGCCAGTGCGAATATATCGAATCCGGGTCCGAAGTTGGCGATCGTCGCCGGGGACCGGACGATGATCTCCCGGCTCAAAGCAGATCCTTTTCCTTGAGGAGCTTCCTGAGGAGCTCCCGGTTCGCTTCTGTCAATTTCGTCAATGGGGGCCGGAGGGGACCTCCCGGCAACCCCAGCAGGGCCAGGGCTTCCTTGACGGCCATCGGGTTTGTTTCGAGCCTCAGGGCCTCGAAGAGCTCATAATACTCGAAGTGGAGCTGCCGGGCCTGCTCGGTTTTTCCCTGAAGGACGAGGTCCACGAGGTCGCGCATCACGGCGGGCACGATATTTCCGGCCACCGTGAAGACTCCGCTCCCGCCGAAGGACATCAAAGGAAAACAGGTCGTGTCTTTTCCCGTGAAAACGGAGAACGTCGATCCCTTGGCCAAGTAAAGGATTTTGGCCAGATGGTCCAGCTGCTTGTTCCCGTCCTTTGTCGCGATGATGTTGCCATGGCCGATCAGCTTGCCGTAGGTCTTGGGTTCGACGTTGACCCCTACGCGTTCGGGCGCGTTGTGAACGATGACCGGGATTCTAGAGACGTCGGCAACCCTCCGATAGAAATCGACGAGACCCTCCTGGGTGGGCATGACCAGGAAGGGCGCGAAAACGACGGCATAGTCACACCCCAGCTCGGCATAAAGACGCACGCGGGAGATCGTTTGCTCAAGGTTGCAGGAACACGTGTCTGGAGCCAGCCGGCAGCGCCCGCCGGCCTCGTTCACGACGATCTCCACCAGACGCGCGACCTCCGCGTCGGTCAGCGCCGGGCTTTCGCCGGTCACTCCGAGCGGGGCAAGGCCGTGGATCCTGTTCTCGACTTGGATCCGGACAAGCCGCCTCAAGCCGTCCTCGTCGAGAGAGAGGTCCTTTTTAAAAGGGGTCATCAGGAGCGTATAAGCGCCGGAGAGCATTTTTATTTCTCCTTGTTATCGGGCAGCCGCGCCCATCAATGATGGGCAATGACGGCCAACGTATATATAGCAAAGAGGTCGGTCCTGTCAAAAAGGAACGCTTTGGCATCCGTTCGACGAACCCGCGCCCGACCCCCCATTGACAACAACGACCGTCACCTCCCCGATTTCGCGGGGATCGACGCCTGGCTGACCGCCGCCCGTGACCTGTCCTTTTTTCCCCCTCTGAGTTCTGTTAGAATCTAGTCGCTTGGAGACTGTGCGAGGTTGCATGCGGGAAGTCGCGTCATGAAAGCCCTGGTCACGGGGGCCAGCGGATTCATCGGCCGGCGTCTGGTCCTGGAGCTCGTCCGCCGCGGTAACGAAGTCGCCTGCCTCGTCCGCCGGACGAGCAACACCGCACCGCTCAAGGGCCTTCCCGTCGAGCTCGTCGTCGGCGACCTCGGCGACGCCGCTTCGCTCGCCCGGGCCGTCTCGGGCAGGGGCCATGTCTTCCACCTGGCCGGGGTCATCCAAGCGGTCGACGAGCCGGCCTTCGACGCGGCCAATGCCCGGGGGACCCGGAACCTGGTCGACGCCTGTCTCCGGGCTGCGCCCGGCCTCGAGCGCTTCGTCTTCGTCTCCAGCATCGCCGCCGCCGGACCGAACACGCCGGGAAAGCCGATGGCCGAGGACGACGAGCCCCGGCCAATTTCGGCTTACGGCCGCAGCAAGCTGGCCGCCGAGCGTATCGTCCTCGAGGCGGGGGGCCGTATTCAGGTGACGGTCGTCCGGCCGCCGAACGTTCTCGGGCCGGGATCGAAGGAGCTCAACCGGGTCATCGGCCTCCTCCGGAAGAGGCTCGTTCCTGACGTCGGCGACGACCGGCCGAGGACGAGCCTGGTTGACGTCGACGACCTCGTCGAGGCCCTGCTCCTTGCCGCCGGCCATCCCCGGAGCGCGGGCCAGACCTATTTCGTCACGGACGGCCGGGCTTACGCCTGGCCTGAGATCGCGGCGGCCATCGCCGAGGAGCTCGGCGTCCGGCGGTTCCGGGTCCGGATCCCCTTCGGCGCCCAGATGCTGGCCGCGCGGCTGGCCGAAGCGGCCGCCCGATTGACCGGGCGGCCTCCCCTCCTGACCCGGGAGATCGTCCGGGCGGGACGTGACTACTCCTGGGTCTACGACGGCTCGAAGATCGGACGCGAGCTCGGCTTCCGTCCGAAGTACGGCATGCGCGAATCGGTGCGCCGGGCCGTCGACACGGTCCGTATGGCCGGGCGCGCCGGGGCCGGTCGAGGGACGGGGGCCTGATGGAGAAGAAGCGGCTCTTCCTGGCCGGTCTCGAGATCCGGCCGACCGACGTCGTCACGCTCGGCGGGCTCATATTTCTCACGCTCCTGGCCGTCGCCTTCAACGAGCGTCTCAACCGGCCGGCTGTCGTGATCGGCACGAACCTCCTGTTCATCGCCCTCTATGTCGGGACCCTGGCCGTCCTGCGCCGCCTCCGTCCGAAAGGACTCCGGTTCCTCCTGAGGACCGGCTCCGTCCAGCTCACGTTCCTGCAGATCTACCTGTCGAGCAACAACCTCCAGCTCGTCTTCTTCTCCTGGCAGGACGACCGCGTCCTCGCTTGGGAGCAGGCGATCTTCGGCTTCCAGCCGCTCGTCGCGATCCAGAAGCTCTACTCCCTTCCGCTGACGGAGTGGATGTTCTTCGTCTACGTCGTCTACGTCGTCATCTACCCCGTCCTCGGCGCGATCATCTTCTTCAAGCGCGGGGAGGAGGCCAACGAGGACTATCTTTTCCATCTGGGTTTGATAAACCTCGTCTGCGGCCTGGGTTTCATCCTCTTTCCCGTGGCCAGCCCCATGCACTGGGAGAAGGCCCGCGCCCTCCTGACCGCGCCCCTGACGTCCGGTCCCTTCGGCTTTCTGGCCGAATGGATCCGCGCCCACATCCACACGGCCGGCGGCTCCATCCCCAGCCCCCATTGCGCCGTGGCCACGGTCATGTGGTTCATGTCCAGGAAATACACGCGGCGGGGTTTCTTCCTCCTCGCCCCCGTCATGATCTCGCTCTACATTTCGACGGTCTACGGCCGGTTCCACTACATTTCCGACATGGTCGTCGGGATCGCCGCGGCCCTGCTCGTCCTCCTCGCGGCGCCGGCGCTCGAGCGGGCCTGGGACCGGCGGCGGACCGGCCCTCCGGGAGACGCGCCGTGAGCCGGGTCCTGATCACGGGCGCCAACGGCTTCGTCGGCTCCAACCTCTGCCGTTGGTTCCGGCAGCGCGGCTGGGAGGTCGACGCCCTTGTCCGGGAATCCTCGGACCTCCACTTCCTGGAAGGGCTCGACGTCCGGCTCCTGAAGGGCGACCTCCGCTTCTCCGACCGGATCGACCTGCCGGCCGGGACGACGCACGTCGTCCACTCCGCCTCGCTCGTCTCCGACACGGCCGACGACGAGGAGTGCGGCCGGAACATCTTCGACATGACCCGGAGCTTCGTCCGGAGGATCCGCGAGTCGGGGGCGCCCCTGCGGCGCTTCGTCTACATCTCGACGGCCCTGACGCTCGGGTTCGACGGCCGGGATATCTCCGAGGAACGGCGGGGCCGGTCGGCGGCCTTCATGCCCTACGTCCGTCACAAGATCCGGACGGAATGCGAGCTCCGCGACCAGCACGCCGTCCGGGGATTCCCCGTCGTCATCCTCAGGCCCGGCGACGTCTACGGGCCGAACGACCGCGTCACCTGCGCCAAGATCCTCCGGAATTGCGAGCGGGGCATGCCCCTTATCGCCGGCCGCGGCGGCTGGCGCTTCGGCTACTGCTACGTCGGGAACCTGTGCCAGGCCGCGGAGCTGGCCCTGGTCACGGCGGGGGTCGAGGGCCAGGCCTACACGGTGACGAACGGCGTCCTGCCCACCTGGCGGGATTTCTTCCACGCCCTTCAGAGCGGACTGGGGAAAAAGCAAAAGGTCTACGTCCCCGTCTTTGTCGCCCGGGCCCTGGCCGCGGTTTCGGGCGTCGTCGAGGCCGTCTTCCCCCGCTTCGAGCGCAATCTCACCTATTACCGGATCAGGCGCATCACCTCGGAGACGACCTACGACATCTCGAGGACGGTCGCCGAGTTGGGCTACAAGCCCGACGACGACTTCGAGCGCCAGTTCGCCGAGATCGTCGACTGGTACCTCAAGGAGCGAAGGGATGGCTGGCTGGCTTGAGCGGGCGGCGGGACCGGGCGGCACCCCCGTGGCCCTCGTCTACCTGGAACTTTTGTTGGCCTTGACCCTGCTGGTCACGATCCTTCATTTCCGCGGTCTCCGGAAGACGCGGGAGGAGCTCGCGGCCGTGCGTCTCTATTTTCTGGCGTTCTTCGTCCTGCTGCTCGCCGTCCCCTGCGTCATGACGGTCCTGTTGTCGGCCGGGCCGCGGCAAGCGCTGGCGTTTTTCGGCTGGACGTTCGGACGGGCCGGCTTGGGATTCGCGCTCACCGCCGCGGGGCTGCCCCTCGCGGTCCTGGCCGGCTTCATCGGCTCCCGCGATCCGCAGATGAAAAAGATGTATCCGTTCGCCAAGGCCGCCTGCGCCGACGCCCGGACCTTCGCCGGCTACGAGCTCTCCTACCTGCTCCTTTATTACCTGCCCTGGGAATTCGCCTTCCGGGGCGTCCTGTTCCTGCCGCTCGTCCCGGCCGTCGGGCTCATCCCGGCCCTGGCCATCCAGACCACGATCTCGACGCTCCTCCACATCGGGCATCCGGACAAGGAAGTCCTCGCGGCGGCCGGCGCCGGCCTGGCCTTCGGACTGCTCGCCTATTTCACCGGGTCCTTCTTCTACCCGCTCGTCCTCCACGCGGCGACCGGGATCGCCACCGACACCTTCCTCTTCCTCCGCCGCCGGCGGGAGAAGCCGTGAGGATCCTCGTCACCGGGGCGACCGGATTCGTCGGCGCGGTCCTCATGCCGGAGCTCGTCGGGCGCTACGGCGCCGGGTCCGTCACCGCGTTCGTCCTCCCCGGGGACGCGATCCCGGGAACATGGCGGAACGCGGGCGTGCGGACGTTCGCCGGAGACATCGCCGACGCGGCGGCCGTGCGCGCGGCCGTCGGCGGACACATCAAGGTCGTCCATCTGGCCGGCTTCATCTCTTATTGGAAGGGAGACGAGGAGAACCTGAGGAAAGTCAACGAGGACGGCGCCCGGTCGGTCGCCGAGTCCTGCCTCGCGGCCGGCGTCGAGCGCCTCATCCATGTCTCATCCGTCGGCGCCGTCGGCTTCCGCCGCGACGGGTCCCCTGCCGACGAGACGACGCCCTTCAACTGGCCCTCGGACATCCTCTACATGGCCTCGAAACGCCGCGGGCAGGACATCGTCGAGCGGGCCGTCCGCGAACGGGGATTGCGCGCCGTCATTCTCAACCCGGCCTCGATCATGGGCCCGGGAGACCACAATCCGTCGACGCCCCACAACGAGCTCTACCGGAGAATCTCGCGGGGACCCCTCATCGGATCCTTCACCGGCGGTCTGGCCATCGTCGACGTCCGCGACCTCGTCGCGCTCATCCTCAAAGCTCTGGAAGGGCGCGGCCGCGCCGGTGAAAGCTATCTCGTCGTAGGGGCCAACCTCAGCTACCGGGAGGTCATCCGGCGGATCAGCCGGGCCTGCGGAAGAAGGGCCTACCCCTGCCCCGTCCCGGCTCCTCTGCTCACCGCCGCCGGCCATATGTTGGAGCGGGCCGCCCGCAGGACCGGGCGCCGGCCCCTGCTTACCGCCGCCTACGGCCGGTTG
>Ga0154867_1024_pt1 | contig 23481 bp, 18 predicted proteins | sample Rifle2008BG19ft_FD_105839 | JGI IMG/M metagenome (GOLD analysis project Ga0154867, IMG submission 105839) | Candidatus Aminicenantes bacterium RBG_19FT_COMBO_65_30 | reverse complement strand
TCCTTGTAGCGCCCCTTCCAGTCCGTCGTGACGTCCACGTCCCCGTTCCCCATGAAGTGGAAGATCTTCCTGATGGACCCCTCCGTATCCGGGCGGCGGATGCCGAGCTCGAGGGCCGTCGAGCTCGGGACCGTGACCAGGGTGTTGTTGGAGATGATCCTCAGGTGGAAGACCATGAAGCGTTCCCCGTCGTAGGCCTCTTCGTGGATGGATTCGATGACGCCAAGACCCTGATTGGGATAAATGATTTTATCGCCAATTTTTAATGAGTTCATTCGCCCTTAGTATACCGGAAGAAGAAGAAAGAGTCAACGCGCTCCTCGACCCCCGGGAACGGCCTTGACAGGCCAGGGGGGTTCGGGTAACATACTCCCTTCAAAGGTGTTGGACAAGCATGAAGAGAACGTTTCAGCCGAACAACAGAAGACGCAAGAAAACACACGGTTTCCGAGTCCGCATGAAGACCAAGGGCGGCCAGGAAGTCATCAAGAGCAGAAGGCGCAAGGGTCGAAGGCGCGTTTCTGTCGGATGAATGAGCGTCTGACCCCTCTTGAGAGAATCCGCAAGAAAAGCGATTTCGCGAGCCTCTACCGGGATGGCGGCCGCTTTCGGGGACGGCATTTTACCTTGGTCTTCCTCAAGAACGAGCTCGGCCATTCCCGCCTGGCGGTCGTCGCCAGCCGGAAGGTCGGCTCCGCGGTCGTCAGGAACAGGGTCAAGCGGAGGTTCCGTGAGCTCTTCCGGCGGAACAAGGAGCTCCTGAGGGAGCCGCTCGACATTATCGTCATAGCCCGGCCCGAGTCGGGGGAGGCCGCCTGGACCGAACTCCGGGAAGCTTATATTTCGTCGTTGACATCGATTTTTCGAAAACGGATACCATCGTGAAAGCCGTCGCGCTCGCCCTGATCAGGCTGTATCAGCTCACCTTGTCCCCCCTCCTGGGCACCCGCTGCCGGTTCCACCCCACCTGCTCCGCCTACACCCAGGAAGCCATTACGAAGCACGGCTTCTTCAGGGGCGCCGGCCTGGGCGTCCGGAGGCTCTTCCGTTGTCATCCTTTCCACGCGGGCGGGATCGACCCCGTGCCCTGAGAGTGAGACAGAATGGAAAAACGACTCATCGTGGCCATCGTCCTGTCGTTCCTGGTCTTGATGGGCTACCAGTACTTTTTCGTTAAGCCGAACAAGCCGGCCGTGACCCCCGATGTCCCGAGCGCCGCCGCGCCCTCCACGCCGGTGCCGGGGACCTCCGGCGAGGCCTTGGAACGGCAAAAGGCGGCCGCCGCCGCGGTTGAGGCAAAGCCGACTCCTGTCGAGGCCGCGCCGGCCTCGGACCTTTCCGCGGTGGCCGGACGGTCCGAAGCGGACGTCGTCGTCGAAACGTCGCTCTACCGGGCCGTATGGTCGAACAAAGGCGGCGTGCTCAAGAGCTGGAAGCTCAAACGCCATAAAGACAGCTTGAAAGAGGATCTCGAGCTCGTCCCCGCCCTGGCCGGGGAGATCGGCCGCTATCCCTTCTCCCTGGGCCTCGACGACGCCGCCCTGGCCGGGCTCCTCAATTCCTCGCTCTTCGAGGCTTCGGAGACCGCGCTCGACCTTAGCGACGGGGCGAGCGGGGAAGTCCGCTTCGTCTTCTCCGACGGGGCATCGATCCAGGCCGAAAAGGCCTTCCGCTTCACCGGCGGCAGCTACGCCCTGGAAATGGAGATCCGGGTCTGGAAGAACGGCCAGGCGGTTTCTCCCTCCGTCCTCTGGGGCCCCGGCATAAGCAACCTCTCCCCCGCCGAGATGAAGCAGAGCTTCAGCGCCAGCCGGGGCTCGGCCGTCTATACCGGCGGCAAGGTCTTCCGGATGAACGAGAAGAAGTACAAGGCCGGCGAAAATACCTATAACTTCGTCGACTGGGCCGCGTACGAAGAGAATTACTTCGTCGCCCTCTTCGTCCTGCCGTCCCAGAAGGGACAGGCGGCCTTCCTCCAAGAAACGGCGGCCGGCGAGGTCCCGGCCTATTTCGTCTACGTGACGGAGCCCCGCCGGGCCTTCATCGGGCCCAAGGAGGCCGACGCGCTCAAGGCCTTCGGCCACGAGGCGAAGAAAGTCATCCACTTCGGGATGTTCGGCAGCATCGCCGAGATCCTCCTCGTCGCCGTCAAGTTCTTCTACAAGTTCGTCCCGAACTGGGGCGTCGCCATCATCCTGCTGACGATCTTCATCAAGATCATCTTCTTCCCGCTGACCTACAGCTCGACGAAATCCATGGCCAAGATGGCCGACCTCCAGCCGAAGGTCAAGGCCATCCGGGCCAAGTACAAAAAGTCCAAGTCCGACATCGCCCAGCGCCGCCAGATGAACGAAGAGATGATGAAGCTCTACAAGGAGCAGGGGGTCAATCCGGCCGGCGGCTGCCTGCCGCTGCTCATCCAGCTGCCCGTGTTCTGGGGCGTGTTCCGGATGCTCGTCGTCTCCGTGGAGTTCCGCCACGCTCCGTTCGCCCTCTGGCTCACCGACCTGTCCGTGAAAGATCCCTACTATGTGACGCCCGTTCTCATGGGCATCACCCAGTTCATATCACAGAAGATGACGCCGACTTCGGCCGATCCCTCCCAGGCCAAGATGATGCTCATCATGCCGTTCGTAATGACCATATTTTTCATGAACTTCCAGAGCGGGCTGGTCCTTTACTGGCTGACCACCAACGTCCTCCAGATCGCCCAGCAGGCCCTCATGAACCGCATGATCCACCGTAAAAAGTGAGATGCCGATGGACAATGAAACGAAGATCGAGAACGGACAGCCCGTCGACGAGAGGCCGGAATACAATGGCCGGAACCTCGAAGAGGCCATCAGCCTGGCCGAACACCGCCTCAAGCTTCCACGCGAGAAATTCAACTACGAGATCGTCACCGAGAAGACCCGGCTCTTCGGTTTGAAGAGCAAGGAGATCGTCATCCGTGCCTGGGCCAAGGACGAGGACGCGGACAACGCGGCCGAGCGTTTCCTGGCCCGGCTCATGACCATTTTTCCCTTGGAGCTGACCTACCAGGTCAAGAAGCGGCCGAACAACATCTTCGTCATCTTCGACGGCCCGGACAAGACGATCCTCCTTCGGAGCGACGGCTCGCTGCTCCTCGCCATTCAGCACGTCCTGAACAAGGTCTCGCCGATCAAGGTCCAGGTGGACTGCGAGTTCTACAGGAAGCGGAAGGAAAAAAAGCTCAAGGATTACGCCCAGCGGGTGGCCCACCAGGTGTCCGATACGGGGCGCGAAGAGGTCCTCGACCTGATGAATCCATACGAGCGGCGGATCATCCACATCATCGCCAACGAGGTCCCCGGCGTCACCAGCGAGAGCATCGGCGACGGCTTCCTCAAGAAGGTCAAGATCTTCCGCGTCCCCCGCTAAAAGGGCCTCGGGGATTATCTCACTCGCGCTAAGGACTTCTAGGCTCGGGGCGTGCCACTCCGTCGGCCGCGGCCCGTCCCAGCGAGCCGGGCCGCTTGGTATCCGGGCTTCGCTCTGAAAAAGGGTTCCCCTTTTTCAACCATGCCCGCTCAGCCCTCAACCGCCTCCTCCGGGCATCGCCCCTGCGCCATTATCCTTATTCGCTCCTTCGATAATCCCCTCGGTCCCGGTATCAGCGGCTCCGGGTGGGTGGGGGGCCCCCACCCCGTTGTGTCGTCGCCCCGTGCGTCACCCGGCCTCAGATCCGCAACGACGTTCCTATAGGACCAGAAGGTCGGCCCAGAGGAGGTTACGGATAGAGGGGTCGAGGGCGTCATCAGAGAGAGCATAAGCCGTGATTTAGCCGGGCAGAAGCCGGACGAGGGCAGTTTCAGGGGAAACCGCCAAAACGTGTCTGAGCGAGGCGTAGCGCACGCCGAGCGAGTTGTTTTGGCGCCGAGTTCGGTGCGCTGACCGGCGTGAAAAATCACGGCAGCGAACGAGGATGATGCCCGAGGCCCCTCCGCGGCCGACGGCGGGAATAGCCCGAGCGAAAATAGGTGGATGACGCGCCGACTATATCTCGAGGCCCGGCTTTACTAATGTCAGGGGCTCATCTAGAATGTGAGCCGAAAAGACAAATATCCATGCTCGAAGACACGATCATCGCGATTTCAACGCCGCCGGGATTCGGCGGGCTGGGTATCGTCCGGATAAGCGGCAAAAAGGCCCTGGCCGTGGCCGGGCGGATCTTCGAGCCGAAGGACAGGTCGAAAAAGCCGTTTCCGGTCAGGCGCCCGGTCTTCGGGAAGATCCGCGACCCGGAGCGGGATTCGGCCCTCGACGAGGCTTTCCTGACCTATTTCAAGGCGCCCCGCTCATACACGAGGGAGGATGTCATCGAGTTGAGCTCACATGGAAGTCCGGCCGTGCTGGAAGGCATTCTCAGGCTCGGCACGAGGGCGGGGGCGCGGCTGGCCCAGCCAGGGGAATTCACCCTTCGGGCCCACCTGAGCGGCCGCCTGGACATGATCCAGGCCGAGGCCGTCAATGACCTCATCAGGTCCGTTTCCCTGTCCCAGGCCAGGATCTCGTCCCGCCAGCTCGGCGGCAGCCTGTCCCGGCGGATATTCAGGCTCCGCGGCAAGCTCATTTCCCTGCTGTCCCGGATCGAAGCCGGCCTGGAATTCCCCGAGGAAAAGCTTCGGAAGGACGGCGCGGCCGACAGGCGAGCCCTGGCTCCCATAATCGTCGATATCGAACGGCTCGTCGTGAGCTACGAAGCCGGCCGGGCCATAAGCGAGGGCGTCACCTTGGCCATCACGGGTAGGACGAACGTCGGGAAGTCTACCCTTTTCAACGCCCTTCTCGAGGAAGATCGGGCCATCGTCACCCCCTTCCCGGGAACGACCAGGGATTTCCTCAGGGAGAAGCTGGTCATAGACGACATCGTCTTTCACCTCGTGGACATGGCCGGATTGGGCCGGCCCGTCCATCCCGTTGAAAAGACAGGAATAGCCAGGGGGCAGAAGATTGCCAGGGAGGCCGATGGCCTGCTCGTAGTCCTCGACGCTTCCCGGAAGGACAGCGAAGAGGACGAACGGCTGATACGCAAATACCGGGCGAAAAAGACGATCATCGTTCTGAATAAAACCGACCTCCCAAGAAGGATCGGCAGGCGAAGAACTCAGGAACTGGCCGGCGGAAGCCCGACGGTCGGAGTTTCGGCCCTGAAGGGCAGGAATATAGATAAGCTGCGCGGAGAGATCCGGGCGGTATTCGCCCCGGGACCCGGAAATGATGAGGAGGTCGTCCTGCACGCCCGGCAGAAGGACCGCCTCCAGGGGATCCTCGAAGCTCTCCGCAGGGCCGAGGGGCTCCTGTCGAAACGGCATTCCGAGGAGGTTTATGCCGAGGAGATCCGCGGCGCGCTACGCCTCATCGGCGAGCTGACCGGGGAAGTGCGCGTGGACGAGGTCCTCGACGAGATTTTCAGCCGTTTTTGCGTCGGGAAATAGGGGCTCCGGATGGCGCATGGAAACGAATTCGATATCATCGTGGTCGGGGCCGGTCACGCCGGCTGCGAGGCCGCCGCGGCGGCGAATGCCATGGGGCTCAGAACCTGCCTGGTGACCATCCATCTCGAGACGATCGCCCAAATGTCCTGCAACCCGGCCATCGGCGGCCTGGCCAAGGGCCACCTCGTCCGCGAGATCGACGCGCTCGGCGGCCTGATGGGCCTCCTGGCCGATGAAACAGGCATCCAATTCAGGCTTCTGAACAGGAGCCGGGGCGGGGCGGTCCAGGCCCCCCGGGCTCAATGCGACAAGGCGGCCTACCGGTTGGCCATGAAGTACAGACTCGAGCGGATGCCGAAACTGACTGTTTTCCAGGGTATAGTCGCCGAAGTGGTCGTGACAAAGGGGGTGGCCCGGGGAGTTAAAACCCTGGACGGGGCTGTAATCGAGGGAAAAGCGGTCATCCTGACGCCGGGAACCTTCCTCAACGGGAAGATCCACATCGGGCTCCAGAGTTATCCGGCCGGGAGGGCCAACGAGCCGTCGTCGGTCGACCTGGCGGAACAGCTTAAAAGGCTTGATTTGAAGGTCTTTCGCCTGAAAACGGGCACGCCAATGCGTCTGGACAGGAACACGATTGAGTGGGATTCCTTCATGCCTCAGCCGGGCGACGATGACCCAGTCCCCTTCTCCTATCGGACCCGCGGGCGCCTCTTGAACAAGGTCCTTTGCTATCAGGGCTACACCAACGCCGCCACTCATGCGGTCATTCGCCGCAACCTCGATAAATCTCCCCTATATGGGGGAAAGATCAAAGGCGTCGGGCCGCGCTATTGCCCCTCGATCGAGGACAAGGTGGTCAAGTTCCCTCAGCGGGCCCGCCATCAGTTCTTTCTGGAACCGGAGGGGATTGAAACGGCCGAGATCTACATAAACGGCCTGTCCTCAAGCCTGCCCTACGACGTCCAGCGGGAGATCCTGGGAACGATCCCGGGCCTGGACAGGGCCAAGATCCTGAGGCCGGCCTACGGCATCGAATACGATGCCGTCTCCCCCATGGAGCTCCTGGCCACGCTCGAAACACGGAAGATCCGGCGGCTTTATCTGGCCGGGCAGATCAACGGGACTTCGGGATACGAAGAAGCGGCCGCCCAGGGGCTCATGGCCGGGATCAACGCCGCTCTGGCTCTCAGGATAAAAGCGCCGTTCGTCCTGAGGCGGGACGAGGCCTATATCGGGGTCCTAATAGATGACCTCATTTCTACCGGGGTCGAGGAGCCCTACCGGCTGTTCACGTCCCGGGCGGAACACAGGCTCCTGCTCAGGATCGACAACGCCGACCGCAGGCTAATGAAATATGGCCGGGAGCTGGGCCTCATACCGGAAAGCGCCTGGGAAGAATACGAGGCGAAACGAGGGCGCATTGAAGAAGCGACATCTTATTTGAAAAAAAACAGGCTGAAGACCGATTCTGGAGATAGCGTAACCTTCTTCGAATACTTGAAAAAACCGGAAATCGGGTTGAAGAATGTGTTAGAATATGGGAAATTCCCCGTCGAGCTGAGCGGCGAGGAATCGAGGTACATCGAGTCGGAAGCAAAATATGAAGGCTACATCAGAAAACAGGAACGGGAGGTCGCCAAGGCAGTGCGGACCGATTCGATGAAAATACCAAAGGACGTCGACTTCCAGAAGGTCTCGGGGTTGACCAGGGAGGCCGTCGAGAAATTCGAAAAAAGGAGACCGGCGACCCTTGGCGAGGCCAAGAAGATCCCCGGCATGACCCCGGCGGCTGTCCAGAACCTCACCATTTTTCTCGAGATCCAGAGGAAAAGAGGGGCTTCGACGGCCCACGTTTCACGTGAAACTCGACCGGACGATGAATAAGATCATTGCAGTAGCCAATCAGAAGGGCGGCGTCGGGAAAACGACAACCGCCATCAATCTCTCCTCCGGCTTGGCTCTCAAGAATAGAAGGACGCTCCTCATCGACCTCGATCCCCAGGGCATGTCGACTTTGGGATTGGCCAAGCCGAAAGAAGCCGGAAAGGGAATTTACCAGGCCATGATGAACGGCCGGGACCTCATGGATTGCATCCTGGGCACCGAGCAGGAGAATTTCTATATCTGCCCATGCTCGCCCGAGCTCTCCGGAGTCGAAGCCGAGCTTTACGCGGTCGACCGGAGAGAAAAACGGCTTGCCGACGCGGTTGAAAAAGCGAGAAAATTCTTCAATTTCATCATCATCGACTGCCCGCCGTCCCTTGGATTCCTGACGATCAACGCCCTGACGGCGGCCGATTCTCTCGTCATCCCCGTCCAAACGGAATTTTTCTGCATGGAGGGTATCCCCGACCTCTTCCATACTCTGGATACGGTCCGGACCTATTTCAATCCTAAGCTGGCCATAGAAGGCATCGTCCTGACCATGTTCGATGAACGGACCAACCTCTCCAAGCAGGTCGCCGAGGAGATCCGTAAGTCCTTGAAACACATCCTTTTCGAAGCCGTCATTCCCCGCAGCGTCCGACTGGCGGAAGCGCCGAGCTTTGGAAAGTCCATCGTCCTCTACGACATTAAGTCCAAGGGGGCCGAGGCCTATCTTAACCTTGCCGAGGAGATCATTCGCCGATGACAAAGAAAGCCCTGGGAAAAGGTTTGGGAGCGTTCATCCCGGACGAATTCAGCATCCTGAAAGACGAGAGGTTCGCCGAGCTGGACATCGAGGAGCTCAAGCCGAATCCCTTTCAACCGCGGATGAAGTTCGACGACCAAACGATTGACGAACTGGCCCAATCGATTAAGGAGACAGGTATCGTGCAGCCGGTCATCGTGGCCCCCGAAGACGATCATTACCTGATCATCGTCGGAGAAAGGCGGTGGAGAGCCGCCCGGCGGGCGGGCCTGCGGAAGATCCCGGTCCTCATCCGGAACATCCCCAAGGAGAAACAGCTCGAGGTCTCGCTCATCGAGAACATCCACCGCGAGGAGCTGAACGCCCTGGAGATCGCCCAGGCCTACCAGAGGCTCATCGATGACCACGGTTACGCCCAGCACGAACTCGCGGACAAGGTCGGCAAGGACAGGAGCTCCGTCGCGAACTACCTCCGCCTCCTCAAGCTGCCCCAGGAGATCCAGGACCGCCTGACCGAGGGGGCGATATCCATGGGACACGCCCGGGCCATGCTGGCCCTGGAGGAACCGGCCACCCAGCTCTACGCCTGCCGCCAGGTTATCGACAGGAATCTGTCGGTCCGCAACACCGAGACCCTGGTCAACCGGCTCAAGAAGAAGGCGCCGCGGGCCCAGCGGAGCCTGGCCGACCCCGACCTCTACGCCCTGCAGGAGGAGATGCTCAAGATCCTGGGGACGAAGGTCCTCGTCGCGGGCAGCCGGAACAAGGGCGTTTTGAAGATCTATTATTTCTCTTTGGACGACCTGAATCGAATCTACGACAGGATCAAAGGAGCAAACGCATGAAAGACAAGCCCCGCGAGTTGAACGAAACAAAGCTGGCCGGTTTGATAGACATGGAATCGGAATTCAAAGGCGACCTGACGTTCAAGGGATCGTTCCGCATCGAAGGCAATTTCAAGGGGACGATCAACTCGGACTCGCTTCTCATCGTCGGGGAGCGGGGCAAGGTCGAAGCCGACGTCAAGGTGGGGCAGCTCGTCATCAACGGCGAGATCCGGGGCACTCTCCAAGCATCGGAGAGGGTCGAGGTCCACAACAAGGGCCGCGTCTTCGGGACCATCCTTTCGCCCACGCTGACCGTCGAAGAGGGAGCTTATCTCGAAGCGACCTGCCAGACGAAAGGCGCCGCGAGGCCGGCCGCGGCCAAGGAGGCGGCCGAGGCCTGATCCCTGACCTCGGGCGACAACGCCGCAGCCGGACGCGCCGATTTTCTCCGCTTGAGTGCGGCGCGTCCGAAGGATATAATCGGGGGGATAATTTCCAGGATACGACTTCCATGAGCAAGTACATCTTCGTCACCGGCGGGGTCATCTCGGGTCTGGGCAAGGGCATAGCCGCGGCCTCCATCGGCCGGCTCCTGGAGAGCCACGGCTACCGCATCACCATCCAGAAGTTCGACCCCTACCTCAACGTCGACCCGGGAACGATGAGCCCGTTCCAACACGGCGAAGTCTACGTCACCGACGACGGCGCGGAAACGGACCTCGACCTCGGCCATTACGAGCGGTTCACCTCGACGAAGACGACGCGGGCCCACAACTGGACGGCCGGGAAGATATACGAATCCATCATCCGCAAAGAGCGCAAGGGTGAGTATCTGGGCAAGACGGTCCAGGTCATCCCGCACGTCACCGACATGATCAAGAGCGCATTCGAGGCCGTGGCCAACGGCAACGACATCGTCATCTGCGAGATCGGCGGGACGGTTGGCGACATCGAGAGCCTGCCTTTTCTCGAGGCCACGCGGCAGATGCGGCTCAGCCTGGGCGCCGACAAAACGCTCTTCGTTCACCTGACCCTGATCCCCTTCATCGGGGTTTCCGGAGAGCTCAAGACCAAGCCGACGCAGCACAGCGTCAAAGAGCTGCGGGCGATCGGCATCCAGCCGGACATCCTGCTCTGCCGGACGGGGCGCGACCTCTCGGCCGACATCAAAGCCAAGATCGCGCTGTTCACCAACGTCCCCGTCGACGCCGTCGTCAACGCGAGGGACGTCGATTCGATCTACGAGATCCCGTTGAATTTCGCGCGCGAAGGGCTCGACACAACCATCCTGAAGATGCTCCGCCTTCCCCGCCGGAAAAAGAACCTGGCCGCGTGGGAGGGCATGGTCGACCGGATCAGGAACCCCAAGGATGTTGTCGAGATCGGCCTCGTCGGCAAGTACGCCGGCCTCCACGATTCGTACATGAGCCTGAACCAGGCGCTCATCCACGGCGGGCTGGCGCATCGGCTCAACGTCAAGATAGACTGGATCGAGGCCGAGGCTCTGGAGAAGGACGACCCGGCGAAGATCCTGGGATCGAAGGACGGCATCCTCGTCCCCGGGGGGTTCGGCAAGCGGGGGATCGAGGGCAAGATCCGGGCGGTCACGTACGCCCGCGAGGACAAGGTCCCCTTCTTCGGGATCTGCCTGGGCATGCAGTGCGCCTCGATCGAGTACGCGCGTTCGCTCGCCGGACTGAAAAAAGCGAACAGCACGGAGTTCATGCCGGACGCCCCGCACAAGATCATCGTCCGCTGGCGCGAGCTGGCCAGGGATTGCGACATGGGCGGGACGATGCGGCTCGGCCAGTATCGCTGCGACCTCGTCAAGGGTTCCCTTGCTCATCAGGCCTATCGCGCGCTCAGGATCTCGGAGCGCCATCGCCACCGGTACGAGTTCAACCCGAGCTACAAGGACGCCCTAGCCGACGCGGGGATGATCTTCTCCGGAATGAACCCGGACTACGGGCTGGTGGAGATCGTCGAGGCCCCCGGCCACCCGTGGTTCCTGGGCTGTCAGTTCCATCCCGAGTTCAAATCCAAGCCCCTGGCCCCGCATCCACTTTTCAAGGCGTTCATCGGGGCGAGCTATGCTCGGCGGCGTCGGGCGGGGCGGGCGCCGGCGGCCGGGAAGCGTTCGGCAGAATCAACATAAGTAGTAGATAATAAACAATATATAAAGGATTGTCGGTCCCGGCCAAGGAGGGCGATTTGGACATCAACCCGAAGATCTTCAGGGAATACGACATCCGCGGCATCGTCGGCCAGGACCTGGACGAAACGGCCGTCGAAATCCTGGGCCGGGCCATGGGCACGTTCTTCCTCGGCCGCGGCCAGAAGACCGTCGCCGTCGGGCGGGACTGCAGGCTGAGCTCGCCGGGCTTTAGCCGGGCCCTCATCCGCGGCCTTCTCGCCACAGGTTGCGACGTCGCCGACATCGGGGTCGTCCCCACGCCGCTCCTCTACTTCGCCGTCTTCCATAAGAAAATGTCGGCCGGCGTCATGATCACCGGCTCGCACAATCCGCCCGAGCACAACGGCTTCAAGGTGATGTCCGGGGAGGACACCCTTTACGGCAAGACGATCCAGGCCCTCTACGAGATCGTCCGCAAGGGCGTCTTCCCCCGCGGCGAAGGACGGGTCACCTCCCTCGACGTCGTCCCCGAATACCAGGATTATGTCGCCCGAAACGTCCGCTTCTCCCGGCCGGTTAAAGTCGTCATCGACGCCGGCAACGGCACCGGCGGCGCCGTTGCCGTGCCGCTCTTCCGGAGGATGGGCGCCGAGGTCGTGGACATTTTCTGCGAGCCGGACGGCAGGTTCCCCAACCACCATCCCGACCCGACGCTCCCTGAGGCCATGGAAAAGCTCGTCGCCAAGGTCCGCGAAAGCGGGGCCGAGCTCGGCATCGGCTACGACGGCGACGCCGACAGGATCGGCGTCGTCGATGACGAAGGGCGGATCATCTGGGGCGACCAGCTCCTCATCGTCTTCGCCCGGGACATCCTGCCGGCCAGGCCGGGAGCGGCCGTCATCTCCGAGGTCAAGGCCTCCAAGGTCCTCTACGAGGAGGTCGAAAGACTCGGTGGCCGGCCGATCATGTGGCGGACGGGCCACTCGCTGATCAAACAAAAGATCAAGGAAGAGAAGGCGCCCCTTGCCGGTGAAATGAGCGGCCACATATTTTTCAACGACCGCTGGTTCGGCTTCGACGACGCGATATACGCCTCGGCCAGGCTCCTCGAGATCCTATCTCGTTCGGAGAAGAAGCTCTCGGCGATGATGGCCGACCTGCCCAAGACCTACTCGACGCCGGAGATCCGCATCTACGCCTCCGACGAAGTCAAGTTCAGGATCGTCGACGAGGTCCGCCGCGAGCTCGCCGCTCGCGTCCCGGTCATCGAAATCGACGGCGTCCGGGCGATCTTCCCCAAGGGCTGGGGGCTCGTCCGGGCTTCGAACACCCAGGCGGTCATCGTCCTCCGCTTCGAAGCGGACACGGAAGAGGACCTAGCCGCGATCCAGAAAGAAATCCGCGGGATTCTCCAGAAGGTCATCAATTCCCTCGGGGCGGCATGAAGGAAAGAGACGTCCGCGCCGTCATCCTGGCCGGCGGGCGGGGGACCCGGTTCTGGCCCCTCGGCCGGGCGGCCAAGCCGAAGCAATTCCTGCGCATCGCCGGCCGGGACCCGATGCTCCTCGAAACGGTCCGGCGCATCCGGCCGCTCGCTCCGGCGCGCCGGATGACGCTGGTCGCCGACGCCGCCCAGACGCGGCTGGCCCGCAAGCTCCTGCCTCGCCTGCCCAAGGAGAGTTTCCTCGTCGAGCCCCTGGCCCGGAACACCGCCCCGGCGCTCATGCTGGCGACGGCGCGCGTCTGGCTGGACAATCCCGAAGCCGTCGTCGCGGTCCTGCCCGCCGACCACCTCATCCGCGACGAGGCGCGGTTCGTCAAGACCCTTCGAGCCGGCATCGAAGCCGCCGCCCGTGAGCGCGTCTTCGTGACTTTCGGCATCCCGCCGACCTATCCGGCCACCGGGTACGGCTACATCCGCCACGACCGGGGAAGGGGCAGAAAGCTTGGCGGGGACATTTTCTATCCCGTCCAGGCGTTCAAGGAGAAGCCGAACCCGGCCCAGGCCGACGAGTACCTGGCTTCAGGCGACTACGCCTGGAATTCGGGCATGTTCGTCTGGCGAGCCGGCGTTTTCGCCGAGAAGCTCGCGGTCTTCGCGCCCGATCTTAAGCCCGCCTGGGCGGCCATCGTCTCGGCCCTGCGGTCGGGCGGCGCGGCCAAGCTCCGGTCGGCGTTCGCCCTGGCCCCGGCCCTGTCCATCGATTACGCCTTGATGGAGAAAGCCGAAGGGGTCCTCGTCGCCGATGGCGATTTCGGCTGGTCGGACGTCGGGGCCTGGTCGACGCTCCTCGAGATCTGGCCCCGGGACGGCGAGGGCAACGCCGTCCGCGGCGAAGCGCTGGCCCTCGACGCGAAGGACTGCCTCGTCTGGAACCCGGGCCGGCTGACCGCGCTCGTCGGCGTCCGCAATCTCATCGTCATCGAGGCCGGCGACGCCCTGCTCATCTGCGACGCGGCCCTCGACCAGAAGGTCAAGGATATCGTCGACACGCTGAAGAGAACGAAAAAACTTAATAAATATCTTTAGTGGACAAATCTTAAAGGAGGTGTCGAAAGTGAGAAAGCGGATTCTGGTACTGGTCGCGTCGGCGTTCGTCCTTGCGGCGTTCGCTCAAGCCGCCGGGGTCACGCTGGACGTCAAGGAGCACGTCCTCGGCAATGGCATGAAGATCCTGATGATCCCCAAGCCGGGCGTGCCGCGCGTCGTCTGCCACATCTATTTCCAGGTCGGGGCGATCAACGAGCGCCCGGGCATCACCGGCAGCGCCCACGTCCATGAGCATCTGATGTTCAAGGGCACCGAGATCATGGGCGTCACCGACTATGCCAAGGATACCGAGATCGACCGGAAGATCGACGAGCTCATGGGCAAGATCTACCGCGAGAAATATTGGAAGACCGACGGCGATCCGGTCCAGATCGCCGCCTGGCAGAAGGAGTTCGACGTCCTCGTCGCGGCGGAAAAAGCCTACATCATCAAGGATGACCTCTGGACCCGGTACATGAGCAACGGCGGCACCGGGCTCAACGCTTCGACAAGTCAGGAGACGACGGGCTATTACGTCACCCTGCCCTCGAACAAGGTCGAGCTCCAGATGCTCCTCGAGAGCGACCGGATGATGAACGCCCGCTTCCGCGAGTTCTATTCCGAGAAGGACGTCATCATGGAGGAACGCCGGCTCAGCGAGAACCAGCCGGGCTTCTTCTTCGGCGAACAGGTCAACGCCGCCTTCTACGCGGCTTCGCCCTATCACTGGGGCGTCATCGGCTGGATGGACGACCTGAAGAAGATGACGAAGCAGGATCTCGTGGACTTCCACAACCGCTACTACGTTCCCAACAACGCGGTGGCCATCTATGTCGGGGACTTCGACCCGGCCGCCATCATCGCCATGGCCGAAAAATACTTCGGCCGCATCCCCAAGGGACCGGACCTCGAGCCCATCCGCACGGGCGAACCGCCGCAGTACAGCGAAAAGAGGCTCTACGGGGAAGGCCCCGCGGCGACGAGCCTGCAGATGATGTTCCACACCCCCCCCGACGGGCACCCCGATACGGCCGCGCTGTCCATCCTGGCCGGCACGCTGGGCTCCGGCGGCGGCGGCTTCCGCGGCGGCAGGGGCGGAGGCGGCGGCACCGGCCGGCTCTACAAGAACCTGGTCCGCGACAAGCAGCTGGCCGTCAGCGCCTCGGCGTCGAGCCGGCCCCAATGGTATGTCGGGGCCTTCCAGTTCAGCGCGACGCCGCGCCTGGACAAGGGCGTCAAGCCGGAGGACTTGGAGAAGGAGATCTGGGCCGAGATCGACAAGGTCAAGAAGGACGGCCTGACGGAGGAGGAGATCCAGAAGGCCAAGAACAAGGACGAGGCAGGCTTCATCCGCGGCCTGGCGAGCACCGCCGGGCTGGCCAGCCGGGTCGGCCGAGCCGACCTCAAGCGCGGCTGGCGGTCGATCCTGACCGACCTGGAGGACCTCAAGAAGGTGACCAACGAGGACATCAAGCGGGTCGCCGCCAAGTACTTCGTCAAGGACAACAGCCTGACGGCCATCTATACCCGGAAGTCGGGCCGGTAAGGAGGACGACATGAAAAGAACTGTAACAGCCATCCTGGCGCTCGCGTTCGTCTGCGTCGGCCTGGGACTGGGCCAGGCGAAACACCCTTCCGAGCTCAAGTATCCGTCCCTCAAATACGACCCGCCCGACCCCAAGGCGTTCCGCGTCGAATACGCGGGCGGTCTGCGCGCCTACGTCCAGGAGGACCGCAGCCTGCCCCTCTTCAACATCACCGCCATCGTCAACTGCGGCGGCCTCTACGCGCCCAAGGAGAAAGCCGGGCTTGATACGGTCCTCGGCGATCAGCTCATCAAGGGCGGCACCAAGACCCGCGAAGGGACGGTCATTGAAGACCGCATCGATTTCCTCGGCGGTTCGCTGAATTTCAATGTCGGGGAGAGGACGTCGACCCTGAGCCTGTCGGTCCTGACCAAGGACCTCGACGAGGGCCTGGGCATGTTCTTCGACGTCCTCATGAACCCGGCCTTCCGCGAGGAGCCGCTGAAGCTGGCCAAGGCCCGTTTCGTCGAACAGCTCCGCCAAGCCAACGACCAGCCGAACGGCGTCCTCAGCCGGGAGTACGAAAAACTCCTCTACGGCGACAACGCCCTGACCTGGCGGCCGACGAAGGCCTCTTATGAAGGCATCACCGCGGCCGACCTCAAGGCGTTCCACGCGAAGTACGTCTCGCCCAAGAACGTCATCCTGGCCGTGGCTGGCGACTTCGCCAAGGCCGACCTCAAGGCCAAGATCAACAAGCTCATTGCCGGATGGAAGGGCGGACCCGTCGTCTTTCCCGCCCTCCCGAAGGGCTTTCCCGCCGCCGAGCCGGGCGTCTATTTCATACAGAAGGCCATCAACCAGGGCTACATCAGCCTCGGCCATCTGGGCATCGAGGACACGAATCCGGACTATTTCGCCGTCCAGGTCATGAACTTCATACTCGGCGGCGGCAGCTTCACCTCGCGGATCACGACCAAGGTCCGCTCGGACGAGGGACTGTCCTATAACCAGGGCAGCCGGTTCACCTATCGCTGGGGCTTCCCCGGCACGTTCTCCGGCTACGTCCAGACCAAGTCGTCGACGGTCGGCTATGCCATCTCGCTGATCCTGGCCGAGCTCAACCGCATCCGCAAGGAGCCCGTGTCGGACGCCGAGATGGAGACCGCCGTCAACTACTACCTGGAGAGTTTCGCCGACAGCTTCCAATCCGCCCAGGCGACGATGATGAGCTTCGCCAACCTGGAGATGACCGGCAAGCCCATGGACTACTTCAAAACCTACCGGTCGAAAATCGAGGCCGTCACCAAGGCCCGGGTCCAGGAAGTCGCGACGAAGTACGTCCATCCGGACAAGGCCGCCATCATGATCGTCGGCGACTTCGAGCCCTGCAACAAGGGCGGCGACAAGTGGCCCGGCCCGCTCGACAAGCTGGGCAAAGTCCACAGAGTGAACCTGACCGACCCGATGACGGGAGAGGAGATCAAGAAGCCGTAGCGTCCGAAGCAAAGCCGGGCATGATTCGAGGGGCGGACGCCGCCATGGCGTTCGTCCCTGTCTAATTGAAAGTGATGCGATGACAGATCCCGCCTATTCCGGCGACGTCGTCCGGGAGCTCGAGCAGCGCTTCCGCGCCGCGTCGCTCTTCAGGCCTCTGCGCGTCCGGCGCCACGAGCCGGGCCAGGTCCTCGAATACGACATCCGGGGGGTCTGGCCTTCCCGGCCGGCTCGCGTCAGGCTGTCAATCGAGCGGCACGTCGGCGGCGGATACGCGGGCCAGGTCTACCGGGTCCGGGTCCTGCATATCGAGTCCCCCGAGGGGCCCATCGAAGGCCTCGAACCGGGCCGGACCTGCGCCCTGAAGGTCCTCGTCCCCGTTTCCGGCTTCGGGCGCTTCATTCGCAATCTGCTCTACGGCGTCGGCTTCCAGGCGCCGTTCGCGCCTCAGGTCAATCCCGACGCGGCCCGGGCCGGGGCCCTATGGCAGAAATTCATCCGCCGGGGCGCGGCTGAGCGGCTGGGCTCGGAGCGCGCCGTCGTCGACGTCCTGGCCACTCTCGTCGATCCGGTCCTCGGCAGCTGCGGCGAGCTCAGCGAATGGGTGGACGGCCGTCTCTGGCGATACGAGATCGACGACAACCTCTTCGCCCGGCTGGCTTGGAAGCCCGGCCGGCCGGCGGAGGGCCTGGGCTCGCCGGAATACCGGAAGAAGCGGACGTTCATGAGGGACCTCGTCGGCCTCATGCACGACATGGGGGCCCACGAGCTCGCCCGCCAGTACGAATGGTGGACGATGAAGAGCCAGCCGAACGCCCTCAAGCGCCTGGAAGCGGACGACGATCCGGAGCGCGGGCTCGTCGCCGTCGATTTCCGGGCCGGCATGGCCCTCCTGCCCTTCCTGCCCCAGTGTCCCGCGGATTTCAAGCTCATCGTCCGGGGCGCGGCGCGAGGCAGTCTCGTCCAGTTCGACCGGGGTGACCTCGGCGCGCTCGAAGGCCATGTTTCGACCCGCGCCGCGGCGTTCGCCGACATGACGGGCGCGCTCGAGGAGCTCAAGAGAGCCGACCAAGCCTATCGCGATTCCCTGCCCGACATCGCCCATCACCATATCCGGCTGATCACGAGGCCGCGGCTCTGGACCGCGATCCACGGCGCCTGGGTCCGGGGCTGGGAGATCCGGCGCATGGCCGACCCGGAGGCGTCCGGCCGGCTGCGGAAAAGCCGGTTCGCGGCGCTCCTCTTCCTCGTCCTCGGCCTCCTGCCCGCCCTCACCCCGATCCTCTTTCTGCTCAAATTCCCGGGACGGGCGGCCGGCCTTTGGATCCTGTGGCTCGTCCCGCTCCTGGGACCTCTCGTCCGCAGACTCTGGGGGCGGCGGGACTATCGCCGCCACGTCGGGGCCCTCTTGACGAAGGCCGGGTACCTCGGCCGTGCTTTTCGGGGGCACGTGACCGAAGCCCTCATCGGCTGGCACCGGTCGGGAAGGGTGAGTGAAAAGCGCGCCCTGACCATCGCCCGGAAACCCGGGCTTTACATCCTCAACCGGCCGCTGGCGGTCCTCCCCGCCGGGGTGCATAGGTTCCTGACGGATAAGGCCTATTTCAAGGAACGCCTGTATCTCATGTTCGTCAAACCTTTCCGGCTCTACTTCCGGCCCGCGGTCCGCGAGAAGTGGCTCCGCGACATGGTCGAGGAGGGCCGCAAGAACGGCATGCTCAGCGCGGCTGACTCCGCCCACATCCTCGCCCAGATCGACGAGCCCTACATCCAGAAGTACCTGAAGAGCCTGGCCGTCCACCTGGCCACGCTGTTCATATCGGAGACGGTCTTCCTGACGATCGCCGCTATTTATATACTCGGCCATCCCGAGCTCGGCTGGTCCCAGGCGACCCTGCGGGCGGGGCTCATCATCGGCGCGTTCAACCTGTTGCCGGTGTCGCCGGGGTCGCTCGTCCGGGGCTTCTATGTCCTGGGCTTGTGCATCAAAGAGAAGAACATCAAGGACTACCGGCTGGCGCTCCCCGTCAGCTTCTTCAAGATCATCGGCTACCTGGCTTTCCCGCTCCAGATGGCCTACCGCTTCCCCGAGCTGGCCCGGTTCATGGCCGGCCACTGGGCCACGGAGGCCGTCCATATCGTCCCTGTCTTCGGCGAGCGCGGCGCTTGGCTCGAGCACGCCGTCTTCGACGCGTTCTACAACTATCCGTTGAGCCTGGGGATCAGGATCCGGAAGCGGGACGGGCTCGCGGCGGCCGGAAGACCGCGGTGGTGGGCCATACCCCTGGCCGTTCTCTTGGGCACGGGCCTGCTCGCGCTTCTCGATTCTCTGTTCGTCCGGTCGGCGGGGCGCGTGCCGATCCTCAAGGACGTTTGGTGGGCCGCATTCCTGGTGCCTGTCGGCGCGGGTTTCCTGGCTTCGCTGTGGTCGCGGCGGAGGAGGATGGGCAAGCGGATGGTGGCCGGAGTCACGGCCGGCGCCCTCGTCGGCCTCGCTTATGGCGCCGTCAATACGGTCCTGACGCCCCTGTTTCCGGGCCTGGCCGCGACGGCCGGGCCTGCGGTTTTAAATAGTGCCCCGGCTCTGACCGTGCTCTGGAAGGTGTTTATTTTCGCTCTTCTCGGGATCCCCGGCGCCCTTCTCGCCGAAACGCGCCCCCCTAGCCGCGGAGCTTGAGGCCCAACTCTTCGAGCTGACGCTCCGTAACCGCGGAGGGCGAATTCGTCATCAAGTCGAGGGCGCTCGTCGTCTTGGGGAAGGGGATGACCTCGCGGATCGATTCCTCGCCCGCCAGGAGCATGACCAGTCGATCGAAACCGAAAGCGATGCCGCCGTGGGGCGGGGCGCCGAAGCTTAAGGCTTCGAGGAAGTAGCCGAATTTCTCCTCGGTTTCCTTGTCCGTCAATCCCAGCGACTTGAAAACGCGGCGTTGGAGGTCCATATCGTGGATACGGATCGAGCCGCCGCCGACCTCGACGCCGTTGAGGACGAGGTCGTACGCCTTGGCCCGGACCTTGTCGGGCTCCGTTTCGAGGAGACCCAGGTCGTCCTCGTGCGGCGAGGTGAATGGGTGGTGCATGGAGACGAAGCGCTTTTCCTCCTTGTTCCACTCGAAAAGCGGAAAGTCGGTCACCCAGCAGAATTCGAGTCGGTCTTTCCGCGCCGCGTCCTCCATCGGCCAGGCCCGGCGGATCTCGCCGAGGGCCTTGAGCGCGGTATCCCTCTTATCGGCGACGAGCAGGGCCAGGTCGGTGTCGGCGCCGCCCAGGGCGGCCCAGATCATCTCGAAGTCGGCGTCGGCCATCTTGAGCGATGACTTCCAGCCGTCCTGCTTCTTGATCCAGACGAGGCCCTTGGCGCCGAGCGCCTTGGCCTTGTCGCCCAGCTTGTCGAGCTGGCCTCGTGAAAGCGCGCCGGCGCCGGGAACGAGGAGACACTTGAGCTCGCCTCCTCCGGCGATCGTGGCCTTGAGGATCTCCGACGAGCTCTCCCCGCCGACGGCCGTGAGGTCGCGCATCTCGAGCGGCACGCGCAGGTCGGGCTTGTCGGAGCCGTACTTCTCCATGGCCTCGGCATAGGGCAGGCGCCGGAACGGACGTTCGACCTTCCCGCCCGCCAGGGCGAAGAGGGCTTCCATCAGCCCCTCGTTGAGAGTGAAAAACTCTTCCCGGTCGATGAAGCTCGTCTCGATGTCGATCTGGGTGAACTCGGGCTGGCGGTCGGCCCTGAGGTCCTCGTCCCGGAAACAGCGGACGATCTGGAAATAGCGGTCGAAGCCGGAGATCATCAGCGTCTGCTTGAACTGCTGGGGCGACTGCGGCAGGGCGTAGAACCGCCCTTTGTAGATGCGGCTGGGGACGAGGTAGTCCCGAGCCCCCTCGGGCGTGGGGTTGGCCAGGATGGGCGTCTCGATCTCGAAAAAGCCGTTCCGGCTCATGTAGTTGCGGACGGCGAGCGAGGCCTCATGCCTGAGGCGGATGTGACGCTGCATCTTGGGCCGGCGCAGGTCGAGGTAGCGGTACTTCAGGCGCAGCTCCTCGGAGGCCTGGGGCGGGTCGGCGACGACGAACGGCGGCACCTTGGAGGCGGCGAAGACGCGGAGCTCGAAGGCCTCGACCTCGACCTCGCCCGTGGGGATGTCCTTGTTCACGGCCGAACGGCGGCGGACGCGGCCGCGAACCCCGACGACGAACTCGTTGCGGAGCCTCTTGGCCTCCTCGGCGAGCTCGGGCCGGTCGGACTGGAAGACGACTTGGGCCAGGCCCTCGCGATCGCGGAGGTCGACGAAGACGATGTGGCCCATGTCGCGGGTCTTGTGGACCCAGCCGCAGAGGACGACCTCGCGGCCTTCGTGGGCGGCGCGAAGCTCGCCGCAGTAGTCCGTCCGCTTCAAAGGCGTGCCGGTCTCGGTGGAATTGTTCATGGAGGTCCCCGAACGATTAATTCTCACGGAGGAAGGCCAGGAGTTCCTCGCGGGCGCCCTCGACCTGACGGCCGGTAGCCATCTCTTTGAGGCCGAAGCGGCCCTTCTTCATCTCGTCCCCGCCGACGATGAGGACCCAGGCGGCCTGGAGCTTGTTGGCCCGGCCGAAGTGGGCCTTCATCCCCCGGTCCTTGAACTCGACCAGGCATTCGACCCCGTTCGCCCGGAAATAGCGGGCCATCTCCAAGCCCGCTTTCTTGGCCTCGTCGCCGAGGTAGGCGAGGTAGAGGAACTTTCTTTTCGGCGGGGCGAGCTCGGCGATGGACAAGACCCTTTCCATGCCCATGGCGAAACCGATGGCGCAGATGTCGGGCCCGCCGAAGTCCTTCATCATGTCGTCGTAGCGGCCGCCGCCGACGAGGGAGTTCTGGGCGCCGAGATGGGAGGAAACGACTTCGAAAGTCGTCTTGGTGTAGTAATCGAGGCCGCGGACGAGCCGCGGTTCCACTCGGTAGGGGATCTTATAGATGTCGAGGAAAACGAGGAGCTTGCCGAAGTGGTCCCGGCATTCGGCGCAGAGGAAGTCCTGGATAAGCGGGAATGTCCGGGCGACGGCCCGGCAGGCTTCCACCTTGCAATCGAAGATCCTGAGCGGGTTCGTCTCCGCCTTCCTCTGGCAGTCGGGGCAGAGGCCGGACTTGCGCTTCCCGGCCGCTTCACGCAGCGCCCGGCTGTAAGCCGGCCGGCACTCGCGGCAGCCGACCGAATTGACCAGCGTCTCTGTCCCGGTGACCCCGAGCTTGCGGAGGAGAGAATCGGCCATCTCGATGATCTCGGCGTCGGCGGCCGCGTCCTTCTCGCCGAAGACCTCGATGTCGATCTGATGGAACTGGCGGAAACGACCCTTCTGGGGCTTGTCGTAGCGGAACATGGGGCCCATATAGTAGTAGCGCAGGGGCTCGACCTCCAGGTCGAGCCGGTGCTCGATGATGGCCCGGACGACCGACGGCGTATATTCGGGCCTCAGGGTCAGGGATCGGCCGCCCTTGTCGGTGAAGGTGTACATTTCCTTGGTGACGATGTCGGAGGTCCGGCCGGTGCCCTTTTCGAAAAGCTCCGTGGCCTCGATCACCGGAGCCCTCAGCTCCCGGTAACCGTAGAGCTCGAAGGTTTCCCGGGCCAGGCGTTCGAGGGCCTGCCAGCCCTCGACCTCTTTGGGAAGGATGTCTTTCGTGCCCCTGACGGCCGCGAGCTCTTTCTTGGGGGAAGCGTCTTCGGTCACCGTTCCTCGAAGACCCCTATCTTGCGGATTTTCTTGTATCTCTCGTCGAGGAGCTCGTCGACGGGCTTGCCCTCGAGCTTCTTCAGCGCCTGGTAGAGGTGCTTGTCGACGTTTTTGAAGGTCTGCTCGGGGTCGATGTGGGCCCCGCCGGGCGGCTCGGGGATGATCTTGTCGATGATGCCGAACTCGAGGAGGGTCGTCGCCCGGATGCCCAGGTTCTCGGCGGCCTCTTCGACGGCGTCCTGGTCCTTCCAGACGATGGCGGCGCAGCCTTCGGGCGAGATGACGGAGTAGAAGGAGTGCTCGAGCATCATCAGCTGGTCGCCGAAGCCGATGCCCAGGCCGCCGCCGCTGCCGCCTTCGCCGATGACGACGTTGACGATCGGGGTTCTCAACATGGAGATGGTTTTCAGGTTGAAGGCGATGGCTTCGGCCTGGCCGCGCTCCTCGGCGCCGATGCCCGGATAGGCCCCGGGCGTGTCGATGAAGGTGATCACGGGGAAGCCGAATTTCTCGGCCTCGAGCATGATCCGAAGGGCCTTGCGGTAGCCCTCGGGGTTGGCCTGGCCGAAGTTCCGGTCGATGCGGGCCCGGGTCGTCCGGCCCTTCTGGTGGCCGATGACGGCCACGGTCCGGCCCTTGTAGAAGGCCAGGCCGGCGACGATGGCCGGGTCGTCCGCATACCGGCGGTCGCCATGCATCTCCATGAAGTCCTGGAAGAGGAAGGCGATGTAGTCCAGGGTATAGGGACGCTTGGGATGGCGGGCGATCTGGACGATGTTGACGGTCGTCAGTTGGGGCAGGATCTTGGCCCACTCCTTTGCGATCTCCGAGCGGAGGGCGGCAATCCGGTCCTTCTTGCCGATGTCGTCGATCTCGGCCAGGGCGTCGATCTGGTCCTTGAGGGACAGGATGCCCTTTTCGAGCGTATAAAACTCCGCCGATTTTTCCATATTCAGCTCTTTCAAGGGGTTACGGTACGGGCCTATTCTAAGGGCAGGGGGGACGCGAAGTCAAGGCGAGCCTCAGGGGGCCTCAGGGATCGCCTCCGTCCGCTGGAGTGATGCTCCACTATGCTTGACTGGCAAGAGCCGCATCCCTCCTTTATGCTCCCTCCGGCGACCCCCTCGGACCCCATTCAGCTCGTGTGCCGGGACGGAACTCGCG
>Ga0154867_1037_pt1 | contig 23705 bp, 20 predicted proteins | sample Rifle2008BG19ft_FD_105839 | JGI IMG/M metagenome (GOLD analysis project Ga0154867, IMG submission 105839) | Candidatus Aminicenantes bacterium RBG_19FT_COMBO_65_30 | reverse complement strand
CGGGGGGACATCAGCGGGGACCGGCCCTGCGGCCGTCCTCGACGACGACCCGCCCATTCTTGATCACGGTCCGGACCGGATTTCGACCGGCCTCGTAGGCCAGCGACACGTGATCCGGGATATCGCAGAGAAGAAGGTCCATCTTTTTTCCCGGCTCGAGGCTGCCGACCGTGTTGTGCCGGCCGAGGGCGTAGGCGGCGTTCCCCGTGCAGGCGTTGATGGCCTCTTCGACCGTCATCCCCAGGGTGAAGACGCCGAGCTCCAGGACGAACGGCATCGAGCTCAGGTGCGAGCTCCCGGGATTGAAGTCCGTGGCCAGGGCGACGGCCGCCCCGGCGTCGATGAGGCGCCGGGCCGGGGCCCGCTTGTCCAGCATCAGGAAGAACGACACGCCCGGCAGGAGAATAGCCGCCGTGTCGCTCGCCGCGAGGCGGGCGATGCCCTCGTCGGAAACGGCGATGAGGTGCTCGGCCGACGCCGCCCCGACCTCCGCGGCGAGCTCGGCCCCGCCCAGGGCGACGAACTCGTCGGCGTGGACCTTGATCTTGAAGCCGGCGGCCTTGGCCGCCTGGACGAGCGTCCGCGTCTCCTCGATCGAGAAGACGCCGGGTTCGCAGAAGATATCGAAGAACTCGGCCAAGCCCAGCTTGCTCACCTCCGGGATCAGGGTGTCGACGAGCAGGCGGACATACTCCTCCCGCCGGTCGCGGTATTCCGGCGGGACGTCGTGGGCGCCCATGAAGGTCGGGACGATGTCCGCCGGGTGGAGGGCGGCGAGATCGCGCAGGGCCTCGAGCTGCTTGACTTCGTCCTCGAGGTTGAGGCCGTAGCCGCTTTTGGCCTCGACGGTCGTCGTGCCCGTCAGGAGCATGCGGTCGAGCCGGCGGAGGCAGAGGGCGAGGAGGTCGTCGAGGCTGGCCGCGCGCGTCGCCTTGACCGTCGTCTGGATGCCCAGGCCCCGCTCGGCCAGCTGTTGGTAGGTCCAGCCCTGGATCCTCAGGCCGAATTCCCGGGCCCGGTCCCCGGCGAAGGGGAGATGGGTGTGGGCGTCGACGAAACCGGGCAGGGCGACCATGCCCCGGCCGTCGAGCGTGACCGCGCCCGGCTCGGGCGAGATCCGGGCCAGGAATTCGTCTTCCGTCCCGGCGAAGACGATGACGCCTTTGGACGAAGCCACCCAGCCGTTCTCGACGAGGCCGACATCGCGCAGGGCCCGGCCGCGCTTGGGCAGGGGCCCGGCGCAGGTCAGGAGCTCCCGGCAGCCGGCGACGACGCAATCAGCTGATGTCATGGGGCGATTTTCTCATGGTCGAGTGTTTCGTCCGGCGGATGAACGAGGGCGTCTCGTAGGACTCCCACTGCTTGTCGGTGAACGACGACGGCTCCCAGGCCGGCGCCCCGCCCTTGCTCTCGAAGATGTAGGCCGGGGTGTCCGGCACGACGGGGAACGGCTGGGGCGTTTTCCGGGCGGCCGGCCGCGGCGCTTCCTCGATGGCCGCCGCCACCTTCTCCGGGCTCTGGTCGAAGCCGGTGGCGATGACGGTGACCTTGACCGTTTCCTTCATGCTCTCGTCGATGACCGTGCCGAAGATGATGTTCGCGTCGGGGTCGGCCAGGCTGTGGATCAGCTGGGAGGCCTTGGAGACCTCGTGGAGGGTCATCGTCTTGCCGCCGGTGATGTTGATGAGGACGCCGTGCGCGCCCTCGATGGACGTGTCGATGAGGAGCGGGCTGGAGATGGCCTTCTCGGCGGCCTCCAGGGCCCGGTTCTCGCCCGAGGCCAGGCCCGTCCCCATGAAGGCCATGCCCATGCCCTTCATGACCGACTTGACGTCGGCGAAGTCCAGGTTGATGAGGCCGGGCTTGGTGATGAGGTCGGAGATGCCCTGGGCCGCCTGGCGCAGGATATCGTCGGCGAGGCGGAAGGCGTCCTGGATGGAGGTGTTGAGGTTGACCGTTTGGAGGAGCCGCTCGTTGGGGATGGCGATGACCGTGTCCACGGCCGACTTGAGCTCCTTGAGGCCTTCCTCGGCCTGTTTCGCCCGCACCCGACCCTCGAACCCGAAGGGCAGGGTGACGATGGCGATGACCAGGATGTCGAGCTCCGCGGCGATGTTGGCGATGATCGGCGTCGCGCCCGTGCCCGTCCCGCCGCCGAGGCCCGTCGTCAGGAAGACCATGTCGGCGCCCTCGAGGATCTCGAGGAGCCGCTCCGTATCCTCCATGGCCGCCTGCTTGCCGACCTCCGGACGCCCGCCGGAGCCGAGCCCCTTGGTCAGCTGGCTGCCGATCTGGATCTTCGTCCGGGACCGGTTGCTGTTGAGGGCCTGGAGGTCGGTGTTGACGGCGATGAACTCGACGCCCTGGACGCCGTGTTCGATCATCCGGTTGACGGCGTTGCCGCCGCCGCCGCCGAGGCCGATGACCTTGATCTTGGCCCCGATGTGGTCCTCGACGAGGTGGAATTTCAGCCGGCTCGATTCTTCGCTCATGTGTTCTCTCCTTATCCTTCCTTGAACCAATCTTTGAACTTCGTGAAAGCGCCCTTTTTTCTGTCCTTGGCCAGACCCCTGTCCTGCCAGATGTGAAAACCGTAGAGGACGAGTCCCACGGCCGTTGAGAAATCCGGGGTCGAGACGCGGTCGACGAGGCCGCCGACGCCGCCCGGGTCGCCGCGCCGGACGGGCAGGTCGAAGATCTCCTCGGCGACCTCCTCGAGGCCCTCGAGGAGGGCCGTGCCTCCGGTCAGGACGATCCCCGAGTTCAGCGACTTGTCGTAGCCCATGCGCTTGATGTCGGAGTCGACCAGCCGGAAGATCTCCTCGGCCCGGGGCTGGATGATGTCGGCCAGGAGCTGGCGCGACAGGACCCGCGGCTTGCGCCCCTTGCCGACCGAGGGCACTTCGATCGTCTCCTGGTCCTCGACGGGAGGGCCGGCGATGCAGCCGAACTTCTTCTTGATCCGCTCGGCCTCGGGGATGGGCGTCCGCAGGCCGACGGCGATGTCGTTGGTGAAGTTGTCGCCGCCGATGGGGATGGTCGAGGTGTACCACAGACTGCCGCGCTCGTAGATGGCCACTTCGGTCGTCCCCGCGCCGATGTCGATCTGCCCGACGCCGAGCTCGCGCTCGTCCTGGGTCAGGACGGCCTGGGCTGTGGCGATCTGGTTGAGGACGATCTCCTCGATGCCGATGCCGGCCCGCTCGACGCAGCTTTTCAGGTTCTGGAGCGAGGTCAGGGCGGCGGTGATGATGTGGACGTTGACCTCGAGCTTGATGCCGCTCATCCCGGCCGGGTCCTTGATGCCGTCCTGGTCGTCGACGATGAACTCCTGGGGGATGATGTGGATGATGTCCCGGTCGGGGGGGATGGGGATGGCCTTGGACTGGTCGACGACCCGCCTCACGTCCTCGCGGCTGATCTCCCGGTTCTTGCCCGAGACGGCGACGACGCCGCGGCTGTTGAAGCTCTTGATGTGGGAGCCGGAGATGCCGAAGAAGGCCGAGTCGATCTCGACGCCGGCCATGAGCTCGGCCTCTTCCTGGGCCTTCTTGATGGCCGCGGTCGTCGCGTCGAGGTCGACGACGACGCCCTTGCGCAGGCCGCGCGAGTCGGCCGTGCCGATGCCGATGATCTCGACCTTGCGTTCCTCGGTGACCTCGCCGATGATGGCGACGACCTTCCGCGTCCCGATGTCGAACCCGACGATGTAGTTGTTCTTGGGCATGGCTCAGTCTCCTTTGTCAGGTTGGGGGACATCGTCCCCGACCGGCTCGGCGGCCCTCAGGTAGACCCGGCCGTCGTAGCTCATGTTGACGACCGCCAGGGGGCCGAAGAGGCCCTCCCACTCCGGCCGCCGGCTCCGGAACCGGGCCAGGTCCTCGGCCGGCGATTCGGGGCCCACAACGACCCTGACCGGGTCGTCCTCGAAGACAAGCTCGAGCGTCCGGTAGTCGCTGCAGCGGACGCTGAGGAGCCGAGCCCATTCGGCGGGCGGCAGGCTCTTGAGGCACCGGCCGGCCGTTTCCCACTTCTCGAAGAACCCGGCGGCGAAGCCGTTCTCGTCGGAGACGACGGGCAGGTCGTATTCCTCGAGGGAATAGACCCTTTCGAGGGCCCGCCCTTCCTCGTCCGCCAGGCGGAGGCCGTCCCGTTCGAGGAGGGCGAAGGGCGTCCTCTCGACGATGGAGATCCGCAGGGATGAGGGGAAGACCTTCTGGATGCTGACATCCTTGACCCAGGCCAGGCGCCGGATGTCGGCCCGCAGGGCCTGGAGGTCGCAGAGGAGAATATTGCCGAGGCGCGGCACGGCGAAATGGTTCTCCAGGGTCCGCCGCAGGTTGTCCTTGGCGCAGATGACCTCGACCTTCCGGATGGCCAGTTCCTCCCAGGTGATGAGGAAGAGATAGGCTTCTCGGACGGCCAGGAAGAACCCGGCCTGGAGCGCGAACAGGAGCAGGACGTGCTTGAGACGGAGAACGCGCCGGCGCCTGTTCTTCTGAAGGAGGAGGTCCCTCTCGCCCGTCCTGAGGAAGAGGCGGTGGGTGCCGATGAAGGTCGCCATGTCAGCCTCTCGCCTCCAATCCGGCGATGATGCCCGGGATCGTCCGGTTGATGTTCCCCGCCCCGAGGACGAGGACGATGTCGCCCGAGACCAGGATCTTCTGGAGGACGGCCCCGACCTTCTCCAGGTCGGGCTCGAAGAAGACCTGCTTGTGGCCGAACCGGCGGACCTCTTCATAAAGGGCCCGTCCGGTGACCCCGGGGATGGGGTCCTCGCCGGCCGGGTAGATCTCCGTCAGGACGAGGACGTCGGCCTGGTTGAAAGCGGTCGCGAACGACGTCATGAGTCTGGCCAGGCGGCTGTAGCGGTGGGGCTGGAAGACGGCCACGACGCGGCGCGGCCAGCCCCTCTTCGCGGCCTCGAGGGTCGCCCGGATCTCGGTCGGGTGGTGGGCGTAATCCTCGACGACCATGACCCCGCCGGCGGTCTTGCGGAGCTCGAAACGGCGCCCCGTCCCGGTGTAGCTCTCCAAGGCCTCGAGGATCGTCCGGAGCGGCATGTCCAGGTCGAGGCCGACGGCGGCCGCGGCCATGGCGTTGAGGATGTTGTGCATCCCCGGGACCTGGAGCTTCAGAGCCCCGATCGGCTTCCCTTTGGCAAAGAGGACCGAGGCGCTGCGGAACTCGTCGAAGGCGAAGTCCCGGGCGGTGAGGTCGGGCTGGGCGGAGAAGCCGTAGGTGATGATCCGGCGCTCGATCTGCGGGATGATGCTCTGGAGGTTGGGATCGTCGAGGCAGAGGATGACCGGGCAGTAGAACGGGACCTTGTTGGCGAAGTTGACGAAGGTTGTCTTGAGATCGTCGACGCTCTGGTACTGGTCGAGGTGCTCTTCGTCGATGTTGGTCAGGATGGCGATGAACGGGGAGAGATAGAGGAAGGACCGGTCGCTCTCGTCGGCCTCGGCGACGATGAAATCCCCGGCGCCGAGCTTGGCGTTGGCCCCGATCGTGTTCAGGCGGCCGCCGACGATGATCGTCGGGTCGAAGCCGCCGGCCTCGAGGACGACCGCGGTCATGGACGTCGTCGTCGTCTTGCCGTGCGAGCCGGCCACGGCGATGCCGTATTTCATGCGCATCAGCTCGGCCAGCATCTCGGCCCGGGGGATGACCGGGATGAGGCTCGTCCGGGCCTTCCGGACCTCGACGTTGTCCTCGCGGACGGCCGAGGAGATGACGACGACGTCGGCGTCCTTGAGGTTCTCGGCCCGGTGGCCGATGGCGACGTCGGCGCCGAGCCGGGCGAGCCGGCGGGTGGCGTCGTTCTCCTGAATGTCCGACCCCGAAACTTTGTAACCGAGGTTGAGGAGGACCTCGGCGATGCCGTTCATGCCCGTCCCGCCGATGCCGACCATGTGGATGTGGTTGAGCTTGCGGTAGCCTTTCTTGGTCACGAGCGGATCTCCTTCGGGGCGCGCCTCATCAGGGACAGGCAGAGTCCGGCGATCCGGCCGGCCGGGTCTTCGGCCTGGAGCCGGGCGACGTTGCGCTCCATCGCGTCGAGCTCTTCGGGGTGGTCGAGGTAGCGGAGGATGCGGGCGGCCAGGGCTTCGGCGGTGGCCTCGGCCTCGGGGACGAGGACGGCCCCGCCGACCGCTTCGAGCTCACGGGCGTTCCCGGTCTGGTGGTCCTCGGAAGCGCCGGCGAAGGGGACGAGGATGGCCGCCTTGCGCGCGGCGATGAGCTCGGCCAGGGTCGTCGCCCCGGCCCGGCAGATGACGAGGTCGGCCCGGCCGAAATGCTCCGCCATACCGGGGAAATAGGCGGCGACTTCGGCCCGGTCGAAGCCGCTCGTCCGGTAGGCGGAAAGGACGCGCTCGAGGTCGTTCGTGCCGGTCTGATGCGTCATCCGGATCCTGTCCTTCGCGGCGGCGAGGAGCGGCAGGGCGGCGGCGACGCGCTCGTTGAGGACGCGCGAGCCCTGGCTGCCGCCGAAGACGAGGATGTCGAGCGTCGCCGTCCGCTTTTTCGCCGGGAGGGCGTAGAACTCCTCGCGGACCGGATTGCCGAGGACGACGCCCTTGCCCTTGAAGGCCGGGAGGGTCGAGGGGAAGGCCACGACGGCCCGGCGCACGGCCCGCCGGAGCAGGCGGTTGGTGAATCCCGGCCGGGCGTTCTGTTCGAGGATGACCGTCGGGATCAGGAGCCACGAGGCGAGGAGGACGATGGGTCCCGAGCTGTAGCCGCCGACGCCGACGACCAGCGCCGGCCGGGTCCTGATCAGGATGAGGAGCGAATGGGCGAACGCCAGAGGCAGGAGCAGGAGGCCCCGGAGGCTCTTGAGTCCCCGGCCCTTGAGCCCTTCGATCCGCATGGCGACGAAGCGCACGCCGTGTTCGGACATGATCCTGCTTTCGACGTCGCGGCGCGTCCCGACGTAGGTCAGGGCGACGTCGGGCGCCATGGCCAGCAGCCTCCGGCCGACGACGAGGGCGGGGTAGAGGTGGCCCCCGGTCCCGCCGCCGCTGATGACGACGCCGCGCTTCTTCATATCCTCACCGTCCCTCCGGTGTCTCCCTTTTTCTGGCTGATGTGGAGTAGCAGTCCGATCGCGGCCAGCGTGCAGATGAGAGAGGACCGGCCGTAGGAAAGCAGGGGGAGGGGGGTTCCCTTGGCCGGTCCGAGACCGAGGACGATCGACATGTTCATCAAGGCCTGGGCGACGACGGCCAGCGTGACGCCCGCGGCGATCATCTTGTACGTCGGGTTGGGCGCCGCCAGGGCGATCTTCACTCCTCTCCAGAGAAAGAAGAGATACAGGCCTAGGGTGAAGAGCGTCCCGAGCAAGCCGGTCTCTTCGCCCAGGATGGCGAAGATGAAATCGGTGTGGGCGAAGGGCAGGAAGTAGAGCTTCTGGCTGCTCTGGCCGAGGCCGGCCCCGACGAGGCCGCCCGAGCCCAGGGCGAGCTTGGACTGGTCGACCTGATAGCCGCTGCCGAGGACGTCCTTCTGCGCGGAGAAGAAGCCCTGGAGCCGCTCGACCCGGTAGTCGGCCTGGAAAAGGTAGAAGCCGAATAGGGCGGCGAAGAGGACGCCGGCGCCGGCGAAGTAGCGGACCTTGACCCCGCCGATGTAGAGCATCATCGCCGCCAGGACGGCCAGCAGGACGGCCGTGCCGAAGTCGGGTTCGAGGAGGACGAGGACGACCGTGACGATGAGCACGATCAGGGGGACGGCCAGCGTTTTTTTCTCGTTGAGCTTGTCCTTCTTGCTTTCGATATACGTCGCCAGGAAGAGGATGAGGCTGATCTTGGCCAGCTCCGACGGCTGGAAGCGGATGCCCATGAGGCTGACCCAGCGATTGGTCCTGGCGACCGTCGGCATGGCGAGACAGAGCATGAGGAGGAAGACCGTCAGGCCGAGGAGCCCGTAGACGAAGGCCGGTTGGAGGAAAAAGGACTTCTTGACCGACACGAGGAAAGCGATGAGGACGAGCCCGGCCGCGGCGCCGACGACCTGCTGGGCCATGAAGTGGAAGGATTGGTCGTATTTTTCGCGGGCCATGAAGCTCGACGAGCTGAAGACGAAGAAGACGCCGAGGACGACCAGGAGAAGGGTGACGGCGAGAAGCGGCACGTCGAACCCGAAGCGTCGGCGCGCGTTCATGCCTTGGCCCCTTTCTTCCGCAGGCCCGCGGCCAGGCGGCGGACCTCGCTCTTGTAGGTCCGGCCGCGCTCCTCGAAGTTCTTGAACATGTCCCAGCTCGTGCAGGCCGGGGCCAGGAGGACCACGTCCCCGCGGGCCGCTTTTTCGAAGGCCGTGCGGACGACGTCGCGGTAGGTCGAGACCCGGGCGACGGGCACGACGCCGCCGAGCGCGGCCTCGATCTTGTCCGCCGCCTCGCCGACGAGGACGACCGACCGCACCCTCCTGCGGACCTCCTTGCGGAGGGGCGAGAAGTCGCCGCCCTTGCCGCGTCCGCCCAGGATGAGGACGATCGGGCGGTCGAAGCTGGCCAGGGCCTTGAGGGTCGCGTCCACGGTGGTCGCCTTGGAGTCGTTGACGAAACGGACGCCGCCGACCCGGAGGACGTCCTCGAGCCGGTGCTCGAGCCCGCGGAAGGCGAGGATCGACCGGCCGAGCGTCGGCGCCGGGACGCCCAGGAGACGGCCGATGAGGGCGGCGGCCAGGACGTTCTCCAGGTTGTGCGCGCCGGGCAGTGGGACCCGCGAGGCCCGCAGGACCCTCTCCGGCTCGCCGTCGCGGACGACGACCCAGCCGTCCTCGACGAAGGCTCCCCGGGCGAGGCGCCGCTTGCGGCTGAAGCCGTAGACTCGGGAAGCCGCTTCTCCGGCCAGGTTCCATGCGAGCGGATCGTCGCGATTGAGGACGGCCACGCCGTCCGGGCCCTGCCGCAGGACGAGCTTCTTCTTGGCTCCGAAGTAATTCTCGAAGGTGCCGTGCCAGTCGATGTGGTTCTCGGAGACGTTGAGGACGGCGGCGACGGCCGGCGTGAAGCGCTCGGTGTATTCGAGCTGGAAGCTCGAGATCTCGGTGACGTAGATCTCGTCGTCGCGGCTTTTCTCGACAAACGAGACGAGCGGCGTGCCGATGTTGCCGGCGAGCCGGGCCTTGAACCCGGCGTCCCGGAGGATGTTGTAGACGAGCGCCGTCGTCGTCGACTTGCCGTTCGAGCCGGTGATGCCAACGATCTTTCCCCGCAAGAAGAGGTAGGCCAGCTCGATCTCGGAGACGACCGGGACGCCTTTTTCGCGGGCGGCCAGGATCCCGGCGAGGGGCGGGACGCCGGGGCTGGGGACGATGAGGTCGGCGCCGAGGAAGGATTCCGGCCGGTGGCCGCCGGTCTCGAAGAGAACGCCCTGCTCCGCGAAGGCCCGGACCTTGTCCCCGAGCGCGGCGGCGTCTTTTTTCTCGGTGACGCGGACGCGGGCCCCGCGGTCGAGGAGAAAGCGGCAGAGCGCCTCCCCGGTCCGCTCGAAGCCGACGATGAGGACGTTCTTATCCCGAAGTTCCATGGCTATCTCAATTTCAAGGTCGACAGGCTGAACAGGGCGAAGATGATGCCCAGGATCCAGAAGCGGATGACCACCCGGCCCTCGGGCCAGCCGGAGAGCTCGAAGTGGTGGTGGAGCGGGGCCATCTTGAAGATGCGCTTGCCCTTGCTCAGCTTGAAGTACGAGACCTGGAGGAGGACCGAGAGCGCCTCCAGGATGAACACGCCGGCCACGGTGAAGAGCAGGAACTCCTGCTTGATGAGCAGGGCGATGACGGCCATCGTCCCGCCGATCGATAGGGCGCCGACGTCGCCCATGAAGACCTGGGCCGGGTGGCAGTTGAACCAGAGGAAGCCCAGGCATGCGCCGGCGAAGGCGCCGGCGAAAACGGTCAGCTCCGCGGCGAGCGGGACCCGGGCGATGTTGAGGTACTGGGACCAGAGGGCGTGGCCGGCCACGTAAGTCAGGGCGGTCAGGGCCGTGGCGCTGATCAGGGTCAGGCCGATGGCCAGGCCGTCCAAACCGTCGGCGAGATTGACGGCGTTGGACGATCCGACCAGGATGAAGACGATCCAAGGCAGGTAGAACCAGCCCAGGAAAGGCACCCACTGCTTGAGGAAGGGGAAACTCAGGCTGAGGTTGAAATCGCCGCGCGCGCCCATCCAGAGGAAGACGAGGCCGATCGCCGCGGCGAGGAGGGCCTGGAGGAGGATCTTCTGTCCGGGGCGGAGGCCCTGGGACCGTTTCCGGCGGACCTTGAGGATGTCGTCGACGAGCCCGATGAGGCCGAAGAGGACCATCGACAGGACGGCGACCCAGACATAGACGTTGGCCAGATTCCCCCAGACGAGCGTCGGGAGGAGCGTGCAGATGATGATCAAGATCCCGCCCATCGACGGCGTCCCTTTCTTGGCGTAATGGGACTGGGGCCCTTCGGGCCGGATCTCCTGCCCGATCTGCCGGCGCTCGAGGAGGCGGATGAGGCGTGGGCCGAGGAGGAAGCTCAGGACGAGGGCGGTGATCCCGGCCGCGGCCGTGCGCACGGTGATGTAGCGGAAGACGTTGAAGAAGAAGATTTCGCCGCGGAGGGGAACGAGGAGCCAGTACAGCACGGCCTACTCCTTTCCTCGGGTCCGGAGGGCGTCGACGATCGTCTCGGTCTTCATGCTTCGCGAGCCCTTGACCAGGACGAGGTCGCCTTCGCGGACGATCCCGCCGATCGCCGACGCCGCGGCCGTCGCGTCGGCGAAGCGATGGAGAGAGGCGGCGCCCATCCCCGCCGCGGCCGCGCCCTCCGCGATGAAGGCGGCAAGGGGGCCGACGGCGACGAGGACGTCCCATCCGGCCTGGACCAGGACTTCGCCGGCGCGCCGGTGAAATTCCTTTTCGGACTCGCCGAGCTCGAGCATGTCGGCCAGGACGGCGACCTTCCGGGCGGCCGGCAGGGCGGCCAGGCTGTTCAAGGCGGACTCGAGGGCCCGGGGGTTCGAGTTGTAGGTATCATCGTAGACGCGAATATCCCGGCCGGCTTCGACAAGGAGCCCGCGGTGGGCGGAAGGCCTGAGGCCGGCGATCGCCGGCCGGATCTCTTCGAAGCTCAGGTCAAGCGAGAGAGAGACGGCCGCGGCGGCCAGGAGGTTCTCCACCGCGGCCTCATTGAGGAAGGGGAAGGAGGTCCGCACGGATCCGTGCCCGTAGCGCAGGCGCAATTCGAAGCCGTCGTAGCCCTTCGACTCGACCGCTTCGGCCCGGATGTCGCACCGCGGCCCCCGGCCGAAGGTCACCTTGCGGCCGGCGAAGCCCGCGGCGATCCCCATGACCAGGGGATCGTCGCCGTTGAGGACGGCCGTCGCGCCCGGCTTGGCCCCATCGAGGATCTCCTTCTTGGCCAGGGCGATCGCGTCGAGGCTCTCGAAGAACTGGAGGTGGACGGGGTTGACGTTGGTGATCACGGCGACGTCGGGTGGGGCGATGCGGGCGAGGGTCCGCAGCTCGCCGGCGGCGCTCGTGCCCATCTCCAGGACGGCGGCCTCGTCTCCGGGCTCGAGCCGGAGCAGGGACAGGGCCAGGCCGAGGTGGTTGTTGTAGTTCCCCTCGGACTTGAGGACCCGGAAGCGCCGGGCGAGGAGGGCGGCCGTGAACTCCTTGGTCGTCGTCTTGCCGACGCTCCCGGTGACGCCGACGACCTTGACCGGCTGCCGGACAAGGACCTCGGCGGCGAGCGCCTGGAGGGCGGCCACAGTGTCTTGGACCAGGACCAGGCCGAAGTCCCCGCCGTCGACGGAAACCGGCCGGGAGACGACCGCGCCCGCGGCGCCCTCGGCCGCGGCGGCGGCGACGAACTCGTGCCCGTCCCTCCGTCCGGCGACGGCGAAGAACAATCCGCCCGCGGCGGCCAGCCGGGAGTCGATGCCGTAGCTCCCGAAGGTCAGGGCCGGGGAGCCCTGCAGGATGGTCCCGCCGGCGACCCGGGCGACTTCGTCGAGCCTCAATCTGGCCATTCTCAGACCGCCTCCATCGCCCGCAGGGTCTCTTCGATGGCTTCGACGTCGTTGAAGTGAATGGTCTTGTCCTTGAAGATCTGATAGTCCTCGTGTCCCTTGCCGGCGACGAGGACGATGTCGCCCTTATTGGCCGTGGCCAGGGCCCGGACGATGGCCTTTTTCCGGTCCGGCTCGACCTCGTAGGTCTTGACGGCCTCCTTGATGAAGCCCGCTTCGATGGCGGCGATGATCGCCAGCGGCTCCTCCGACCGCGGGTTGTCCGAGGTCAGGATGCTCCAATCGGCCAGCCGCGCCGCCACCCGGCCCATCCTCTCGCGCTTGTCCCTGTCCCGGTCGCCTCCGGCCCCGAAGACCAGGATGACGCGCCGCGGCTTGAACTCGCGAGCGGTCATGAGGATGTGCTCCAAGGCGCTGTCCGTGTGGGCGTAATCGACCACGATCTGGAGGCCGCGGCTGTTCGGAAGGCGCTCGAAGCGGCCCGGCACGCCCTTGAGCCCGGCGACGCCCCTGACGATGTCCGCCGGGGCGATGTTGAGCGCTAGGGCGGCGGCCGCGGCCGCCAGGAGGTTGTAGAGGTTGTGCCGGCCGACGAGGGCCGACTGGATCCTCATCGTGCCGCCGGGGTAGGAGACCTGGGCGTCGATCCCGTCCTCGGACATAGCGTGTTTCACGGCCCGGACGATGGCCGCGGGCTCGAGCCCGAAGGTGACGGTCTTCATGGGCAGTTCGGCGACGAGCTTCTGGCCCCAGGGGTCGTCCATGTTGACGACGGCGGCGCTCCGCTTGTGGTTGAGGGTGAAGAGCTTCCTCTTGGCCTCGAAGTAGCCCTCCATCGACGGGTGATAGTCGAGGTGCTCCCCGGTGAGGTTGGTGAAGACGGCGACGTCGTAACTCACGCCCCAGACCCGCTTCTGTTCGAGGGCGTGCGAAGAGACTTCCATGACGCAGTGGCTGACGCCGGCATCGAGCATGTCCTTGAGCAGGGCCTGCAGGTCGGGGGCCTCGGGGGTCGTCCGTGGCGCAGGAATCTTCCAGCCCGGCCGGCGGTACTCGATCGTCCCGATGACCCCGGGCGCCGATCCGGCCGCCCTCAGGATCTCTTCGAGAAGGTACGTGGTCGTCGTCTTGCCCTTGGTCCCGGTGACGCCGACGACCTTCATCCGGTCGGAGGGGTGTCCGTAGAAGTTGGCCGCGGCCAGGGCCAACGCCTCCCGCGCGTCCGCGACCTGGACCCAGGCCGCGCCGCTCGCCGGAGGCTTGGGCCACGCGGACAGGATGGCCGCGGCGCCGTTCCCCTCGGCCTCGGCCACGAAGTCCATGCCGTTCTGGGCCGCGCCGCGCAGGGCGGCGAAGAGGAAGCCGGGCTTGACCGATTTCGAGTTGTAGGCGATCCCGACGATCTCCTCGTTCCCCGCCGCTCCGCCGGCGAGGACGGGGATGCCCTGGAGGACGTCCTTGAGCTTCACGGCATTTCCCCCCTCTCCATCTCCGCCGTCAGGACGCGGGAGGGCAGGGGACGTTCCGGGGGAACGCGGAGGTAGCGGAGGACCTGCCGGGCGATGTCGCGGAACACGGGGGCGCAGACCTGCCCGCCGTAGTAGCCTTCCTTGGGTTCGTCGAGGACGACGATCATGGCCAGCCGGGGCCTCTCGACGGGCGTGAAGCCGACGAACGAGGCCGTGTACTTCCTCGTGTAGGCGTTCAGGGCGGGGTCGTACTTCTGGGCGGTTCCCGTCTTCCCGGCGATGCCGAAGCCGTCGAGCCGGCCGAGCTTGGCCGTGCCCTCCTCGACGACGGCTTCAAAAACACGCCCGACGAGCTCGGACGCCGTTTTCTCGCTGATGACCCGGACCGGGCCGCCGGCCGTCCCGGACGCATCGCCGGCAAAACCGCCGTCGCTCCTGACGACGCGAGGCCGGACGAGCAGGCCGCCCGTGGCGAAAACATTCATGGCCCGGAGCATCTGGAGCGGCGTGACCGAGACCTCGTAGCCGATGGCGATGTGCGGTAAGGAGACTTTTTTGTTCCATTCGCTCGCGGGCCGAACCTTGCCCGAGGCTTCGGCCGGCAGGTCGATGCCGGTCTTCGTCCCGAAGCGGAAGGCCTTGATCGTATCGTAGAATTCGTCGATGCTGAGCAGCGAGGCGAAGAGCACCGTGCCGACGTTGGAAGAATGGATAAGGACATTCGGGAAGCTCAGGACGCCGACGCGCTCGTGGTCGCGGATGGTCAAGCCGCCGATGGTGATGGAACCGGCGCTGCAATCGAAGAGATCGGTGAAGCCGACGCGGTTCCTCTCCCGCGCCGCCGCCGCGGTGACGATCTTGAACGTCGAGCCGGGCTCGTAGCTCAGCTGCACGGCCCGGTTCATCCAGGCGTTCTTCGGGCCGGGATAATCGTTGACGTCGTAGCTGGGCAGGCTGGCCAGGGCCAGGATCTCTCCTGAAAACGGCTCCATGACGATGACCGTGCCCCACGCCGCTTCGTGTTCGGCCACGGCCCGGGCGAGTTCCTTCTCGGCGTAGTACTGGATCGTCGCGTCGAGGGTCAAGACCAGGTCCTTTCCGGGGACGGGCGACTTGATGACCTGGGTTTGATAGTCACGGCCCCCGTTGACCTTGTAGATGACCTGCTCGCCCTCTTCCCCCATCAGGACGTCGTTGTAGCGGGCCTCGACCCCGGTCCGGTTGTTCTCGGCGAGGCTGACGCCGCCGAGGACGTGGGCGGCCAGCGACCCCAGCGGATAATGCCGCCTCGTCGCCGGCTCGAGCCCGACGCCGGGGAGCTTCAGGGCCATGACCCCGGCCGCGTCCTCCCCGGAGATTTTCTTTTTCACGTAGGTGAACGAGAAACCGTCCTTGAGGCGGCCCAGGATGTAAGCGACCTCCTTCTCCGAGAGCCCGAGCCGGTCCTGGAGACTGCGGCCCTTGGCCCGCTCCTCCGCCGGCGTCTCCCTGTCGACCGGGCGGATGTAAACGGACGCGGCGGGGAGACTGCAGGCCAGGATCTCGCCGTTCCGGTCGAGGATGTTGCCGCGCTTGGGTTCCACTTTGATCGTGTCCCGGGTCTGGTCGAGGACGGCCGCCTTGGCCCGGGCGTGGCCGAAGACCTGGATCTGGACGAGCCGGAGGGCCACGACGGCGGCCCAGCCGGCCAGAAGGAAGCTCAGGAACAGGGCCCGCTTCCGGATGTCGTTCTCGTAGAAGGTCCTCATGTCCGGCGTTTCAACGGGGAGCGTCCAGCTTCTGGTAGATGATCTCATCGTCCTTGGGGTCGACGAGCCCCAGGGATTCCCGGGCGATCCTCTCGACCCGGCCGGGGTCGAGGAGGGCGGCCTTGCGCAACTTGAGCATCTCGATGCCCTCTTCGAGCTCCCGGATCCTCTCGTCGCTCTTGCCGACGTCGATGCCCAGCTTGACGGATTCGGTCTGGTACCAGACGTAGAAGGTCAGGATGCCGACGGCGGCGGCAATGAGGGCCGCGCCGAGCGCGATCCCCTTCAGGCTCCATTTACGGCGGACCATCATAGCCTCTCCGCGGCCCGCAGCTTGGCGGAGCGGGCCCGGGAATTGGCGGCGACCTCCACATCCGAAGCCATGACCGGTTTTTTGGTCAGGACGGCGAGAAGGGGGGCGCCCTCGGCGGGAGAAGCCAGGCCGTGGAAGGCGCGCTTGACGATGCGGTCCTCGAGCGAATGGAACGAGATGACGACGAAACGCGTACCGGGAGCCGAGAGCCGGACCGTATCCTCGATGAACGCGCCGAGCCCTTCGAGCTCCTGGTTGACCTCGATGCGGAGCGCCTGGAAGGCCTTGGCCGCAGGATGGATCCGCCCCTTCTGGGGCCGCCACTGGTAGACCCGTTCGATGAGGATCCTCAGGTCGGAGGTCGATTCGAGGCGGCCGAGCTTTCGCAGGTGAACGATCTCCCGGGCCAGCCGCCGGGTCTGGGCGAGCTCCCCGTACTTGGCGAAGACATCCGCCAGCTTCTGCTCCGGGTAGGTGTGGAGGATCTTCCCGGCCGTCGTCTTGCTTCTCAGGTCCATGCGCATGTCCAAAGGCCCTTCATGGGTGTGGCTGAATCCCCGCTCCGGGGAATCCAGCTGGAAGGACGAGATCCCCAGGTCGACCAGGATCCCCCGGACTTTCTTGAAGGGGATCTCGAGCTCGGGCAGACACTTGAAGTCGGCGTGGTAGAGGGTGACCCTCTTCCCGTGGGCCTTGAGCCTCTCCCGGGCGATCTCCAGGGACCGGCCGTCGCGGTCCAGGCCGATCAGGCGGGAACGGGGATTCCTCTCCAGGATCGCCAGGGCGTGTCCGGCCAGTCCCAAGGTACAGTCGACGTAAACGCCCTCCCGCCCCGCGCCGACGAATTCGAGGACTTGCGTGGGGAGGACCGGCGAGTGGCCTTTCTCCGTCATTCCGGCTTTCCTCGAGGGATGAGGCGGGCGATGCTCTCGAAATCCTCGTCCGAGAGCGGTTTCTCCTCGAGAGTTCCGTCGAGAACGTCCTTGTTCCAGATCTCCAGGTGATTGGACAGACCCAGGACTTCGACCTCATCGCGCAGCTTGGCTTTTTCCCGGAGGGATTGGCTGATCAGGACCCGGCCCTTGGAATCGAGCTCGTGCCGCGAGCCGTGCCGGTTGACGCGGAGCATGAACTTGCGGACGTCGGGCCGGAGATGGACGGCGCCCTCGGCCGTGAGGTCGGTCATCCCCAGCCACACGGACAGCGGATAGATCTTGATCGAGTCGTCGGAGAGGGAGGTCACGAAGAGGTCCTTGCCGTAAACCTGCTCGATGACCTCGCGGAATTTCTCCGGGATTTTGATGCGGCCGCTGGCGTCGAGCCGCGCGGTGTAGCTGCCGATCAAAACATTGGCCATCTTAATTTGTCCCGATTTGTCCCGTTTCTTCCCAAATATATGAGAGAAAACAGCGGTTGTCAAGCAAAATAAGCCCAAAAAAGGCGAAAAAACGGGGGCCCTAAGAGTGGCTCTAAATCAGGGGCGGGACACCAGCGGTTGTGGACGCGCGGGCGGGGAGCGGTCAGGCCGGCTTTTCAGGCCCCTCGTCATCGTCAGGCGAGGGCCTGGCGGTGATGAGCTCTTTGGCCCGTTCCCGGTCCATTTCTTGGACGAAGACCTTGAACTCGGCCAGCCCGTCGACGGTGAAGGGATAAACGAAGGGCGCGGTCCGGCCGCGGACGATGGTGGCGATGCCGTGGCTTTCGAGGAGGCTCTTGATCAGATCCGCCTCGAACGGGCCGAAGACGCGCGCGACTTCGGCGAGGTCGGCGTTGTTGTCCGCAGGTTTGTTCTTGTCGTCGAGTTCGGACATGGGACACGCCCTTTCCTGGAATCGAGATAGTCGCGGTATCTCTCGTCCTGCCGAGGCCATTGTAGGGGCCCCGCGCCGGGCTTGTCAATCGCCGCGCTCGCTTCGCGGTCAGTCCGGCGCTCGCCGGCTCGGTTCCGGCTACCCACGTCGCCTCGGCCCATGCTCGCGCCCCGAGCCTGGCGACCGCAAGGACGTACGGATGTCTCCGTGGGGGGACAGTTGAGGCCGTTGGGAATGCGCCGTTAAGGCAGGGCGAATGGCACGAAACGTGCAATAAAAGAGGATGTGAAACGCCTGAAAAAGAGGAGACGGCCATGAAAAGAGGGGATTTGGGAAAAGTCGTTTTGGGGATCGTTTTTCTGGTCGCGTCTTCCGGGCTGTGGGCGGCTGAAAATTACCGTGTCGTCAATGGCCCGAAGGATTTCTATTACGGTCACATCAGCTACATCGAGCCCGGGCCCGAAGGCACGGACCCCGTCGTCCTGCGTGACGGGCGGCCGGAGCCTGAACAGGCCGTCCTCAACCTGCCCATCGGCCCCGGCGACACGGTCCGGACCTCGGCCGACCGGCGCTGCGAGGTCCAGTTCGACACGGGGACCATCGTCCGCTTGGACTTCGACACCGAAGTCCGGGTCGAGACGATCCTGGCCCGCAGCTTGAGCAGCCTCGACGAGCTTTCCGTCCTGACCCTCGGCAAGGGCCGGATCTATATCATGTACAAGGAATACGACCGCAAGGAGATGTTCCAGGTGCTGACGCCCAACGCGGCCGTCAAGATGAAGCACAATTCGGTGGCCATCGTTACCGCGGCCGGGGACGGGACGACCGAAACCCAGGTGAAGTACGGCCGGGCCCAGGTGCTCTTCGGACCGGGCGAGAGGCGCCTCGACGACCGGACGGTGAGAAAGGGCGAGCGGCTGATCGTCCTGGAGGACAACCAGTTCGAGCTCGCCGCGGCCATCGAGGACACCGCTTTCGAGCTCTGGAACAAGGACGTCAACGCCCATTTCGATGACCTCCATGAGGGCCTGACCGCGCTGCCCAAGCCCATCCAAAAGTTGCCCGCGGCCATCTTCTATTTCGCCCAGACCTACGGCAGCCGCTACGGCGAATGGCTCTGGGATGATTTTTACGGTTACGTCTGGCGTCCCCTCCTCGACAACGGGGCCTATCCCTGGGGCTGGAGCCCGTATTATTACGGCCAGTGGTCCTATACCGGCGGCCAGATGTTCTGGGTCCCCCAGGAGCCCTGGGGCTGGATCCCCTATCATCTCGGCGTCTGGCAATGGGATAAAAAACATGGCTGGGTCTGGCTGCCCGGCTCGATGTTCGCCTCGGCCTGGGCGACCTGGGATTTCTATTTCGGGTTCGCCTGCTGGAGGCCGTGGAGCCTCTACGATTGGATGGACGGCTACGGCCCCTACGGCAGGGGGCTCTCCGGATTCTTCTACCTCGACGGCGGCTGGTATTACGACTGGCCGTACGTGAATGACGGCCTGGGCATGGCCATGGATCCCGGCCGGACCGTCGTCCGCAAGGACCAGCTCAAACAGCCGGCGACCACGCCCTATCCTATTCCCGCGGAGCTCAGGGGCGTCCTTAAGAAAGTGACCGCCGCCTTTGAGAGCGGCGATGCCCGGATCCGGGCCGCCGCGGCCGAAGTGCCGCGGCACCTCGTTTTTGTCGCCAAGGGCGACCTCCAAGCCCGCGCGGTCAACGAAAAAGCCATGAGCTGGGACCAGGTGCCGAAATCCGGCGCGCCCACGGCCGAGGAAGCCGCGGCGCTCGTCCGCCCCTCCGATCCCCGTCGCGAAGCCGCCCGCGTCTTCCGCGGCGTCGACGGTCCGGCGGCCGTGCCGCGGAAGGTCTCGGCCCCGGCTCCGAAAGCGGTCGAGGGCGGGAACACCGCCGCCGTCCCGGGCGCTCCTCCCGGCCGTGCCGAAATGACCGTCCGCCGGGGTGACGCGTCCGCCGCCCGCTTCCGCGACTGGAATCCCGACCTGCGCGTCGCCCGCGAGCTGGGCGTCCACATCGAATATTCGAGCGTGAGGAATGAGATCCGCTGTCCCGAGCTCGGGATATCCTCGAGAGACCGGGAGCTCGCTCCGCGGTTCGTCCCCCACCTGACGTCGCGCGGCGTCAGCTTCGGGCCGGCGCGCTCGGTCAGCTTGGGCGATTCGGGTTCGTCCGGCGCGCCGGGCTCCGCCGATTCTTCCGCGGAGGCCGGTCCGTCCGGCCGCGCCTCCGGCCGTACGGAGGCCAAGGAGTCCAAGAGCAGCGAAGGCGGGAAGATCAAAAACTGAAGCTGAGAGCGGGAAAAAGAGTCAGGGAGATCCGGGGCACTTCAAGAGCGACGCGGAGCCTCTCGACCTCCTTCTTATAAACCTCCAGAAATTCCTTGCGCAGGGGGTCGGCCGGCTTGAACTTGTGGCCCAGCGGGTTGACCGGGCTGCCGTGGTAGTAGATCCGGTAGTCGAGGTGGGGCCCCGTCGAGTCCCCCGATGATCCGATGTATCCGACGATGTCGCCGCCCTTGAGCACGGCGCCCTTGCGGACCCCGCGGCCGAAGCCGCTCAAGTGGAGGTAGGCCGTTTGGTAAGAGTTCTTATGGCGCATCTTGACCGTGTTGCCGGCCGCGCCGTCCCGCCCGGCGAAGGTCACCTCGCCGTCGGCCGTCGCCTGGACCGGCGTCCCGACGGGGGCCGCGTAGTCGACGCCGTAGTGCGGCCGGTAGATCTTGTAGATGGGGTGGAGCCGGCTGGCCGAGAACCGGGAGGTGATCCGGGGCGTCCTGAACTTGATCGGCGAACGGAGGAAATCCTTTCGCCGCGAGCCGCCGTTCTCGTCGAAATAGTCCGAGACCTTGGTGTCGGGGTAGGTGAAGCGGAAGGCCTGGAAGACGCGTCCCTCGTTGACGAACTCGGCGGCCAGGATGTCGCGGTAGCCGGCGAAGCGGCCGTCCAGGTATCTTTTCTCGACGAAGATCCGGAAGGAATCGCCCTTGCGGAGGTCCGTGTTGAAATCGATGTCCCAGCCGAAACAGCGCTCGACGATGTCGAGAGCCAGGCTGTCCTCTTCGCCGGCCTTGTTCAGGGCCCCGATCAGGCTGTCCTCGATGACGCCGAAGGCGAAGGCGGTCTTGATCTCGAGGGGGACATGCTTCATCTCCGCCTCGATCCCGTCCCCGTCGTTGCGGACGACGAGGAATTGGGTTTCGTCGACGTCGTACTCGAGCCTCTTCCAAGGCCCACCGGGCAGGGAAGCCAGGCGCAGCTCCTGCCCCGCCCGGATCTTGCCCAGGTCGTAGACCTGCTTGACCGCCTCCCTGATCCTGTGGATCTCGAGGTTGTCGAAACCGCGCCTCTTGAGCAGGTCGGCCAGGCTCGACCTCAAGGGGATGACGATCTTTTCTTCCTCGAGGGCCGGGGCGGAAGGCGGCGCGGTGATCTCGGCGGCGGGCGGCACGGGCTCGGCCGGGACTGAGGCGTCCGGCGGGAAGAAGAAGCGGACGGCGAGGACGATGACGGAAATCCCGCCGACGAGCAGAAAGGAGGCCGCGGCGACCCGGCCCCACTTGATCCGGCCCCGCGGTTTCCCACGGGCCTTCCCGGGTTCGATGGTCAGCTTGACTCGGCCCATCCTCTCGGCGACTTCAGGAAGGGATGACCTTGGGTTCCGTTTTCTTCCGGGGGTGCTTCTTGAACGCCCGGACCAGGGCGACCGTCGGGCCGGAGAGGACGTTCAACCCGAAGAAAAGAAGGAGGAAATAACGCGTGTAGAAAAGCACGCCGAAGAGGGAGATGGCCACGATGAGGGCGTTGCGGATGTCGATCCGGTGGCCGATGAAGGCCTTGATGAAATTCCTGTAGGGGAATGTGCTGACCATGAACAGAGAGACGACGAGGGTCAGGACGGCCACGAGAAAGCCGGATTCCCGCGTCGCCAGGGGGACGGGGTGGAAGTTGACGACCGCGGCCATGAACATGGCCGCCGAGGGGACGGTCAGGCCCTGGTAGTGCTTCCGGTCCGACGGGACCCGGCTGCGGACGTTGTAGCGGGCCAGACGGAGGACCGCGGCGGTCAGAAAGACGAAGCTGAAGAAGACGGCCGGCGGCCCGGCCATCTCCATGCCCCAGTAATAGAGGAGGATGGACGTGGCCAGCCCGAACGAGACGGCGTCGGCCAGGGAATCGAGCTCGACCCCGAAGTCGGACGGCGCGTGCATCGCCCGGGCGACCAGCCCGTCGAGACCGTCCATCAGCGCGGCGATGATGATCAGGAACGCGGCCATTCGGTAACGCCCCTGGAACGTCAGCAGGACGCTCATGAATCCGAAGAACAGGTTGGTCAGCGAAAAGAGGCTGGGCAGGACCATGACGCCTTGATATGCTTTTTTCACTTTCATGGCTGGACCTCGCCGATGACGGTTGCGCCGGCCTTCACCTTGTCGTGAAGCCCGACTTTTATCGTGACGGCGCGGGGCAGGATCAGCTCGACCCGCGAACCGAAGCACATCAGGCCGACCTTCTGGCCGCGGGCGACGGCCTCGCCGGACTTGACGAAGCACTTGATGCGGCGGGCGGCGACGCCGACGATCATCTTCATGACGATGTCGGCCCGGCCCCCCTTGAGGACGAGGGTCATCGATTCGTTGCGCGCGCCGGCCTCGGGCTTGTAGGCGGGCAGGAACTTGCCCGGGTGGTAGTCGACCCGGTCGACGGTCGCCGCGAGAGGGGCGCGGACGAGGTGGACGTCAAGGAGGGAGAGGAAGATCGTGATCTTGTTCGCGGGCCCGGCGAGGTCGGGAGAGGAGTCGACGGCTTCGACGGCCAGGACCTCGCCGTCGGCGGGGGAGACGAGGAGATGCTCGCCCGGCGGCGGGACGCGGTCCGGGTCGCGGAAGAAGAAGGTGAAGGCGCAGGCGAGGAGAAGGAACAGGGCTGCGAGCGGCCACCAGCCCAGCGCCAGAAAGACGAGGATCAGGGCGAACGACGGGAGAATGAAGGGAAGACCCTGCTTGGCGACTCTCATTGCGCTCCCTAACGGTCGGCCCAGGCGTAGGCGGCCAGGAAGGCCACCTTGGCGGCGTCGGCCATGATGTCGGGATTGATCCGGTAGATCGTGTCCCCGGTCTGGTGATAGGCGAGATGGGGCCCGTTCGAGCCGAGGGTGGCGGCCGTGATGCCCTTGAGGAAGAACGGCGCGTGGTCCGAGCCGCGGACGCCGACGCCCCGGATGATGCCGAGCCCGCGGACGACCTTGACGGACTTGTCGGCCTCCTCGATGGCCTTTCTGAACTCGGCCGGCTCGGCGGCGACGGCGCCCCAGAGGCCGTCGCCCTCCCCGGTCATGTCGAAATTGAACATGCCCACGACCCTGTCGAAGGGCCCGGGGACGTGGTCGACGAACCAGGTCGAACCCTGAAGCCCCAACTCCTCGCCGCCGAAGAGGGCGATGACGATCGACCGCTTGGGCTTGCGGGCGAGAGCGGCGAACGCCTTGCCGGCCTCCATGACCGTGGCGCAGCCGCTGGCGTTGTCGTCGGCGCCCGGGAAGAGGAGACCCATGTGGGCGCCCGTGTGGTCGAAATGGCCGCCGATGACGACGCATTCCCTGCGGAGCTTCGGGTCCGAGCCCTCGATGAAGCCGACGACGTTGTAGCCGACGGCCTGGGGGAAATGCCGCGACTCGACCGCCAGGCGGACCTTCGCCAGGAGCGGGAACGAGATGGGCCTTTTCCATGTCGTCAGGGCCTTTTTCAAGTCGGCCGAGGTCGAGTTGATCTCTTTGAGGATCGCGTCCATGACCTTCTCGCTGATCATGGCCGGGGTGAAGCCTTCGAGCCGGTCGCCGTTGGGGTTGGAGGCGATGTCGGCGTAGATATAGATGATGCCGAGCGCGCCTTTGTCGCGGGCGGTTTTCATCCGGGTCCGGTGCTCGTCGTGAATCTGGTACTTCTTGTCCGGGTCGGGCGTGCCGCGGAAGCAGATGACGAACTTGCCCTTGACGTCGAGGCCCGCGTAGTCGTCGTAGCCGATGTCCGGGGCCGAGATGCCCCAGCCGGCGAAGACGGTCTCGGCGGTCCTGTCACCGCTGTCGGAGTAGAGGAGCGGGAGGAAATCCTTCTCGGGGACGAGCTTCATCTCCTTGAAGGACGGGGTTTTCCCGGGCTCAGGCTTGCCCTCGGGGAGGAAAACGGTCATCTCGGCCTTGTCGATGACGGTGTAAGGGGAGGGGTAGGGCTGGAGGTAGCGGTCCTTGCCGGAGATGGGTTTGAGCCCCCAGGATTCGAGCTTGCGGGCGGCCCACTCCGCGGCGGCGGTGTAGCCGGGATGGCCCGTCAGGCGC
>Ga0154867_1065_pt2 | contig 23957 bp, 21 predicted proteins | sample Rifle2008BG19ft_FD_105839 | JGI IMG/M metagenome (GOLD analysis project Ga0154867, IMG submission 105839) | Candidatus Aminicenantes bacterium RBG_19FT_COMBO_65_30 | reverse complement strand
TCGTCCCCCGGAACCTGCTCATCAAGGGCTTTCTCCAGCCCGTCGGCAGGTAGGCCAGGCAGAACTGACGCAGCGCGACTCAGAGCCGCACTTCCGCGAAATATCCGGATAGAGTCTTGTTTCTTCAGAGAGGCTTATCTTTTGTTCATCTCCGATTTCCGGGAAATCCACCCGGAGGCGGCGATGGATGTCGCCACGAAGCCCCCGTGAGGGAAGGGGGACTCGCCGGAGGCGGGAGAAACCGTTTACGGAGGTTACCGGGGCGCGGGGATGCGAGGGGCGATATCCTGAGCGAAGCCGGAGAGATGGATATCCCGGAATCGGGAGATGGTCCTTACTTCTTCCTGACCGCTTCAGGGTCGTTCACCAGGATGGTCTTTCCGTCCGCATCCTTGACCATATAGGTGGGGTTCAGCGTCGTGACCGTCGGCTTCTTGTAGTTCCGCATGATGCCGGCGATGTAGGACTTGGTCTCCGGATAGGGCGGGATGCCCTTGTACTTGCGGACGGCCTCCTGGCCGGCGTTGTAAGCGGCGAGAACGAGCTTGGTCTTGCCGTCGTAGAGCTTGACTAGGTCTTTGAGGTAGCGGACGCCGCCCTCGATGTTCTGGGCCGGATCGAAGACGTTCTTGACGCCGTACCGTAGCGCCGTGGCCGGCATCAGTTGCATCAGCCCCATGGCCCCCGCCGAGGAGATGGCGAAGACCTCGTAATTGGACTCGGCCCGGATGACGACGTGGACGAGCTCGGGGTCTATGCTATACTTCCCGGACACCTTTTTGACGATGCCGTCGTAGAGCTTGACCAGGTCTTTGAGGTAGCGGACGCCGCCCTCGATGTTCTGGGCCGGATCGAAGACGTTCTTGACGCCGTACCGTAGCGCCGTGGCCGGCATCAGTTGCATCAGCCCCATGGCCCCCGCCGAGGAGATGGCGAAGACCTCGTAATTGGACTCGGCCCGGATGACGACGTGGACGAGCTCGGGGTCTATGCTATACTTCCCGGACACCTTTTTGACGATGGGGCCGTAGAGCTTGCGCAGGTCGGCCGCAGAGGCCGCGACGAGGCAGGGCACGAGCGTGAGGAGAAGCAGGGCCGCGATATTCCGTTTGACGCTATTCATCGCTCGTCCGCCCTATCTTGACAAAAAGCGGTCCCTTTGGCAATCCCCGCCGGGGGTGAATCCGGGGGTCAGCCCGCCAGGCGCTCGACGATCTCGGGGACGAGCCCCAGGGCCTTTTCGAGCTCGCCCGTGCCGGGGCCGCCGGACTGGGCGAAATCCGGGCGCCCCCCTCCCCCGCCCCCGATGACCGGGGCGACCTCCTTGATGAGGGCGTTGGCCGGCATGCGGCCGGCCAGGTCCTTGGTCACGCTGACGACGACGAAGGCTTTGTCCCCGCCGACGCCGCCCAGAACGACGACGCCGCTTTTCATTTTGCTTTTCAGGGCATCGGCCGCGTCGCGGAGTTCGGCCATGGTCAGTCCGTCCATCCTCTGCACCTGGACGGCGATGCCCTTTATGGACGTGCTGACCGTCAGGCTCGCCCCTGCCGAGGAAATACCTCCGCTCTCGCCGGCGGCCAAGATATATTTCTTGCGCAGGTCCTTCGAGTCTTTTTCGAGCCGTTCCACGTGGGCCTGGAGCTTGTCGATCCTCGCCGGGAGGTCCTTTCGCGAAACGGCCAGGCTCTTCTCCAGACCAAAGACGAGGTCTTCGAGCTCCTGGACGTAGCGATAGGCCCCGTCCCCGGTCACGGCTTCGATGCGCCGCATCCCCGCGGCGACGCTCGTCTCGGACACGATCTTGAACAGGCCGATCTCCCCCGTGGCGTGGACGTGGACGCCGCCGCAGAGCTCCTTGCTGAAATCGCCGATGCCGACGACCCTGACCGACTCGCCGTACTTTTCCTCGAAGATGGCCATGGCCCCCTCGCGGATGCCCTCTTCGAGGGAGGTCACGCGCGTCTCGAGGGGAATGTCGGCCCGGACCTTGGCGTTGACGATCTCCTCCACCCGCCGGACCTCTTCGCGCGTCAGGGCGGCGAAATGGGTGAAGTCGAACCGCAGGCGCGACGGCGAGACGAGGGAGCCGGCCTGCTTGACGTGGTCGCCCAGGACCTGCCGCAACGCCGCGTGGAGCAGGTGCGTCGCCGTGTGGTTGTTCGAAATCGCCTTCCGGCGGACAAGGTCTGGCGCGGCGTCGATCCGGTCGCCCTCTCGAACCTCTCCGGCGAGGACCTTGACGTTGTGGGCGATGACCTCGGGGGTGACGAACGACACGTTCTCGACGAGGGCTGAGAACCGCGCCCCTTTGAGGGATCCGGTGTCGCCGACTTGACCTCCGGCCTCGGCGTAGAACGGCGTCTCCTCGAGGATGACTTCGCCGGCGTCGCCCGCCCGGAGGACCTCGGCCCGACGGCCGTCCTTGATGAGGCCGGTCACGCGGAGGTCGGCGTGCTCGCCTGACTCGTGGACGCGGGAACGGACCTTGAGGTCCTTGAACTCCTCGTAGGCCCGTTTCTCCTTCCGCTTGGCCTCGCCCTTCCAGGAGAGCCGGGCCCTCTGTTTCTGGTCTTCGAGCTCCCGGCCGAAGCCCGTCTCGTCGACGGACATGGTCTTCTCCCGGGCCAGTTCCTGCGACAGGTCGAGCGGGAAGCCGAAGGTGTCGTAGAGCTTGAAGACCTTGTCCCCGGGAAGGACCGTGCCGCCGCCCGCCCGGGTTTCCCGGACGACCTGATCGAAATAGCGCAGGCCCGAGGAGAGAGCGAAGGAGAAGCGCTCCTCTTCGGCGAGACAGACCTTGGAGATGTACTCGACCGAGCCCAGGAGCTCGGGATAAGCGTCTTTCATGAGGTCGGCGACCCGGCCGACGAGCTCGTAGAGAAAAGGCTTGTCGATGCCGACGAGGTTCCCTTGCCGGAACGCCCGGCGGATGAGCCGCCGCAGGACGTAGCCCCGGCCGTCGTTGGCCGGGCTCACGCCGTCGCCGATGAGGAACGTGACGGCCCGGACATGGTCGGCGATGATCCTGACCGAGACATCCCCCTCGTCCCCGGCCGGGTATTCCCTCTTGGCCATCTCGCAGGCGCTCTCGATGAGGGGCATGAACAGGTCGGTGTCGTAATTGCTCCGTTTGCCCTGAACGACCGCGGTCATTCGCTCAAGGCCCATGCCGGTGTCGATCGACGGGGATGGCAACGGCCGCAGCGTGCCGCTCTCGTCCTGGTCGAACTCCATGAAGACGAGGTTCCAGAGCTCGAGGAAGCGGTCGCTTCCCTTTTCGATCAGTGTGAAGGGGTCGCCCGGCTCGATGTCCTCGCCCAGGTCGTAGTGGAGCTCGGAGCACGGGCCGCAGGGGCCGGTGTCGCCCATGGCCCAGAAGTTGTCCTTTTTGCCGTAGCGGAAGATCCGCGTCTTCGGGACGCCGCCCTCCTCGGCCCAGAGCCGGAAGGCCTCGTCGTCGTCGATGTAGACCGTGGCGTAAAGACTGTCCTGGGGCAGGCCGAAGACGCCCGTGACCAGCTCCCAGGCGAAGGCGACGGCCTCCCTCTTGAAGTAATCGCCGAAGGAAAAGTTGCCGAGCATCTCGAAGAAGGTGTGGTGCTTGGCCGTCCGGCCGACGGCCTCGAGGTCGTTGTGCTTGCCGCTGACCCGCATGCACTTCTGGACCGTGGCCGCACGGGCGTAGCCGCGCTTCTCCAGTCCCAGGAAGACGTTCTTGAACTGGTTCATCCCGGCGTTGGCGAACAGGATGGTCGGATCGTCCTTCGGCAGGAGCGGCGAGCTCCGGACGATCCTATGGCCCCGGTCGGCGAAGTACTGGAGGAAGGTTTCGCGGACGCGCTGCGCCTTCATTTAGGCTCTTCTTCCGACCCCCCATCGGCGCGCTCGACTTTGCTCATCCCCTTCTCCATCTGCTCCGTGGCGATGTCCAGGGTCGACTGGATGCCCATGATCCGGAGCTTGAAGTTGTCGGGATTCGAGGAAAACTTCATCCCCTGCTCGAAAGAGATGTAGCCGTCGCGGTAGAGCTGGTAGATGGATTGGTCGAACGTCTGCATGCCGTACTGGGAGACGCCCGCCGTGATGGCGTCGCGGATGAGCATGGTTTTGTCCTTCTCGGCGATACACTCCTGGATGTAGGGAGTGGCGATCATGACTTCGACGGCCGGCACGCGGCCTTGCCCGTCCATCCGCGGGATGAGGCGCATGGAGATGATGGCCTTGAGGATGCTGGCCAGCTGGAGCCGGACCTGGCGCTGGTGGTGCGGGGCGAAAACGGAGATGATGCGGTTGATGCTCTCGGGCGCGTCGAGCGTGTGGAGCGTGCTCAGGACGAGATGCCCGGTCTCGGCGGCCAGGAGGGCCGTGTCGATCGTGTCCAGGTCGCGCATCTCGCCGACCAGGATGACATCGGGATCCTCGCGGAGGCAGCCGCGCAGACCGCGGGCGAAGCTCATGACGTCCATGCCGACCTCCCGCTGGCTGATGGTGCTCTTCTTGTCCTTGTGGAGGTACTCGATGGGGTCCTCGACGGTGATGATGTTCTCCCGCCGGAAGGTGTTGATGTAGTCGATCATGGCCGCGAGGCTGGTCGTCTTGCCGCTTCCCGTCGTCCCCGTCACGAGGACGAGGCCTCTTTGGTAGAAGGCGATCTTCTCCAAGACCTCCGGGAGGAGCAGCTGGCGGATGGTCTTGACCTCGAGGGGGATGATGCGCAGGGCGATGGCCAGCGAACCCCTCTGGTAGTAGATGCTGCCGCGGAAGCGCCCGAACCCGGGCAGGCTGTAGGCCAGGTCGATGTCGAGGTCCTCGGTCAGCCTCTTCCGCTGGAAATCGGTCATCAGCTGGGCGGAGAGCTCCTCGCAGTCGACGGCCGTCAGCCGGGGATACGCGGTCAGGGGCGTGAGCGTCCCGTGGACGCGGATCATGGGATTGTTGCCGGCCTTGAAGTGAAGGTCCGAGGCGTCCCGTTCAATCGCGATCTTCAGGAATTCATCGATGACCATGAGTTCCTCCTCGAATGTGGTGTTAGATGAAGGTCAGCCAGCGATGGGCGTCTTCCCGCTTCCCGTCGATGACCTCAAAAAAGGCCTTCTGGACCTTTTCGGTCAGAGGTCCCCGCTTGCCGTTCCCGATGACGATCTTGTCGATCGAGCGGATAGGCGTGACCTCGGCGGCGGATCCGGTGAAGAACACCTCGTCGGCGATATAGAGCATCTCCCGGGGGATGGTCTCCTCAACGACGCGAACGCCCATTTCCCGGAAGAGCGTCATGACCGAGTCCCGGGTGATCCCCGGCAGGACGGAGGAAGACAGCGGCGGCGTCAGGACGATCCCGTCGTTGACCAGGAAGAGGTTCTCGCCGCTCCCCTCGCTGATGTGGCCCCGGATGTTGAGGGCGATGCCCTCCTCATAGCCGTCGAGCAGGGCTTCCATCTTGATGAGTTGGGAATTCAGATAGTTGGCGCCGGCCTTGGCCAGGGCCGGGAAAGTGTTCGGGGCCATGCGCCACCAGGAGGAGACGCAGACGTCGACGCCGCTCTCCATGGCCTCCGGGCCGAGGTACTTGCCCCACTCCCAGAGGAGGACGGCGCAGTCGACGGGGTTGGGAAAAGGATTGACGCCGAGCATGTTGTATCCCCGGTAGATGATGGGCCGGATGTAGCAGGATTTGAGCCCGTTGGCTCGGACGGTCTCGATGACGGCACGGTTGAACTCGTCCTGGGAATAGGGGACATCCATCCTGTAGATCTTGCACGAATTGTAGAGCCGTCGGGTGTGGTCCTGGAGCCGGAAGACCGCCGTCCCTTTCGGCGTGTTGTAGGCCCGCAGGCCCTCGAAGAGCGCGCTCCCGTAATGGACGACGTGGGACGCGAGGTGGATCGTCGCGTCCTTCCAAGGGATGAGCTTGCCGTTCCTCCAGACGACCCCGTTTTCAATGAATGGGCTCATCGGCCGCTCCTCTGTTCTCTCCGGTCCACAAAGTTCCCTCGGCCAGGCATGGCCGTTTCCCGCCTGTTCGAGGCCTCATCGTACATCATCCTCCGCGGCGAAGTCAATCGCCTCTCGGGGGGAAATCAGACATTCTCCCCGCAGTGCGGGCAGCTGCGCGACTTGGGCGGGAGCGGCCGGCGGCAGTTCCAGCAGAGGGCGGTCGTCTTCTGCTCCCGGGCCTTGATGCGGAGCATGATGTCGTCGATCTCCGAGGTCTTGGGCGTCTTGCCTTTGAAGAGGGACAGGTCGCGGATGATCTCCGAGGCGCTCTGGTACCTGTCCTCGATTTTCGGCGCCAGGGCCCGCATGATGATGGCGTCGACCTCTTTGGGGATGCGGTTGTTCTTGATCCGCGGCGGGGTGATCTTGCCCTGCTGGGCCTTCTCCAGGATTATGAACGGGTCTGGGTCGAAGATCGGCGGCCGGCCGATGATCATCTCGTAGAAGATGCAGCCCAGGGAATAGAGGTCCGAGGCATAGCTGGCCTTGCCCATGAACTGCTCGGGGGCCATATACGGCGGCGATCCGATCCGCGTCGACGCGTAGGGCACCGCGTTGAGCCAAGCCGAGGTCCCGAAATCGGTGATCTTGGCCGTGCCGTCCTCGGAGACGATGATGTTCGATGGGCGCAGGTCGCGGTGGATGATCTTGGCCTTGTGGGCGTGGTCGACGCCGTAGGAGACCTGCTTAATGAAGTCAAGCGCCTGCTCCGTCCCCAGGATGCGCTCCTTCTCCAGGATCTTCTCCAGGGTCGGACCCTTGACATACTCCATGACCATGAAGAAGACGGTCTTCTCCTTCTCGGCGGCCAGCATCCGGACGATGTTCGGATGGCTAAGGGCAGCCTGGAGCCGCGGCTCCTTGAGGAGCTTGTAGAGCTCGGCGGACTGCTTGTGGGGAACCTTGATGGCGACCTTGATGTCGAGCCAGGTGTCCTTGGCCAGGTAGACGGAGCCGAACCCGCCGCTGCCGAGGGACCGGATGACCTCGTATTTCCCGACCTTCTGTCCTTGAAGGAACATGTCACTCGTTCCAGAAGGGGACGATCATGGCCGCGTCCTTGGCGATGAGGGGGAGGTAAAACGGATTCGCGGTCACGCTCTTCGACGGCTCACTGGAAAATGTTCTTCATCCGATGGATGACGCTCTTGTCGACCGATTCGATGTCCTCGCCGCGGACTTCGGCCAGCTTGGCCAGAAGGGCCTTCTGCTCCTTAGTCAGGCCCTCCGGCGTCCGGACGAGGACCTTGACGAAGAGATCGCCCTTCCGCCGCCCGGTGACGTCCTGGACCCCCTTTCCTTTGAGGCGGATGATCTCGCCCGGCTGGGTCCCGGCCGGGACCTTGAGGATCTCGCTCCCCTCAAGCGTCGGGATCTCGACCCGCGCGCCGAGGGCGGCCTGAGTGAACGAGACTGCGATCTCGCAGGCGAGGTCGTCCCCTTCCCGCACGAAGAAGGGATGCTTGCGGACCCGGGTGACGACGTAGAGGTCGCCGGCCGGCATGGCCTCGTCGCCGGCCTCGCCTTCGCCGACGAGCCTCAGCCGTGACCCATCCGCGACCCCGGCCGGGATACGGACCTTGAGGGCCCGTTTTTCCCTGACGTGGCCTTTCCCCTGGCACGATGCGCACGGCGAGGCGTTGATCTCTCCGCCGCCCTGGCATCGCGGACAGGTCCTGGCCAAGGTGAAAAATCCCTGCTGGTAGCGGACCTGGCCTCTCCCCCCGCATGTCGGACACGACGTCGCCTGGGTCCCGGGCTTCCGTTTCGTGCCCCGGCAGGCCGGACAGGTCTCGGCCCGGTTCAGCTTGATTTCCTTCTCAACGCCGGCGGCGGCCTCCTCGAGGCCGATCTCGACCTCCAAGGCCAGGTCCCGCCCGCGGCTGCGCCGGGCGCTGCTCCGGCCGCGCTCCCGTCCGCCGAAAAAATCACCGAAGCTGAAGCCGAAGAGGTTACCCAGGATGTCTTCGAAGTCCTCGAAGACGGACGAGTCGAAGCCGGAGAAGCCCTGGAAGCCCTCGCCGCGCAGGCCGTCGTGTCCGAAGCGGTCGTAGACGGACCTTTTTTCCCCGTCGGCCAGGACGCTGTAGGCTTCGGCAGCCTCCTTGAACCTCTCCTCGGCCTCCTTGCTGCCCGGATTGCGGTCCGGGTGGTGTCTCAGGGCGAGCTGACGGTAGGCCTTCTTGATGTCCTCGGCCGAGGCGTCGCGCGGCACGCCGAGGATCTGGTAGTAGTCCTTTTTAGCCATTCGGTCCCAGCTTGATCTGCTGCTTGCCGGCCTGCCGTTTCCTCATCTCCTCGACTTCCGCCGGGGAGAGGCCCGAGGACGGCCGGACTTCGACCTTTTGCTCCCGGCCCGTCTCCTTGTCTTTGGCCGAAACCCGGGCCAGCCCGTCGGCGTTGATCTCGAACGTGACATCGATCTGGGGCACGCCGGCCGGGGCCGGCTCGATCCCGACGAGCTCGAAGACGGCCAGGGATTTGTTCATGGAAGCCAGGAAGCCCTCGCCCTGGAGGACATGGATCCGGACACGCCTCTGGTTGTGCTCCACGGTCGTGAAGGCCTTGACCTTGCGCGTCGGGATGGTCGTGTTCCTGTCGATGATCATCTCGTAGCCGTCGTCCTCGGTCTCGATCCCCAGGGCGAACGGTGTGACGTCGAGAAGGAGGACGAGGTCGCGGACCTGGCCGTCCAGGATCCCCGATTGGATGGCCGCGCCCAGGGCCACGATCTCGTCGGGGTTGACCTTCTCCTCCGGCTTCCGGCCGAAGAACGCGGTCACCCGCTCCTTGACTAAGGGCATCCGCGTCTGTCCGCCGACGAGGATGACGTGGTCGATCCTGTCGGGGGTCAGCTTAGCGTCGGCGAGCGCCTGCTCGATGCGCGGGACCGTCCTTTCGACGAGGTCCGCGGTCATCGCCTCGAACGTCTGCCGGCTGAGGTTCTTCCGGATATGCTTCGAGCTGGAGCTGTCGGAGGAGATGAACGGCAGGTTGATCTCCGTCTCCGCGGTGAAGGACAGCTCCCTCTTGGCTTTCTCCGCGGCCTCCTTCACCCGTTGGAGAGCGAGCTTGTCCGCGCCGAGATCGATCTTCGTCTCCGCCCGGAAGCTCGCCGCGAGCCATTCGAGGATGCGGTTGTCGAAGTCCTCGCCGCCGAGGTAGGAATCCCCGTTCGTGGCCAGGACGTTGAAGACGCCGTCGCTGAACTCGAGGATGGTGATGTCGAACGTCCCGCCGCCGAGGTCATAGACGGCGGCCAGGCCGTTTGTCTTGGCGTCGAGCCCGTAGGCCAGCCCGGCCGCGGTCGGCTCGTTGATGACGCGCTGGACGTTGAGCCCGCTGATCGTGGCCGCGTCCTTGGTCGCCTGTCTCTGGGCGTCGTTGAAATGGGCCGGCACCGTGATGACCGCCTCCGTCACGGGCTCGCCGAAAAAGGATTCGGCGCAGGACTTGAGGTAGCTCAGGACCATCGAGGAGATCTCGGGCGGGCTCAGACTTTTATCGCCCAGAAGGACGGCGACGTCGCCGTTGGCGGCCTCTCTCAGCTTGTAGGGCAGTCTGTTCAGGGCCTCCTGGATCTGCGGTGATTTGAACTTCTGCCCGATCAGACGCTTGACCGCGAAGAACGTGTTGGCCGGGTTGGTGACCGCCTGGCGCATGGCCAGGGTCCCGACGAGACGCTCGCCGGAATCCGTGAAGGACACGACGGACGGCGTCGTGGGCAGACCCTCGAGGTTGGGGATGACGAGCGGCCTGCCGCCTTCGAGATAGGCGACGCAGGAGTACGTGGTGCCGAGGTCGATGCCGATGACGTGTCCCATGTCGCTATTGTCCTTTCTTCGGAACGAGGACCTTGACCAGGGTCGGGCGGAGGAGCCTGTCGTGATGCAGGTAGCCCTTCTGGAGCTCTTCCTCGACCTCGGGCTCCTCGACCTTGTCGGATTCCTCCACGGTCATGGCGTGATGGAAGTTCGGGTCGAAGGCCCTTTCCTTCAGGACGATCGGCTGGACGCCGTTCTTGGCCAGCAGGTTCTGGAACATCCTGAGGATGAGCTCGACGCCCTCCCGGAAGGTCTTCCCGTCCGCGTCGGCCGGGGCGCTCTGGAGGGCCCGTTCGAAGTTGTCGGTGACCGCTAGGAGATCGAGCAGGAAACCGCTCATGGCGTACTGTTGGTACTCGTTCTTTTCCCGCTCGAAGCGCTTGCGCAGGTTCTCGATGTCGGCGAGCTTGCGGAGGTGGGTCTCCTTGAGCTCGTCGAGCTCCTTCTTGAGATGCTTCACCTCCGCCTCTTTTTTCTTCAGCTTTTCCTTGAGGTGACGGGCGCCTTCGGCGGCGGCGCCCTTCCCGTCCGGCTCCTTCTTCTCGGGGACCGAAGGCGCCGGCCGCTCCTGGGGCGGTTCCCCGCCGGGCGGCGGAGTTTCGGGGATGAATTCGATCTCGTCGCCGGGCTTGTCTTTTTCGTCCGTCATAGGCTGACCTCTCTGCCGAAGACCGTGATGGCCAAGCTCAGGCTCTTGGCCATTCGGTCGACGAGCGGGATGATTTTCTCGTAGGGGATGCGCTTCGGTCCGATGATGCCCAGGGTGCCGAGGACCTGGTTGCTGTAGCCGTAGTGCGAGAGGACGAGGGAGCAATCCTCGACCTTCGGGAAATTGACCTCCGCGCCGATCAGGACTTTGACCCTGTCCAGGCTGATGAAATCCGAGAGCAGCCTGACCAGCGCCGCCTTCTCCTCGAAGTTCTGGAAGAGCGCCCTCAGCTTGTCCATATCGAAGAGATCGGCCTTGCCGAGGAGGCGGGAGGTGCCCTGGAGGAAGATTCGGCTCTCCCCTTCCTCCTTGTCGATCGAGGCCTTGAACAGGTCGAGCAGCTTGTTCAGCGTGTCCTCGTACTTGATCCTGTGCTTGGGCAGCTCGCGGAGCAGGGCGTCGCGGACGGCGAAGATTGTTTTGCCCCGGAAATTCTGGTTGACGTACTGGGACGCCCGGTCGAGCTCGGCCTGGGTCAGGGGCAGGGACGATTCGAGGGTCTCCGTCAGGACCATGTGGAAGGGCGTCACCAGGATGACCAGGATCCGGCGGTCGGAGATCTTGACGAAGCGCAAGTGCTCGAACGGGAGGCGGAAGATGTGGGGGGAGATGACGAAACCCATGTTGTCCGAGGAGTCGGCCAGGATCCGGCAAGCCTGGGTGAGGAGGGAGTCGAAGTCGGCCGTCCGGTTGGGGAATTCCCCCTGGATCAGGGGGACCCTTTCCTCAGGCAGGGCCTTTTCGGCAATAAGACCGCCGACATAATAACGCAGGCCCTTGTCGGTCGGGACACGGCCGGCGGAGGTGTGCGGCTGGGACAGGAAGCCCATCTCTTCGAGCTTGGCCATGATGTTGCGGAGCGTTGCCGGCGAGGCCGTGATCCGCCGCGTCTGACAGATCGATCCGGAGCTCACCGGACGCCCGTGGCGAACGAAGCTCTCGACGACGAGAATCAGGACCTTCTTGTCCTTGTCGCGAAGTACAGACGTAACCATCCGGATCCTCAGGGCTTTTTATAGCACTAAAGGCGCTCGAGTGTCAAATGACTGAAAGTCAGAGCCCGGCTGTTCAGAATATCCTAATTCCAGCGTATCCAACAACTTGGGCGTAGTCGCCTGTCGTCTCGCCCGAAGTCTGATAACGGACTAGCTCGGCCCCGGACGCGCCCAGGCCAAGAGCCGCGACGAGGGCGGCGGCGGTGGGCTGGAAGCCGCACATCGAGATCCTCTCGGCCGTGACCGTCTCGAAGAGCCCGGCCGGGTCGAGGTCCAGGATCTTGCGGATGGCCAGCGTGTCCTTCTTCTCGGCCGTCTTCTGGCTGACGTAGTGACTCATGTCGGTGCTGGCCACGAGGAGCGTCCCCTTGCCGTAGTCGCGGACCGCTTCGGCCAGGGCCCGGCCGAGCGTCTCGAGCTCGCCGTACCCGGCTTCGTGGGACACGCAGATGGGAACGATGGCCGCATCCTCGCGGAAGTACTGGATGAACGGCAGCTGGACCTCCAGAGAATGCTCCCAGAGATGCGCCTGGTCGTTTTCCTCGACCAGGGCGCAGCCCGCCAAGATCCGGGCGGCCAGGTCCCGTTCGATCGGGCTTTCCCCGAGCGGCGTCTGCCAGCTTCCCCGAACCTGGATGGCGAAAAGAGAGCCGATCTCCCGGTGGCCCGGCCCGAGGATGATGAAGACGGATGGCAGCAGGGTCGAGGAAAAAACCGCGCCGGCGACGGGCCCGGAATAAACGTAGCCGGCGTGAGGGGAGACGACGGCGATGGCCTTCTTCCGGACCGCGGTCGAAACCGTCAATCCGGCGATCGTTTCGCGCAAACGCTCGCAGCTGCCGGGATAAAACCGACCGGCGACGAAGGCTTTCCTTTTCATGGCGGGCTCAGAGGATCCGGCGCTTCTCCTCGAAACGGACGCCGAGCGTTCCCAGCTCCTCGAGGATGGGGCCGTAGATCTCGGGATGGACCGGGACCTGGACGCCGGTCAGGCGGATCTTACCTTCGAGGATGAGGCGGGCGCCGATAGCCGCGGGCAGGCCGACCGTGCGCGACATGGACGAGTCGCCGCCGGGCACGCCGTAATCGATGAGCGTCGAAACGATCCTCTCCTTCCGCCCCGACGCCGTCTGGGCCAGGAACTGGTGCTGAAGGACGATCATGTCCCTCTCCCCCGCCGCGTACTGCAGCTTCTCGATCATCAGGGCGGCCAAGTTGTCCAGGGCCGAACCTCTCTCGGCGGGAAGCGGCCTGTCCTCGAAAAGCCCCAGCCAGTCCATCCTGAAGATGATAGCCGAGCCGGCCTCGAGGCCGAGACGGAAGGCTACGGCGCCCCGGGCGTCCGCGCCAGGCGCCGCCTGGGAGAGCTCCTTCATGAGGCCCAGGAATGTTGAGCCCGAACGGTTTTTCGGGGCGTCATCGAGGAGTCCTAATTCGACCATCTTCCTGAGGGTTTCGCACCAGCCGGGATAGCGGAGCGTCCCCCGCAGGACGGAGAGGGCTTCGGGGATGCCGTAGGTCTCCAGGTAGGAGAGCGAATCCCGGTTGGGATAGCCCTCGAATTCCCCGAGACCGGAGATGGAGATGATCCCGGGTTGGGCGAACAGCTCGGCGGCCGGGATGGATACGACCCGGCCGTCCTTGAGGAACCGGGCGGAGTTCTTGGAGGCGAGAAGGACGCCTCGTGGGCTCCAGGAGAACTTATATCCGAAGGGATTGGTGTTGGCTTCGGGCGCCGGCAGTCCGCCGCAGTAGGAGGTGAAGCCGAGGACGCGCCCGCCGGCGTCGTGGACCTCGCGGATGATGCGCATGGCCTCCATGTGGTCGATCCCCGGGTCGAGGCCGAGCTCGTTCAGGAGGATGACGCCCTTTTCCCGGGCCCGGGCGTCGAGCTCTCTCATCGCCGGGCTCACGTAGGAAGCGGTCACCATATGCTTGCCCTGGTCGACGGCGATAGCGGCGACGACGGGATGGAAGGTGTAAGGGACCATGCTGATGACCAGGTCGGCCCGGCCGATGGCGGCCGCGAGCGCTTCCCTGTTCGCGATGTCGAGCACTTCCGCCTGGCCGCGCGGCCGGCCGGCCACGAGCCTCGCGGCGCGCGCGGCCTCCACGTCGGCGACGACCACGGAAAAGTCCGGCTGGTCGAGAAGATATTTCGTCAGCGGCCCGGCCACCAGGCCGGCGCCGAGGACGAGGACGTTTTTCATGACCTTCTCTCCCGTAACGGCGTCCATCAGCCGATGAATTTAAAGAGATAAGCGTAATCGGGCGTGAGCTCCCCGCGATAGAGGATGACCGCCCGGCGCAGAACGTCCGGCAGGCCGCACTCGGCGAACGGCTTGTCGAAACGGGCCGCGGCGACGGCTGGCACGTGCTCTTTCAGCTTGTTGCTGAAATACGTCGAGGATTCGAGGGGAAGCTCCGCCGGCAGGTTGTAGACGGCCAGGACGGCCGGACCGCGGCCTTCGAACCCCGGCGAGGCCTTGTCTTCGACCGGGTCGTAGACATAAACCGGATTATCCGAGTCTGTGTGCCGGACCGTGCATTCGATGGACCCGTTGATGTCGCAGGTAATGTCTCCCACGACCCGGAGCCTGGGCTGGGCGCCGCCCCCGTAGAGCTTCTTCAGGAAAGGCTTAGTGATGTATTTCGGGAATTTCGGGGTCCAGTAGATCCCGTTGACCACGGCCGTGAGGTAAGGGACCAAATCCTCGGTCACCGGCCGGTATTCATGCGGATTCTTGTAGAAATCCTGGAGGTCGAAGGGCTTTCCGGGGTCTAGGGGCTTGACCATGTCCTCTTCCCGGAAGACGGCCTTGTAGAGGTTCCGGTGCGCTTCCGCCCCGCCTTGGAAGAGCCGCGGGATGTCGGCCGGCCGGACCATCTCTACGGGCAGGATGTCGAAGATCTCCTGGGCGCCCTGCGAGACGTGTCCGTAGCCGAAAAACCCGAAGACGACCGGCCCCAGCCCGCGCGGCAGGCCTTCCTTGATGATTGTCCAGGCCAGCCTCCCGACGGCCTCCTTGGCTTCGACCAGGTTCTGGTAGCGGTGGGTCGGCGACAGGGACGAGAAGGGATTCGCCGTCCCCTCGGCCTCGAGACGCTTGCCGAGGGCCCAGAGCGTGTCGATCATCCCCGCGTGCCCGGCGTAGTTGCCGAAATAGAGGACCCGCCTCCCCTTCTCGTCGGTCATCTTCTCGTAATCGATGACCGTGCAGCCGAGGTCCATCATCCGCTTGAGCATGGGCATGTTCTGGCTCTGGCCCTTGACCGTGTGGGAGAAGAGGAGATAGGTCTTGTTCTTTTCGATGAGCTCGAGGGGGATCTCCTTGAGGGCGAGGACGATGGAGCACGGCGACAGCCCCTCCTCGACCGGGATGCCCGCGAGGCGGTAATCCGCATCGTTGAAGATGCGGATCGCCGACGGCTGGACGCGGAATTCGATCGGGTATCTGTCGCTGAGCTCCCGGGCATGGGACGGGATCAGGGGGACCCGCTTCTCCCACTTGTTGATGTCCTCTCTGCGGATGCCGATCTTGATGTTCATAATGAGTGCCTTTGGGGACGATATGATGGAAAACGATTATGTCACAATCGCTCGCGGCTGGTCAAACCCGCCGCGATGCCTTGAGGAACCTCGGAAATCGTCTCCGTCCGCTGCGGTGATTTTTCACGCCTGCCCGGGCCGGAGTCGATGGGAGGAGTCCGCGTCTCCGTCCCAGGCAGGCTAAATCACCGCTTTATGCTACCTCCGACGATATCCCTCGGTCCCTATTGGCATCGCCAGCGAGGGTTGACGGACAGGGGGCTGAACCGTTAAGATGAGCAGAGATGATCCGGTTTTACAACACCCTGAGCGGCAAGGTCGAGCCGTTCGTCCCGCTCGAGCCCGGGATCGTGAAGCTCTACACCTGCGGGCCGACGGTCTATGATTTCTCCCATATCGGCAACTGGCGGGCCTACGTTTTCGAGGACCTGCTCAAGCGCTTCCTCCTCTTTTCGGGCATCAAGGTCAGCCACGTCATGAACATCACGGACGTCGACGACAAGACGATCAACGGCGCCCACGCCAAAGGCATCAGCCTTGAAGAATACACGCGGCCGTTCATCGAGGCTTTCGAGAAGGACCGCGACACCCTGGGCATCCTGCCCGCCGATCACTATCCCCGGGCGACCGGGCATATCCGGGAGATGGTCGACATCATCAAGCTCCTTCTCGAGAAGGGTTTCGCCTATAGAAAGGACGGGTCGATCTACTTCGCCATCGACAAGTTCCCGGCTTACGGCCGCCTCGCGAAGATCCACCTCGAGGACCTCCGGCCGGGAAGCCGCGGCGATGCCGACGAGTACGAAAAGGAGAACGTCCACGACTTCGCCCTGTGGAAGGCGCCCAAGGAGGGCGAGCCGGTCTGGGAGACCGAGATCGGCCCGGGCCGGCCGGGCTGGCACGTCGAATGCTCGGCCATGAGCTCCAAGTACCTCGGCCGGACGTTCGACATCCACTGCGGCGGCGTTGACAACATCTTCCCCCATCATGAGAACGAGATCGCCCAATCCGAGGCGGCGAACGGCGTAAAATTCGTCAATTACTGGCTCCACTGCCATCACTTGGTCGTCGACGGCGAGAAGATGGCCAAGTCCAAGGGCAATTTCTACACGCTCAGGGACGTCCTGGACCGGGGCTACGATCCGCGAGAGGTCCGGTTCCTCCTTCTCTCCACGCATTACCGGAAAATGCTCAATTTCACGTTCGATGCGCTCGAGCAGGCCCGGGCCGGCCGGAACCGGATCCGGGATTTCTCGTTCGACCTCAGGGACGTCAAGCGCGACGGCCCTGCAAATCCTGAAGTGACTCAACTGATCGAGACGGCCCGCGCCGGCTTAATCGCCGGCCTGGAAGACGACCTCAATATTTCGGAATCCCTGGCCGCGCTTTTCGGACTCATCAAGAGCGCGAATCGCCTCTTGGCCCAGGGTTCGGCGTCTCGAGCCGACGCCGGAAACCTGGCCGATTTCGTGGCGATGATCGACGAGAATATTCTCGGGATCAATCCGACGGATGTCCCCCTGAGGGTCGATCCGGCAAAAATGCGATCGACCGTTTCCGACGTGGCAATTAAAGTGGAGAGCTCCGGCGATCTCGACCTGGAAATCCAAAAGAGAATCGATGCTCGCCAGAAGGCCAGGGCCGAGAAGAACTTCAAGATGGCCGACGAGATCCGCAAGGAGCTCCTCGACAGCGGAATCCTTCTCGAGGACACCAAGGACGGCGTCCGCTGGAAGAAGGTCGGACCCGCAAGGACCTGACCTCCCGAGAGAGCTTGAGGCAAGGCCCGTGACGGACGCCGAGAGATCGAATCAGGCCCTGGGCTTCGCGGGCGAAGAGATCGCCTGTGCCTACCTGCGCCAGAAAAAATACGACATCCTGACCCGGCGCTTCCGCATGTTCCGCGGCGAGATCGATATCATCGCCCGCGACGGCGCGACGCTCGTTTTCGTCGAGGTCAAGACCCGGGCCGACGAGTCCTTCGGCCGGCCCGAGGAATCCGTCACCCCGGGAAAGCAGAGGCAGATCCGGAGGATCGCCCAAGGTTACCTCGTCGAGAACCCCCTCGGCGACGTCGGCTGCCGCTTCGACGTCATTTCCATCCTCTTCCGCGGCGCGGACGATTACCGCCTGGAGCATTTCGTCGACGCTTTCTGAGGCGGCGCGGGCCGGCCCCGGATCGAGGCGCTAAAAGGCGTAGGCGAACCCGAGGCGGAGGTTCCTGCCCGGTTCGACCATGGCCTCGGCATCCGCTCGGGCGACGTAGGACGCGTTGAAAATGTTCCCCAGCATGACATGGAAATTCAGGCCATGCCAGAAATAACCCGCCTTGATGTTGACCAGCTCCGAGGAGGCGACGGCGATCTCCGCCGGTCCGGGATTGTCCTTGGCCAAGTTGAAGGACGCGTTGACCTCGGCCGAGAACCGCCCCTTCCAAAATCTCGTCCCGGTAAAGATGTGGAACGGCGGGATGTCGTTCAAGGGCGCGTCGGAGGCCAGGCTCCGGCCGTGTATGGTCGAGACGTTCCCGAAAACCTTCCAGCCGGGCAGGAGGAAGGCCTCGGCCTCGAACTCGAGCCCCTGCAGGCGGCCCCTTTCGATGTTCCCGTAGGTATAGGTCGAAGGATCCAGCCGGTAGCGCTCGATCATGTCGTCGATCCGGTAGAGGAACGCGTACAAGCCGAGGAAGAAGCGCCGGCCGAGGAGCTTGAGCCCGCCGTCGAGGTTGAGGCTGCTCTCCGGTAGAAGGTCCGGATTTCCGACGATAAAGCCGCGGCCGCTGATTCCGGTGTAGAAGCGCTCGTTGATGCTGGCCAGGCGGTAGGCGCGGGACAGGTTGACGAAAGCCGTGAGGTTTTTCACGAGTTTGTAGGAAACGGCCAGGAAACCGGTCGCCTGATCCTCGTTGGTGACTATAGGCGATTCCTCTCCCAAGGGCAAGGCCTTCATCCGGAGGAAGTCGTAGCGCACGCCCCCCAGAATGTCCAGCCGCTTGATCCCCGAATAATCCGCGGACAGGAAGAACCCGAGGTCGCCCCGGCTGCCGTCGACGTAGGGGAATTCCTCGATGACCTCGGTCACGGCGCCGAGTTCGTCGTAAGACGTATATTCGTTGTAGGCGTCGGCCGTGCCCCTCCCGAAGTAATCGACGCCGCCCGCGAGCCTTAAGGAGAGCGCGATTCTCTTGGCGTAGGACAGCTGGGCGCCGAATTCCGCGCTGTCGGTCTTGGCGTAGGACTCCTTGGTCAGAAAGCCGTCGTAAGTATCGGTCAGAGTTTCGAGGAAGTTGGGATTGACGAAAGCGTGGAAGAGAATTTCCCCGTTCTCCCCGACGTTTTTTTCCTTCCAGTGGAGCTGGAAAAGGTTCTGGTTTTCCCGGGGATACCAGGTCGGCTTGGTCGCTGCCGTAGTGTTCGGCTTGCCGATGTCCGTCCCCCGGGCGCCGAGGAAACCGATGTCGATCTCCCTTTTCTCGGTGCGGTGGGCGATCTTGGCGAGAAGGCTTCCCTGGGTGTATTGGGACTGGAGGACCTTCGTTCCTCCCGGCGCCCGGTATTCTCCGGCGTCGGCGTGCTGGAAGGATAGGGAGAAACCCCAGGACTTGACCGACCCCTCCAACGCGAGGCCGATCCCCTTTTCTCCGTTGACAGCGGCGTATCCCGCCTGGAAACGGCCGTGGATACCGCCGTCGAACCGGGGGCTCCGGGTCATGACATGGATCACCCCTCCGATGGCGTCGGAGCCGTAGAAAACCGCGGAGGCGCTCCTCAGGACTTCGATCCGTTCGATGTCCTCGGGGCTGACAAAGGACGCGTTAGGCCCCGTCCGGCGGTCGCTCTCGAGCCGGGCGCCATCGATGAGGTACAGGACCCTGCGCCGGGCCAGGCCCCTTATCGAGGGGACGAGGGAGAATCCCGCCGAGCCGAGCGCGCCCACGCCCGGGACGTTTTGGAGGGCTTCGGTGATGTTCGGGATCATCTTTTCCGAGAGCGTTTCTCCCGACACGACCGTGCTGGCCGCCGGAACGCTGATCGACGACTCGGGATAGCGCAGGGCCGTGACCACGACTTCCTCTTTCTGCTTGATGAGCGGGACGAGGACGAGCACCACCTTCCGGCCGAGTTCTTTGGGGCCGAGCAGGAATTCGCGCTCGTAGAAGTCGGGATGGATGACCTCGAGATGGAAACGGTCGGCATCCGGAAGGTTGAGGACGAAGCCGCCTTCGGCATCGGTCTCGGCCTTGGCTCCTGTCGGCCGATGGACGACGACGGCCCCGGCGACGGGATTCTGCGCGGCGCTGACGACCTTGCCCCGGATCTCCGCGGCCTGAGCCGAGAGGCCCAGCAAAGCCAATGCGAAGATGAAGATGATGATGGTGGTGGTCCGTTTAGGCATAAAAATCTCCTCTCTTAAAATTAGACCCATAAACGGGCCGAATTCTTCCATGAATTCTGTCTGCTTCCTTGACGGCTGGAGGTTTGAACATCTTAGGTAAGTCAGGTTCCGGGCGTCAAGAGCGGCAGTGGTTCTTGGCTATGACCCGAGAGGCATCGGGGGATGCCAACGCCAGCTCCCGGATGGTCTTGCCTAGGACGGGATGGCGGATCTCGGGGGCGATTTCACTAAAGGGAACGAGAACGAAATTCCGCCGGGCAAACCGCGGATGGGGGATGACCAGGTCCCGATTCTCTAGGACCAAGTCATCCGCGAGAAGGATGTCGATGTCGATCGTCCGCGGGCCTTTTGCGACCGTCGGGACGCGTTTCATGGCGGCTTCGATGGATTTCGCCAGCCGGAGCAATGACGGCGGGTCGAGGGGGGAACGGACCTCGAGGACCTGGTTCAGGAACCAGGGCTGGTCCTTGTCATCGACGGGCTCGGTCTCGTAGATCGACGAAGCCTTGAGGATGCCCGCTCCACCTTCGCCGAGGAGCCGGCGGGCGCGGGTCAGGTTTTTCCCCCTGTTTCCTAGGTTGCTGCCCAGACTCAGGAAATAGATCACATCTCACCTCTCCCCCATCTTAGTCAAATGCGGCAGCCGGTTGCAATTCGGAAGTGGCTTGTTTAGTATTATCCCTCCCGGAACTGACATCCGGGGTGAACCGGGACGGAGCGAGAACATGAGCAAGCTGATCTTCCTCGACAACGGGGCGACGTCATACCCCAAGCCCGAAGAGGTCTACCGTTACATGGACCACTTCTACCGGAACTTCGGTGTCAACCCCGGGCGTTCCGGCTATGACCTGTGCATGGAGGCGGGACTGGTCGTCGAAGAGACCCGAAAGATGCTGACCCAATTCTTCAACGGCACAGATCCTAACCGCCTTTGTTTCGGCTACAACTCGACCGACGCCTTGAACCTCATTATCTCCGGCATGCTCAGGCCCGGAGACCACGCCGTTTCGACGACCGTCGAGCACAATTCGGTCCTCCGGCCGCTCTACCATCTCCGCCGGGAGGGCGTGGACATCGACTTCGTCCCCTTTGACGGTGCCGGTTTCGTCGACCCGGCCGAGATCCGCAAAATGTTCCGGCCCAACACGCGCCTGGTGATCGTCAACCACGCCTCGAACGTCATCGGCACCGTCCAGCCCATCGCCGCAATCGGCAAGCTCTGCCGGGAGGCGGGAATCCCCTTCGCCATCGATGCCTCCCAGTCGGCAGGCAAGGTCCCCATCGACATGGACTCCCAATGCCTGGACGTCGTGGCCTTCACCGGCCACAAGTCCCTTCTCGGCCCGACGGGCATCGGGGGGCTCTGCGTCCGGGAAGGAGTCGAGATCCGTCACACGCGCGCCGGCGGCACGGGCGTGCGCTCGGCCGTCCGGGCCCATCTCGACGAATATCCCTACCGGCTCGAGTACGGGACACCCAACGTCATGGGGATCGCCGGCCTCAAAGCCGGGCTGACCTGGATCCTGGGTAAGGGCGTCGAGAGCATCCACGCCGAGGAGATGAGGCTCGCCCAAATCCTCCTCGACGGACTTCGGGGTATCCCCCGTGTCGTTCTTTATTGCCTGGACAGCCTCGAGAACCACATCGCCGTCCTGGCCTTCAACATCGACGGCATGGACGCGGCCGACGTCGGGACCATGCTGGACGTCGATTTCGGGATCGCCTGCCGGACGGGGCTTCACTGCGCGCCGCTCGTCCACGAGCAGATGGGCACGGACAAGATCCACGGCGCGGTCCGCTTCGGCATCGGGCCGTTCAACACCGAGGAGCATATCCAGGCGGCCGTCGCGGCCGTCGGAAAGATCGCCTCGTTCCGGGCGAAGCGCTGACGTCGGCTCAGACGCAGCCGTCCGGCTTGGGCAGGCCGGCGACCTTGCAGGCGCCCTTGGCCGGTCCCGACGGGAAAAGATCATATATCTTCATCAACGGGAAGCCCGTCGCCTGGCACATCTTCCGGACCATCGGGGCCAGGTTTTTCTCCAGGTAGTAATCGCGGATGAACTTGACGACGGCCCAGTGCTCGGCCGTAAGCCCGTCCAAGCCCTCCTCGGCCTTGGCCAGCAGCCGGGCCGTCTCCTCGGTCCATTCCTCGGGATGGGCCAGGAAGCCCTCCTCGTTGACTTCGATCCGTCGTCCCTCGATTTCGATGTGCGCCATTCCACTCTCTGTTCGCCTCGCCGGGCACGACGGCCCGGAAAGCCTATAAGCGGTGTTTCGTTCTTTCGTTCGTCCCGGGAACGACCAGGGCATTCGACACGAGTTCGAGCACCTGGACGACCCGCATCGGAAGCTTGTAGTGCTTGATGACGTCGTTGAGCCCGTCGACGCAGTTGTGGCACATCGTGCAGACGAGCTCGGCCCCGGTCGCCCGGAGCTGGTCGGCCTTGATTTTTGCGACCTCGAGCCGCAGGGGCCGATATTCGGCCATGGACAGCAGGCCGCCGCCGCCCGTGCAGCAGAAATTCTCCCGGCGGTTGGGGAACATCTCCCGGAAATCGGTGCAGACCCGGCGCAGGACATCCCGCGGCTCTTCGACGAGGTCGCCCGACCGGGCGATGTTGCAGGAGTCGTGGAAGGTCACCGGCTCGGTGTTCCGGGTTCGGTCGACGGCGATCCGGCCATCCTCGAGATAGCGCTTGAGGGTAACGACGACGGACTCCGTCGGCAGCTTCTGGTCGTAGCCGGCCCAGGTATAGCCCTCCCAGCGCGTCGACCGGTAGCCATGCCCGCATTCCGAGATGACAATCCGCTTCGTCCGGAGCCTTTCGGCCGCCTCGTAGACGTTGCGGGCGACGTAGGCCCCGAGCTTGTCGTCCCCGGAGAAAAGCCCGAAATTCGTCTGGTCCCAGCCCCAGTTGGGAAGCGTCCACGATTCGCCGGCCGTGTGGAAGATCTTGGCGGCATGGGCGATCGAGCGGGGGTCGAACTTGATCTCGCGGGGATTGATCGTGTAGAGGATGTCCGCGCCCTGCCGGTCCACTGGGATGTCGATGGCGTCGGTCCCGAGCTCCGTCCGAACCTCATCCCGCATCCATTCGAGCGTCTCCAGGTAGTCCGTCTCCGTCACGGCCATCTGGTTACCCGTCTCCCACTGATCCCGGCTGACGTTGAAGACCCCCTCGGGGACGATGCCGAGCTCGGTCAGGAGCCCCCGGGTGAACCGGACGAGCAGGCCCGTGTCCACGCCCATCGGGCAGTTGTAAGTGCAGCGGCGGCAGGCGCTGCAGCTGCCGAAGACGATGTTTTTCAGGCGGTTGAGGTCCTCGTCGTCGCGCGGCCCGCCGGCCTTGACCCACCACGGGGCGACCCGGCCCGTCCAATCGACGTGGCGCTTGAAGATCTTGCGGATCTGGTCGGCCTTCCAGACGGGCGTCATCGTCGGGTCGTCCGGCCGGGCCAGGAAATAGTGGCAGGACTCGGCGCAAAGACCGCAGTGCACGCAGGCCGTCAGTGACACCGCCAGAGATCGAGTGATACGGCTGCTGAGGAGACCGAGGAACCTCCGGACGTTATCGCCGGGCTCGTAGGTCCGGAGCCGCCCCTCATTGACCGAAGGCAGGCCCTCCTCTTTCGCCCGGACTTGGGTGCGGGGGTCGAGAGGAGCCTCGACGACGCCCGAGGGCGTTGTTTTACGGCGCTTCATGCCTGATTCTCCCCGGCGCGGCGGGCCTCAGGACGCTTTGTTCCCGCCGGAGGAAAGGCGCCGCGATGCCCGAGCGAGCGGCCCAAATAAAACCGGGTGAACGGATAGTAGAGGTAATGGCAGATCTTCGAGAACGGGACATAGACAAGAAAAAAAGCCGTCAGCCCGAAAAAGAGGATGAGCGGCCACTCCGTCCGTTCGGGCTCGTTGGGCACGGCCAGCATGCCCGCGGCGAACCACAGCACGAGGAGGATGAGGGAAAAGTAATCATCGGGAGAGCTGATCTGCCGGAGGACGGGATTGGTCAGGCGCCGCACGAGGCGAAGCAGGCCGACAAGGAAGGCCGCCGCGATGACGATCTGGAACAGGAAAACGACCGCCCGGACCTTGAACAGCCCGGGCGCGTAGGGGATGATGAACGTCGCGGTGATAGCCGTTGCCACCCCCAGGTGGAAGAAGACGAACTGGGCGTAGAGGCCGGGCCGCTTCCGCGTCGACTCCATGGCCCATGGCATGGCCACGTTCATCAAGGAGTAGCCGGCTCCGGCGGAAGCGCGTCCGGCGGCGATGGTCCTCTCTTTCCGGGTCCGGAAGCGGAAAAGCCAGATGAGGCGGGTGGTGTATACGACGGCCAAGAAAACGAGGGCCGCGATCTGAACCTCGTTCTCGAGGATCCTCAAGAGGTCGCTCATGGTTTGGTTCCTCGGTCTCGTCCGCCAGGGGCCGATGTTCTTCCGTGGGGCGTCACCCGGGCGCCGAAAGAGGGCCATTATACCAAAGACCC